>Ga0209768_10000027_pt1 | contig 82090 bp, 78 predicted proteins | sample LauGreSBDMM110SD_3_FD_187564 | JGI IMG/M metagenome (GOLD analysis project Ga0209768, IMG submission 187564) | Freshwater lake microbial communities from Lake Michigan, USA - Sp13.BD.MM110.SD (SPAdes) (version 2) | ecosystem: Environmental > Aquatic > Freshwater > Lake | place: Lake Michigan... | reverse complement strand
ATATATGATTCTAAATCATTTCCATAATCACCACACATTCGCTTGAATAGGTTGGTAATTAATCGAATCATTTTTCAGCAGTTTCCTTGATGGTGATTTTCTTAATGGCGTCTTGTACTTTGACCATGTTTTCTAGCCAAATTCTAAGCATACCATTCATCATCTCTGCATCTTGAATTTCTACTTTATCTGCAAGAGTGAAGGTACGTTCAAAGCCACGGTTGGCAATACCTTTGAATAGATATTCTTCTTCATCATCATCTTTAGCTGCAGCTTTAATTACGAGTTTATTACCCTCTAATGTCATCTCAATATCAGACTTAGCAAAACCAGCAACGGCCATCTCAATGACGTACTTGTTTTCTTTTACTTGTTTGATATTGTATGGGGGATAAGTTATGGCTTTTGTTGCAGCAGCCGTTGCTGCTTCACGCATAAGTTCCATTGTGTCATTGAAACCAACAGTGAATGATTGCATTTTACCAAATTCGGTATTGAAAAAATCTTTCATAAGATTTGTCATAGTTTTCTCCTAAAAGCAAGATTAAAAATTGATACCCCGAAGGCGTATCGGTTGAGGTACTGGTTACGTTTTCCAGTGGCAATAACGTCTGCCCGTTTTACTAACGCTCCTAAGGTAGGTGGAGCACCTGTTTTCCCATCCCAAGGGACTGAGATTATAACAATATTTATAACTTTAATTCAACGGAAAGGTCTGTAACAAATGGTAAATATCTATTGTATGTTTTATTTAGACCTTGTTCATCTGTAATATGTTCATTGCCAAGGCGTTGAGCCTTATCAGAATCAGGTATTCTATGTTGAATTTGTAGTTTTCTTTCCAACATCTTTTGATTCATTGGTGAATAACCGTACCATAGAACTTGTAATTGCATACAATTTGAATCCACAAAGTGGCGTCCTGTTGGATAAGATAAACTTGTTGTATTGTGAATTGCTCTACATACCCTCTCAATCGATATTGGGTTGGCCCTATCATATGGTATTCCAAAAGGCCTTTGTTTTATTAAAGACTTATCGTGTGTTATCTCAGCATCTTTTTGTGTATCGACCATTATGTAACATGGAACTTTTAATACTTGACCTGGTTCACCATTCAATAAAGAATAATCACCAACTAAATATTCAGTTACATTGAGGCACATCTTCCAACCAGGAATTGTGGATTCATAATAAATAATTTCTTCATCACATTTTACAGCACCGAATTGGCGATTACGAGACTTTACTACTTGCCAAGTTGGACAATATTCTTTAATTATTTCTAAAGACCTATCGGTAGAATCATAATCAATAAGAATTCCGTGGTCAAACACTTCACGATGATGCATCAACCACCAGGGTAACATATATTCTTCATTATAAAAATGCATTATTACAGTTTTCATATAAATTCCTCATAGTTTATACCAATCTTACATTTTTCACATATACCAGATTTTGGTCCATCTTCTTTTAGATGTTCTCTCCAAGAATCATATCTGTTGGAACTGTAAATATTATAGAGTTTATCTTGGTGTACCGAACCCATAATTGCATTTTCGTGTTCAGGTATATCTGACCTAGAGTTACAACACACCACAATAGAACCATTATAATCAATGTACATATTATTAAAAGGTTGACTACATGATTGTGTTCTCACATATTCTTTGTCATAGTCTTCAACATCTTTTGTTCTTGCTGTGCCTTCTATGCTAAAATTTCTGGCACGTAAGTGTACAGTAATTCCTTCTATATGCAATTCAAATTCAATTCTATGATTGTATATGTCTGTAATGATTGAATATTCAACACCCAAACGTTTAATCTTATTAATCATAATTCGTTTTGAACGTTTATGATCGTATTTTTGTTTGTTGCCCAAGTATTGTTGAACGAATAATTCATTTAATCCAGCATCACGCAATTCATGTATGTAGTCTAAACTTAGGTAATCACCATTGGTGTTTGTTCTTAGTTTTGCTTTGGGTAGATATTCTCTGGCTTGTTTGATTCGTTTTAGAATAATATTTTTTTTGGCCAGAGGTTCATTATATCTACTATAAGTAATTTCTTTGTCGTAATCAATTTCTTTTAGTTGTTCTAAAATAGAAAGATAGGAAGTTTCTGGCATCAAAATTGTTTCAGATTTTCTATCAATATAAGAGTTGGGACAAAACCAACATTTTCTATTGCAATAGGAAAAGACTTCAATCTCAATTAATTTTAAATTGTCTTTAAAATATTTTTTGTTAAGTTCATTATTAGTTTTTTTATAAAAAACAACGTTTGATTCAATCATAATATAAATTATAGGTTAATTATTTGGGTTTTTTACCAATATTATACTTAGGTGTTAACTGCCATTCATTCTTTTCCTTGTGTGACAATATTTTAATCTGTGACAAGAAAATTGGTGCAGGCACCTCAGTTTGTTTTTGATTGACCAACTTTACCAAGCCCCAATCTTCCAATAGGTTTGCAATAGCATTCCTACGTGATAGGTCGTTTTCGGTAATGTCGGTTGGTTTGCCATCTAAGGCAAATAGTTCTTTAAAATGTACCACATAATACTGACCACGTTTGTGGAGTATGTGGCAAGATTGGTACAATGTTTGGTCTTTCTTGGAGGCAACACCAATACGGGTCAGTGTCTCACGTACCTTTAAGAAATCATCTTTATCATCCAATGTCACTTCAACTAAGTCTTTAATGTCTATCATTATTCTTCACTCCGCCTGTATCTATTTTTGTTTTTATATCAGCGATTTGTTCATCGGTGAGGATACGTAGGGCCTCTTTGGCCTTGGAGTTTGAATAACCAAAATAGGTTTTCACACATTCAATATCCTTCTCAGAATCGGCCTTTTGCCACGGAACAAACTTCCGTTTCATGGGCCTGATACTATTTAGAAGATACTGGTATTGCATGTCTTTATCAATTCCTGGCCACATGTTCATGTCATTGACGTACAAGACACAATCCAAGTGATTGGACAAAGACCTATTGATTAGGAAAGGTGCATAATCTTTGTAGTCCAATTCACCATCCGGCACCTTCTTTCGCAGGATGTAATCGGCATAGTCGAACGGACTCATTTGAATTCACATTCAACCATTAATTCTGTAAGGCAGGCAATCAAGTTGATTTCATGGTCTGCAACAAAGGCAGACTGATATTGGTACTTGGCCAAGATCAGAACCATCTGTGGTACAGAATTAGGTTTCAACTTCTCATACAAACCATCGTAGATGTTTCTAAAGATTCGTGTGATATCATTATCGAGGTTGTTCGTAACCCACTTACGACAAGAAGCAAAGTCCTTGTTCATAATAGAAGAAACGAGTTCACTCATCTGTACATCAGAAACAGAGGCCAATATGCCTTTGTCAATTGTACCACTAACACCATAACGTTGTAGTTCATTCAGAACACGGCGATTATCTGGAAAGTGTTTGGTGATTACGGCAGCAACCACTTGTTTGTCATATGTAACACCTTCTTGTTCCAAAATCCATTCAACACGTTTGAAGAATGCCGTAGCCATCTTTAGTTTACTGCCATTGATTTTAAAGTCAACAACACTACAACGTGAATGAATAGGATCAATGATCCTGTTCTTAAAGTTACACGTAAAGATGAACGAACAGTTGGATGAGAACTCCTCGATAGCACCACGCAACGCTGGTTGAGTTGAATTTGGATTTAGATAGTCCGCTTCGTCAATGATGACAACCTTGCGGCCGCCTGATAGGGACATAGATGATGCATAATTTTTGATTTTGTTCCGTAGAACATCAATACCAGATTCGTCTGAACCGTTAATCAGAATGTAATCGCAACCTACTTCTTCACAGAGAGCCTTTGCGATTGTTGTTTTACCAACACCAGCAGAGCCAGCCAATAAGAGATTGGGAATCTCTTTTCGGTTTACATACTCCTGAAATGTTGCCTTGATACCAGCAGGAAGAATACATTCTTCAATGGTTTTAGGACGATACTTCTCCACCCACAAAATGTGTTGTGACATTCAAATACTCCATAATATAATAAATCAATTTAGGCCGGGAAAGGCCAGTTCAAGTCGGCTTCAAGTTCTTCGATTCGGCCTTCTAATACAGAAATCGTAGTGTTAAAATGACCCGTTCCTTCTTCATCAGGATTATAACGAGTTTTCAACACCTGAATCTCTTTTCTCAATACAGCAATGTACTCAGCTTTATCTGTCCATGTTTTAATTTCACCCATCATTTCACCTCATTCATAGATTCAAATAGAGCTTCAAACTCTTTTGATTCAGCAACTTCAGTTTGGAAAGAGTTTTTGAATTGTGTTTTTGCCATACGTTTCACAATCTTCTTAGGGATTTTTAATTCATCATTGGCAAAATCTACAATATCTTTCATTGCTTCATTGTTACCTTGGTTCTTATTCATGTGTAGAACCAGTTCATCAATATAACCTTTGAGTTTTTTTAATTGTTCTTCATCAAAAGAACCAAACAATGTATTTACTTTAGTCATGTTATCCTCCGAAACTTAGGTCGGATTCTTTTGCTTCAATGGCAATCCAGTATTCCATATCTTCTTTAGAATTTTTAAAGTAAGAAAGTCCTTTAGAAGAAATTTGTACTTCATATGTACCTGAAATCATTTTAAAGTTTTCTGTCAGAAACAAGGCCTTGAATTTCTTACCATTACCATCGGCAATCTCAGTTGAATCGGTGTGTGCAGAGTTATCTTTTGCATCACAGGTTGTAATGGAAATTTTATCACCATCAGACATGATGGCAATGTTTGGTGATTGTAGAATACTTGCAGTCTTTAGAATAGAGGCAAGTTCTTCTTCTTTCAATGTAAACGAAACATCAATAGATGGTAGTGTCAACTCTTTTTCTGGAGGAGTTACAATCATACTCTTTGCGGTCTTGCGATAGTTTAATTTCTTACGACCAACTTTGAAGATAACATGCTTGTCATCAAAATCAATCTCACCATCTTTGTACAGTGATTGTACGGACAAGAACTGGTTCAAGTCATAGATACAGAAGTCCTGTGGGAATTCATCTTTAACTCCTGCTTTGGCCAATACGGTCTTTGTTGCAGAAATAGTTGTCAATTTCTTGCCGGTCTTAAACTCAATGCCAGGATTAATGTTGGCAAAGTTTTTAAGAACCGTCAAGGTCTCATTAGATAATTTCATTTGTTTTCCTCATTATAAAAATCACATGAATACATTATATCATGTTCATACAAAAACATCAAGCAGCACATTGCATGGGCCAGGTGGTGTTTACCAGATTCTTCATCAAGCATTTCACCTTTCTTCCATGCCCACAAATGCCGTTGAAGTGCATCATAGTACCTGCGTTTAGAATCGGGTACATGTTTCCAATTATCTCTCTCATACTTTTGAGCACCAAATGTCAATACATCAACTGTGGCCTCAAGAGCAAGAGGTGGCAACAAACCATATTCTAGTTTGTCGCCGTCAAATTTACGACCACCTTTAGTGGCCAATTGTGATGCTTTGACTACATCTTCAGGCATTACATTTCTCCAACGAAATTGGCGACTGCTGGCATATCACCACGGAAGTGATATGTACCAATGTGGTCTGCTCGCATCCAAGGACACAACCAAATCTGGCCACCAAGCTTACGCCACAATTGACAGAACATATAATCTTCTGATAAGTAACGGTCTGAACCACCACCTGTTGGAGAATCAATAGTATCAATCAACGTATCAAAGTATGCATGAATGTAACGTGATCCATCAAAGTTGGCTTGGCCAACGTGGTCTGGTTTGTAACGCAAGTGTGGAAATGCTTCTGCAAATTTAGGGAACACTTCACGTTTTATCATCATAAAACCAGTTCCAATTTCCAACACTTCAAGTGGATCAGAAACATTAAACTTATCTGTACCACGTACAGGATTAAAAACATAATCACCAGTAACTTTTTCTAAGTCAGCAATTGAAATATCTGGATTTTTAGACATGGCTTTTTTAACAGATGACCATTTGATGGCCTTCTTAGGATAAGGGCCGCCTATAACATCTCTATCTAATGCTAACAATGCAACAACATCTTGTGGATTAAAATGTACGTCAGCATCAATAAACAACATGTGTGTACAATCTGAACGGTGTAGAAACTCGTCAACGAGATAGTTTCTGGCACGGGTAATTAAAGATTCGTTGAAAAGAAATGAGAATTTCACTTGTACACCATACTGCATACAAATGGCTTGTAAATCAAGACATGCCTTGGCATAGAGTCCATGATTCATGCCACCATACATTGGTGTTGCAACGAAAATACTTTTCTTTTGAAGTTCTTCTTTTTTAATTGAAATTTCCATTATCTCTCCAAAAATAAAAAAGGGGAGTACCACATATAGTGGTCTCCCCGTCATTCACAGATTAAGCGCCGAAGCTATAACCTGCACCGATAGCAGTACGAACCATAGATTTGGTTGGTTTGCCCATACGATACACGGCAACTTTGCTGCCATCACCACGGGACTTGGTGTTTGTGTAGATAACGTGGCCTTCTTTACGAAGTTCTTCTACACGAGCAGAAACGTTTTGGATGCCAAAACGAGCACGAGCTTGTGCAACTGACAGGGTGTTGTAGCCCTCTGTCTTGCTCAAGTAGTTAAGGATTTTTGCTTTCGCAGAAATTTTGTTAGTCATAATATAATCTCCTAATAATGACAAAGTTAAAAAACAAACTTGTTTTCACAAGCATTCACATCATAACACTATTTAGTGTGTGTGTCAAGTATCCTTGCGGTATACTTTTTTATCTGCCAACTTGCGGCAAATATTTTGTCTTGGTTTCTTTCCAAGACAGGTATATCAAGTCATCATAAAACAAAGATTCATAAGATACGGTGTTTTTCTTTTTTAACATTGATATACGGCCTTTGGCATATTTGGTTTTCCAAATATTGGCCAAAGTTTCTTCACTGGTATCAAATGATTTGACCAGTTGTTCATCACCAATTTCTTTCCTAAGATATTCATTGGTGTTGTTGTACAGAGGAGAGAAGTAAATCCCTCTCTGATGTTCGGTACGAATAAGTTGTTTTGGAATATCCAACTTACCATACGCAAAATTTAATGTACGATTTTTGTGGTCACGCTTAAGTGGCAGGCCTTTTTGATTCTTGGCTTCCCACCATTCGAAGTATCTTCTGGTGTGGTTCTCTTTTACCCAATCATAAATCATTGCTCTGGTTTTTCTGGCCGGTTCAAAGGCAACCGACCCACTGGAGAAACCCATTTTGTTCCAGTGATCCAAACCATCATACTGAGATAAACCACCAGACTTAGTATTGCCATAGAGGGAAGTAGTAGTGACTCCAACGAGAACATCATCATATTGTCTTTTCCAATCATTTTGTACGGTGTCTGAAAGGCATAACAATGCCAATAATTTACCACCCATGTAATTAAAACCAAGTGGTTGTAAAGGCACAATGGTAGAACCAATTGCAGTATGGTTAATCATGCCTTGTTGTGTCTTAACATCTCTTGGCCATCCAATTGCATTGTCTCTTGGAGTCAAGTCCAAGAAGTCGGACGATATACACATAACACCTAGATACTTCTCAGTTCTCTCATCAATAACAGTGTAGTATAGATTGCGACCAATGTTAGAATTGTTTTTCATTGTGGATGAAAATGTACGAATTGTGTTCCAGGTTTCAGCCAGAGGACCATTAGATAGAACCAGTTTAGGAACTAACTTTTCATAATCATCAGGACCTTCTGGCATCCAGAAATTCTTCTTAACTTTTTCAACCAGTTTCTTTTGTGTAACATCCACCAGTTGAATATCTTCACCAAACAATGTGCCAATGTTTCTGGTAGGATACTTCTCATGTACTTCTAACCACTTCTGATATAAGGTATATTCACGTACATCCATTTGTGATGCATATGTGAGGTCCTTAATCAGTATTTCTTTCAATTGCTCCGTATCAATGTGTTCAAAACGTTCAGGTTCATTTAGTACCTGCCATTTATCCCACTGAGCATCAACATAATCTATAGGTGTGGCCATTAAGTTCTTTGTGTGAGTTGATTCATTTTCTTAGGATTAAAATACTTGCGTCTAATTTTGTCCAGTCTCTTTAGACCATATTGTAGTGCAAGTGGTTTTACTCTACTAGTATACACTATCCCATTCATATGGTCAAGCTCATGGAGAAAACATCTTGCAGATATACCATTAAAAGTTTTGGTACGTTTCTCACCTGTGAAATCCTGGTACTCCACTTCCACGGTTTCTGGTCTGGTAATGTGTAGATTTAGGAAAGGGAATGAAAGGCATCCTTCCTCCATATGTTTTTCACCAGATGACGAAATGATTTTAGGATTAAAGTGTGCCACATATTCTTCACCTGCACCCATAACAAAAACACGGTACTCAAAACCACATTGATTAGCTGAGAGTCCAATACCATTTTGTTTTCTGCAAGTTTCTACCAATGTGGACGCAAAAGTATTTGGATCAACCGGTGGTTTTGCAAAATCAAATTCTGGTAGAACTTTATACAAAGCAGGATGGTCTGGTGGTACCAAATCAAATGTTTCAATTTTAGTGGCCGATAAAACCTTTGCTTGTTCTTCGGTATCATATAATACAATATCTTCTGTGCTCATTTTGTAATCCTTGAAAAATTATTTTTCTTTTCAAATTTAATAATAGACCTAAACTTATCAAATAGTTGGTCACCTTTATGTGAGATAACAAACACATTTGTGTCTGCACCCATTTCATGTATTAACTTTAAGAATTCTTCAGTGCCAACCGTATCAAGGCTAGAATCAAATACTTCATCAAGTATCAACAGGTTTGTATTGGTACTGTTCTTCAACTTAGCAATTTGTCGCCATGTGAATAATAATGCCAAGTCAATACGCATCTTTTCACCTTCTGAAAAATTAGCATAAGAGAAATCATCACGATGCCTACTCTTAATTGTTTCTTCAAAATTTTCATTGATGTTGAAGTTAACAAAAAAGTCCATGGCCTTCAGGTACTTGTTAATTAACTTATTCATAACCGGTAAATATTGTTTGATGATACGTGTCTTAATGCCACCATCCTTCAATAACGTACCTGCAAATTCGTGGTAATGTTTCTCTATCAAACTACTCTCATAGTTCTTCTTGTATTCATTCAATGCAACATTCAACTCAATTAACTTTTGGTCACTGCCTTCGGTATTGATTTGTTTTTTGTTTAGAGATGTTATCTCAGCATTCAGTTTACTAATGTACTGATTAATGGCACTCATTGTAGAGGTATGTTTAATGACCTCTCCGTTATGTGCATTGATATGATTAAGAATATCCGTAATGGATTTTATTTCGTTATTAACATTTGTTAATTCTTGTTCAATCTCATTGAGGCCAATTCTCTGTGTATCAATTTTCGTTGTTTTTTCTTGTACTTGAGTATCTTTCCATTCAGGTGTAATGGATTGTTTGCATGTTGGACAGTCGTGGTTATTTTCATAGAACTGAATCTCCTTTTGATTTCTATCAATATTAGTTTGAACTTTACCTTTGATTTGAAATAGTCCCTTGGCCTTCTTGTCAAGTTTCTCTTTCTTATCACCAACTTTTTTTTGTAATACCGCAATATGTCTGTTAATCAACTCAATATCATTTTGTAATTTACTATGTTGTTCTTTTGATTTCTCAATCTCTTCCAGTTTATTCTTTATTTCGGTATCATTGTTTTTTTTATGTTCTTCGATGTTTTGTTTTTGGAGAGTTATCTTTTCTTCTGTAAGAGAGATGGCATACTTAGACTTATTTAAATCTTCTTTGATGGCTGAGTTCTTCTCTTTGATAACGTTGTTCATTGAGGAAAAGATTTGAATATCTAATAGGTCCTCAATGATCGCCCTACGGTCATTTGCCGATAACTGCATGAAAGGAACAAAAGATGCCGAACCAAGAATGACAACCTGCGTAAAAGATTTGTAGTTTAATTTGAGAATATTATTCTCTAGTATCTCTTGATAATCTTTTGCAGCTGCATCTTGGTTCAGCAATACATCATTCAAATAAATTTCAAATATATTTGGTTTAATACCACGTACAATCTTATACTTCTTCTGGCCAATATTGAAGTGTAATTCTACAACGGCTTCTTTGCCATTGACTGAATTCAATAGTTGTGGTTTGTTTATCTTACGAAAAGGTTTACCAAACAAAACAAAACACAATGCATCCAGAATTGTGGATTTACCGGCACCGTTGTGGCCAATAATCAATGTGTTGTTAGATTTGGTAAAATCAATTTCAGTAAAATTGGCTCCGGTGGATAGAAAATTCTTCCACTTAATCTTTTGGAATAAAATCATGCTTGTTCAGTATTCAATGCCTCTACGTAGAGTTCTTTTAATAATGTTTTCAATCTATTGTTGTCGATACTTTCTTCCTGAATACCGTCAACATACTTGTTTAATATAGTAAGAGTATCTTCTGCTTCATCAATCACATCATCAACATCTTCTAATTCTGTAAAATCTTCTGCAATAGTAATGTCCGCAGGGTTTTTATTATACAGGTTATTCATGAACTTGTCAAACAAATACGGATTGGTTTTGTTTATTACAACCACTTTGACATAGGTATTTGGATATGGTGTTAAATCTTGGCTGTCAATCTCTTTGATGGTTTGTACCTTGTCATCATATGTAATACGGTGGAACATTTTATTTGGATTCTCTACGAATTCAAGTTGGTTAGAATCCATGTCAAACAAATGAAAACCCCGAGGGTCATTATAATCCTGCCAAGTAAGCTCGTATGGATTGCCCAAATAGTGGATATCATCACTAGAAGATTTGTGATGGTAATGACCACTAAAAGTGTAATTAAACTTCCTAAAAATATCACGATCTAGTCCTCCTTCAGATGGCATGCCACGATACATGGCAAAGCCGGCAATTTCAAAATGACCCATACAAATCTTTGCAGGGGTGTTCTTCAGTTCTAACATTGAATTGTCAAAGTTCTCAGCACATATCCAAGGCATCATACAAACATCGTAGTTCGTATCTTCATACTTGAGATGTATTGTCTGTGGTGTATCAATAACATTGATGTTATCATACTCACGCAATAACAGGTCAACCGAATTCACATCATTGGTATTCTTAAAGTATGTGTCGTGGTTGCCAGCCAACATATGCACTTCAATACCCATATCATATAGTGGTGCAAAGAACATTTGTTTGGCACGTTTCAATGAAAAGAAGTTGATATACTTTCTACGGTCAAATGTATCACCGAGAATAAGTAAAGTTTTAATACCTTCTTTCTTTAATTTTGGAAAAAAGGTATCTCTATAAAACTCCTCAAAGAAATCCAAAAATAATGTCGAATCGTTTCTGGCACCAAAGTGTTGGTCGGTAATTATTGCAACTTTCATTTAAATTTTAATCCTATAGAAATTCTCAATTTATTAACAGTAGGTGCTTCTGCATAATGTTTTAATCTTGAATCAAATATTACTGCAAGGTTTTTTTCTGGTGTAATAATTGTAACACCAGTATCATTAAAAATATTCAATCTTCCACCCCATTCAAATTTCCAATCAAAAGGAAAATAAACAACCGACTTAGTACATCCATCGTAAGTATCGTCATGTAAAGAACCTGATAACTGATATGTTTGGCCATTAATATGCCAGTCCATCAAAGTATCATCAAATTTTGATGATAACAATTCAGCAATTTGTTTACCTGATTGTTTGTCAAAATTCCATATAGGCTTTTCTAAATCTGATGAAGTGTAATCAAAACCCCAACGTTCCTGTTTTAATATATTTTGTACAAAACGTAATTCATCAACATCAAGAACTTTTTTTTGGATTTTCATTTAGCCTTTTCAATTTCAAATAATCGTTGTCTCAACTCGGTGGTAGAAAAACTGTGTTGGCGACTGTTAAAGTATACTGACATAGGTAATTGATAACCAGTAAACTGTTTATCTCTATACTCCTCACCTACTATTCTAACATCAATTGGATAAGAAGTCAATATGTCCATCAATTCTTTTTCTGTGGCATATGGTATAATTTCATCAACATACTTACAAGCCTGTACCTGTATGAATCTTTCCAGTACCGTTTGCAAAGGTTTGTTTTTGGTGGATGGCCTGTCTATTGTGGGATCCATTTGAAGTCCCACAATCAAATGGTCACACTGAGTCTTTGCCTCTTTTAACATCATCACATGACCTGCATGAAACAAGTCAAATGTGGAACAAGTAAATCCAATTCTCATAATTACTCCTCAATAAATTTTTCAAGGCCCTTAGGTTTCTTTAGGGCATCTTTTTCTGCCTTTTTGGTTTTTCTGGCAACTTCATATGTCTCAATGAACTCTGAGATGTTTTCATATAGTTCGAATTGCCTTGTACTACCATCTTCACCTTCTAACATTTCGAATTCATCCAAAATACCATACAGTTCAGTGGCCTTATATTTGACGTATAGTTGTTTCTTTTCTTTTTGAATTCTGCGTAAGAATGCAAAGTAGATGATTTGGGTAAAATATGCAAATGGATTGGAAGACTTTGTTGGATCAAAGTTCTCAAAGTACATTAAACAATTCTCAATACCATCCGAAACCATTTCATCTCGGTAAGTATAGTTGATAAAGTTTGGTTTGTGGGATAATCCTTCGGCAATTTTCATCCAGCATTCACCGATGTAATTGGGAATTTTTGGTTTTGGTTTGTTGGCAGACTCGGACTCTACACATATGGCTTTGTAGTCTACCAGTGCAGCTAGGAAATCTTGATTGTTTATATAATGTTTTAGTTTACTCATTCAAATGTACCATAAAAAGTTGTTGACAAGGGGCTTGACATGTGATATAGTCCTCGGTGTCCCCTATGATGTTAATATTAAGATTTAATGTAATAAGGATTTACCAATTTCCTTTTCTTCAAAAGCAGCCATGACTTCTTCATTCAGTTCCACTTCATTTTCTTTGCGAGTCTCATCTTTCAATTTAATCATTGCATTGATGTAATATTCCTCAAAGTCTTCTGTAGGTTCCATTGTAAACAAAACATCACTGGAAGATACTTCCACAGAATAACCTTTCATTACGGCCGCAGGTAACCATTGTTGCAGTACCAGATTCGTACCCCTAAGTTCGAATAACATGGGACTATCAATTATTAATTTATTATCTTTTTCAAAGATGCAATCACAGATTACATCTATACCGTCTTTGAGTCTTAAAAGTTTAACCATTTTTGAGTCCTATATTGTAAATTTTAAAAGAGAACTGCTCTTCATTATATATCTTCACTCTCTCCACGAAATGTTGCAGAGTAAAGTTCGTATGTTTTTTGATTCTGAGGTCATCTGCAATATCATATAGTGTGGCCATTTCTTTACCCTCATTCTGTCTTAGTCCTCGTCCAATGGATTGGAGGTTTCTGACTCTACTTTTACTAGGTGAAGCAAAAATAATGTTATGCAGATTCCGAATATTAATACCAGTACTAAAAGTACCAAAAGAAGCAACCACAATAGCGTCATTTTCTGTCTCCATTATCTTACGAATTTCTTCTCTTATCTCTGTTTCAACATCACCATCAACAAAAAACACACTGCGGCCATTGGCCTTTTCTTTAACCATCTCACACAATAATTTACCGTGTTTCTTCATCTGAAACAATACCAGTGTATTCTTTTTCAAACTGATGGCCAAATTGCGTATGAAACGATTTCTATTTTCTGATTCCAACAAATACTTTAATTCATCCGGATAAGAAGAACTCTTCATTTCTTGGCATCTCTCATCTGGATGTTTAAGTATCAAACATTTTATATTGAATGGTGATAGTTGTTTCTTATCAATAAGTTCTTTGGTGGTTATGACCTTTTTAGTTGGTCCAAACAAACCTTCCAGTACCAACTTATGTGTTTTGGTACCATCTAAAGTACCAGTAAGTCCAACTCTATACTTGGCATTAATACAGGCCGTCAATATAGATGTTAATGATTGTGCCTTAAATAGATGTGCTTCATCTCCAATTACATACTTGAATTGATGGAAGTATTCTGATGGAAGTTTGTAAAGTGATTGCCAAGTGGAGATTGTGAGTTTCTTGTCCGTCACCTTATCTTTGCCTTGATAGATTCGGTGTACATTATCTTCAACATTGAATCCATTTGCACTAGAGTAATCTTCAAAGTCAGTATACAGTTGTTCTACCAGAGATGTTGTTGGTACAATAATTAAACCTTTGAGGTCTTGATATTGAAGCAGTTGTCGAAACAACAAGTATATTATTAATGATTTACCTGAAGCCGTTGGTGACAACAACAGAGCTCTGCGTTTCTGCATGGCCTCAATAAAAGCGTTTTGTTGATGTTCTCTGACAACAATAGGTTTGTCTTTTGAATGTAGGTCTAATGTATCAAAGAATTTTTGTGCATGATACACCGAATACTCATCTTCAATTATGTTGTGTGAGTATGCATATTCACGTTCTTCACAGAATTCGGTAAGATATGGAACAAGTCCAAGATACAATTGACTGGTTTGTAGATTGAATAGACGAATCTTACCGTCCCAGATTCGATTCCGATAGGCTGGAACGAACTGATAACCAGGTACAAAGAACGTGAAGTACTCCGATAATTCCTGTGCAACGTGGCGTTCACACTCCACTTTGCCGTAGACTTCGTTTACTTTGTATATTGTAATGTGTTCACTTGTTTCCATATTTTTTTCTATAATCTAATTCTTCTTGAAACCACATAACCAAACTTCTCTGGTCATAATTTCCTGGTTTGGTTGCCCATACCAAGTAAGAATCTGGTAAATTTTTAATGAACATACCTTTATGTTTACCCCAAGGCATCTTAGTATATCTTCTGGATTCATGGTCTTTGTTCATTGGCCACCTATAAATTTTTCCCAAGAAATAAAATCTCTTAACTGCCATGTTCTTTGTTTAAGTTCAGACATAATTGATTCAACCACAGATGTAACTTCTTCATGGTATACTTTCTTTTCAAGCAACTTGATGAGGTCTTTGTCTGCTTCTAGGTAGGTGTTGATATCAGACTTGAGTGTAAATTGAAATGGTTCCCAACCATAATCGTTCAACTCATCTTCTGTTAGTTTACCAGTAAAGTATTCCCATTTCACCTTACGCATACGCAAGTAATCAAAGTGGGCTTTTTTGGACGCAATCTTATGCTTGGTTAAAATACCAAGATACTTGCTGTGATATTTGGGAATGTTTAATAATTCTTTAGATGGCTCGGTTTGGTCTATGACCGCATCGTTTTCCCACATCTTTAAAATCTGTTCAAGTGTTTCCATATCTATTCATCTATCTATTCAAATAACAAAATCTTTTTTAAAATCAACAACTTAATGTTGTTTTATCTATTCAAAACATTATAACACAAAATGATTACACTGTCAAGTAGGTATACGATTGATATCTAAATGTTGCCGTTGCGGTCAATATTGTATCGGCCGACTGTGTAGAATCAAAATTAATATCAGTAATACTTAAAGGGAAAACATTTACATATTGTATTCTAAGCAAAGGATTATTCAATCCACTTAATATGGTTAAAGTGGCATCTGAGAAATGTTTATTCGTTTGTAGTTCTTTGCTACCACCACGTTTCTCAAATCCATTCGGATCGGCCATGGTAAGAAACCAATCATACAAATTTTTCCAACCTTGCAATTCTTCATCCAGTATAAACTCTACAGTTAACGGATCGTATGTCAATTTGGTACCAGGAGAATACATGTCCAAAAATGGTGTTGCTCTGTTTACTTCACCCAATGTTACACCAGGTAAATTAACTGATTGACAAAAATACTGTGTAGTTCTGACTCTATCAAACGTTAATAGAAATTTGGTTGGTTGTAATAAGTTTGTATTCTGCGGACTTCTGTTTATTGCTGTCATGTTATCTCCCTCTATCAGTATTTAGGAGCCAAAAAAAAGACCACCCGAAGGTGGTCTTTAAGTATCACTCTGAGGTGACTCTTTATCTTACATCAAGTTTTTAACTTGGAAGATACGGTAGTAGACGTTTGAACGTGAGTTCAATGCGCCGTTGCCGGCACTCAAACCAGTTGCGAATGGGTTTGCAACCATGCCGTAACGTGTTTTGAATCCAATTTTTGGTTGGAATGTGTACTGGTCAATTGCACGAACCATTTGCAATGGAACGTAAGGGCAGTAGAAAATACCTGCGTCATAAGGTGATGAACCTTTGTAACCGATTGTAACCAATTCTTGGTTAGATGTGTAACCACCAAAGTAAGGGTCGATGTATACTTTGATACGGCCATGCAACAAACCTGCAAAGGTATTACCTGTATCGTCAACTTGCAAGTCAGCAGACAAGTTTGGAGTGTATTGCAACACACCAGACATTGCCATTGCGGAAGCAACGTCAGATGATACAATCATCACGTTACCTTTGCCACGACGAGTTTGTTTTGCGATAACGTTTGCATCACGTTCAATTTGGAAAATCAAACCTTTGAAACGTTCAACTGACCAACGACCGTTAGAGTCTGTATCTAAGTCGAAAATACCAGCAGAAGTAGTACCGTATTGAGCACCCGCAACAGCACAAGTGTAAATTGTACGGATAACTTCACGGTTAATCTCAGCAAGAATTTCTGTAGACAGAATGTTTGACAATTCTGTTTCTGCGTCCAAGCCATGAATTGCTTTCAAGTCTTGTGCTAGTTCTAGTGAGTATTCGGCTTTCAATGCACGGCTTTGTGCAGTAACAGTAACTTTCTCGATTGAGAATGCCATTTGTTTGAAAGGACTATCTGTGTCAGCACCTAATGCTTCAGCAGTTGCTGTTGGCATGCCGATACCAGTTGTGTAAGCGTTAGCAGTCAAGTCACCAACAGGTGTCGTTAGAACGTCTGTTGCGTTGTTACCACGGAAACCGTATGGGTTAGACGTAGATATTGCACCAGAGAATTCTGTATTTGCTTCGTTGAAGAAAGATTCTGAACCACCTTGTGTGTTGTACTTAGCACGCATTGCAAAGATTAGACCAGTAGGTCCAGTCATTGGTTGAACGCCTGCAACATCATAAGCAATCAAGTTAGGCAATGCACGGCGAACCAAACTAATTAAGATTGGATCGTAGTTAGAGATGCTACCACCTGTAACGTTTGTTGGTGCAGAAGATACGGCAGTTTCATTCAACTGTCCTGCTGCTGCGGCCATTTCACGTTGTTGGTTTTCCAAAACAAGTGCTGTAACAGCTTTCTTGTATGGGTCTTTAATGGCTTCCAGGCCTGCATGTTCTAGGACTGGAGCCCATTTTTTTTGTAATTCTTCTGTTAGATACATTTAGTATTCTCCTTGTAAGTATCTTTTATTGGTAAAGTTTATTTATTTAACCAATGATTTAGAGATGATTTGTGCGTACTGAGCGATTGCAGGATCAATTGCAGCCGATGGCTTCTTTTCATCCTCAACTTCTACAGCTTCATGTAGAGCAGAACTAACTGGTGCTTTAACTGATGATTGGAAGTATGAATCTACCAATGTTTCCAGTTTTTGACCAAATTCTTCTTCAGTAGTAAACTCAACAGTCTCTGCGAGTGCTTTTAGTTTTTCTACTTGTGTCTGCGTCAGGCCTTCACATACTGCATGTATAGCCTCTGTCTTTTTAAATTCATTAATTTGTTTACTCATTTCAACATTACGTGAAATTTCTTCGTTGATAGTGTATTCCAAATCTTCAACCTTAGTAGTCAATTCTTCCACAACGTCCACTTTTTCATCTGGAATGTCAATGTAGTGTTCTTCGAATAGACCTTTTAGACCACGAATGAAATCTTCAACGATTTCAGAACGTAGACCTTTTTCGATTGCCAATTGGTTTTCTTTGAACCATTCTTCAGCCATGTAGTTGATGTAATCATCTAACTTTTGTGCCAAATCTTCTTTGACTGTTTCAACAGCCACTTCAAATTCTTCGTACAATGCTTCTTCAACTTCTTCCATAATGGATTGTGAACGAGCAACAACGGCTGCTTCAAAAATTGTGGTAGCTCTTGATTTGAATTCTTCAGAAAGATTTTCACCTGAAAGTAATGCACCTACATCTTGGTCCATTTGTTCTTTCATTTTTTGTTTCTTCATCATAGCTTTAATCATTTTTTTGTCTTCCGCTGAATCTTCATGCGCTTCTGCAACAACGTCATCATCTTCTTCAGCTTCTTCGTTTGCATAAGATTGGAATGTGGCACCTGGATTTGCTTGCATCATTTGTGGTGCAAGTTTGGCCTTGATGCGGTCACGAATTGCGTTGTAGTCTGTTGCAGCAGCTTGAACTGCTTTGTGTTCAGAACCTTGTGAGTCAGCAGGACCAGACAACTTCTGTGCAGGCATTGAACCAATTGGTGGTGTTGCACCTGGAGGTGTTGCAGTTGGTGTACCTTTTGTGTAATCACCAGTTTCGTCATCAGTTTTCTTGATTTCACCAGCAACTTCACCAACGTCTTTTGTGCCATAAGCAACAGATGTAGGTAGTCTAGATGGACCTTCTTTGTGGCCACGAGCTACAGAAGCTTCAAAGTTTTCTTTTGCGCCTTCTGTAAGAATTGATTTAGCGGCGTCTGTCAGATTAAATTTTCCCATTTTGAGAATCTCCTTGATTTATATTGGTATTTATATTTAAAGTTTTTTAAGGAAGTTTTCAAAGATTTTTAAGCTTACGGCTTCAATCTCTTTGCTAGATGCTTGCTTAATTTCTTGCTTTGCAACATCATTTTGTTGTTCGGTCCATATACCGTTAACCAACATCCATTCCTTACCTTCCATAATGCCTTGTACGAAAGCACCCGGTGCAGAAGGATCTGCTACAATATCTGCCGCTGTGGCCAGATGAAAGTCTCCTTGAACGACATTGATGCCGTTTTCCATTTTAAGAGAACCCATACCTCTTGATGACACACCTAGTTGTGCGCCACCTTCAATAAGATTTCTTGCAATGTTACCCATAGGGGTTTCAAGAATTTTTGCTTTGCCTATCCAAGCATTTCCTTCTTGACGTAGACCAACAATTAAATGTGATACACGATCAAGATTAATAGATGGGGTGTCTGGATGTCCCAGTTCACCAAAGGCACGATTTTTATTAATGTATTCTTCGCTGTAACGATTAACTTCATTACGCATGGTTTGTTCTTTATACATGCGTTTGTTTTTATTAACGGCTTCTGCAACTAGAAACGGACCTTCAATGAAAAGAGTTTTCTTTCCATCTTTTTCTTCCGTTAAGTACTGTACTGATTCGCTAAGTTCTCTAATAAGTTTCATTGTAGTCTTTCTGATTAAGGTCTCAAACCGAATGCACCATAATTAAATGCGGCTGGATCACTCAATTGACCACGTTGATAGTGTTCGTTATCTTTACGCAATTCTAAAACCATTGTATAACTATCATTTGCGGCCATGCCTCTGGTAATCACACCAATATCACCTTTGCAACCTGTTGTATCTTTTGCATTATTTGGTATTGTTACCCAGTTACCAGCAGAATCATATTCTCCGTTACCGTTCATAACAAATAAAGGCATTGGTGTTGCTGCATTCCAAGATAATGTTACATCACCACCTGCAGCACAATCATACCATAAACGATATAAAGATAAACCATAAAAACTTGAGGCACCAGTATTAGCGGCACTGGTAAGTAAATTGCCTTTAGATGTATCCATTGCACCATATAATGTGTTTGCTTGAATACGCACAGCATTTGCTTCTTGTCCACTTGAACCATCAAACGATCCGGTTAATTTAATAACCACATGTTCTGTAGTATCTTTTATTACTTGATATGTAAATGAATTTGCCATTTGTAATTCCTGTTATTGTTTGAATAATATTTATACCAATGCGTCAAAATTAAGTTTCACTTGGTTCCGCTGCATAGAGAACTTCATCTTCAGCAGTTGCACCTTCTGTATCTTCTGGATTCATTAATTGTTTTGCAACTTCAACTTTATGTGTCTCAATATGAGCTCTAACTCTATCATGTAGTGCAGAGTATAATGCGTTACGCATTTCAATTGCGTTGTCTGTTTCTGCGTAGTCTACGATTTGTCTTGATGTTTCCATGTTATCTCCTAATTATAAAATGCGTTTCAATCTGGTAAATGTTGTCTCAACTTCTTCTAAGCTGAGGTCACCTTTAACTGATTTTGAACCACTGGAACTTTTCGATTTACTTTTTGCTGGTGCCGATTTTGAAGAACCACCACCAGAACTACCGCCGCCAGAATCACCGGCCGCAGCAGGATCAGGCATCAATTCTGATTGCTGTACCATTTGATCGGTCTGAACTTGTGCTGCCATTTGTTGTGAAGCAATATCATTTGTTACAGACACTGGCAATCCAAGTCCATCTTCTTTCTCTTTGTCTATCTCTTTTTGCATCAGAGTAATTTCATCATCAGTCAAACGCAATACGTTTTGTTGAATCCAATTTTGTGAGAAATAACGACCTGTATATGGATCAACTGATTGTAATAGTGTCAATCTTTGAGTCATCAATTCAGCTTCTTTTAATTCTGAGAAGTTATTATCTTTGATGTAATCATAATGTATATCTTCTTTAAATAAATCCCATTCTTCGTCTGTACAGATACCTTTTAATACACACTGCACACGCAATGCTTGATTAAACACTTCTGAAAATTTGTTACGTAGTCTATCAACAAACTTAGAAAACTTTAGTTCATCACGGGTAATTTCTGATGAACGGCCAAGTGAGAACCCTTGATTAGGTTCTAACCTGGAGATTGGAACACATAAGGCACCATATAGTTTCTTCTGAAAGTATTTAACGTCTTCCAGCTCACCTAGGTTCTGTCCACCTGGTAGTGTGGTAATCTCTGTGCCTTTGCCACCTTCTCTACGTGGTAACCAAAAGTCTTCCATCATAGACATGAATTTACGGTCATCACGAACTTCACCTGTATTGGCATCATAGACAAGTTTGTTTTTATACTTGACCATAATGTCACGCAGGTATTGTTCTGCTTTTAACTTTGGTAAGTTACCAACGTCAATGTAAAAGATTCTACGTTCTGGTGCTCTTGAGATACGGTAGATGACTGTTGCATCCTCTATCATACGTAATTGATTGAGAGGCTTAATTGCTTTATGTAGATAACTCAGAACAACCGCACGGCGAGAGTCCATAAGGCCAGACACCACCGAAATGATAGAGTCTGTTGTGATGCGAACACCAACAGGACCAAAATTGGATGCACTACCGCTAACAACCTTGTCGTTGTAGATGTAGTATTCGTTTACTGGCTGCATAAGGTCTGCACCAGTTCTTTCGTCTTTTTGTTTCTTCATTTCACGAACCTTACGTAATCTACGTGGGTCGATGTAACGAAGTTCTTTAATACCTTCTTGTGGTTTCTCACGGTCAATAATCATGTGATAGTACATTCTACCATCCACATAATAACGGCGGAAAATATCTTGAGCCATATTCTTATAACTCAATAAACGTAAGATGTTATTGAATTCTTCTTTGATGGCTTTCTTAATCTTATCGTTAATTTTCAAATCATCTAAAACGATTTGTGTTATTTTACCATCATCGTCTTGTACAATGGCTTCATTAACTATATCATCTATCGCAGATTCAATTTCAGGTTGCATTGCCATTTCACGATAACGAGAAATAAGTTCTACCTCATTTTTTGCGGTACCGTCAAGGTCAACATAAGTGCCGTAGTATGCGGCAGATGTAATAGTTAATGCCCCATCATCTTGCGTTGGAGGCGCAAATGACTGCTGGCCAAGGCCTTCTTCCTCATCCTTTTGACGAGAGATTGTAAAGCCAAATAGTGAAAATTTGTTGTTGTTTGCCATATTTTGTGTGTAATTATAAAATCAAAAAAACATGGGAGACCCTATTGGGCCTCCCGCATATATCAAGATGTTGTGTCTGTTTCCCAGAATTGGTAAGCAAATGTACAAGTGAATTCCTCAATCGCATCATTTGAACTCCAATCTAGATCGATTGGTGCTAAGTCTAATGGAAATGCGCCAACAAATTTATATTTCTTTAATTCGTTGCCTGTTTTTCCATATTGAATAACACTTGCGTCAACAGCATATCCGTTAGAATTTCTTGCTGATGCACTTCTCAGATTACCTGAATGACTATTGATTGCGTTCATCCAATTCTCTAAAGAATTTCTGATGACAAAATCTTCATCATTAATAATTGTTAATGTCCAGTCTGTAAACGTTCTGTTACCAGCAAACTTCATCTCACGCCCGAAGTAAAAGACTGGTACAGTACCGATTGACGAACCTGGTAGTTGAGCTGTTTTGGCCATAAAAGTTATTTTCTGGCCAGCAACTGTTGCGTTTGTTACAAGTGCTGGGAATATTAAAGAGACAGAGAATAGATTTGGACGGGCACCGTCACCAATCATATTTGCTCTGAATTCTGCTACATTAAATGACATTGTTTTCTCCTATCGTTTATTTATTAAGCTGCGCCAACGATTGTTACGAAGTCAACACCAGTACCAACAGCGACAAAGTTCAACTGAATGTAGTTGATTGAACGTGCAGGTTTAAGGTAGATATCTCCAACGAATTGGTTACTATCAATAACTTGTTGTGTATTATTCGTTGAATCGCAAACAACTCTAAAATCTGTCAAACCACGGCGACCTTGAATGTCACGCAAGAATGGTGAAACTAGAGCAATAAATTGTGCTCTTGTAAATTCATCGTTCAATTCAAACATTGAATATTTGGCAGCTTGTGCAATTGCCTTTTCAAGTGTAATAAACAAACGGCGAACGTTGATTCTATCGAATGCAGAAGGCTTGGCCAACAAAGTTTTATCACCGAACAATACTGTACCTTGACCTGGGAATGATACAACTGGATTAACGCCTGCTGCATATAGTGTGTCACGGAATGATTTGTTTGGATTCCATGCCAATTTGATAGAATTTTTAATTGCACCACGATTGTAACCTGCTGGTGAGAACCATGGGTCACGAATGTTATCTGTGTATACACACAGACCAGCAATGTCACCGTTTAATGGTATCCAACGATATGTGTTATTGTATTTGTCAAACTGATATTTCCAACCAGAGTCGGCCATAACATAAGAAGAACTTCTTGATAGTGCTGTCAACCAATCTATAATATTGGTTGTTTCGCTTCCCGCTTTATTAACAACGTCATTGTAACGTGGTGAAATGAAAGCCACACAATCTGCACGACCAACAGCAATGTTATCAATAACATATTGTTGAACTGCAACAGAATGTCCGCCAGTTAAAATTAATGAAACATCAATATTTTCTTTATTTGAAAACAAGTCATAAGAAGAATCAATGTTACCATCTGTAGGTGCTACGGTTGAACCTGTGCTTAAATTAATTGCCTGATTTGTTGTTGGATTTGCAAAAGTTCTACCTGCTGCGGTTTGGCCCCATGTGGCACTTGTTGTTGCATAGTTAACTGGATCCATTGCATAAATGTATTTTGAGTTATTAAAAATAACTTGTTTATAATAGTTAGTTAAACCATTGATAACTGCATCGTATGCCGCAGATACAAAACCATATGTTTCTAAGATTGAACCAGCAGAGCCGGTAAATAAACCATCTTGGTCAATAACAACGATGTGCATCTCATCATTTACACCATTAACAGAATCAGCAAAATCTGATGTGCCTGGTGCTGATGTGAAATAGTTCTTGTATGCCCATGTGCTATATGTTTGTGTGTTTGCACAAACAGCAATAGAGATAGAATTTCCTAGAACACCAGGATATCTGCCCGCAAATGGACCATAATCATTACCGTTATTGCTTAAAAGATATGAAGCTTCATAAGCATCTTCATTTTTAATTTGTACATTTAAACCACTACCATCGGTTGCATTGTTTGCTAATGCACCAACTGAACGAACCAAACTTAAATTATTGCCATAAGACAAAAAATTCGCAGCAGTAAAGAAAGATACTGCTGAAGCCGGATTTGGTTTACCATATGTACTAACGAGTGTTATTTCACTGTCTACTTGTTTTACTTTGTCTGCTGGACCCCATTGAAATATTCCAGCAAATGCACCAGCGGTTTGTTGAACTGCGGGTACAACGGTTGTTGCATCGACCTCAGCTACATTTACGCCTGGAGAGATTTGAAATGCCATTTTATTCTCCTTGAATTATTATGTTCTTTTGGCAAAATACCATAAGAGTATTTATGAAAGGCTGGTTTTATAACCTTTCTAGTCTGTTCCTCATAAACGAGCCGTATGTTTCCCCACTGTCTGCTCGTTCCCATAAATCACCACCCATAAGTTCGAAATCATGTTCTAGACCATCCTCAATGATAGGTGCAGGTAGAACATCATCGTCCATTTGATTCATATTTTCCAATTGAATCTGTTTACGAATGTCGTGATTAACAATTTCTTTGAAATATTGTTGTGTAGTTACCCATGAAAATATCACTAGAGACATTACTAAGTCGTCATTTGCACCATCTTCAGCACTAAAAGAATTCCTCTGCTGCACAAAAGTGGTCAATTCGGAATATGTATCGAAATCATTAATTAGAAGTTTGTCTCCTTCGATTAGAGTTTTAAGGTTTGAACAACCAATTGCCTTGACCTGAGGAGACATCTTCAGTCCCATCTGAACACCACGAGCAAACCCGGCCGATAATTGTTGTGGTTTTTTATTGCCTGTAAAGATTTTCCATAGGTTCTCATACTCAAAATCTGTATGTAATGAGTCTGCAACCTGTGGATTGTTGTTAATTTCCACCAAAACATACGCATCATTGTAGTATCTGGCCGTATTATAGATGACAGTTGGAAAAAGAATAGGTGTAATAGATGAACTGCTGTAGGTTGCAACCTGTTTATATGGTGTCTGCGAGATATCAATTACTGAGAACGCAGAACTATCTAAATTTTTGCCTTCAGAAACGTCAACTGTGATACAGTATAGGTGGTCCGATTTAGATTCGTTGATGCCTTCTTTGACTGGATGTTCATATATCTTCAACAAATCATGATTGGCAACCGGATCATTGTATACCAGTTGTTGTAACTTGTAACCAGAAATCAGTGTGTTTGATGAACCTAAGAATTCTGTTTCAAACTCCTGTGAGAACTGCCGTTCAGAGGTGTTACGAATTGTTTCTTCTTTCCATTTCTCATCACGGCCAGGTACATGTGACCAATGAATCTGGAAGTTAACGTAGTTGTTTTTCTTGTTAATCGAATCCATCCACAACTTGTAGAACAAGTTCATACCGTTTGGAGTGGAAACAATAATAATCTTTGTCTTTTTACCTGATGAAATTACAGGGTAAACAGAGTTAAAGAATTCTTCTGCAATATTATTTGGAACGAAAGCGAATTCATCTAAGAATACTATGTTAAAAGAACCACCACGAATGGCGGAACTAGATGTGGATGCAGCGATAATCTTAGAACCGTTCTCCAGTTCTACGTTACCCTTGTTCCATGTAACGATACCTTGTTGTAACCACATAGGTAAATTTTCATAGGCCAGTTGATATTTGCCCAAAATATCACGAGCCAATGCACCTTTGTTTGCCAGCACAGCACAGTTTTGGCTGTCTTTAAAGATTGTTTCCCATAACATATAGGCCACAGTGGTTGTGGTTTTACCAACTTGACGAGGACATTTTGTAATTACAAATCTATTATTTGCAAACAGATGAAGCATTTCTTCCTGAAACGGCCACATATTAAAGTTGATTAGACCTTCATCAACGTTGACAATCTTAATATAATTTTTTGCAAAATAAATTGGGTCGTTTGAACATTTTATATACTCATCAACTTGTTCTTGTGTGTAGTTTACTTTGACACCGGCCTTTTTAAGTAAGGGGTTGTCACGGTATGCTTCACCAAATTTTAAATCATTAATCATTCTTACCTTTGAGTAGTTTGTTCAACTCAGCGGTAGAACCAACAAAGATAGCCTTGTCGATTTTTGTATCGCCTTCTTTTTTACCGTCCATTGTACGCATTTGTTTTTGTACTGCAAGTAATTCTTTGTTGGCATCAACCACGTTCTTTAGTAGTGTTGCATAGACTTCAAATGCCCGAGGATGTTGTCCTGCTGCGGCAATATGTCGTAGTTCTTCCATTGCATCTTTGCCATTATCAATCAACTCTTGTAGATTATCTTTTGTTTGTTGATATGCATCTTCCAAATCTGTTTTTAAATCTGGACCTTCCTCAGTTTTTGAAACAACCGGCACCAAAGGTTTTTCCTTTTGCACTACCGGTGTTACATCAAATATTTTTTCCATGTTTTTGTCAAATGTATTCATATTTTTTAATTGGTTTATAATGCTGCGATTCTACTCTTAAAGTCGTTGAAGTCGGTTGATGCCGCAAGAAGAACTTTTAAATTGGCCAAAGGTATAGATGCACCAACTTGAACTGTGTTGTTTGCAAACTGAATGTTTGAAACATTTGCAATAGATTTTCCACTTAGGTCCAAAGCAACATTACTTGAACCTGAAGATGGTATAATTATTGTTCCGTTTCCTGTGAAATCCCATTTCTCATTAAAATAGGTAATTCTTTGCTCATTTTCTGGACTAGGATTTTGATAGGTAACAGCATTCATTGTATATGAATATGTTGTATTGATAGCAAGTGTTACTGTTGTGTTTCCACTACCAGCTGTATCGCTTGTCGTAGTGGCCGCAGATGGTACGGTCACATATGTAAAGTCTGACCATTTGGTTGAGTTTGAATATGCATATACACCAGATAGAGTTCCGTTTATTGGTAACTGATAAGTGATTGCAATTGTTTTTGAACTACCATTTGGATTTGCATATCCAGTACCAACAATAAAATCACCTTTCACATCCATTTGTCTGTGACCAAGTCTGTTACTTTGACCTGCACCTGGAACTTGAAGTGAATTTGCCCAAGCAAGATATCCGTTGGCTGCAAGTACTTTGTAATTGATGAATCCTGTTTTGCTGTTAGGGTCTGTTGTGGTACCGTTTACATACAAATAATTGTTACTGTATTTAATCCAATTAATTTTTGGTGATGTTACACCAGTTATTTCTTTTTCCCAAACCAATTGATTGTTTGCTCTAAACATATAGATGTTTGTATTTGTTGCAGCATACCAGTTGTTTGATGAATCATAACTTAAACCAATGATTGTATTTCCATATTTGTTGACATTACTTGTTCTAATGTAAACACCTTCTGTATCAAACTTATGCACTTGGCCGTTTGCTGATCCAACTAATAAACCACCACGATTTGGTAAAGCAATAATAACGGATCCGTTTGCTGCATTACCTGCATTATAAAATGTAAAATACAATTCGCCTGTAATATCAAGGCCTGTAATTAAGTTATGTTCACCAGTATAATATGGAAAATCTTCATCATCAACACAGATATCTTTAGAACCAATTGAATCAGTAATTAATGTATTCCAAACATTTTGACCAAGATAGTTAAATTTTGTAACACGGGTCGACCTGTCAGAAGGAATATTTGTTAGTAAGTATATGTTGTTGTTTCCATCAACTGTTACCGATTCACCAAAGCTTGCTACTAGTGTGCCACCCACGTTGGCCGCAGGAACAGATTTTCTCCAATATATTGAACCATATGGATCATACTTAATAACAGTTGCTTGTGGTAGACCAGTAACTTCATTCTGTGTGGTCATTGCCACCACAATATTATTTGCAGAATCAAATGCAACACCATTGCCATATGCATTGTTGGCTTGTGTATCTATTTGACCAAACAAGATACCTAAAGCTCTATGATCATTTTTATCGGTACCAATTTGAACTTGTGTATTGCTATACATTAATTCTGTGTCAAATAATATGTTACCCAATGAAGCTGTATTTGCTTTGTTGAAAGCATTCTGTGCCAACTCTTGGTTGGTTTCATAATATGTATTTGATGTATTGGAACGCAAAGCAACTGTAGTATACAACTCAGTAAAGTTGTTATTTGTTTTAGTAAAAGCCGTTCTTAATGAATCGCCTTTGCCATCATTTGCTCTAATACCAATATTGATAGTTTGTTTAGCCATTTATTTCTCTCATTTGTGGTTTATTGATTTGCGGCCTTGTTGATAGTTAGAACTTGATTCAAAGTATTATCAACCTTAGCCTCTTCTTTATCAACAGACATGTAATCAATATCTGTACTGACTCTACCAATCGAATCAACTTCAACAAATTTCAATGGGTTCAAGTTATATGATGTGAAGTTGTAATTCGCCAATGTATTGATTCCGTATATAGGTTTATCTGACACGAAGTTTCCTGTTAGTTCTTTTAATCTTAAAACGTTATCTGTAAACTGTACAACAATTCCTGTTGCTGATGCATCATCCGATGTGTATCCTTGATACACCGTTTCACCCACCCTATATGTTCCATAACCAGAATCTAAGTTCATGTAAAATTCAATAATTTCATTCTGTGATACTTGATTCCATATGGAAACAAATGCACGATTAATAACACCTGTCTCTGTTGGTTTACCAAAGATGAAACCCTTTACTGTGAAGTTCAGTGTCCAGATAATCATTCTGGTTTCATTATCTCTACCGCCTTCATATGTAATATCATGTGTGGTAGAATTTAAAATAACAGGAACTTCTTTAATAATACCCATTTCAGGAATCAAATTCAATTTGATTGTATAATCTGGTGTAAAGAATGGTAAAATGTGTTCAATGATTTGTGTGCCATCTTCTATGTTACGTACATAGATGTAAAGATTGAAATCAAAATTGTATGGTACTGGACTGTATTGTGATTTGATTCCTGCCGGTGCAGTACCGGCAAAATTCTTAATGTTTGTGTTTTGTTTCCGACTGGAATCATATGATAGTCCAGCCATTTCAAATGACATACGTGGTAATGTTACTTGGACTTTTTTATCCAAGTTTAAGTCATCCTCAAGACGCATGACATAACGTTCTTTACTTGCGTATGTAATAGGAACAATGAATCTTTCCGATTCTGTAAGGTCTGGCTTAAATCTATACAACGTAATGTTGTCAAACATATTACCAAATCCAACAACCAGTTTTCTTATGACACGATTATATGTTGACATTATATTCTTCCAAACGGGTTGGTTTCTGTAAAGTCAATAATGTTATTTGCAGTATCAAACAAGTATGCATTATCATAAGCTTCATTTCTTGTGCTATCTATTAATGGATCAAATGATGACAAATAGTATCTTGCATTACTTGTTGCACCAATGATTGCAACGTTGTCACGGAATTCACCTGCAATATTTGTAACCTTTAACGAGTCATCTGGCTTAATCCATTCTTGTACTAAGGCCACAACCCACGCATTTGCTTGTGTATTATCTGTAGATTGAAATACAACTTCTCTAGCTTCGTATGTTCCAGTTCCAACACCAGTATTCAACTCTAGTGTGTAACTGGATTGTATCATAACATCATCAATGTCTTCCACACCAGTGTCGATAACTTCTTGTGAGTATTTGAATTTCTCTAGTTCTAGTTCATAGAAGAATGGTATCTTTCGGCCTAACATAAAGAAGTCTTTTGTTTGATTTGTGAACTTGATTTCAAACAACTCACCAGTACCATTTAAGAACGGTACATAAATCAAGTCACCTTCTCTTGGTCTTGTAAATATATCTTGTGGTACACGTTGAGAGAAAGAACGCTTTGAAAGAATGATGTTAACTGTGTTTTTAATCTCAAGGCCAAACTTAGAAAAGAATTCTTTTTCGCCACCATATTCCATAGAACTGGATAGGTAGAATTCAATAGGAAAGGCTGCACTGAATCTTTTAATTGGATCTTCACCATACAATATATCTCTATCGGTTTCATTTTCAATAGGCAAATAGTAGGCATCAAAACCCATAATCTTGATTGATTCAACAATCAAGTCCTCTATTACCCTTTGCTCAGCAAGAGAATTGTAATTATTGAAGTATACCGATGTTGCCATATTAGTTCATGAACATTTCTAGTGGTGCGCCATACTTATCACCAATCTCAGCATGTAATGCATCTATTTCCTCTTTGGCTTCTGTGTAAATCTTGTCACCATTTAACTTGACACCACCTGGTAATTGAATACCCTCAAACTTTTTGAGGTTATTTCCCCATGAACGTTTGATTAGGGCTGTTGCATATTCTTTTAACCAACGGTCATTCCAAGCCTGTGTATATACATCTGGATCAATTACTGCATAACATTCGGCAATAACAATTGTACCAACTGGTGCTTGACTGTGGCCCCAACCCCAGTCAATGTAGAGTCTTTGCATGTGTCGTTGGAACCTAATAGGAACCTCACCAGAGAACAGTTGTTCCAACATACGTAAGTGTTGTAATGTCAACGTATAGTTAATGTATGAAGCGGAGGTAAAGTCATACAACTCATTTAAACGCAACTGGTATCTCAAGTCAAACATATTAACCTGTGAGTGTGAATCGGAAACGGGAAATATTCTGGTGATACCAGCAATTTGTAGAACGTTGTTTGAAGAATCTCTGGCTTGAGATATGTTCAAATACTTGTTGTTAATGTCTGTCTGGTCTATCGTCTTAATGTAATAGACTTTTTGTAGGCCATCAAAATGGTAATCTTGCCAGTATTGAAGTGCATCATCAATACGGTCTTCCACCTGGTCGTCATCAACGTTGATTTCGATAACTGGAAATCCTAGTCTACGTAGGCAATAATTTTTAAAAGCGGTTCTAGTTGTTATTGTAGCCATATTTTCTCCAAATAGCATAATATATTTAGGCTATAATAATTACGATACCTACTTTGTTATTTCTACCCATGAAGTTGTTGATTCGTCCCAGTTGTATGATTTTCCATCATCAGGATAAGGAGTTGGAGGCATCCATTGACAAGCATTCTCATCCAATAACCAACTGTCATATGAAGGTTTTGGCGGAATGAATGCATCTCTTACAGAATCGTAGGTGTATCCTATACCAGCATAATTTTTTCTTAATGGTGTACCACCAAGTCTATGTACACCTGCGTGAGTGTTATAACTTGTTTGTACGAAAGAACTTGGTTCTCCGAATAAACCTGTATTAACTACGTCTTGTTCTATTACTAGAACTTGTGTTACGATATTATTACTATCGATTTGTGCGAAATGTGCCATTTTTTATTCCTTAGAGTGTTGGCCAAACTATATTGTATGGATCACTTTGTTTTGTGATATCAGCTAATGCCTGTGCATAGGTATCTAGTTTAGTTAAATCATCAATTTGAGTAAGACTCAATCTTGTTAGTCTATTATATCGGTTGTATCTCCAATCAAGTTCTTGAATTTTCTGATCCCTTAATAATCTAATTTGGGCCCACACAACATCATTGTTTATGTCCTCAATCTTGTCATAAATTTGTATACCTATACCATATGAATGATATGTTACGATTGTACTGTCGATTGGTCGTGTGACATTTGAACTATACCAACCATTGTCATCCTTAACAAAAGTATAAATTCTTCCATTGTATGAAAGTGTTTCTCCATCTGTTGGTAATTTTGGAAATTTATCTGTATTCATTTTTTTACCTATTTAAAACTCGCACTTATGAAATGTTCATACCAAATGGTGAATCTTGTGAAATAACAATAACATCACCACCAGTGCCTTGTGTAGTATCAGCATCAAAGTAATAAATGTCAATATTGTTGTTACTATAATCTTTCAGTCCACCATCGGAGGTCAAAGGGTATATCAATAAAGCAGTGTTCGCTAATGCTGTTAGTTTTGTATTTGGTGGAGTGAAGTTGTTTGTATACAACACATCTTTGTTGAATCTAAGATTACTTATGTGACCATACAATCCACTTCCAATAAACCATTGTGTAGTGTTACTAATTGTTGCTGATGCTGGCACATTACTTGTTGTGGTTGCTGTTATGACACCATCAACATACATTTTAATTGTGCCAGCATTTCTCGTAATTGCATAGTGTACCCATGTTTTATCAGGTGTAAGTGCATTACCTGCTGTGTAACCATATGCACCATAGTTGGAATTGGTTGGGTTACATTGCTGTGCATTGAAGTGAAATCCCTCAACATAACCATAATTTCCCATTACAACATTCCATGACTGGTTGTTTGGATAAACACCACCTGTACTATTCAATGAACCTAAGTATGCTTGTGTTCCGGAACCTTGGTAATTGTAATCAATTCTTTTTGCAAAAAACTCAATTGTCCAATTACCATCTAAAGCTAATGCTGCATTATTGGCAGTATAGTAATATGGTGTTATGTCTGAGGTTGATGCACACATATAGATTGAACCTACGTTTGCATTATTATCTCTGCTGTTGTATAGGAACACAGAGTTGTTAGATGTTTTACCACCTCTTATTGGATGTAAATCTTTCGGCAACGCAATTGTGGTCGTGCTTGGATACACCATCAAATTGGATCTTTCAAGTGTGGTGTATCTCGCCATCTTAGATAATCTAAAATCTTGTATAGAACCACACCATCCGGTTGTGTTTGCTGAATTTGCAAAATCGCCGCCGATGATGCAATCTGACATATTTTGATTATATGAAAGAGTATAGTTTGTAGCCAAACCTGTTCCTGTATTATAATCACCCATCAATATCATACCTTGTTGTTGACCATTCACGTAAAGATAAAAGTTACCTGAACGGCGAACTACGGCCACATGGTCAAATCTTCCACTGGATGTGGTTGCACACACAATACTTGATGCTGCGGTTTGCAAAACAGATGGTGTTGTACCACCACTACTTTGGTATTTAATTTGCCATAGGCCGGTTGGTGTAACACCTATCAGTAAATTGTTTGCGTGATGATATACTGAATTACCATATGTTGCGAAAAAGTCTCTGCCACCAGATGCAGCATCCCACCATTGAGCCCAAAACTCAACAGTAAAATCTGCATAATGAGTTGGTGTACCTAAAGTATTCCATGCACCATTACGTAAAATAATTCTTTCTTGGAATGTACTTTCTTTGTTCTGGAATTTCCAACTTGAATTTCCAAATTTTTTGGTGTTGTATGATATCATACCACCAGCAGAAGAAGGTGTCACATCGCCTTGTAAATTCAATAATGGACCATCATACATTGATTGATAGTATGTGTAGTTGTCTAAAGTCCAATTGGACGTTGGCATAGTATATGTTGCTGCATCAACATCATATCTTGCTGTTCTCGAAATACGAACTGGACCAGAACCATAGGTTGTTTGTAATTCTTGGTATGTGTATGGTTTTTGACCTTTTGTCCAAGCGGTTGCAGTTGCAGCAATTCTTTTTCCGTTGGTGTATAAAGCAAGTTTGTTTGTACCGTTTGGATTATAAACAACAGCAATATGGTTCCAACTGTGTGGTCTTATGTTAGGTACAGTACCACTTGTTGTGCCTAGTCTTTGTACGGCAGCGTTGTGTTCTGTAAACAACTGGAAGACAATATCACCCCAACTAAAATTACCTGCACCGTTCGTTAAAATCTGTAAAGACCAACCTTCACCACCCAAAGTGTTACAGGTGGAGAATTGATATTGTCCACCAGAGACCGCCGGTTCAGCTTGGTTTATATACCAAAAGGTTTCTATGGTCCATGGAATACTCAATCGAGTCATCCAACCAAATTCTATTTTGTTACTTGTGCTTGCTGGTGCGTTTCCGAAAGCATTCCCACCATCAGACGTGGTACCTATACCGTCACCTATAACCATTGCATCCGCATTGTACGGTGCAGGAGGATATGGGCCAGTACAACTAGTGTAAACGTTCCAACCAGTCGTAAAATCAGACTCACTTCTTCCACCAACTGTTGTTACCAAATCATTTGTTGAGGAATCCATAACGATGCCTGCTGCAGCCGACAACAAAAACACCGTGTTTTCGGTTAATGGTAGTGGTCCGGTCGGTACAGGAATTGTTGCTGGATTTTTATTACCTTTGTTATATGGAATACCAGTGTATGGTGCATTTGGTCCAAATAAACCCGAGCATATTCTAACATCAGTGATGGATCCCAAAAAGTTTTGACCCATTGCCATGTTTGATGTTGATGCAAGTAATACTAATTTGTTTGCAGGACAACTAATTGTTTGGACCGCATAAACTTCTTGTATTTTTTCACCATCAACATACAGTGCCAACCAGGTACCAACACGTTGTACACAGACATGATACCAAACAAAAGGTTCAATTCGGTTGTGTTGGTCTTGTAGTACACATTTACCACTAGTTTCAACAGACAACTTTCTGTGTCCCGAAATACTTATGGATATACCAGTATCAGCCCAAGTAGCTCTGGTGTCTAAAAGTATTCTTCTTACAGTAATGGCATCAGTGGCTAGTGAATCTCTGAACCAAAATTCTATACTGAATTCACCTTGTGAACTATTCCAGCCACCATCCCAAGCACCAAAGTCGAAAACGTTACTGGCTTCTGTTACCACAATTCTGTTAACTGTTCCGCCAGCAATAGTGTTAAATGCAGCTCCAGTTCTTGGGAATACACTTCTCGCACCGGCCGGATCATTACTTCTCTTTTTTTGTCCAATGACACCGGCATATCCAACGTTAAGATATTGGTTGTACGGTGGTCGTGGTCTGTTTGTTCCTGTGGTTCCAACTAATAATAATGTATCAGTTGGATTATCTGTCATCGAACTATCAATAAATGATGTTGTTGATACGTCAAATGTTGATGTATATTTTGCGGCACTAGAAATTCTTAGGCCACATGCATAACCTGAGAATAGATATTGATCGTTTCTGGATGCCCATATTCTCAAATCATCTGTCTGTGAATAGTCTGTTGCAACTGTTCCTGTATATACAAGAGCACCGTTGATGTATATCTTAAATTGGCTTGCGCCTGTGCCTTCACGCACTGCGGCTACGTGATACCAACCACCAGGATAAATTAGTCCAGTAGAGCCAGATGTTAATACATTTGGACCATCATCCCAAACTAGTTGGTATGCGGTATTTAATCTAAAATTCCAACCAAGACCACCGGATCCAGAGTTACCACTTCCTTTACCCGCAATAGAACCGCTTCCTGATACACCGTTTTGATTTGGATTTATCCAACACTCAACGGTAAATGGATTCAAACCAAATCTTAATAGACCAGCTTGTGGTCCTGCCCAAAGATCATGTACCTTAAATGAACCTGAAGTAGTCAAGTTATAAACGCTGTGTGTTCCGTGGCCAATTTGTTTAGGAAAATGTAAATTTGGATATACACCGAAGTTGTTCCATGTGTCCATACCCCAAACGTCTTGTGTTTTAATTGCACCCGTTGCCGAACCTGCAACAGTAACGTTTGCACTTTGTATGTGTTTTGCCGGAATAGTATTGTGGTGTGGTGTTGACATAGACATGGAGAACACGCAGTTCGCATATGTCATATCCAGTGGTGTGTTGGTATAATAAGTACCAGCATCTGTTATTGCTGTGTTACTTATTCTAATATCTGTTATTGCGCCAGCAAAGTTAGTAGTCGATGTACCGACTCTGTCACAACCTATTCTTAATGGGTTACCTGTATCAGCAAAGTTACCTGCACTTGTTCCTGTTACTGTTGAACCATAGTATCCATTAATGTTCACAGAAAGTTGACCTGCACCCGTACCCGATCTTTGAATAGTACAACGATACCATGTATCCATTGCCAACGCTGTTGTATTCAATGTTGATACGTTAGTCAGACCATCATAGAAACCTAATTGGTGAGTTGTTGTTAAGTAGATTGTCCAACCCAAGCCTGCAGAGGTTCTACCGGCAACAGTACCTTTACTTATGACATAGTGTTCTACTGCTTCATTACGACATAGTTTCAACCAGAATTCAATCGTGAAGTTACCTGTACCAAAACGTTGACTTGCGGTGTCTAATACGTTATAATAAGCATTCGGTTGAAACTGTGTTGCCCAATAAGGAAACCTTGGACCCTGAAACGACAAACTCGCTTCTGGTCTGGTTGTTGATGTTGCTCTATAGTATTCGTTCCAATTATACTTACTCTTGTCACGCATAACATCGTCAGCATAATTATTTGTTAGGTGACAAGTTACAGAACTATAATATGGATCATAGTCAACAATTTCATCCAACCTTACTGGTGGATATTCAAGTTTGTTGGATAATTTTGCAGGATTTTTGTTGTATGCGGCGTCCTCTATACTCCATACTCCACTTTTAGAATATGGTCTTGGAGAATTAACTTGGCCAATAGTTCCTGCGTTTCTTCTGCTTCTAGACATTTTAAGTAATTATTTCATAAGATGATGTTATAACAATTGCTGATGCTGCACTAGCTAAGGTCCTTATATAGTCACCTTCTACAAGATAAAACGCAGTATCTTTACCAGATATGACAACTGTTGATTTATCTGGAACAGTTATTTGATATGCAAGACTATAAGCTGCACCACTTCTCACAACTTCCACGGTTATATCGGCCGATGATGTGCTTTTGTTGGAAGCCACAAGTGTGTTTATTTTATATACGGAACCTGATGCAGCTGCGTTTACAATTACGTTGGAGTTTGTTGTACTTGCTGTTAAAAAGGCTGTATTGCCTGTTATTGTTGATACGTTTACTATATTTGGTGCTGCCATTTTATCCTCCGAATACTATTGACATTGCAATAGATTTTCCTATTGTTGAACCTGTATTTGCTTGTGTAAAAGCACCATTAGCAAATGATGCTGCTGAGTTGGCTGTTATGAATGATGCATTGGCTCTATCAAAGGCACCATTAGCAAATGATGCACCAGAAGTTGCTGTAGTGGTTGCTGAATTGGCTGTTACGAAAGCACCATTAGCAAAACTGGCTGCTGAGTTGGCTGTATCATATGCATTATTAGCTTGTGTTCTAACCCATGCATCAGTACCACCAGTATTTGCTTGAGCATAAGCTGCATTAGCTCTATCAAAGGCACTGTTAGCAAATGATGCACCAGAAGTTGCTGTAGTAGTTGCTGAGTTGGCTGTTGTAAAAGCAGCATTAGCAAAAGATGCTGTGGTATTTTGTGATGCATAGGATGCATTAGCAGTTATAAATGCACCGTTAGCAAAAACTGCACCAGAATTGGCTGTATATTGTCTTGTACCGTCCGAAAATGTAATAGCAGTATCACCAGTACCTGTTACAGTAAAAACTCCATTAACTGTTGTGTTGGCATTAATAATCAATGCACCTGTTAAAGTACCACCAGTTAATGGTAATGCATTATTTGCCTTGGTGAAAGCACCATTAGCAAAAGATGCACCAGAATTGGCTGTGTCGTATGCATTATTAGCTTGTGTTCTAACCCATGCATCGGTACCACCAGTATTTGCTTGAGCATATGCAGCATTGGCTCTATCAAAGGCACCATTAGCAAATGAACCTGCTGAGTTTGCTTTATCGTATGAGTTATTAGCTTGTGTTCTAACCCACGCATCAGTACCACCAGTATTTGCTTGAGCATAAGCTGCATTGGCTCTATCAAAGGCACCATTAGCAAAACTGGCTGCTGAGTTGGCTGTATCATATGAATTGTTGGCTTGTGTTCTAACCCAAGTATCGGTACCACCAGTATTTGCCTGTGCATAAGCTGCATTAGCTCTATCAAAAGCACCATTAGCGAATGAACCGGCTGAATTTGCTGTATCATATGAATTGTTGGCTTGTGTTCTAACCCACGCATCAGTACCACCAGTATTTGCTTGAGCATAAGCTGCATTGGCTCTATCAAAGGCACCATTAGCAAATGAACCAGCACTTGTAGCTTTACCATCGGCAGTATTGGCTGCCGTAAAAGCACCATTAGCAAATGATGCACCAGAAGTTGCTGTAGTGGTTGCTGAGTTGGCTGTTGTAAAAGCACCATTAGCAAAACTGCCAGCAGAATTTGCTGTATCATATGCATTATTAGCTTGTATTCTTACCCATACATCCGAAGCACCTGTATTTGCCTGTGCATAAGCTGCATTAGCTCTATCAAAAGCACCATTTGCAAATGAACCAGCACTTGTAGCTTTACCATCGGCAGTATTGGCTGCCGTAAAAGCACCATTAGCAAATGATGCAGTTGTGTTCTGTGCATCATAAGAAGCGTTAGCTCTAACAAAGGCACCATTAGCAAAAGATGCAGCTGAATTGGCTTGGTCGTAACTATTATTGGCTCTATCAAAAGCACCATTAGCAAATGATGCACCAGAATTGGCTGTTACGAAAGCACCATTAGCAAATGAAGATCCAGAATTTGCTGTATCATATGCGGCATTGGCTCTATCAAAAGCACCATTAGCAAATGATGCACCAGAGAGTGCATTATCATTTGCTGTATTCGCTTGAGTAAATGCAATTACTGTAGGCTGGTCAATTACAATATTTCCAACCATTCCAGAATGAACAGAACATTGGTACACGTAAGTTGAACCAACTATAGCGTAAGGAACTTTCCAATATAAAGTTCCAGTAATTTTTCCTTGAGCTGAAGATCCTGTGCTTAGTGTTCCATCTGTATCTATATGGGTTAGACCCGTGTCGTAATTGGATCCTCCTGACGATACCCGAACCATAAATGGGTGGCCAGAAACATCAAGATTAAATGCAATTGTTTCACCAGCACGAATATAAATTGTTGGATTATTTCCTGAATATTGGTCAACACTATAGTACATACTAGGAGCTGTAACCAATAGCTTAGTGACAGCACTTGTATAATTTGAATTAGCTTGGGTAAAAGCACCGTTAGCAAATGATGCACCAGAAGTTGCTGTAGTGGTTGCTGAGTTTGCCGTTACAAAGGCACCATTAGCAAATGATGCACCAGAGTTGGCTGCTAAGAAAGCACCATTAGCAAAAGAAGCACCAGAGTTGGCTGCTAAGAAAGCACCATTAGCAAAACTGGCTGCTGAATTGGCTTGTGGCCATACGTATGTGTTTGATTGGTTGAATACACCATTTGCAAAACTGCCGGCTGAGTTGGCCTTATCATATGCATTATTAGCTTGTGTCCTGGTCCATGCATCAGCTGCGTTAGCGGTATACTGCATCGAACCATCAGCAAAAGTAATTGCACTGGTACCTGTACCAACAACATTCAGATTACCACTAACTGTTAAGTTACCACCAAAAGTACCGGTTGTGTTTGCTAATGCGTTATTAGCTTTAGTGAATGCACCATTAGCAAACGATGCACCGGAGTTGGCTGTTACAAATGCACCATTAGCAAACGATGCACCAGAGTTGGCTGTTACAAATGCACCGTTAGCAAAACTGCCAGCAGAGTTTGCTGTTACAAATGCACCATTAGCAAACGATGCACCAGAGTTGGCTGTTACAAATGCACCGTTAGCAAAACTGCCAGCAGAGTTTGCTGTATCATATGCATTGTTGGCTTGTGTAAATGCTGCAGCTGAGGCTGCTCCTGTGTTTGCCTGATTGAATGCTGCATTAGCCTGTGAGAAGGCTGCATTTGCCTGAGAATATGCGGCTGGCACCAACGATGAAAAATCATTCGCTGAATTTAAACCTGATGGTAGTATTGTTGTGAGTGCCATGGATTATTTATGAAGTATACAATATATCTATGCCGTTTACGGTAGACGGCGGTTGCTTCAAATCGTTATAAAAATAAGATGTAAAACTTGGTCCAAATTGAACGTAGGTTAATCCAATTGCTGTAAAAAATGGACTTGTAATGTGACCTATGTATAATATTTTGCTATCTTTAGTATAACAAAGTGAGTTTGTTTGACCTGTAGGTATAGTTGCCAAGCCATCTACCAAATCTTGCCAGGTGAAAGTATCAGTACTGGAATTCACATAATATATTGCAACATAAGGAGATATATTTGTTCCTACTGCTAATACATTCCCATTAGGACTAAATTTTACTGCGTACCCGTTGCCAGTTGTACTTGGCAACGTTGATGGATTAGCTAATTTTGTAAATGTATCACCACTTCTTTTATAAATGGTAACCCGTGGTGAACTGGTGTGCGATAATGCTAGATATGTATTATCTGGACTCCAATCTACATCTGTACCACTACTTGCTGGTAAAGTTGCTGGATCCGATAATTTTGTAAATGTATCACCATCTCTTTTATAAATTGTAACAAAAGGAGTTATAGAATGTGCTACTGCCAAGTATGTTCCATCTTTACTAAAAGATACAGCACTTCCGGTACCTGTCGGTAAAGTTGCTGGATCCGATAATTTTGTAAATGTATCACCACTTCTTTTATAAATTGTAACAAAAGGAGATGTACCATGTGCTAATGCTAGATATGTATTATCTGGACTCCAATCTACACCTTGACAGGCAGCTGGTGGCAAGCTTGCCGGATTTGACAATTTTGTAAATGTCAAACCATCTCTTTTATAAATTGAAACAAAAGGAGTTGTATTATGGCCAAAAGCTACATAATTTGTATTTGGACTATATTTAATATCATTACCACTATTAGTAAGAAATGTGTCATTATTTGCCATTCTATCATTAATAACTCCACCTTTATCTAATGTATATTGAGTAAAGAATGGAGCTCCAGCATGTGCCGTACCTAACACTAAAGATTGATTTGAATTTGGCCAAACCTCGTTTAAATTATCTTGATATTGTTTACCTAGTGAGGCCATTTTAGGTGCGTTGGTAGCCGCATGTTTTGGATTCGGCTTAATTGCACCAATACCTTTAAATGGATTTGTACTCATTAACTTATAACCTCATAAGAACAAATACCTTCTAAGTAACTATTAATGCTAGAAGTTAACCTTAAACTATCATTTTCTTCCAAATAAATTGTTATATCTTTTGCAATAACGTTAATTGTTGATTTTGCTGGCACTGTAATTAGATATGCCAATCTGTATGCGGTTGCACCGGCTTTAAAAACATCAACAGTCACATCAGCACTTGCTGTACCATTTACATTTGATATGTATAGTGAATTGATTTTGTATACTTTACCACTAGAGGCCGCATTGGATACAATTGCTGTTGCAGCAGTTGTTATTGCTTGGCCTGCAACGTTTCCCGTTACTGATGTGCTTGTTAATAAATTTGGTGCTGCCATTTTATGCTCCGAATAGTATGCCCATAGTCATAGACTGAGCTCTTGTTGTAGAATTAGCCGTTATGAAGGCACTATTAGCAAAACTGGCTGCTGAGTTTGCTTGAGCATAGGCAGCATTGGCTGCTAAGAAAGCACCATTAGCAAATGATGCACCAGAGTTTGCCGCAGCATATGAACTATCCAATCTTGCAGCATCTGCCATGTTGAAGTAGTTTGAACTGCCATCAGTAAATGTCCATTTACCGGTACTTTCATTCCATAACAAGTATGTGTTTGCAGATGAACCACGGTCAACTTCAACACCCGCATTGAATGCTGGTGCTGATGCTTGGTCTATTGCAGCATTTAGTGTAATGATGTTGTCTTTAATCCAAACACTTCCTGTGTTTGCAAAGACATTGTAACCAACAATAGTTAAGTTACCTGTGACACTAACATCACCTGAAATTGTACCACCAGTTAATGGTAATGCATTATTTGCTTTTGTGAAAGCTGCATTTGCAAAAGATGCTGTTATGTTTTGTGATGTATAAGAAGCATTAGCGGTTTCAAAGGCACCATTAGCAAATGAAGCACCAGAAGTTGCTGTAGTTGATGCCGAATTAGCTGTTGTAAAAGCACCATTAGCAAATGATGCACCAGAAGTTGCTGTAGTGGTTGCTGAATTGGCTGCTAAGAAAGCACCATTTGCAAAACTGCCAGCAGAATTTGCTGTATCATATGCATTGTTGGCTTGTGTTCTAACCCATGCATCTGTACCGGATCCACCGCCACCTGAGTTTGCAGATACTGCACCACTCTTAAAAACTATTGTATTGATTTTTGCATTTACTGCTGGCGCTGATGAGAAAGTAATTGTTGTTGAATCAACTGTAATTGTATATGCATCAAGTAATTGTATGACACCATTGATATTGACTACAACATTGTTTGCATCTTTTGGTGCATAAGACATTGTGAAGGCTGTTGTTGTTCCATCACCAATGAATGTATCTGTATTGATTGCAATGTTACCAGAAGCAGGCACTATTGTCCATGTACCATAGGTTGAACTATAGACATATGTTATGCCATTAACTACTGCGGTTAGGCCATTTGTTGGACTGGTTGGAAATGCCATTTATATTTTCTTTGTTGTGTTATCAGTATTTAGTGTTAGTGACTAAGATTCATTACCATGAAAGTGTACCAGTGGAAGTAAAAGTTACATACTTATATCCACCAACTGTAGTAACAGAACCCGTTGTTGATGTTGGACTTAAGTATGAACTTGCGTAACGAATAATAACAATTCCACTTGATCCTGAACCGCCAACAGTTATACCAGCAGCGGTACCATATCCGCCAGCACCGCCTCCCCCGCTACCTGTATTAGTTACTCCATTTGTGGCCACGGTGTCAAATTTTCCACCGCTGCCGCCAATACTTGAACCACCGGTACCAGCAGTACCAGCACCAGATGTTGTACTATATGCTGCGCCGCCACCGCCACCTGCATAAGTATTACCATTACTCCATTGATATCCTGTTCCGCCAGCACCGCCGTTGATTGCGGCACCAGCGCCGCCAGCAGAACCGCCACCGCCACCGCCGCCGCCACCGTAGAGGCCGCCTGCACCACCATTATTTCCTTGACCAGATGTTCCTAGACCAATATAAGTACTGCTTGTGGAATAACCTGATGCTCCTCCACCACTACCACCGCTCCAACCTCGGTAAGTTGTAAAACTGCCGGCGCCGCCGCCGGCAATTGCAGTTTGAGTAGTGAAACCTGATCCTGAAATAGATGAATTAACCCCGTTTGCACCTTGAACTCCATTGCCACCGGAGCCACCGGAGCCACCACCACCAACCGTAATAGTATACGTTACTCCTGTGCTAACAGATACTCCTGTATCCTCAAGTAAACCACCTGCACCACCACCACCGGCATTATAATAGGATCCTCCACCGCCGGCACCAGCAACAATCATATATTCAATTGTCGGCGGCGCAATTGTCACACTTGTATCATTAATAGTAATGGTACCACTTGTAAGAACTGGTGGACCTGAGGTTGATCCTGTTCTAATTGCAACTGTAAATGTTTCTGATCCTTCGGTAGTTAAATCTGCTGTTGGTGTAATACTAAATGATCCTGCATTATTTGTAATTGTAAATGAACCAGATGTAGTTCCAAAATCACCTGCGTTGGTCTCAATAGTCCAGTATAAAGTTCCTGAAACACCAGTTGTATTAATGTAGAATGTACCAGCACTGCCTTCATTAATACTTGATGGTGTTAAAGTAAAATTATATGATACTGTAGTTCCTTGTATTGTTTTTGATTGAATGAGTTGAGAGGTTGTAAATATACCTGATGCATTAACACCATAAGAACTTAAATCTGCTATGCCTATAACTATTCCACCAACATACCTTTTGGTCATTAAGAAATGTCCTCATAACTTAATGTGATTGCCAATGAACTGGCTGCACCGGCCACAGCACCAATACTCTTATCTTCTTCCAAATAATATTGTGTGGATTTATCAATCAATGTTAATGTCGAAAATGCAGGCACACTAATGTTTCCTGCAATAGAGTTTGCAGTACCACCTAATGCAGCTGCACTGTAGATTGAAATGGTTATATTGGCTGCAGCATTTTTATAGTTACTCACGTTCAGTGTGTTAATTTTAAAACAACGACCACTAGCAGCTGCATTACTTAAAATGGATGTTGCTGCTATGCTTGTCAAATTGGCAGTAGTTGTTTTGCCATTGATTGTTGTTGCGCCGATTAAATTTGGTGCTGCCATTTTATCCTCCGAATACTAATGAAAAGCCAACAGCTTTTGCTGCTGATGATGCTGTATTTGCTTGTGTAAAAGCAGCATTAGCGAATGAAGCACCAGAAGTTGCTGTAGTGGTTGCTGAATTAGCTGCTGTAAAAGCACCATTAGCAAATGATGCACCAGAAGTTGCTGTAGTGGTTGCTGAATTAGCTGCTAAGAAAGCACCATTAGCAAATGAAGCACCAGAAGTTGCTGTAGTTGATGCCGAATTAGCTGTTGTAAAAGCACCATTAGCAAATGATGCACCAGAAGTTGCTGTAGTTGATGCCGAATTAGCTGTTGTAAAAGCACCATTAGCAAATGATGCACCAGAAGTTGCTGTAGTGGTTGCTGTATTTGCTTTTGTGAATGCACCATTAGCAAAACTGCCAGCAGAGTTTGCTGTATCATATGCATTGTTGGCTTGTGTTCTAACCCATGCATCTGTACCGCCAGTATTAGCTTGAGCATAGGCAGCATTGGCTCTATCAAAGGCACCATTAGCGAATAAAGCACCAGAAGTTGCTGTAGTGGTTGCTGAATTGGCTGCTGTAAAAGCACCATTAGCAAACCCGGCCGTTATGTTTTGTGATGCATAAGATGTATTTGCAGTTAAGTATGCACCATTTGAATTGAGTCTTGCCCATGAATCTAATTGAACCGATGAAGTCAAAGTAGAAGAACTTATGTCAACCCAATAACTACTGGTGCCATCATTTATATATTCATAAAGAATATCGATTGCAATAAAATACCATTGGTCGCCAATGGTTGCTGTAACTGGTGTACTATTTGCAGCGGTGTATGTTATACCTGTATTGGTATTTGCTGCAGCATAAGCCGCATTGGCTCTTGCAAAGGCACCGTTTGCAAATATTGCACCAGAGTTGGCCGTTACAAAAGAACCATTAGCGAATGAAGCACCACTATTTGCTGTATTGTATGCATTGTTGGCTTGAGTTCTAACCCAAGAATCAGTAGCATTATTGGCAGTATTATATGCAGCATTGGCTCTATCAAAGGCACCATTAGCGAATGAGGCACTAGAATTGGCCTTATCATATGAGTTATTAGCATGAGTTCTAACCCATGCATCTGGCGTGCTGGTATTTGCAGTATATTGTTTTGTACCGTCCGAAAATGTGATTGCATTATCACCAGTACCTGTTATGGTTAATACACCATTAACAGTTGTATTTGCATTAATAATTAAACTACCTGAAATTGTACCACCAGTTAATGGTAATGCATTATTTGCCTTGGTGAATGCACCATTAGCAAACGATGCACCAGAGTTGGCTGTTACAAATGCACCATTAGCAAACGATGCACCAGAGTTGGCTGTTACAAATGCACCATTAGCAAACGAAGCACCAGAATTTGCTGTATCGTATGCATTATTAGCTTGATTTCTAACCCACGGATCTGTTGCATTGTTTGCAGCATTAAAGGCTGCGTTAGCAGTTATGAAGGCACCATTAGCAAACGAAGCACCAGAATTTGCTGTATCGTATGCATTATTAGCTTGAGTTCTAACCCAAGAATCAGTAGCATTATTGGCAGTATTATATGCAGCATTGGCTCTATCAAAAGCACCATTAGCAAATGAAGCACCAGAATTGGCTGCTAAGAAGGCACCATTTGCGAATGAACCGGCTGAATTTGCTTGGCCATAACCAGAGTTGGCTCTTAAGAAAGATGCATTAGCAAACGTTGCACCAGAATTGGCCTTATCATATGCATTGTTGGCTTGTGTTCTTACCCATACATCTAGTGAAGTGGAATTAGCTGTATATTGTTTTGTGCCATCAGAAAATGTGATTGCATTATCACCAGTACCTGTTATGGTCAATACACCATTAACAGTTGTATTTGCATTAATAATTAAGTCACCAGTTAAAGTACCACCAGTTAATGGTAATGCATTATTTGCCTTGGTGAAAGCACCATTAGCAAATGAACCTGCTGAGTTTGCTGTATCATATGCATTATTAGCTTGAGTTCTAACCCATGCATCAGTACCACCAGTATTTGCTTGAGCATAAGCTGCATTGGCTCTATCGAAAGAACCATTAGCAAATATTGCACCAGAGTTTGCTGTATCATATGCATTATTAGCTTGAGTTCTAACCCAAGAATCAGTAGCATTATTGGCAGTATTATATGCAGCATTGGCTCTATCAAAAGCACCATTAGCAAATGAAGCACCAGTATTTGCCTGTGCATAAGCATCATTGGCTCTATCAAAGGCACCATTAGCAAATGAAGCACCAGAATTGGCTGCTAAGAAGGCACCATTAGCAAATGATGCAGCAGAGTTTGCTTGGCCATAACCAGAGTTGGCTCTTAAGAAAGATGCATTAGCAAATGAACCTGCTGAGTTTGCTTTGTCGTATGAGTTATTAGCTTGTGTTCTAACCCATGCATCCATGGAATTTGCAGTATATTGTTTTGTACCATCAGCAAACGTAATAGCATTATCACCAGTACCTGTTATGGTCAAAACTCCATTAACAGTTGTATTGGCATTAATAATCAATGCACCTGTTAATGTACCACCAGTTAATGGTAATGCATTATTTGCCTTGGTGAAAGCACCATTAGCGAATGATGCAGCACTATTAGCAGCTGCAAACGCACCATTGGCATCCAAGGATGATATTCTTACATCCTTATTTTCTTGGTTGCCAATGTATCCAAACTTCATGTTATGTTATTTCCAATAAACTTAAAATAACATCAGCTGCTGAAGCATTACTTGTTGAAACTTTAATTATATCATTGGCTTCCATAACCAATTTTTGTTCACCACCAATTGTGATGAGAGAACTTCCCGGCTCAATATCGGCCATCTTAACCATGTAATAATCTGAACCACCGGAAGTTAAGATTACATTTGCTGTTATGGTTGTGGTTAATATATTTGCAATCGTCATACCAATAACTGTGGTTGATACACCAATACCAGCTGTATAGATTGTGGTAGGTGATGTTCCGACTGCTGCTTGTAGTTGATTTTTAAAAGTATTTGCCATTTAAATTCCCTGTTATCTTCTATTTATTCTATCAACTAAAGGCGATTGTGAATGCAATAATATCAGCATTCACATCTAATGCTACTGCGGCGTTGTTTGCCTTATCAAAGGCCGAATTGGCGTGTGTATATGCTGACGCATCAGTTGTTGAATCAATGGAATTGATAGTGATTGTTTTTGTGCTTGTGTTGGTGCTGATGGTTATGTTATTACCAGCAACGAAAGACAGGGTGTCTGAAGCACTTCCCGCAAATATTAGGGAGTTGTTTGAGTTGATTGTATCAAACGATAGTTGGTTGTAGATGTAAGAGGTACCACCACCACTATTTTTATAATACAGTTTACCATCAGCGTAGTTAAGCGCAACCTCACCAAATGATAGTCCAGATGGTGTGTTGCCTGAAGCGCCTGATTTTTTTAACTGTATTGCTGTGTTTGACATTTACTTAAAACGTTCCGCCATCCTTGAGTACGCCATCGGCACCAACTAAACTTGTTATGGTAGTTGATACCACTTCTTTATTCAGCTGTTCTTCAATTTTTTTACGCTTGGCAGGAGGTAGTTGTAAGTAATCAATTTTTTCAGTTAATGATGCAATTGTATTGTGTAGATTGCTCTTTTCAGTTTCATGTCTTTGGATTAATTCTCTGGTATTTTTTTCGTTTTCTTCCTTAATACCATTAACTTTTCCATTGGTTTCGGCAGAGATTGAGTTGATTCTATTTTCCAGTTCTGAACGAACCCGATTAGTTTCTTCTCTAGCCTTCATCAATTCACTCTTGAATGTATCAACGTGTGTGGCCTGATTCTTGACACTCTCGTAATCACGATATTTGGTGGCCAATTCATCAAGTTCAGTACGATGTTTACTATTCAATTCATTAATGTCGTTACCTTGTTTGGTAATAAGTTGTTCTTTTTCATTCAACTTATTTTTCAAATCTTGTATAACATTACTTTCATTTACAACATTTGAACTTTTTAACTGTTGAATTGCTTGTTGCAGTTCTTCAGTTAAATTACTCAACGATTCAATCTTTTCAGTCTGTTCTTTTACAACCTCATCAGTAATTTTTTGATTCGCTTGCATTGAGACATTTCGGACAACACAATCAGTCATGGTTGCCGTCAATGTCTCAATATAATAATTTAAATACTTTTCATTTCCCATTTCAAACTCCTATCATAAAAAAATCTATTACATTATATAGTCAGCTTAGAATTGACCTCCATCCAAAGCGGATGACCAAACAGGAACACCTGCATTGGTTACTGTAAGTATTTGATTCGACCATGTTTGGTCGGATGAACCGGCCACAGCAGTAACACCCAGCGCACTAGTGCCTGAACCGTATACGATACCGTTTGTGGCAAATGTAGAAGCACCAGTACCGCCTTGTGTTACAGTCAGACCAGAAATGTCTTGTGCAGTTGCCGCACTTACACGACCATATGCATCAACAGTCAATGATGTGATTGTCTTAGCTGCACCTAGTGTACCAGTTAATGAGTAAGTAACGTTTGCAAGTGTAGAAACTGCACCTGTTCCGTTACCAATTAACAAACCACCTGCACTTAATGTTGATGCACCAGTACCACCTTGAGCAACTGATAGACCAGAGATTGCTTGTTGTGAGAATCCTGTTACACGGCCGTATACATCTGTTGTAATGTTGTTAACTGTATTTGATGTTGCAACGTTTGTATTGATAGAAGAAACGTTTGCTTGTGATGCTAGACCACCTGTACCGTCACCAAGAAGAACTTGACCAGCAGTGAATGTATTTCGTCCTGTACCGCCTTGTCCAACTGTTAGACCAGAGATTTGATTGAATGTAGCAGCAGTGAATCTACCATATGCATCTACTGTTACGGATGTGATGGTATTATTTTGTGCGCCAGCACCAGTTTCAACATAAGTTGTATTAGCAAGTAGTTTTAATGAGTTTGAACCATCACCAACAAGAATAGAACCAGCAGTGAATGAACTTGCGCCAGTACCACCGTTAGATACTGTTAGGTCATCAGTTAGTGTTAATGATTTTAGTGATGATGCACCAGCAACTGTTAATGTACCAACTTGTAATACTGTTGTGTTTGCCCATGCAGCAACTAAGTTTGATCTCAAGTTTGCTTGGCGGAATGTTCCATCAGAAACATTAATTACGTTACTTGTTGGATCGCCTGTATAGTTATCGAATAGATAATATGCACCATCACCAGCGTGACGAATCAAACCAGCAGAACGAGCTGATCCATCATTATACGAACCAACAAAACCAATATCGACTGCATCACCTGCATTGTTTGCTGCAAGACCAATCAACGAATCTTCAACTGTCATTGTTGTTACATCATATTTTGTAACTGCACCTAGAACAGCAAGGTTACCACTGATGGTAATATTACCATCAATAGTTTGATTCATTGATGCGGTATTTGCACGAACAACTGTCGTATCTACATCAAAGGTTACAGCATTTGAACCAGCTACTGATGTAATACCTTGGCCGCCAGTGAAGGTGAATGTGTCAGTTACCAAATCAATTGCATCTGTACCAGTATCACCAGCATAATTCAATGTTGTTGAGATTGCAGACGAATTGGCAATGGTCATAACACGACCGTTTGCAGACACTTGAATGATAGGTATTACTGTTGAACCACCATATACACCAGCATTTAGACCAGCAACCGCATTAAGTGATGCACTTAATGTTGCGTTTGCAGTACCATTAAACAACTGTGCAGACGCAGTAATGTCACCACCAGAAACATTAATGAATCTGTCTGTTTGGAATTGCGTTGCAGAGTTTGCGTTACCTGAGAAAGCGCCAGTACTTAATGTTCCACCATCAGAGAAACTAATACTTCTAACGTTTGCATGGCCAACAAAAATGTTACCAGCAGCATCACGTTTAACTAAGGTGCTTACCGTATTTGCACTGGTCGCTGCATCAACTATTTGTGTGTAATATACACCACCAACATTGATAACACCAGTACCTGCTGGTGAACCAATGAACATCGTGTTCGATGAGTATGAATATCCTAATTCACCCGCTTGTAGACTTACTGGTTTGTCTACCGTGGTGGAACGTTTGATTAGAATTGAAGTATTTCCGATAGCCATTATGTTATCCTTTTTGTTTAGTTGGATTTAAATCCTATTATCTATTTATGAAAAATTGCCTGCATCAATTATACTAATTGCATTGGCAATGTACTCTGGTCCACCTATACTAACAATATTATTAGTCCATAACTGAGTTTCCACATTTAATCTGTTACTGCCAATGAAAAGAGTGTTAGAAACAAAAGAAAAAGCCAACTCACCATCAACTAAATTGCTTGGTGATGTATTCGCATAAGAACGCAGTATCTGAATCGTTGTATTTGCCATAACTTATTTTAAAAGAAACCCATATCAACGCCTTGGAAGGCCAAATAAGTTATAGAATTTGCAACTGCCCGTTGAATTGCATCTTCCGGAATCACACCTTGAATGGTCTGCACTGGTGTAAGACCACCAACTGGTGATATAACAAGCGCAATCGGATTAGGATTTGCTGCTGTTGGTGCCGCTGAAAATGAAAGCGCACCAGTTGTTGCTTCGGCTTTAATGACTGTACCATCCAAGTCAATCGTGTTACCACTTAAAAATAGACTTCGGAATTTTTGTGTTCTACTACCAAGGTCAAATGTTCTTGACTGTGTTGGTAATAAATTACCACGTATTGGTGTATCAGTACCAAGGCCTTTGGCAGAAAATGTTTTGGTGGTTGAATTATAAACTATCACATCACCAGTGTTTGCACCAGTAAGTGATAAGTCAGTTAAACTTCTAAGTGTTTGTGTACCATAGGATAACGTTTGAACTTTGGTTTTTTGTCCTTCTATTCTTACCCTAACTGTGGCTGGTTGTCTTACTGTTACCGTTGGCATGATATTCCTTTAAAATACAGTAACTTGGGGTATCACATTCACTATTCCTTCTAAAACTCTTGTAACGGTATTAGAAGAATCTTTTATAACAACATCATACACATATCTACCGGCAGAAATGTTTGCAGTATTTGCATATGGCAAAGACATAATCAAAATACCTTCAGTTGGATCATTAATAGTTATGACAAATTGTGCCGTTGTGCTGCTTGAATAATAAGATTTTTTCATCACAGCTTTAACTTGGCAATTAACCAATTGAAACGGCGAACCGTCAGCCTCATCTAATGTTATTGATGTATTGAAGCTTGAACCTTGTTCTAAAAATAATTCTTGGTAACCTGCTGCCATTTTTTAACCCCTTTAGAGGTATTTATTACTTATGCGGTTCGCATCCAGACATATAATGGATTAATATTTGGTGTCCAAGCTGTATTGGCCACTGCGGCCCATGTACCAAAACCCAATAATGTTCCTGGATTTGCACTGTTCTGTCCGTTCATGTATATAGAACCAATTGGATATCCAGTGGACAGTGTGTTTATGACCGTTGGAATGGATGGTTTATCTGACAAATCAAAATATGAACCTGATGTTGCTACAGCAGCAAGGCCTGAAACTGAACCTGCACCAATTGAGATTGATATACTATTTGCAGAAGTGATTCTACCATAAGTATCAACAGTGAATCTTGCGGATGCTGATTGTGAACCTTGTGAACTAGCCGTTACACCAGATGCAGCCAATCTAGCGGAAGGTAATGTACCTAATGTAATATTGACTGCATTAGTAGTATCTGTCGTTGCTGATGCGGCTAATCCAGTTACTTGTGATGGTATAATTTGAATCGAAACGTTTGCGGAAGATGTAATTCTACCATAAGAATCGACCACAAATCTTGAATATGATGTACCTGCTGATGATCCGTATGTACCAATTGTTACTGCTGTTGTTGGTAATCTGTCCACAGGTAATGTACCTGATGTAATGTTGTCAGCATCGGTCGTATCTGTCGTTGCTGATGTTGCAAAGGTTGGATAACCAGTAATCTGTGAAGTTGCAATTTGAATCTGTATACTGTTGGCAGATGTGATTCTACCTTTGGCATCCACGGTAAAACGTGGAGCAGAACTTGCGGAACCAACCGATGTTGCAGACACCTTATCTGGTAATCTAGCATCAACAAATGTACCGGATGATACTTGACTTGTGGTTATTGAAACAGCCTGTTGTGATGCCGATGTAATTCTACCTTGTGCATCAGTGACAATTGTTGGTATTTGTGCGGCCTCACCATATGTACCAGCAGTCACTGCTGTGTTTGCCAGTACTGACGGCGTTATCTTTGTTGTCATTTAATCTGTCCTTTTAATTCTTCAATCTCTGATTTAAGTTCTTTAATGGCTTCAATCAAAACACCAACAATATTACCATAAGCTACTGACATAAACTCATCATCACTTGCGGCTTCCATAACAACTTCAGGCAATACTTCCTTCATTTCTTGTGCAATGACACCAACACCCTTTGTGCCTGAATCAATTCGTTCATAAGTAACACCACGCATTTTTAATACGGTGTCTAAAGCATTTGTAATGGTTTGAATGTTTGTTTTCAATCTCTCATCAGAGTATGCGGTAACGTTGTTTCTGAACACAGCATTACCAACAGTATCCAACGTCATTCTATAAGTAACTGATCCATCAGACCAACCACCAATTCTGAAGATGTTATCATTATCCATACCAAGATTAATACCATATGCAGAACTAAGTCCTACAATAGGTCTGTAGAACGACATATTAGCGTGGTTGACACCGGCAGAGGTTGGTGTTCCGTGTACAACTAATCTTCCTGCTTGGCCCGCAGTACCAACCGATGCATCGGAACGATAATATCTATTGCCAGTGATTGTAAATTCGTCGGATGTATTTAATACGGTAGCACCATTAACTTCTAGGCTTTGGCCAGGTAAAGAATATTTTGTTCCATCATTAATTAGACCTCTGGTTTCAGCATTATTTAACCATATCGCACCCGTTGTTGTGACGGTTCTATATGCAGTGATATCACCTGACATTGCCAATTTAATTTTAGCAGAATTTGTACCTGTTAATGTTGTCTCACCAGTGAATGCTGCGCCAGCCAACTTCGCATATCCAGTAGGCATTCTTGCATCAGGTAATGTACCTATAGTGATGTTTGTTGCATTGGTGGTATCAGTTGTTGCTGATGCGGCTAGTGTTGGGAAATCCGAAATTGCTGATTTGCCAATAGATATTTGTGAATCAGATACAGCAGTAATTAAACCTTTTGCATTGACTGTAAATCTACCAACTTTGTCTGCACCACCATAAGTACCAGCAGTCAAACCTGTTTTGCTGGCCAATCTATCTTCAGGTAATATACCTGTTGTAATGTTGTCAGCATTGGTGGCATCAGTGAAAGTTGGAAAGTCTGAAATTTGTGTCTTAAGAATTGAAATTGCGGTGTTGGTTACACCTGTAACTCTACCCTTCGCATCAACTACAAATTTTGGAATAGTATTTGCATTACCGTAAGTAGCTGCAGCTACACCAGAATTATTCAATTGACCATCAGCAATAGTACCAGTAATTTTTGTATTTGCGAGACTTGTTATAAAATTTGGATTGGTATATGATTCACTTGAATACAATCCATTTGTTACTGTGCCTGCATTACCAGTAATGCTATGTGAAAGTGTGTAACCTGAATTTGCATGGTTGGTTACATATAAACCTGTTGCAAACACTGTGTTGGATGCCTGTGCCAATGGCATTGTTAGGCCTTCAACACGGCCCGTGAATGTACCACCAATTTTTGGCATCTTTCTAGATTCTAGGTTGTCAATTGCAGCTTGAATGGTTGCACCCTCCATAGCACCTTCTGCAGGACCATATACAATATTGTTTGCAAAGTATTCGTATATCATATAACCGTCAACTTCAACTAATATTTTATCGCCAGTTGCCGGTGGATTTGTGAACCATATGATTGAGTTTGCAGTGAATGAATAATATTCCGATTCTAATTGACGAACACCGTTAATGTATGCACGTAATTGTGTGCCTGCACTGAATGTTGGTGTGGTAAATTTTGCGGTCGTATTATCACCAGAATAGGTTAAACGGACTGATGAGATTCTAGAACCTGGCTGTGTGCCGCCGCCGTCACCGCCGGTGCCAGCAGTTACCCAAGAATAAGTTCGGTTTCCATCTGTACTAAGTACTTTACCTACTCCACCTACACCCGCTGCGGCAAATATTGCTAAGTCGAATAATGATGCGTGTGAACTGGTTGATGTACCGCCTTGGCCAACCGGTAATGGAGTTGTTAAGGACAGTCCAGCAAATGTTGGTGATGCTGTTGTTCTTAGGTCTTGTGGTGTACTAATTGTAAGTGTGTTACCTGTATTGTTATCATTTGTTGCAAATATAACGATACCATTATTACTCTTTAATGTAACACCAGCTAAACTTGCTGCAACTGCACCTGTTGTTCCTTTGATTGAAGATATAACATTATTTGCTTTATCGAAAGATGCATTTGCATGTGCATATGCTGGTGCTACTTGAGGTGCAACGTTGTTTGCTGAATCATATGCTGCATTGGCATGTCTGAAAGCGGTATTAGCAAATAATGCTGTTATGTTCTGAGATGTATAAGAAGAATTGGCTCTTAAGAAAGCACCGTTAGCAAAACTTTCAGCAGAAGTAACACGAGCTTTTAGATATGTGTTTGCTGTTGCAATGTTATTGTTAACAGTATTGGCCGCAACTGACGTTGCAACAACCAATGAACTAGTCGATTCTACCGAGTCACTTAGGTGTTCATTGGTTAAAATTCTATAATAGGTACCATTAGTTGTTTTAAGTATGTCCCATATACCTGAAGCTTCATTCCAACGAATTGCTGCATTTGCACCAGTCACACCTCTGTTAACTGTAAAACTACTAATCAGACCTTCATTTGAACCTGCGTTTATTGTAAAGACATTTGAATTGTATACTGTTGCACCATTGATAACAAAATTGCCGTCAACAGAAAATTGGTTGAGCACCTGTAATGAACCCACAAATGCCGCCGCATTGTTGGCATCAATCTTGTCTGCCACAAACATTGTTGCTGTGTTAACTGATGTGTTGGCCTGTACTCTGTTTGTTATTGTATTACCAGTTACACTTATAACGGCCGTATTAACAGAACTATTTGCTTGTAATTTATCCACAAGTGCAGTAGTAGATACACTTAAAATTTGTGTATTTACGGATGTATTAGCCTGTACTTGGTCAATCAAAGCCCGTTGAGTAACAGATATGGTTTCTGTATTGGCTGAAGTGTTGGCCTGTAAAGTATTTGTATGTGTCTTACCTGTTGAATTTAAACCAGCAGTTGTGACTAATGTGTTTGCTACCAAATATTTGGTGTAACTTGTATTAACAACACTAGAATGGGACGTATTTATAGAAGAATTTGCCTGTACAAAACGAGTTAGGGTCGTACCTTCAACGTCTATTGCAGGTGTATAAATGTGTAGGTTGGCAGTGAGATAATCACCATAAGAATTAACTGAATGTAATGTTGGTGTAGTTACATTTGAACTCGCAAAAAATGATGCAGAGTTTGTATTACCTACAGTAACAACATTATTCTGGATATAAACAGTATTCGCATAAAATATATCCGTATATGAGGTGTTGGTAGTATATTGGTCGTATGCATAGGCCGCAATATTTGCAAACAATGTATTGGTGGTTATTATATTAGACGCAATTATATTTGAAGAACTAATAAATGAATTGGCTAATAAGTTCTTTGTGTAAACTGTACCAGTTACTGAAGCGTTTTCTGTATTGGTTGATACGTTTGCTTGTACAACATTTGCATACAATGTATAAACAATAGAAGCATTGGCTGTATTAACAGTTGAATTGGCCTGTAATGTATTGGTATAAATTCCTGTTGTTGCAGAGATTGCCGCAGCATTTATAACTGTGTTTGCTTGCAGAGATGTTGTTGTTATAGAAGTATTAGATTGTAATCTACTAGTGTATACTGCACTGTTTGCAGTAAGAACGTCTGTTACAATTTGGTTATTTGATTGTAATTTACTTGTGTAGGTTGTTCCTGTAACAGAAACGGTTGAAGTGTTAACGTATTGTCTTGCTTCTAATACATTTAAATCTAAATCACCACCAACATACAAGTCGCCTACAACTCTAGCATTATTGGCAACTACTAAAGCAGAACCAGAACCAAGAACATGCAATACATTCGCAATGTTTGCACTACCCGATGTTGTTAAACTAAGACCAGTGTTGGTAAATAAACCTTGACGTTGTACAGTTAAATCTTTTTCGATTGTTGCGGATGAACCTGCACCAGTAACTGAGAAGGCTTTCTGAACAATAACGTTACCATTTGATTGTAAAGCAGTCAACGTTCCTTCTGAAAGATATATCGTTCCAGAATCCTTTACATAATTATTTGCTGCCAAGTCATTATTTTCAGAAATCAATGCACTGGTTGCGGTCAACCAATGTCCGAATGTATTGGCATTACTTAATGAGGTAACTGTATTAGCCATTTTAACCTTTTTCTAATAGTTTTTGTAACAAACTTTTAATGTCTGTCAAATCTTGTTTCATTTCGTCCATATCGGACTTTACTTTATTTATTTCTTCCCTCTGAGACTTCATACCACGGCGTTTAGCTAGATATTCCTCCAAACCAACTCCGTCTTGATTAATAATGGCACCGTTTCTAGAATCTCTTACTAATTTAGTGCCTTGAACCTTTAATAAATGCATAATCAAAAGACAGTATCGGTATTAGGAGGTAATGCAATACATCTCATGTCAGAAAGATATGGAATAAGTGTATTATCTGTCGTTGTCAATACAATTTTGATAGAAAATTGACTAAATGTATAGTATGTTTGGCCATTATTACTTAGGTAAGAAATGAAACCTTGGCTTTTACCAATAGTTCCTGGTGCAAACGTATATTCACGCACATCTTCTCTTGATTGTGAGTGTGCTCCATCAGAACTGTTTGTCTTAGTCATTAATTGCCAGTAACCATCATCAAATGTTTGTGTATCGTTTCTACTTAAAACTTTATAGTATACATTAACATCCGTTCCAACTGGACGATATGCAGATAGGTACACATTCAAATCACCCGAATCGAAACCACCGTCCAACACAACCTTTTTAGTAATATATTTTGTAGCGGCTGGTCCACCTTTAACTGAAGTTTCACCTGCAATGATTGCGGTTGCGCCTGTTCCTGGTGTATTATTTGCATCAACGATTGTAACTGTTGGTGTTTCAATATAACCTGCACCTGGAGTGATAACATAGATGTAGTCGATTACACCACCAACCACATTGGCTGTTGCATAAGCTTGTTCACCATTCTTACCTGTTGGTGAAGAAATGGTAACTGATGTACATGATGTGTTGTAACCACTACCACCGGCCGTGATTGAAATTAAACTGTTTGATAAAGGACAGTTGTTGATATCATATTGAATTGTAAACAATGAGGTACCTGCATCCGAAATAACAGGAGATACTGCATCATCAGCTGATTCTAAGTAACCATACATTGAGAATGATGTACTAGAATTTGATTTCAAAATTCTTTCACCTTTGTTATCATTCAAATAGATATGTTCATACATTGTGGTACCATATTTACCTGGATTAATATTAACTTCAGGTGTTGCTGTTCCACTTTGCAATGTTGCTGTGTATGTATATGTAATGGCCGTAGACGATGGAACAAAATCGGTTGTTGTTAAATTAAATGCGTCAACTAACTGGTCATCGTTTGAAGTTGTGCCAACATTGTTTGTCATGGTATTGGCATTTGTAAAATATTGAATATTATTTTCTACCAATGTACGTTGTGGTAATTTCTTAGGAACAATCATTCTGATAGATGGTGTTTTTGTTATATCAAATTTTGCACGTTCCATTGTAAACATTAAACTTTGATTTTGATCCACAGTCCATGTTTGTGCATTTTGTGATAGGAATAAACCACCAACATATGGTGCAGAAGAAATCTTTGTGATTGAACTTGGATAAGGATCAGTTGCAAGGTTCTTAACAGATGAAGGCAATGCATTATCACCATTGGCCGCTGTCCACAAAGTATATTCATTTGATGTTGACTGGGCAATAAAAGCATATAGTGTATCTGATTGTATATAAACCGGTGAATTAAAAACAAACTCTGTATATGTGGTTGAGTCTAAATTCTGTGGTGAACTAGATGTATTAATTCTGTATGTAGGTAATTTAACGATGGAATTATCTAATGTGGATCCATTTGGATAACCATTTAATGTTCCAACAATAGATAAAGTTACTGGTGCTGAATCTGTTGCTGGTTTTGAAGCAAAGAATAATCTAACACTAGAAATAAATGCACCATTTGGAAAATTATCTTTGTCTATGATGAATGTTTGTGCAACAGGATCATAACGAGTATAGTATACACTCTTAGCTACAGTTGTTCCTGTTGTTTGTGTTACTACATCTCTTGTATTTACTTGTGTGAATGTATCTTTTGCACCAGATGGTGATGCACCAAAATCTATGCTCTGACTATTGGTTTGTAAGCCTTGTGCATAAAATGTACCTTCAGCAAAAGTTGTTACTGAATCTTCATTGTTATTAATACGATTGTCCATACGGAACACTCTTGTACCTGTGTGAAAAGTATTTTCTGGTAAAGTAAATATACCAAAGAAACTACCCTCTTCATTTGTGGTGAAGATACCAATAGAGTATATGTCATTCACAGAACAAGAGATTGCTGTGATTAGAGTTACAACTTTTGTTGATCCATTGTATGCAGAAATCTCAGCAGATTGTCCTTTGCCTGTTCCTGATGTTATGTATATTCTTTTACCAACATAATTCGTATCATTGTTTGTTGCAGAAGCAAGAGTTGATAGTGTTAAAGATGTTGTGCTATCAACAGTTTTTATTTGGCCACCAAAATGTGTTTGACTACTAAATGTGCCTTGTGCTGTACTGGTTTGATACGTACCTTCAGCATTAAAGAATGCATTTTGTAATGTTAGACTGTTGTTATATGTGGTTGTTGCACCATCACCAGCAACATACAATCTCATATTGGTTGAATCTGGATAATCATATACACCAACAACTATACCAGTTGGCACAAATGTTCCTGCTGAATAGTAACCAATAATATCATTTTCATCAAAAGTTCCAAATGTATTTGTCAGTTCAATTATGTTTGTTTTTCTTATGTAATTATCTACATTAATCGTGTCAAAGAAACTGTGTACTTGTGTTTGATATAATAATCCTACCGTCTTAACAACAATTTCTTGTGTTCTCATCCATGGAAGAATAGTAATATCAGTAATGTATCCATTGTTATCTGCATATGTGTTGTCGATTTTACTATATGCACCTAACAAATTTGTTTGTTGTTGGTTATTCACAATCTCATATGTTGAGGTGGTTGTGACTGATGTTATGTTTTCTGTGTAACCAACATTTTTACCAAATGGACCATTAAATTTACCGTGATTTGCGTGATTAACCTGACTAAAAGATGATGAAGTGGCTTGTGATAATAGGGTCGATGTGCCTGATACTGTCTGCCAATCACCAGCAATTAATGTGTTGATCGTATTTGAACCTTGATAGATGTGTAGGTCTGGATTAGTAATCAATAATGATGGTGAATATGTGGTGTCTACCCAGTTATCAATGTTTGGTGATAATGTTACCAAACCTTTTGCTGATGTGACAGAGAACGGATTAATGTTGACCGTTCTACTTGCCAATTTTTGTGCAACCATATTGGTTGATGTGTATGGTAACATGAAGTAATTTGTCCAACCATCCCTTGTTCTAGAAAAATTCGCAGACTGTATGGTACCAACACTTGCACGACCCATATTGTAGGACAAAGCTAAGCTTTTTAATGGGAAATTTTTGACAGTTTGTGTGGCTGTCATTTGTTTTGTTCTACGATTAATAGAAGCATTGAAATCTTCTATGCCGGCCTCAGCAGCCGAGTAACCCGAAAAATCATCTACCATAATACCGTTTTTGAATCTATTCAATCCGTATGCATCAGAAATTTGCAATGAGTTTGCGTTTTGTTCTAATGCATTTAGTGCAGTGTAGTATTCAATACGATTAATTCTGGTATCTAATCCAGCAATGTCTGCCATTGTATAACGGCGGTGTTGTGTGGCTTCAATTGAAAGGTCTGATAGTCCTGTAGTTAATTCAGTAGGAACATAACCCGTATATGGCCTATGTGTAAGGTTTGCGATAATCAATGATCCATCAGGTTCATTTGGTGAAATGGGATTCAATGAAGGAGAACCTTCTATAATTTGTATTGATTTATCTTTAGTGATAACCAATTTATCTTTACGTCCAAGATAGTATGTGTAGTCACAAACAAAAGTTGTTAAGTCGGCTGGTTGCAACACACCCAATCTCGCTGAGGATGGATTTGAATAACGGAAAGTAAATTCTGCTTGTGCGTTAAGTCTTGCTGGTCTAAAATCAATACAATCTCTTAATGCATATGATGCACCATGTGTACTGATGTAAACTGGAATTTCTCTATAATCTTCTGGTGAACTTGAGTTGTCAATATAGGACATTTTACTAAAGTAACCATCACCGCCAGCGTGTTGGTAATAATCCAATAGAATAAGTAAATTACCAATTGGTTTTGTTGCACCAGGTCTTAGTGCAATATACGCATGGTCATAGTAACTATCTCTTTGTCCATTGTCAAATGTATATCTATTAGTAACATCATAAGATGGATTAGTTAACATTGCTACTGTTGGTAATGCAGAAGATTTGGTGTCAATAATTTTTTTGATTCGTTTAACGTCAGACAAATACAATGATTGATTTTGTCCTGTAGGTAAAACACCCGCAGCCTTGATGTACACATGACCTTTTGAGCTTGCTGAATCATCAACAAATGTATTTGTGTTTACAGTTGTTACATATCCGGAACTATTACTCGTCACAGCAGTTGTATTTGCGGCAACCAAATTTTTAATTCTTAACACATGACTTGTGTTTGTTCCATCAACAACAAAAGCTTTTGCGATAACTGTTGCGGTAAAACCAGTCAAATCGGATGTTAGTGTTGAAAATGTTGCAATCGAACCATCGCCATTTAAAGTAACTGATCTACTTCCGGTTGTCCAAGGAAGAATCTGACCGTTTTCTATAGCATTTGAACCTCTGTCTGTAACAATGATGGTGTAACATTGTTCAATTACATCGGCCGACAATGTTGTTCCTTCATTACCCAAATGCTTAATTACGCCCGCATAACTGCCTGTGAAAGACACTTGTGTAGATAGTGTGCTACCCGACACGTTGAATGTTACACCTTTAATTTCTTGGTATGTGGTATAAGAAGGTGATGTGATACCAGAAACGTATGGATTACCAATAGGGTAAATCATTTCGGGTACGTTTGGATTATTAAATTGTGCATCACCAGAGGCCAAGTTACCTACTTTGCCTGTGTTATCAATCTTAGCACTTGCATATCTAATTCTTGGATATGTACCATCACTGTTTGTGAACACCATAGATTCAATATCTGGTGTATCAAAGTTTAAAACATAAACAGATGTGCTGTCTGGTGTAACACTCCATGATTGACTTACTGTAGCTTTTCTTGTTGTACCATTGTAGTTGGAGATGGTTCTTGTTTCACCTGCGTTTGTGCCTGTAACAATTGTAACATCAACACCTTCATATGCAGCATCAACCGAAGATGTTTTACCATTCACATTTGGTAATTCAATACATGTTGAGTTAGCGGTGATAACATTGGCTGTGATTGATTTGTTTACTAGGTCATAGATGTGTGCCTTGTAAATGTATGTACTAGCAGTTCCGTTTGTTGGACTGCTTTCAAATTGCAAACCACGTAGATATGCTGTTGCAACCAATGTGGAGTTGTATGTAAATGCATTGGCACTATTGATATTTGTATTGGCCACACAGTGAAAGTCTACTGTGTTTGCAGTTGTGGCTGGAAATGTAACTGATCCTATACCGGAAACGTTGCTGACCAAGAAATAACTACCATAATCTATGAAAGATGGTTCATTATTCTGTGATGATATAGTTCTTGCACGATTAGAAATGATATTCAGTGGTGCTGGATTCTCTGCACGATAACCATGCACGTATGCTAGACCTTTACCTACACTTAGTGTGTACTTGTCCGCATCAGCTGCGTATGTTTTTGGTGTAAATTTAAAATCGTTGATGATGTAATCACCATTGGTTTCATAATCTCTCTTTGCAAAGTAGTCATCAATGGTTGCATAGACTGATCCATCTACCATTTTAAAAACACTACCTGTCTCTACACGAACCAGTTCAATAAACAATGCATCATCACCAAAGAATAGTGGTCTTGATGATAGTTGTAGACTGATAACATATCGGTCTGCACCAGGTGCCTGATAGTTTGATGCACCTACGGCCGGATCCAACAATGAATTATCGTTTGCATAATCAAAAATTGTTTCTGTAATTTCTAAACCAACACGTTTGGATGGTGTGTTGCTATACTTATCTAAGATAACTGTTTGTGGACTAACTTGTACGAAATTACCTAAAACATAAAACACACCTTGTGCAATTGATGCAACAGAAGATGATCCGATTGCTTCACTTGGCATGGCCTGACATGTTAGATTTGAATTTGAATCATAGATAACATCATTGTCGGTAAATTCGGTGCCAGTTTTGTAAACAACAACCAATGTTGCTGGATCACCTTCACCTACTGTGCCTGTTGCAACAGCTGTTGCCAATACTCTTGCAATAATTGTACCATTAGCATTTTTGATTAATTTATTTTCAAATAATTCAATATCAGTTGTAATACCATTGTAAGATGCTTGTACTTTAATATATTTTACGTCAAAATTTGTTGTTACTTGGCCACCAGTTACAGGAGAATTTTGTTTGAATATATTATCTGCAAAACTGGTGATTTGATTTTGTAATATTGTTTGTGCCTGTGTTAATTCTCTGGCCTGTACTGCAACACCAGGTTTAAACAATATACGGTGGAAGTTTTTTGTTCCATCAAAATCGTCATAGTATGGATCAACGTTAAAATTTAAAGCCATTTTTTTCCCTTAGAAACCTAATACGAATCTGAATTGTTCTATGCCATCAGTACTTCTCTGAACAGCGGATCTATTCTGCACATAAATCATGTAACCTGAATTAACTGCAAAATTTGGAGTACTATATGATAACAATGTTCTTGTGGTTGTAGATGATTGTCCAAATATAGGACTATTATTTGCCGGAACTCCTGAAGTATTTATCAGCTTAATTAGGTTGATACCAGCATCAAAACTCAAAACAGTTGCATAAAAGGATGGATTTGCCAATGTTCCTTGATAAACAAATTCATCTGGTGTGTATCCTAAATCGGAACCTGGTGCAACAACTACATTTGTTGTTGCACTGTATATAATACCGTTGGCTGGATTTGGACTACTCTGTCTTGTGGTTGGATTAACTACTACACCAACTTGATGATAGTCTATGTCTGTTGGCACATAACCATTTTCAGTGCCATCAAACTGTGCAGTCATCATAATATGTTCAGCACCTAACTCAGCAACTGGATCAAAACCGTGGCCACCAATTGGTGAGGTTGCCCAAGTGACGTTTGCATTAGCACCAATTGTGGAAGTTACTGCAACGTTTGCATAGGTATAATTACTACCTGGATTAACAACAATGATATCTCTAACTTGGCCACCAGTTGCAAGTGAGGACACGTTGGCTGTTGCAGCTGCACCAGTTCCATCACCTGTTATTGTAACATACACCACCGCATTGGTGGTGTCGTATCCTGAACCACTATTCAATACATTGATAGCATCTATACTACCTGCACCTGCGGTAGTAATCAATGGGTTTGGTGTGTTGGATCCAATTTGCACTGGCATCCATTCTTTGTCCATGAATTTAAGTTTTAGTCCGGTGTCAATGGTATACATAAACTTCCATTTATATCCATCATCACCTTGAAAAATCCTGTTGGCCGAATACGTTCCTGGTTCAAAGTATGGTTCTCTTGTTGATGCACCACCATTATTGTTCCATAGGCACTTGAATACTTGGTCGTATTTGTTCTTTGCATAAAACTTTTTGGTTATAAAACCATTAACGTCTTTAACTAACATATTAATATCATCACGGTAATAATCGTATATTGTTCCTGTGGTCCAATTAACACGTTGTATGACTGGTGAAATGTCACTGGTCTTAATTTGTTTTGCAACAAAAATATTCTTTTGAATTTGTTTGATGGATTTTACGTCAGCACCTGGAACTGGTGGATTATTATTATCTGCCCATGGTGTTGGTTTCGATAAGAAACAATAGTAGGTGTGAATAGGTACCGATACTTCAGGTGGTACAACAGAGACCGGTGCAAAATACACCAGGTCTATCAGTGATATTTTTGAAGCGTTTGTGAGTAGATTTTGTGCCATGATTTATTTATTATGCCTTTGTAATAGCTACAAAAGTATTTTGTGTCGTTCCGTCAATACTCATGTATCTTGCCAAGATGGTTGTTGTTGCCGGTATTGTATATGTTGTTGCATTAATTGTTGAATTTATTGCAGAAACTCCGTGTGTAAACACTTGACTTGTTGCATCAGTATTTGTAATCCATGCAACAACTTCTTTACCTGTTAACAAATTAGATAGTGTAACTACCAATCCAGCGGCAGTCTGAGCACGAACCAATGATTGTGTTGTCATATTAATTGTGATTGCAGTCTGAACACCAGCTGAAACTGTCGGTGTATAAACGAAACCGTTTTTTGGTTCAATTGATCCGGTGGTAATCAGGCTACCATCAAGTGTGCCACTTGCATTTGCTAATGCGTTGTTTGCTTTGGTGAAAGCACCATTAGCAAATAATGCACCACTATTAGCAGTTATAAAAGCCGCATTGGCAAATAATGAATTTGAGTTTGCCTTATCATAAGAAGAATTTGCTGTAACAAAAGCTCCGTTTGCAAACGCTGCAGCACTATTGGCCTGTCCATAACCAGAGTTGGCTCTTACAAATGCACCGTTAGCAAAAGATGCGGTAGTATTTTGTGAATCATAAGAAGCATTAGCAGTTACATACGCACCATTAGCAAATGAAGCACCAGAGTTTGCTTGGCCATAACCAGAGTTGGCTCTTAAGAAAGCCGCCTGTGCATATGCATTCGACAGACTGAAGATATCATCCAACGAGTATGTACTAGTTACACTTGTTTGTTTATTGACACCAATAACTATGGTGTTGGCTGTGTTTGTGGTAGGACTACTCTGCGGCAGTGCTGATATTTTTACTGTTGACATTGATTACCCCAATAGGATTGTTGTTCCATCTTCTGTTGTTATTGAATCGCCATCTTCCGTGGCAAGTTCCGGTATATATGCGGTACCATTTGGACCATATATCTTAATTTGGCTTGATGTTGGTGTACTGTTGGCCACAAAAGTTCTCTTTACAGAAAGATATGAATTGGCCGCCGAAGATAGATTGCTCGTTAGATAAATCTTTCCGTTTGTATAATCTACTGTGTTGACTACCATACTGCTATTGTTGTCAACAAGTATAACATCACCTTTATATACAATATCTCTTATTGGATATTCATTATCACTATAGTCACCATTGTTAATCAAGTCATATCGGCCAGTCAATGATGTAATATTTAGTGCATTAGAACCAGAATTACCAGTTACTACCGCCACATTTGCATATGTTAACCAAACATTGCTTGCAATTGTGATTGTGTTTGCTACTGAGTTGACCGAAACCACTTCTGAGAAAACATTAGGTCCATTTTTACTCTGAATAAAGATACTACTTTGACCTGGAAAAATAAAGTCAGCCAAATTTGCACCAAGTAAATTATTAAATCTAATTATGTTGTTACTCTTATTGGTAAAATCTGTTACGATTGTGATTGCATCCGATACATGTTCACCTATGTGGTAGTGTAGTTTGCTAGCAGTATATGCAGCAGTATATACGTGTTGGTTTACATTGTTGCTTGATTTCAAACCATAACGGCCTAGAACATTTGTGCCTAACGGATGCAAGAGACCTAAAAGAACATCTCTATACTTTGAAATTTCTTTATCAACTGTAATCAAATATGTAAAGTTATTATATCTATCGTTTTGCATAACATCATATGAACTTGGTTGTCCTTGTGTGGTCAAATATTGGCCATCACCAATAACCAATCCATTTAAGAAGGTTGCATTGGCAGCTGCCGAACCATCTCCATATGTTATGTAACCTTGTTTGTTATATTTTCTTGTGTATACACTTCTATTACCTACTGCATCAAAGTATGTGTATGATTTATCAAACTGTGGAAATGCCGAATTGGCCATTTTCATATTGATATTTCTACTTTCATCTAATACTTTTATTATTAAGTTTGTATTTGGATTGCCGTTGTTGTTAAAAACTTGGAGATTATATAACGACAGTTGTGTATTTGCATCTGATGACAACAAAGAAACCGAATTAACTCTAGCATTATACGTTGATAGGTTGATTGATGGACCCTGATAAACATACTCACCTCTTTTTGGTAAGTTTTCAATTGCAACATTTGACACAACAATATCTTGTACCTTTAATGACACACTCGGTTTTGATTCATAATCTTCACCATAATTTTCAACACCAATTGTTGTAACAGAACCAACTCTATCAACAACTAAAGAAAAAGTTGCACCTGTTCCTAGAATTCCGGGCACTGTAAGTATTGCACCAGATGCGGTTATTGCACCAGATGCGTCAACATTTGCTGATTGTACCGTTACTGATGGTAATAATTCGGTTTTATAACCAGAACCACCCAATGTATATTCTGCCACACTAGATGCTGGATTGTAAACATATGATACACCTGTTATTTTTCCATTTGCACCAATGGAGGTTACGTTTGCAAATGCACCACGGCCAGAACCACCACTGAATATAATCTTATCGTTTGCTTGATACCAACCACCACCATTAATAATTTGTATTGGTGCCAGAATACCTAATGGTGCAATATCAGCATTTGAACCATTATATACATTAGAAATATCTTCAGTAAATATGGTAGATTTAATTTCAATATCTGGTATGGAAGATAACCCTCCGCCACCATTTTCTACAACCATACTGTAAATAGAACTTGTTTGTAATGTTACAAAAGAAAATGCATCAATCAATCTGGTGTTGATGTTTGCAGTGGCCATATTGGCAAAATTGTAATTACTGCTACTCAATATAATTTGGTCTTTGAAACCAATAACATCTTTTGGTATGTAAGCTACATTAGCTCTTGCATTTCCTGTTGCTGGTGCCGTTGTTATGACTGCACCAGTGGCCAATGGGTTTGATGATTCAACTACACCAGTTAAACTTAATATAGCTCTCGCATTCACAGAAGGTATGTATTTTATACTTGTTATAACACCACTACTTGTAACACTATCAACATATGCAAACGCAGCATCAGCATAGTTAACTCTATCGTTGATTCTATATCCAGAACCACCATTTACTATCGTGTAAGCTGGTGGTAAGAAGTCTGTCAATGAATATATGTTTGCTTTAGCTGCACCAGCATTTAATAGGGTTACAATTGTATTTGGTTTTAATGTGTAACCGAAGCCACCATTGACAACATTGATACGTTGTATAGAACCTCTAGTTGTTTCTGATACAATAGCTGTTGCACCAATGCCTGTGGTTGTATCTTCCATGCCATCATATACTACCACTGGATCACCAGGTTGATATAATGAACCCCTCTTAATTGGATTGATTTTGATTTGACTAATTTGACCAACAATTTTTGCTGTAAGTATTTGGCCACCAAATAAAACATCTTGGTTATTTGAATCAATAATTTTAATGAACTCACCAGACTCAAACAAACGTTCTATATTTGATATGAATATCTCTGTCTTTTCACCAATAAGTACAGCAGCCTCAATTGTTGCAATTGATTTTGATTCTAGGCCAAATACTCTGAGGTTTTTGGTGTTTAAAAAATTTCTATTACTTGATGCAAGTTTCAAACTCTTAGAAACATACCATGTACCAGCAGAGGCTTTGAATACGGCCTCTTTGGTATTGAATACTTCAAAGTCTGAGTTGAAAAGAATACGGAAAAGAAACTCATATGATGCAGGTGTACCTTTGGTTTGATACAACTGTCGTGCAACCTTAATTGTTTCTTCTTTATCTAGTAGTGTTTCTTTTGGAAAAAACGGTAAGAAATCGTTTGTAAAGTAATCTAAAAATTCTGTTGTTGTATCATCAACATCTTTATATGACAATAGATTTTGAGTTCGTTCAGTAACTTTACCAGTTTGTTCCATCCATTCATAGTATGCCTTGAGGAAGGTATGAAACTTTACATACTGGTCATTGTCACGAATGTGTTCAGGTAATTGGTCTTTGACCAATAGTGAGGTTAAATGGCCGGTTTCTATCATGTTGGTTTAGCTGTTACATTGACAACGATTGATTGTGGATCAAATTCGTCTACTGTAATGATTCTATTGTAGGAAGATGATACTATAGTTGTTGTTGGACTTGCAGTCATAGTCAATTGTCCCAAAGGATTATCAACTGTTAAAGGTGCAAACGCATTTAATGTAATGATGCCTTCATTATAATCTACCGTACCAATGTTTCCATCAAATATGGTCTTAACATTCAATGTATCATTGAAGTAAGTTCTTAGTGTACCATATCTACCATCAAGTGTTACTGTGCCTGCACCTAATAAACCTGTTGTATCACCAGAAGAATTTGTAATCTTTAAAATTGCTGAAGTGTATCCTGTGCCTGGAGTTACCACTTTGATTTTTCTGATGACACCATTAACTATTGTGGCCTGTGCTGTTGCACCAGTACCATCTCCTAGTATAGTAACTGTTGGTGAATATTGATAACCAAAACCTGGATTGGTAACTGTTATTGATTCAACGCCACCTGTAGATGATGGAACTTCTTCAATATAAAGTCCTTGAATAGTTTCAGCCAAGTTCAATGGATTTCTGAATACAACTGTTGGTGAACTCAATATGCCACTTAAAAACATTCCTTTTTTCAGAGGTGCACCATAATATAATTTATATGTTGTTGGTGTACTTAAATTTGGAAAGAATTTCTTTTGTAACTTAATAGAAATTTCATTGGTGATAATGGAAGAATCTGTTGCATTGATTCTGTTATTAAAATCAGATGACTTGAATGTGGAATTAAATGTATTCAGTGTTGTTTTTGCATAATTATTAATCACACTTCTAACCGCAGCCTTAATCTGTGTGGCTGTTGATGTTGTTTTCTTTGGATCATACAGAACATTGGCTGTAATCTGTACATACGTATAATCTGGATCAACAATGGTTGGTTCGACCGTCATTATTGAGATTGGCTTCAGTACATCTGTAATCAATTTTAATTTTTGATTCTCTGTGATTGTATACGCACCAGTTGGTTTCATACAAACAAATACTCTGCCATACACAGGAGGATCATTCAGTTGACCACCCCAAACATTCACTGCATCAAAAGAATAACCTAAGTTGTTTTGTTGAATCGCTGTGATGTAATCATCTTTGGTAACTGCACGACCTTGTGCTGCATATGCTTTTGGTGCTTGAAATTTAATTGAATCAATAGATTCTTTCACTGCACCTTGTGTTGATGAAGTTATTGGAGATATGACAGTGTTTCCATACCCACCAACTGTACCCATTATTACAAAATTGTTTGCACCAGTAGAACCTGTTCCTTTTGTCACAACATATGATACTCTAACAATGTTACCATTGTTTAAAGATTTGCCTAATACATTGTTACCAAAATAAATTTCATAGTAACCATTCATACCTTCTTGTAGAAAATATACAAGTGAATTATTATTCAACGTCAAATAATCCGAAGATAAGGAATATGTTGTTATGTAGTTGTTTGAAGTTGATTCTTGTACTGCAACCAAAAGTGTGGTTGTATCAATACCAATTTCAGGTAATTTGAAAAGAGATTTTGGATTATCGGTTTTATTAACAGTAAAAGCATAAGTCGTTGCTTGGCCTTGTTTTAGTGTTATGTCATTGAACTGTGCAACACCGTTCACAACGTTTACTGTTTCTGAATCTGTGTTAACAAAATTATAATTGACTCCATCAATAGATTCTGAAAGAAAGTTTGTGTATTTTGGTAACGTTAATGATGCATCAGTGACTTCATTTACTCTCAAATTGATTGTGGCTGAAGGTGCGATTGCAGATGTTGGCACATAATTTAATAATTTTGCTTGAGAAACAACAGAGTTTCTTTGTAATGCGGTATCCATAAACATTTCGTTTGCGACCATGTTTAGATAATATGCATTATATTGTGTATTGTATGTCAAAACATCCAACAAAGTGGATATAGCAGAACCTTCATAATCATAATCTTGAAGAACACCGTTGTCCTTCATATAGTTTTTTAAACTAGTTTTTATTGAATTGAAATCCAATTCAGTGATGTTGAAATTTGAGTTAGCACCTGCCATTTTATCTGTTTCTCTCTAAAAAAACTGTTACAGTAGTTGGTTGTGTTGCATTTGCTATAAAAAATGTCATGGTAACATCATATGCATTTTTATCTGGATATGGTTGTACTGTGACATTCTTCAGATTTATTCTAGGTTCATAGTTGGTTATTGCAACAGTAATTTCTTTTTCCAAGGCCGATGCAGCCATAAATGAGATGTTTTCAAATAAAAGTGCATCAACATTTGATCCGAAGTCTGGATTCCAAGGTTTTTCAAATTTCTTAGTCAATAATATATTTCTGACTGAACGTATGATTGCTTGACTATCATAACTCAATGCAATATCATTCACAGCTGGACGCTTGGCCAATGTGAAGTCTATGTCGGAGTAAAGTTTTTGTATGGTTGCCATCTTTTATTTATGTGTAGGAGTAAAACGCTTTTTTGAACTTTCGAAGCTGTGGGAGAAAATTCTTAGGCCGGAACGCAAAAATTCGAAATTCTGGTAATTATCCAATTCTTGATTTGGCCTTATCAGTGCCTATTAAGTTATTAATTAAGTAGTTACCAGTCTCACCCAGCCCACCCAACTTTTTTGTCTCATTGTATAAATCTACAAAATTCTTAACATTGGTGTAGTAATTTACATCTGAGTTTCTTCTATAATCCATAAAAGTCTTTAAATTTGTCATATGTGTATTAATTGTTGTCATTAATGAACCACTCATATTTGATGTTGCAGTTGGTCCTGTTATCACAATACTGGTTTGAACATTTGTTGCATATGTTGTTAGAGTATTATTATTTGCAATAAGTTGTGGTTCAATCATCAGACTCGTAAAACTACCCATAATTGGTGTTGAATTTATTACTCCATCAGTTTGATTTGTAATATACATTGCAGTTCTACCTACACCCATGGCCATACTTAAATGTGGAAGAGATGAATTTTCACCAGTGAATGGAGTTACTCCAGAAAGTCTGTGTGTATGATTTAAGAAATCAAAAGCTGACGCTTCTAATGCAGCAGCTGCGGTTCTTACATTCGCCATATTTGTTACACCACTAGATGTATTTGCTGACACATATATTGCATTTGCATTTAACTTGATTAACATAGTTATACTTTGCACTGGATTTTGGTAATAACCACCAACATCATTATTGGCAATATCTTGTGCCTGCCATTCTTCAATAAATGGCGGCATAGAACTCATATGTTCTTGTGTGTTTGCTGATAGTGTTTGTATATGACCATTTGGATCATCAAAATTATAACCAAATGAATGAAAAATACCTGTTGAATTCGCTACTGTTGTCATATTATTATCCTACAAATGGGCCAGAGGCTGGTGATGTTGTTGGCGAGCCATTATTTCCGTTTCCGTGTATATGTGTATTAAATACGGCACTGTTTATCTGGTCCGACATTAATATTGATTTTAATACACCGATGTTACCTAAAGAGAAATTGGCTATCGGTGCATTTACTGATATAACTGCATTGACTGTTCCGAGAGCATTTATTTGACCTATAATTGCAATTGGTGCTAGTGGTGTTGGAAACGAAGCGGATACACCACCACATGTGGTGAATCCATCTAATCCAGCATACACACCACCACCCTTTAAATCACCGCCAATAATTCTGTCCGCTTTGATAATATCACCAGTTAATGTTCCTGAAACTTCTAAATCAGAACGCACTGAAATGTGATCAGCTGCACCCAAATACATTGTTCCACCAAAACCTTCAGATGCTGATAACTCTACATCTCCATCACCAGATAAAACCAATGAACCTTTAGACCTGATTTGAGTATTTCCACCAACCAACATTTCATAATCACCAGCAACTTGAACACCCATGTTACCAGCAACAGATAAATTACAGTTACCGTCTATTTGTATGCTACAATTACCTGATATTCTGACATTGTTATTTTGCACAATAATTGTGTAACCATTACCAAAGACTTTGTGAACCTCACTGCCATCAGGATGCATCTCAATGAATGTTCCTACACGATGTGATAAACGAATTCGTTCTCTGGTTGGAGTATCATCCATTTCCAATTTGTGACCGGCTTCTGTTGCAGTAACATTATTATATGGATATATTGGTTGATAGTCGGTGTTGGCCGCAGATTCTGGTTCTGTCCATGCACCTTCAACAAAAGGCATTTCATCTGAGTATATTGTTGTCATAATTTAAGGAGTTAAGGAGTTGAGTTATTAATTACTTTGGGTATTATACTTGCTGCAACACTATCGTTTGAAGGTAGTGTTGATTCGTAAGCTGAAATTGTTCTATTTGCGGCATCCAGGTCTGCCTGTGAAACTGGAACTGCAAAGCCGGCAGTAGCATAACCAGCAATTGTAACTGCACCTACGGCTACAGCTGTTGCTGCTTTAACTGTAGTAACTGCTTCGTTGACCGTATTTCTTGTTTCCTTAATAAGATCTACTGCGCCTGTCGGATCTGAACCTGTTCCTAATTCTGTTAAGAAATCGGTGAATATGTTTTTTATCAACTTTAAAAATTTAACCAAACATTCAGCCAAAAGTTTCAATAACTTTGCAGGTAGACTTATGATCCATTGAATGATTGCTCTTATTTTAACTATGTATGCGAGAACATATTTTTGAAAATCTAGAACCTTTTTTAAATAATATTGTACCTGCTGTAAAAATCTTTGAATTCTTCTCAGTTCAACCATAATTCCAGCAAAAAAACCAGTTTTATCAGTGAAACCTAATGCTTTCATAACTGCACGTATACCTTCTCTGATGTAGCTGGCAGTTACTTTTATAAATTCTTTCAAATACACATTCTTACGCATCTCATCAATGAAACCACAAACGTGTGTTCTTCTTGTGTTTGTGTAATGTGTTGATGTTCCGATTATTTTACCCCTTGCGGATGCATGAATTGATGGTGTACCGGCAATTCGGCCTTCATTACCAAATCTGCCTGGAGGACTTAAATTTGCTTCAGCACACTGCGCTGGCAAATCTTTAGGAGAATCTTTTGGATATGTAAATTGTGATTGTGAAATGATATACGCTTGATATTCTTGTGCGGTAACTTCTGTACCATTAGGTAATGTAAATGCCATATTATTCTCCTGTGTCCGTAACTTCTGTGCTGGTTGCATATTCAGGTGTAACTATACCAGGTAAAACACCCATCATGATAGGCGCCTGTGCCGCATCGCCATCCATAAAGAAACCAACAATCCATTCACCTAACATAGGTGATGAGAAAGATTTTGAATTGTTTAATGGATACATTGGTAAGGCCCAAGGTAGGTCCTCTGTAGGTAAATTCATTTTGTTATCTGTGTGCCATCCAAAAATCCTGACACGGCACCTACCCAGTCCTAGTGGGTCACCTCTAGATTCCAAAATTCCAACCCACCATATGAAACCATCTTTACCAATAAAATTATTCATTTAAACCTCATTTTATATTACAACTGTCTGGCTTGGAAATCCAAGTTTTGGTTTTGTTTGAATCATAGTGTTTTTCGCTAACTCCAAAACTGTTTGAAAAACACCTTGTGATTGTATAATATGCCTTAACGCAGTCACAAGATAGTTACCAGAATAATATTCATCTTGAGTCGATGAACTTCCATCATTAACACCTAAAGCAGGTAACGAAATAAAAATTATTTTTCCCACTGTTATATCACTATTACCTGGAATTATGACTTTCATTATTGTGCGGTTGGCCAAGGCAACTTGCGCTGTTCTATTTGGAATATATGTTTCAGCACGAATATTTTCTGCAACACTATTTGGACTTTTCTTTATATAGTCTGTTTCTTTTTGAGTTGAATTTCCGAATGACAATTTTAAATTACTTTCATACATTTCTTCTGAATATTTACCAAATCTATTTAATGATGTGCCGCCAGAATCATGGCCATTTAAATCACCTTTAGTGAAATATGTTATCGTTTGTGTCCTTGTTATGGGGTCAATTGTAATCAATTTACTTGCATAGATTCCAGCACTTGTTGCACTTAATGAATCGAAAGTTTTTATGAATTCATAATCCAAAATGGTGAAATAGTTTTCAAGTGGCTGGCCAGGCAAATCTGATGGTTGATACTTATATACTGCATAAGGATTTTTATCAAACAAAGTCTTTAATGAGTTGAAATAGAAACCTTTTTTGGTTTCAAAAAATAACATATCGGCCCCTGCACCTTCAGCTGGTAAAGCATAATTAGATAACCAACTTATTGCTTCTAATGGTTTTAATTTTGGTATGACAAAACTATAGGTTCCGTAACTTTCCTGTATACCTTTAATTCTACCAATATTCACATTCATACCATTATCTTCATCATACAAAATTCTAGCAATCATGTTGCTTATATCCATTCCTTTGAAGGACTTGGTTATTTTTAATTGTTCTGATATAAACAATTCTTCAGAAGTGAAGTACATTGTGAAATATTCTAAATTTTTATTACCTTTAGGCTTTCTATTACCAATTTTGTATATTCTAAATCTTCTTTGATCTACTTCACCATCTGCAAATTTTCTGTATCCCATATCAAGTATTTCAGAACCATCTAATTTTAATTTTTCAATTAAACCAAGAGCATCCTCCAATATTACATTGCCTGAACAAGTAAATGAAAACAAGTCCTCAAATAGATTTAGTTCCACAAACATTAATTTGAGTTTAATGGATTGGCCGTTGTCAATGATGATATCAAGCCATTCTAAATTAAAATCTTGTGCGTACTTAGACATTTGTTTCCATCAATGTCATAAATTCTTCTTCCAATTGTGCAGCATAATCTTTATTTAATAGTTGTATATTTCTTTTGGATTCATTTAAATCGTATTCATAATCAAAATTTGTAACTCCTCTGGCCTCAATTAACACCGTTATATTTTCATTTGGTAAACTATATGTATATGTTCTTGAACCATTTGTTAAGGTTTGTGATAATGTCGTATAATCTTCTGTTGAAATTTCATATTTTTCCACAGTGGTGGTGATATCATTATCTGTACCTGATGTTCGATTTGTTGTGGTTATGACTTTTTCATAGTGGTGTAAATTATCTTTGGTATTACCCAATTTAGATTCAATGTAACTATTAAATTTATTACCACTCAATGGCCAATCCCACTGTGGATCTATAATTTGATTAGAATATAAAACTATCCAAAAACGATTCATGTCGCCATAATATTTGTGAGCAATAATTTCGGGAGTATCATCATCTTTTATATCATATTGATAATAAGAAAGAACATTTCTTAATATACTTGGAATGATATTGGTTCTAGCCAGTAAATTGGTATACACAGTTGATATATTACTTTTATCTCTGTATATAATTTTTGGTAAAGAATTGAAATATTGCATTTTTAATATCCGTCTGATATTTGGTCTCGGCCAACAAGATAAATTTCTTGTAAATCGAGTGTCATTATTGTTTGTATCGGTGCACCATCCGTATGAGTTGTCCATCCATTTGGTGCATAATTAACATCAATATTGTTGATAATACATTTTTGCAATTTTGGTAAATGTTTATTGTGAGCACCATTCATTCTGAAATCAATATCAAAGATTGCTGGTGGTACCCAAAACATATTGCCAATTAGTTCGGGATTTCTTTTTGGTGATGCATACATTCTAAATTTTTGAATTATTTGTTTAACTTGTTCCGCTTCATCTTGTGAATAAGGAGTAAATGTGAAAGACATATTAAATTGTCTGAATTCAATGCCTTGGAATAATACTTGTCTCTGTGGATTAAAAACAAATCCTGCTCTATTTAAAGCAACTTTAAATGCCTCGTTGCCTGCACCTTCGGCCACATTTGTTACTCCTTTAACCAATCTTCCCAACAAAGGTATTGCACCCATAGATGTAGCAATACTAGTAGTACTATCATACTGGATAGATGTAGCCAAATTAAAAGCCTCAGGCATATATAGACTTATGTGACCAATATTTGTGGTTTCTGGTTCTCTTAAAAACTGGCTGCCTTTTTCTATCAAACTTGAACCTGTTTTAAGTAAACTGGGTCCCATACCAAAAGCTGCTTTTGTTGCGTTGCCGATCATTTGTTCTGGACTTGGGCCTTTTTTTGCCTCATCAACTACTGTTGTAGCAGCACCCGCAATACTATCAAGTGTATTAGCACCCAAATCCAAAACTGCGTCACCGGTTGCACCGCTAGTGAGGTTATCAATCTTAGCTTGGACCACATTTACTATTGTTTGTAATTTAACTTCTTTTATTTCCTGAAATGTAAAATCAACAGAATGTGCTCTTGTTGCACTTTCCAAGTCCCTCGGATACTTATAGAAGAATGTTCCGTCTTTTTTGTCTAGGTCAGACAGTGGACCATCAAATATCCCGCCCGGTATATTAATTCCGCCAATTGATGTTGGTATTGAGATTATTGCCATCGTTGTTTTCTAAAAAAGTGATATATACTATTTATGGCATATTCAGGACGATTTAAACCTTCAAACCCCCAGAAGTACATGGGAAACCACGAAAATATCGTATATCGCTCTTCATGGGAATGTAGAGTGATGAATTGGCTCGACAAAAATCCAAGTATTGTGTCGTGGGCATCAGAAGAATTGATAATTCCATACAAATCACCTGTCGATGGCCGTATGCATCGTTATTTTCCTGATTTTGTTGTCAAAGTCCGTGGTCAAGATGGTAAAACAAAAACGATGATGCTTGAAGTTAAACCAAAATATCAAACAAAACCACCTGAACAACAAAGACGAGTGACTAAGCGATATATCACTGAGGTAGCAACTTGGGGTGTCAATCAGGCCAAATGGGCTGCCGCAACAGAATACTGCAAAGATAGGGGTTGGGAGTTTAAGTTAATAACTGAGGATCACTTAGGACTCTAACTAAATATCCAATGACAACAAAATCCATACTTACTAAACTATCCGAACAAAAGGCTGAAGCTCAATATCCAACGATGAGCCGTGAGTCTTTGCGTTGGTTAATGCAAAAAATTGCAGGTCTTAGAAATCCTAGCCGACTATCTCTTCCTATTACGAAAGAACAAGGTAGATGGACTAGACCAGGCGATAGACAAAAATTCTTGATGGGTGGTATGTATTACTTTGTTTATGATCCAAAAGGCAAGGCAGATTTACCATATTATGATAGATTTCCATTGGTATTGCCACTCAAAAGACAAACTGATGGGTTCATAGGTCTAAACCTACATTATTTACCGTTACGTTATAGGGTTCTTTTCCTGCGTAAGTTACTGAACTTTGCAATCTATGATGAGAATGATGAAATAAAGCGAATCCGCATCACCTATCAAATCCTGGAGGCTTCTTCCAAGCTAAAAGAATTTAGGCCTTGTATCAAACACTACCTATACAGCCACATAAAATCTAGAATTCTGGCTGTGGAACCTAATGAATGGGATATTGCAACATATCTACCAATTCAGCAGTTCAAGAAGGCAAAACCACAAGAAGTCTGGAAAGATTCCGTTCAAGAAATAAGGAACTCATAAATGGCACGTTCAATTAACGATTTCAAATCAAGCTTTAAGGGAGACTTAGCACGAAGCAACAGATTCGATGTTGATATTCCTGTACCTTTAACCTTGATTCCGTATATCAAAACATCTCGCAATCTGGTTTACCGATGTGAGAATGCTAATTTGCCTGCTCGCACATTTGCAACAACAGAACAAAAAACATACGGTCCGGTGGAAAAACATCCGTACCTAACAACATATAACGATATTGATTTGACATTTATTGTTGATGATGATATGCAACAAAGGGTTTTCTTTGATGCATGGTTGAACTATATCAACCCAACATACAATTACAATATGCGTTATAAAGAAAATTATACAACAACTATAACAATCAATCAATATGATGTTACAAACAAATTGTCATACACAATAAATTTGTTTGATGCATATCCAATTTCTATGAATCAACTAGACTTAGATTGGAATGGCGATAGTTACCACAAATTGACGGTGACTTTTGCGTACACATATTGGAAAAACAATTCCCTACAATCATTGGGTATGGAATTACTGGATGCTGGCCTCGATTCTGTGGTCAGTGAAATGGGTGGACTTGGTGGATCAATCAGTGGTGCTATTGGAAGTGGTTTCAATTCAATGGCAACATCACTAGAAAAACCAACAACTTTTAATAAATGATATAGGAGTTATTATGGCTTTACCAAAACTTGAAGTGCCAACATACGAATTGGAATTACCTCTTTCCAAGAAGTATATAAAATTTAGACCATACTTAGTCAAAGAACAAAAATCTTTGATGATGGCCATGGAATCATCAGATGCAAAAACGATTCAACATAATGTGAGAGAAATCTTAAATGTCTGTACATTGAACAAAGATGTAGACATTGATGAACTTCCAATCATTGATATTGAGTATTACTTCCTGCAATTGCGGGCAAAATCCGTTGGTGAGGTTGCCGATTCTAAGTATCGTTGCAACAATGAGGTTGAAGATGTGGCCTGTGGTAACATCATGGAGGCCAAAATTGATTTGACTCAAATTATGCCAGTACAAGAAGAATATGTGGATCCAGAAATTCAATTGAATGACAAGATTATGATTAAGATGAAATATCCACCATTCAAATTGATTAGTGATTCTATTGAAATGGATGACATTACAGAAGTTACCTTTCATATGATAGCCAATTCTATTGAACACATTTATGACGGCGAACAATTTCACTATGCAAGAGACCAAACCACGGAAGAATTGGTTGATTTCATTGAACAATTAAGCCAAGAACAATTTGAGAAACTTGAAAAATTCTTCAATAGTGTACCTAAGTTAAAGAAAGACCTTGATATTACATGCTCTAAATGTGGTTTTGAACACCACTTGCATGTGGAGGGCCTTGAAAGTTTTTTCGCCTAATACTTGGTTATGATGATTTAAGAAATTACTACAAGACTAACTTTTCATTGATGCAACACCATAAGTATAGTCTTACCGAACTTGAAAATATGATACCTTGGGAACGAGATATCTATGTCGCCATGTTGATTCAATATTTGGAAGAAGAAAACCAAAAACTTAAAGAACGACAAAGAAATAAATGAAATTGTTTGGAAATAAAAAAGAAGATACTGGCGATAAATCGTCAAGTCCTGTTGCGTCTGAAAAAACAAAAAGTTCCGCTAGTTTTCTGAAAAAAACTTTCAACAAAATAGGTGATGTTTTACATAAAAAATTTGGTTCAACTAAACACACAACAGATGCTGAACCTATGTCTAATGTTGAATATCTTGGTGAAATTTATAAATTGATGATGCAGAACCAAGATGATATAAAATTTGAAAGACAAGAATCTGTCGAAAAGAAAAGATCAGATGACACTGATGAAGAAAATAGACATAAAGAGATAATCAAGGCCTTAACTTTACGTAGACGACCTACGAAAACTACTCGGCGTGTCAAAGAAGAAAAAAAACCAGAAGCTAAGAAAAAAGAACCTGGTAAAGAAACGGATAAAGATAAGGCCGGTAAAAACAAAGCAGCTGCTGAAGCTCAGAAAAAAGCAGCTGCTGATAAAGCCAAAGCTGATAAAGCAGCTGCTGAGAAAAAGGCTGCAGCTGAGAAAGCTGCAGCTGAGAAAGCTGCAGCTGAGAAAGCCAAAGCAGATAAAGCAGCTGCTGATAAAGCTGCAGCTGAGAAAACCAAAGCAGAAAATGAACGTGTAGCTCGAGAAAGACAAAAACAATTAGAAAAAGAAGAACAAAAAAAAGCTGCAGAAAGACAAAAACAATTAGAAAAAGAAGAACAAAAAAAAGCTGCAGAAAGACAAAAACAATTAGAAAAAGAAAAACAAAAAGCCAAAGAAGATAAAGATGCTGCTGATAAAAAAGCAGGAGAAGCACAATCAGAAGCAGATAAAAGAGCTGCAGCACGTGCTCAAGAAGAAGCAAATAAAAAAGTAGCCGAAGCTGAAAGAAAAGCAGTTGAAGAAGCTAAGAAAAAGGCTGCAGCTGAGAAAGCTGCAGCTGAGAAAGCTGCAGCTGAGAAAAAGGCTGCAGCTGAGAAAGCTGCAGCTGAGAAAGCTGCAGCTGAGAAAGCTGCAGCTGAGAAAGCTGCAGCTGAGAAAGCTGCAGCTGAGAAAGCTGCAGCTGAGAAAGCTGCAGCTGAGAAAAAGGCTGCAGCTGAGAAAGCTGCAGCTGAGAAAGCTGCAGCTGAGAAAAAAGCAGCGGAAGAACAAAGAAAAAGATTAGCTGAAGAAGAAAAGAAAAGGTTAGCTGAAGCGGAAAAGAAAAGGTTAGATGAAGAAAAAGCTCGTACAGCAGAAAAAGTTCCAGAAACAAAACCTCCGGCAAAACCAGAAACTGCAACACCTAAACCAGAAACTGCAAAACCAGAAACTGCAACACCAACACCACAGGTACCTAAACCTAGTTCTGTAACTGCTGCTAAGATAGCAAAACAATCTCCTTTTTTATTGCCGGCCACACAAAATACTGCTTTTATGTCTGGTTTAGGAGTAATAGCAACAAAATATAATACAAGTGTTCCTGATTTATTAAGTTTTATGATGAATGAATCTAGAATGAAACCTTTTGCTCAAAATCCTAATTCTAAAGCATCTGGTTTAATACAAATAATGCCATCAACATTAAAAAATATGAAAGAAGCAAAGTTGGCATCTGTAAAAAATATTGCAACGGTTGATGATATAACAAAATTATCAATAGAAGACCAATTGCCAATTATTGATGATTACTTAAAATTTGCTGGACTTGAAAAATCTGCTAGTATTGCTAAACAACAAGGACGAAATGTTGATTTAGCAACTTTATATTCTGCTGTTTTTCTTCCGAAATTTAAAGATAAACCAAATAATTTTGTAATGGGTATTAGACCTGGTGAAACGGTGAATGGTATAAAAAGCACAGATATACTTTATAAAGAGGGTGGCCGTGATTATAGTTATGGTATTGTATATACTTCTAATGCGGCTTTTGATGTTGGTGTAAAAAAGGATAAAAAAACCGGTAAATATGAAGGCGGTAAAGGATATTTTACTAAAAGTGATGTTGGAAGAGAAGCTGAAAGATTTAATGAAAGTGTTTCTCAAGCATTATCATTAAATGATTCTGGTAACAAGATTAACGAAGGATCCACAGTAAACAAAGATATAAAGAGTGATTTGAATAAATCGAACAATAAAAATTCCGATAGTTCTGTAGGAGGGTTCTTCAGTAATTTTTTTGGCGGTGAATCAAATACAGCACCAACAGTTAAAGACGGACCAATACACTTAAGAAAATAAGAAAA
>Ga0209768_10000023_pt1 | contig 88319 bp, 92 predicted proteins | sample LauGreSBDMM110SD_3_FD_187564 | JGI IMG/M metagenome (GOLD analysis project Ga0209768, IMG submission 187564) | Freshwater lake microbial communities from Lake Michigan, USA - Sp13.BD.MM110.SD (SPAdes) (version 2) | ecosystem: Environmental > Aquatic > Freshwater > Lake | place: Lake Michigan... | reverse complement strand
CTCGGTGGCGGACGTCAGGTTGGCCGTCTCGACCGTGGTCACGTTGGACAGGCTCTTGGCGCTCACGTTGATGAGGCCGCCCGCGGCCGCGGTGGTCAGATTGGCCGTCTCGACCGTGGTGATGTTGGATAGGCTCTTGGCATCGACGTTTATCAGGCCGCCGGACGCGAAGGTGGTCAGGACGTTCGTGACCGTGTTGAGGGTCTCGAGCGTGGTTAGGTTGCTGAGGGTGCGTGTGGACATGTTAATGTTTGCGCGGCCGTCTGTGGTGGTGATGGTGTTCGCCTCCAGAGTCGAGGTGGCCAGAAGGCGGATGTCGCCCACGTTGGACAACGCCTTGGCGTCCAGGCTGATGTGGGCTGCGCTTGCGTTTGTGATGGTGTCGACCTCAAGGACGGCCACGTTGCTCAGCGTCTTGTCGGTGACGTCAATCAGGCCGCCCGCTGCGACCGTGGTGATGGTCGCGGTCGACACGTTTTGGGTGGCGACGGTCGTGATGTTGGACAAGCTCTTGGTGCTGACATTGATGTTGTCGCCCAACAGGTTGGTGATGGTGGGCGTGTCGACCAGAAGGACGTTGGACAGGGCCTTACTGTTGAAAGCGATGTGGCTGGCGCGCACATTGGTGATGGCGTTCACATCAAGGGCGTCGACGTTGCTCAGGGTGCTGGCATTCACGTTAATGTCGACCGCGGCCAGAGGGGCGATGCTATCGACCCGGATGGAGGTGGTGGCCAGGAGCGTCATGTTGGACAACGTGTTGCCGCTGACGTTGATGATGCCTTGGGCGTTCGCGGTCGTCAGGTTGGCGATTTCAATAGAGGTGATGTTGCTCAGGCTCTTGGCATCCACGTTGATGAGGCCGCCCGCCGCCGCCGTCGTCAGGTTGCTGACTTGGACGGTGGTGATGTTGGACAGGCTCTTTGTGTCCACGTCGATGTTGGGGCCATCGCTGGTCAGGACGTTCGTGCGAACGGCCGCAACGTTGCTGAGCGTGAGGCCGGAGAAGTTCAGGTGGTCCTTGGTCGCGTTCTCGAACGTTTGCACTTCAAGGATGGAGACGTTGCTCAAGCTCTTGGCGCTCACGTTGATGAGGCCGCCCGCGGCCGCGGTGGTCAGGTTGGCCGTCTCCAGGGTGGTAACGTTGGAGAGAGTAGACGCATCCACGTTGATGATGCCCGACGTGGATTGGGCCGTCAGAGTGACGGTGCGAAGGACGCTCACGTTGCTCAGCGTCTTGGCGTCCACGTCAATCAGGTTGGTGGCGGCCGCGGTGGTCAGCTTGTTCAACGTCGCGGTCTCGGTGGAGACGGTGGTGATGTTGGACAGCGTGCGGGTGCTGATGTCGATGTTGGGCGTGAGGCCGTCGGCGGTCGTGATGATATCGGTCTTGAGCGTGGAGCCTGCGTTGAGGAGCACGTCGCCCAGGTTGGACAGGCCCTTGGCGCTGAATTGGACGGCGGCGGTGGTCACGGACGTGATGTTGGCCGTGTCCAAGGCTTGGACGTTGCTGAGCGTCTTGGCGCTGACGTTAATCAGGCCGCCCGCGGCCGCGGTGGTCAGGTTGGCAGTCTCCAGAGTGGTGACGTTGCTCAGGCTCTTCATGTCGACATTTATGAGGCCGCCCGCCGCCGAGGTGGTCAGGTAGTCGGTTTGCAGCGCCTTGACGTTGGACAGCGTCTGGTAGTTGAAGTCCACATGGTCAGCGGCCGCGTTCTTGATGCTGTCGACCTCTAGGACGGCCACATTGCTCAGGGTCTTGCCATCGACGTTAATCAGGCCGCCGGCTGCCGTGGTGGTTAGGACGGCGGTGGAGACGTTGGCAGTGTGGACCGTGGTCAGGTTGCTTAGGGTGCGCGTGGACATGTTGATGTTGGCGCGGCCGTCGGTGGTGGTGATGGTGTTCGCCTCCAGTGTCGAGGTTGCCAGAAGGCGAACGTCACCCACATTGCTCAGAGCACGTGTGTCCATGCTGATGTGAAGAGCGGACATGTTGGTGATAGTGTCGACCTCCAGCGTGTTGACGTTCGAGAGCGTGTTGTTCACAAAGTCAATGACGGCCGTGTCCTTGTTCTCAATGCGGGGCACATCGATGGAGCCGACGTTGCTCAGAGTGGTGTCAGTGAAGTCAATGTGCGTTTGTGACATGGACGAGGTGATGACCGGCGTGCGAAGGACGCCCACGTTGCTCAAAGTGTTGGCCGCGAAGTTGATGGCGCTGGTGCTCATGTTTTGCACGGTCGTCACGTCAAGGACGGCCACGTTGCACAGCGTCTTGGCACTCACGTTGATGTGGCCCAGAGGCGACGTCAGGTTCTTGGTCATGACGGTGTGCACGTTGGACAACGTGTTGTCCACAAAGTTTAGAGTGGATGTGGTGGCGTTGAAGACGTTTTGAGTGTCGATGCCGGTGACGTTGGACAACGTCTTGCCGTCCACGCCAATGTGTGCTGTGTCCGCCGTCAGGAGCGAGGTCGAGAGAGACGCGACGTTGCTCAACGTCTTTCCGTCCACGTTGATGTTCGGGCCGAGGGTGTAGGTCAGCTTGGCGGTGTCGACGATGGCGATGTTGCTCAGCGTCTCGGCCGAGAAGTTGATGCCGCGCTCGCTGTCGGTGTTGACGGTGTCGACGGTCAGGGTGGTGGTGGAGAAAGCATTGGCCTCGAAGGTGTTGGTGGACAGCTTGTCGATGTTGCTCAGGCTCTTGTAGCTAACGTCAATCACACCGGAGGCGTTGTCAGTGGTCATGGTGTTAAGGCGTAGGAGCGCGACGTTCGAGAGCGTCTTGGCCGACACGTTGATGACGTCGCCAGTGTCCGTGGTGAGGACGTTGGTCTTGACGCTCGTCTTGGCCACGAAGGTGTCCGATTGCGTCGTGCCAGAGACCGTGACCGTGTTGCCCAAGTTGAGGGCGGCCATGGGGTCGGCCTTCACGCCCACGCGGCCGTCTGCCCCGACGACGAATGCATGCTCGTTGGTGGTGCTCTCATATTGCATGAATTGTGTGACATCGTCGTTGTGCACGGCGTGAATGCGGGCGTTGGGCGCCGCATTACCAAAGCCAAGCTTGCCGTACGAGCTGAAGACGACGTTGCTGCCGCCCGGGCCGCTGCCCGACAACTCTAGTGTGTGTTGGGTGGTGAAGTCTTGCTTGATGAGCAGCGCGGGCTGGTTGTCAGTCGCGTTGTTGTACACATATAGTTGAGCATTGGGGATGGGGTCGGGGAGCTCGGCTGAGCCAAAGTCACCGATGGCCATGTTGCCACCGTCCTTGATGTACATAACCACCGTGCCGTCGTCCGTGACCTTCATGATGTCGTTGGCACCGCTTTGGTTCACCATGAGTGCGGGACCCGTGCCGTCGTTGTCGATAGAGAATTGGCTCGTGTTGCACGTGGTTGTCTCGATGACCGTGAACTCGCCGACGACCGTGAATTTGCCAGAGATGGTCAAGTCACGAATGTTGGTCAGGTCGTTCTGGTTGAAGTCCATCTCGCCATTGTATCCCGATGTAGCTGACAGCTTGTCGACGTAGATGACATCGGAGGGAGCCATCCAGATGTCGCCCACATTGCTCAGGCTCTTGCCCGAGACGTTGATAGAGCTTGTGGCGGATGTCAGGTTGGCAGTCTCGACCGTGGCGATGTTAGAGAGCGTAGACTGGTCCACGTTAATCAGACCGCCCGCCGCCGTAGTTGTAAGCACATTCGTGGACACATTTAGCGCCTCGACAGTGGTGATGTTGCTCAGGCTATTTGTTGAAATATTGATATTGGGGAATGCAGGGTCGGCGCTGACAATTGCTTGAACTTCTAGAGTGATGACATTGCTGAGGCTCTTGCCGGACAAGTTGATGTTGCCGCCGGCAGCCGCCGTTGTGATGTGGGCAACTTCCAAGACGTCCAGGTTGCTCAGAGTCGTGGCCTCGGCATCGATGCCGGCGCTCGTCGGACCCGTCAGGCGTTGAGTGATGACACGGTCGACGTTCGACAGAGCCTTGTCCGAGAAGTCAATGGCCGCCGCCGTCGATGTGATAGTCTCCACGTGGAAGGTCGAGACGTTGCAGAGAGAGCGTGCATTGAGGGTAATTTCAGAGATGGTTGCAGAGCCGGCAACGGTCGCGATGCCCGTAATGGTCGTGTCGCCGGTAATGGTCGTCACGCCGATAATGCTCGTGTCGGCGTAGATGTCGACGTTGCTCGTGCCTGCGCCAGTCGCGCCAGTCGAGACCGTCACGAGCAGCTGCTCGTCGGCAACGAAGCGCAACGTATCATCGCTCGCACCCGGGCCGGACTCTGCCGTGATGTATGTCTTTTGGTCCACGCTCTTCACGCCGCCGAGGGAGCCCCACGCGTCGCCCGCACCGTAGCCCTCGAATTGCAGGGTCTCGGTGTTGTAACGCATAAAGCCTTGGCGCGGCGCATCGGGGCGTTGGATGCTCGTGCCCTTTGGCAGCATGATGGCGTCCGTAGCATTAATCGTCAGAGACACATCGGGGGCGGTTGTGCCTAGACCGATGCGGCCCTCTGGCGTGATGCGCGCCGTCTCGACGTTGCAGTTGAAGAAACGGATGATGCCGTCGTTCACGCCTGGCGCCGCCTCTGCGGTGATGTAAGTCTCTTGGTCGGTCGACTTGACGCCGCCGAGCGAGCCCCACTCGTTGCCGGGGCCGAAGCCCTCGAACGTCTGCAGCTCGCTGTTGTAACGCACGTAACCGGCTTGGGGCGCAACCGGGCGCTCCGAGATGTCACCGGCGGGCACCAGCATGGCATCTGTGGCGTAGATGGCCAGCTTGATGTCCGTGGTCGTGGTGCCGATGCCCACGTTGCCGACAGACGTCACACGCATGCGCTCAGCGCCGGCGGTGGAGACGGCAAGGGCGTTCTCCTCGGGCGAGAAGAGACCCGTGTCTTGGTCGGGGCGGAACGTGTAGACCGGGGCGGCCGCAGTGCCGCGGCCTTCCAGCGCGATGCGGTCTGCGTACACGTCCGTGACGTTGCTGAAGTTGTTGTCACCGAATAGCAGAAAGTCGCGGTCGGCCGGCGCTTGCATGCCGTATGATGTCAGCAGCGTATCGTCGCCGGGCGCGCCGAGAATCAGGTTGTCGATGCGCACAGTGCCGCCAATCGCCAGGAGGACGCCCTCCTCCGGGGCCGTGCCCATGCCCATGGAACCATCGGCGTTCATGGTGAAAGCATCGGGGGCGGCATCGCTCGAGAACACGACGATGGGGTCGGTGCTCGCGCCGGCGTTCACGTCTAGGACGGCCGTGGGCGCCGAGGTGCCGATGCCCACGTAGCCGGTTGCGGCGTCCACGGCGAGGGCGGGCGCACCAGTCGCTGTGTCGACTAGGAGGGCCGGCTCCTCGCTGTTTGTGCCCACGACGTGCAGCTTGGCGTCGGGGCTGGCAGTGCCCACGCCAATGCTGCCGTCGCTGGTGACCACAACGACGTCTGCGCTCGTGGCGCTCGGGCCTTGCAGGATGAGGATGTCCTCGCCGGAGTTTTGTTGGTCGATGTGCAGACCGGTAGTGTTGCTCTCAGACACATTGCGGATGTAGACTTGGGCAAGAGGGATGTTCGTGTCAATCTCCTCACCGAAGCTGCCGAACGCCGCCTGGCCGCCGTCTTTGATAAAGAAGACGGTGTTGTCGTCGTCCGTCACTTGCATGATGTCGTTGAAGCCCTGTTGGTTGACAACGAGCGCGGGACCGGTGCCGTCGTTGTCGATGCGGAATTGGTTGGTGTTGCAAGTGGTAGTGTTGAGGACGAAGAACTCGCCGCGGGCGATGATGTCGCCGGTCACAACGAGGTCTTTCACGTTAATCAGGTCTGTGTTATGCATATTGATAGAGGTGCCAGAGGAGGGCATGAGGCTGTCTGTGTAGATAGTGGCGTTGCCGTTCATTTTGACGGCGCCGATGTTGGAGAGCGTGTTGCCCGCGAGGTTGAGCTCGCCATCGAGACCGGTCAGGGTCGTAGTTTGGACGGTGGAAATGTTAGAGAGCGTAGAGCCGGAGATGTTGATGGCGCCGGCGGAGGGGGCCGTTAGATTGGTGGTCTGGACCGTAGTGATGTTGCTCAAGCTGGTGCCCTTCACGTTGATGTTGGGACCCGTGCTGTTCGTCAGCACTTGCGTGTCGAGAGCGCCGATGTTGCTCATCGTGATGCCGCTCATGTTCATGCCCGCGGGGTTGGTAGTAGTGAGCGCATTGATGGTCGTCTCGCCGCTGATGGCGATGTTCTCCACGAGCAACCCCCCCATGTTGGACATCGATTTGCCGTCGATGTCGATATTACTAGAGGGATGTGTGGTCGTAATGCGATTGATATCAAGCTCTTGGTCGCCCGAAGAGTTGACAAGAGTAATGCGACCCTCGATTGTTTCTTGAATGAGGCTGTCGCCAATGTGAATCGTGCTGCCCGCGAGGTACAGGTCACGGAACCGGTACTCGGCGGAACCTAGGTCGAAACCAATGTTCGACGCTGGGCGGATGTGTCCATAGACGGACATGTCGCCATCGATGTCGACCTTGCGGTCACTAATCGTCATTGTACGCGAAATGGTGCTCATTTGCGTTTCCTCATCGCTGAGGATTTGACCGAAATAGAGGTTTGCGTTGCCCGCACCACTCTTGTCGTAGTTGGACGACCCAATAACCGCACCCGTGTAGAGGTTTTCTACTTCGGTGTAGTTATTGGTGTAGAAACGCATGTAGACGTCGTCCGTAGTGGACGAAATCTGCATCGTTTCAGCGATGTTTGAGCCTTGGACCCCGAACGTAACATTGTCGACTTCTTCTGCAAAGAACATTGGGGTGAGAATGTTCTACAAGTCATTTGAGATTAGTTTTGGGCGATTTCATCGGCAATGTGGTAAAAACAAATGGGGTGGGGCGCGGCTTTATGCGGCTTCAGTCTGTATGTACTCTCGGCGCGTTATACTTCACATGGTCCCAATAATCCAAGTCCACTCCAGGTGTAAGAACGCCGGCTTTCTTCCGAATTGCAAGGATTTCGGCTCGATGTTTCTTTGTAGCATTTGCAGGAATTTTCAAGTGGCGGACTTTGATGATTTCAGATGTGGGTGGAAAACGTACATAACCGTCAGCGTCGTAGATTATGTGCGTCCAATCTTCGCTTTTTAGTTTTTCTATCATCACGGCATTGAGCTCCTCCCTTGTCATTCCGATTCGTTGTTCCATGTATTTTGGTGTTTTGGGCGTGTTGGGCGATTGCTTATTTGCGGTTTCGCTGCCACCTCCTCTTGTTGCAATAGGCTTGCCTAGTTCAACATTATATCGAGGCTTAAAAATGCAGATTTCTGGTTGAAACATGCCATTGTGAAAGCAAGATGGCCATTCGTGAGGCGATATATAGCCGTCGAAGCGGTCGCCATATATCTCTGTGAGGGCCGTAACGAGAAAATGGTCCACTTTTACTTCGCCAATGTTGAAGCTATAGCGGTGCTTTGAACCGAAAAATTCAGCCAGTCCCTTGAGTTTTCTTGCCTCCAATGTGTCACTATCGCAGACACCGGGTTGGTTGGTGAGCATACTTTGCTGGGCGGTAAGTGATGGCAACCCTAATGCGGCTAAGCTCATAATTTTCTCCTTGTTGAGTTTTGGATAAAGTTCGTTTATCTTATCCTGAAAATGTATTTGAAACATTAAACTTTGCACATTTACAAGATGCATTGTTTTCTTCGTAGTGTATTGTTTGATAAGATGGCCGTAGTTTTTCGCATGCTCCTCAGTTGTGGAGTACCATGAATACCGGTTAAATGATGGGCCTTCTTCTGGGACACTACTTCCACGATAGAGTAACGATGACTTTGGGAGCACGTACGTGAATATGAGTTCCACCATTTCGTCGCTTTTTACTTCACGACCATATTTTTAACTCTTAAATGGAAAGATTAGTGTTCTATCGAAAACTCTTATTGAAAAGCAGACCGTTCGCAGTAAGAGGCGTCAGCTCACTTCGATATACAAAAACCGGGCGCGCCGAGACAAAATCGGCATTTCTGTTCTCGGGATTTGGAAAGCCGGGATTTACAAGGGAATCAGCTTAATGGAGAGGACGTCCCTTTTCTGTCTTCCGCCGTCCTATCGTCCATTTTCTCAGATATTCTTCTTTTAAAGTTTAGAAAGCAGACCGTTCGCAGTAAGAGGCGTCAGCTCACTTCGATATACAAAAAACGGGCGCCGCAAGACAAAATCTGCATTTCCGTTCTGGGGATTTGGAAAGCCGGACGCCGCAAGACAAAATCTGCATTTCCGTTCTGGGGATTTGGAAAGCCGGACTTTACAAGGGAATCAGCTTAATGGAGAGGACGTCCCTTTTCTGTCTTTTGCCGTCCTACCGTCCATTTTCTCAGATATTCTTCTTTTAAAGTTTAGAAAGCAGACCGTTCGCAGTAAGAGGCGTCAGCTCACTTCGATATACAAAAACCGGGCGCGCCGAGACAAAATCGGCATTTCTGTTCTCGGGATTTGGAAAGCCGGACTTTACCAGGGAATCAGCTCAATGGAGAGGACGTCCATTTTTACGTCTTTCGCCGACCGACTTGTGGTATCTCGAACAAAAACAATAGGCAAACCAGCTCCGTTCGGACACGCGCGGCCGTCTCACAAGAACGCTCACAACCCTTACACAGACTGGTCTCATTTTTGTGCATTTTGACACAAGAACGGCGCGCCCCGAAGGGACGAAGTGCCGCTTGCGGCGAGCGAAGCGACCGAGGCTGTAGTTATAGGATATCAGCGGCACAACGAACACATACACATAGCAGACTAGACTACTTGTTTGTATTTCATAAGAGATGGGTGATTGAGCTGCAAGATGGCAACAAGTACTACAATATAAGCTAGTGTACTTCCTATTTTGCCAGGTGTTGAAAGAGGAAAGGTTGGGTGGAACGTTTTGGAATGCCATACGCCCATACGGTACGCTGTCCAGTTTGTCAGCGGGTCGAGCAACCAACGTGCGCGCCATCCAACAGCATACTCCCATATCTCACAAATTATTGAGATGAGTAGAACGATGTAGTCAATATCTTGAACATACAACCCAATCGTGTAATATATGGCCACATGGCCGAGCGTCCATCCATCAATATTCTCTTTCGTGCAATCGTTGTTCTCGGGGCGACGCGAGACATGGGGTATCGCACATTTCAATGCATCAGGGAGCTCAATCTTGAAGCGCGTAAGTGGGTCATCGAGTAGCGGGTTTTTGAATTGCGGGCGTATTGCAAAATTGTATGTCAACCATATGGCTACCCAAAATATGAGAATGAGCGTGACCCGCTCACACTCTTGCAAACCCAACATAGGTTGCACAACTATTATTTTACTACAAGTAATACACAAGTTATATACTAATGTAAGCAGAAACAATGAAAATCTATCGAGTCTTTTAATGCAACCTATCTAGTTTCGTCTCGAGCGCTTTCACCGTTTGCTTGAGCTCGTGGAAGCCCTCGATGAGGAGGGCTAGGACGCTGTCGTACTGCACTGCAAGGCGGCCGTCTGCGAGCTGCGAGACGGCCGTAGGGAAGCCGCGCTCGACCTCTTGGGCCAACAGGCCCGCGCTCGGAGCCCCGCCGCCGCTCGCGCCTGCCGCCAAGCTCTTTGCATATGTATATGTATAGCCGTGGATTTTGTCGAGCGCAGAGAGGGGCGATTGGACACGCTTGAGGTTGCATTTGATGCGGGCGTCCGAGAGGGTGAGGGCGGGCGTTTCAAAGACGGCTTGGCCCGTCACATGAAGATTGGATGAGAGGAGATGGCTTTCGAAGACGGAGTCGCCTTGCACGCGGATGCCCGAGCTCTTGAACAAGACTTTGGGTTCTGCGGCAACGGGGTCGGCAGGTGCACCGCCGTAGCGAATCTCTGGGGTGATGATGCGCTGTGTGGCCTGAAATGGAAGGAACGCTTGAATGACGGGCTCGAACGTCCCGTCGTCGAGCGTCACTTCTGCGCCCGACATGTAGGTCGTATTTGTGTCTCGGTTTTTCCAATTGAAGTTGTCAACATTGATGTTTTCAAGAGAGATGGCGCCGTCTATGCGAATGCCGCCCGCCACACGCAGCGGAAACTCGGCGTCCGAATTATAGACGCCGATGCCTACTGCTCCGTTGGCGGACACATTGAAGGCGACTTGGTCGTCAGGGCCGTACACAATAAGAGCATCATCTCCATCCCCACGGGGCTTGTCAATCCGGACCGAGGGGGCCGAAATATTGCAATCATAAACGTGGAGGCGCGCTACAGGGAACGCAGTCCCGATGCCGAGGCGGTCGCTGGTGACGGTGGAGCCAATGACATGCAGCTTTTGAACAGGGTTGCGGAGGCCAATGCCAACGTTTCGCGAGCCGCGTATGTAGGGACCGTTGTATAAAGTCGGCAAGTAATGCGCATTAATCAAGTTGTCTTCGTCCAAGAAAAGCACCTTATCGGGCAGTACATTGGTCGCGAGCTTTTGGGTAACGGGGTCAAGGGTTGGCACACCTTGAATGAGCGAGAAGTCGAGGGCGCCTGTGACGCGCAAATTGCCTTCCACCGTGAGGTCTTGAGAAACATGGACGCCACCGGCCACCTCAAGAGCCACGCCATCACGAACGGACGTTGTCCCGATGCCCACTTGAGTGAGGTCGTCCTTGAGGCCGATGCGCATAATTTCAAGCGAGCATTCCGCATCGAAGCCGGCGTAGAATATGTGTTGTGCATTTGCGATGGGCACTTGGTAATTGAGTATACCTGCATTATAGCCAAATCCGACGAATTGATGAAGCGCATCCTGGTTGAAATCTTCGATGACAAAAGCCTTGCGGGCGCCACATACCTCTTCACCGTCTTCATCCAAACCTAGGGGCGTCCTAGACGCGGTCGATATGAAGCGGTCCGCGACGATAACGCCATCAGGAACAACAAAATTGGGTAACTTGGTATCCGGGTCCGCATCGAATCGTGCTAACACCACATCGTCTCTCTGAATTACGAAAAATTCGTTGCTCGCGGATAGTGTGAAAAGATTGGAGTAGGACCCCTCAGTTCGTAAATTGTTCGTAAGAATCAGCCGCGTCTCCGGGAAAGGCGAGTCGAGCACGAGGACATTCGACGACTGGCCGTAGATGTATGTCCGCGTCTGCAGCTCCGTCTCGATGTCAAATGGAGGCGACGGTGAAAAGACGCTCGTCGAAAAGGCACTCGTCGTCATAAGTCTACTAAAGCAAAACGCTACTCTATAGTCCTACAATCTTTTGCTTGGGAGAAAAACAAGATAGTGTCGTGGCGTGTCGTGGCTGAGGGCGGCGGGGTGCGGCCCGGGTGCCGCGGCTCGGGCTAAAGTTCATCGACCGATGGGGTCATGCCAATAATAATAAGCACAAAGGCTGAAAAGGCAAATATACCCCAAGGAACCTCGCTCCATGACCTCTTGGGGGGAGCGAATGACAGCGACTCATCGAGGGGCACGTAGTACTTAGACTTGAGCAAGTTGGGAATGTCGTCATCGTTGTAATGCGCTTGGACGTCTTCAACCGACGTATGTAAGATTTGCTGAATCATTATCTTCTTCAGAGCAGTCTTGCAAGCGTTCGCACTGTGACCGCAGCACTTGGCAATGCGGTGCATGCTTATGCCGTGCTGATACATACTGTACAGTTCGACGAGGTCAAAATGACACCATGAGCGGGCGCTCAGCGGACATTCTGTCGAGGCGGATTGGGAGTGGGTATCGGAGTGGGTGTCGGAGTGGGTGTCGGAGTGGGTGTCGGACTCGGACTCGGTTGGCGAAGAACTCTCGGTCTCGAGAGACACCGCATGGGAGCTTGCATAGGAGTCTTGCTGCTCGGCCGGCACAATCTCTGGCTTCTTCTTCATATTCGTTCTTCTTCGTCTTCGTCTTTAAAGAAGCATAGGCGGTTGCCTTTAAGTCCGCTTATGGGCGCGCGACCGGCGCTTAGCACCGCCGGCCATGGTCGCGACCTGGGTCGTACCATAGTTGTGCATGTAGCCGCCTAGGTTGGGTGCAATCGAATTCTTCAGTGTCGGGTCTAGGCCGGACGTAGGTAGATGAAGAGAAGGGTCGTCATTCGTCGAGAAGGGTTGCGGCATGTTCTTGGGCGAGTTGATGCGGTCCATCGTCTCTTGGCCCAGGGGATTGTGGCCAGAGACGGTGAGGCCGCTCGAGTTGCTGATGATGGCGCCGCGGTCGAGGACGCCGGGAGAGAGCTCGAGGGGCGCAAAGCCGCCGGATTGGGCGCGCGGGGCGGCCGCGAGGGCCGCTTGCAGCTTGGCGATGCCCTTGTCGAGCACTTTGATGGCGGCCTTCATGGAACGCGCATGCTTGGCCGACACGGCCGTATCGTCCGCCAGTGCGCTCATGCGCTTACGAGCGTCGGCCAAATGGCACGCGGCCGATGTAAGTGGAGACTTCTTCGGGGGCATGTAGCTCTTGCTGTCGCTTCTTATACTTACTGCATATTTTTGGAAGAGGAGCTTAGCTTATGGCAGCGTCACCGCGTCGCCCAGCTGATTCGCAGGCGCGACCTCGTCCGTATATGTCCATGGCTCTTTTAGCTCGAGGCGCACAAAGTCGCGCAAGACGGCGTTCATCTTACTCGATAATGCAGCAAATGCCTTGATGCTATCTTGGATGCGCGTGTGTGGGTTGAGACCGTACACGTGTTTGAGGCGCGGCGGCACCACGAAGTAGAAAGAGTACAACAGAGTGAGCGTGCGGTTCCGGAGGTCGTGGAAAAGAGGCAAACCGGCCGATGGGCGGATGCGGCGGCCAAGGATATAGATGTATGTTTTTTGGAGGTGGTCCAGCGTGAGGATTGTCTCTTGGAAGCGCGGGCGGTCGAACATGCGCACCACGCGGAGCTTGTGCATGAGCCGCACGAACTCTTGGTTTTGCGCCATGTATTTGTAGCCTTTTGTCGGGAACTTGGAGATGGGGAAGACGGGGCTGTCGATAGATGGGACGATGACCTCTTCGTGCTCTCGTTTGTTAATTAGGGCAGACGCTTCTGCTGCGGCTCCTGTGGGCGGCTCATTCAGTTTGGACTCGATGTATGGATAGGCCGCTAGTGCAATGACCGCGCTCGCTATGACGACCCCAAGGACGTGCGAAGACGAGCGCATGAGCTGGGAAACGACGCTCACGCCTATGACCACGAGGGGCAAGATGCGGGCTCCGTTCATGCGTGCTATCTTTCTAGCTCTCTTACTCTCTTACTCTCTTACTTGTTTGCAATAAGTGAAAAATGTGAAAAAGAACGGAGCGCTCTCACGCGGCCGAGTCTATGAAGTACAAAACGAACGCCAAGAGAATGAGCCAGATGCCGACGTAGAGACGGCGGGGTGGGGCGGTGAAAATGACGAAGAGCTTGCGGCGGAAGGACGTCTCGCTCATGTAGTGGCGGTCGGTGATGACGCGCGTGAGGTCATTGAGGATGTCGACGGCCGTCTGAAGGGTGCGGCGCATGATTTCGCCGAGCGGAAGCTCGAGGAGCTGGGCGTTCGGGCGCTCCGACCACGGCTTGCGACTCGGGACTTCTTCGAGAAAATTGGTCATCGTCTCTATCGCCTTTTCCTGCAAAAATGGGTCGTCGCCCAACTTGGCGCGTCCGGTCGCGCTGCCAAGAGAGTCGTAAAGGGCGTCGATGGCGCTCTTGTTCATGGTTTGCTAGTGTCTTAGCCCTACTCACAAGTTAGATTTTGGATTTTGTCAAATCTTGTCAAATCTTATCCGTCATGTCTACCTCGCCAATCATGTGGCGGCGGCAGCAGGTTCGCGTGAGACCGAGCTTGTTGAGGAGGGCGCCAGTAGGGACGGGGTCAAAGTGTGCAAGGGCGCCCGCCGGTGTGGGAGTGCCGGCGGCCTCGGCGTCCGAACGGAGCTTTGCCGCCTCTTTGATGTACCAGTCGTACTTGTCCGCGAGCGTCTTTCCACATGTGAAGCAGCGAACGGGGATAATCATGGTGGGGATTTGTTGGACACTACTTCCTGTATGATGACGCGACTTATCTTTAGGTCCAAGGTCGTTTTTTGGGCTGGGTTGGATGTGTGAGTTTTGCTTAATCCAGAGCGGATGGGCGCTCCAAATTGCTTAATCCAGAGCATCCATGGCATTATCGTGGTCTTCACCTTGCCACAAAAAGTCGCCTTCGCCGGCGGCTTGTGCAGCTTCGTCTGCGCCGACAAGAGCGTCGGGAGGACCCACATTCGTTCGGGCCGCTTCCTCTGCGTCGGGTGCCTCGGGTGTGTCAACGGGCATGTCGGGAGCATCTTTTGTGGAAATGTTCACAACACCGAGCCGATTCATTTGTGTGAGAAGTTTGCGCATTTCAGGGTCCTTGCTGTTGAGCTTGTTTAGGACGGCCGCCTTTTGGCGTTCGCGAAGCTCGCTTATTTTGTTGTTGAGCATGTCGGGAGTTGCTAGAGCGGCGGCAAAGCTCTGCAAAAGTGGCGCGGCGCCAGTGCCGGCCTTTTGAGCGATGCCGGCGATAATCAAGCGAGCCATGTCAAGCACGCGCTGCTCCTCGCGCTCTTGCAATGCGACGCCTCTTAGGGCGTAGAGCGCAAGAGCGGCGGGTGAAGGTCGTGGCTGTTGCGAAGGCGGCGACAAGGCCGCGAGCTGCAAAGCAAGCTTCGCAAGAGCGGGCAGCTGAGCAGAGTTGAGACCGTCCATCCATGCGGCGTACGCTTTCGGCGTTCTTGAAGCACGCGCAACCGCTTGCATGCGTTCTTCCACATAGACTTGGATGTTGGACGCCGCGACCGGTGGCAAAAAGCGTCCCAATGCTTCTTGAAACAACGCGAGACCGGCGTTGGCGGCTGGGGCTGTAGTGCCTTGGTTGGGCGCTTGGTTGGGCGCTTGGTTGGGCTCTTTGGACGGCTCTTGAAGTTGAAGAAGGGTTAGTACCGGCTTTTGAAGGACGAGACACGTGTTGGGGCTTTCTTGTGTCGGGACGGCGGTCACGTCTTTGGTGGGATGGTGTGCCATGACCAAGTACATGCCTATCGCGGCTTGACCGGCCTCACGCTTCGCCTGGCTCTCTTTTGCTAGTGCCTTCATTTGAGAGAGGAGGCCGCGCAAAGGACGGTGGGCGTGGAAGTCCGCATAGGCGCGGAAATCGTTGCCAAGAGACTGTGCGCAGCACGCGGCCGGCGCATGCGACGATTTCCGGTAGACCCTGGCTATGAGAGTGTCGTTGCTCATGGCCATGATTTTGGGAAGTTGTAGCAAGCCTGCTACGAAGCGGTCGACGGTGCCGTTACCTTCGAGGAACTTCTTCAGCTCTTGTTGTTGTGCCTTGAGCGCCTCTTTTTGTGCTTGGAGCACCGGCTTGAGGGCGTCGAACTGCTCGCGGAGGGCCATGGTGCGCTCCGGGTACATGCTGTCGGCTAGGTCGCCAATGAGCGCCACGCGTTGTTCGGCGCTCGGGCTCAAAAAGTCCGCGAAGACCGGGCTGCGAGGGGCCATGGCGGCAAGCAAGTACATGAGAGTGCCGCGGCCGCGAGTCCGCGTCATGGGCGGGCCGTGGAAGCCCCACATGCTCGCGGCGGCCGTCATAGAGGGAGGCGGCGCATAATCCAAGAGACGCCGGTCGGCAAAGGTCTCTTGCAGCTCGACCGTCCATGTGGCGAGGGCCTTAGAGAGGACGTCGATGGCATTTTGAATGAATATGTTGTTCACTTCGATGAGGGCGCGCTTCATGAGAGGCGTGTCGAGCCATTCTTCTGCTTGTGTCTCTGCGCCGTGTGGCGGCTCGAGGAGGATGGCGAGTTGCTCGTCTGGCATTCCAGGAATGCGCTCTTGCAAGAGAGAGAGGCGCGATGGGATGTCGGTGTGCGGGAGGATGAGAGACACGAGGCCGTCGAGGTCAACCGGGAGGCGCGTCCGCGTGGCAATATCGCGCAGTTCGGGGAGGACGATGCTGAATACTTCGCGTTGGGCAGTTGGGCAGGTGGGCAGTTGGGATGGGCGTTGGGGCCCTTGGGGCGCGTCGTGCCCTTGGTGCTCTTGGCGCTCTTGCTGCTCTTGGTGCTCCTGTTCTGCAAGCTCGGCCTGCGCTTGTTGCTGCTCTTGATGTGTGAGTGCGTTTGCGATGGCCGTGGCGCTCATGTCGATGCCGGTGATGGCGCCCGTGTACCCAGATATGTCGTCGCCCGCCTTTGCCTGTTTCTCATCGCTGAATGCCGGGAAAGCCGAGTCGGACGGGTCGATGGTGGCGACATGTTGCATGGAGTGGAGCGTGATGTCGAAGCGCGCGCGGACGGCGGCGAGGGTTGATTTCCACTGGTCGCTGTGCTCGAGAGCCTGATACGCCGTTTCGAGGGCCGCGCGGGCGTCGGCCTTCTCTTGATTTTTGACAATGTCACGGTATGCTTCGACGAGCGCATTGAGGGACCCGGCCTCATCGGAATCGCCGGCGTCTAAATCAACGGCATCGGCCAGCGATTGAGGGTTGAGAGGCATGGGTAGCATGGATGAGAAGCCAGCAATGGGCGGGTCCATGCCGTCGAGGCGGCGCTGTATCTTTGATAGGACGGCTTCGAGCTTGTCGTCGGTGGGCCGCAATTTTTCAGCGGCGATGTCGAGGGCAGCGAGAAGGGTCGGAACGTTCGGGAGGGTCGGCAATGGTGTTGGGGTGGAGGCGCGGGGGCGGGGGCGCGCGCGCGGCCGCTGTGCTTGCGGCCTTTGGCGCCAGTCGCTCGACAGGCGTTTGAACTCGCGGGCGGTGAGAGTGGATAGAGAAATGCCGTTCTTATGAAGATATGCATGCAAGTCGTCGATGCTTTCCATCTCGGGTATAGTTGCAAGCACGCGCTTGCGGCGCTCACGCTCTGCTGTGGCGAGTTGGGTGCGCCACGGAATGTTTTGCGTGATTTGCGTGATAGGCTCAGGCTCTTTGCTTAGCCGAAAGCCGATAAGGGGGACTTTGAGATTGCCGTGATGACGGGCATCGATGCCTATAAGTTTAATGGTGCTTCGAGTGAGAGTCTCAAGCTCGCGCGGCGGTTGCAAATCTTTCAAATTTGCTTGTTGGGCGTTTGCCCTAGCATTTTCGCTGGCGTTTCCAGAGGGCGCATAAGGAAGGGAAGCGCGCTCAAGCTCTTTTAGCCGTTGTTGGACGTCTTGGATGGCGAGAATGCGCATGTGGGCGTCCACCTCGTCTTGTGGCGCATCAGCCGGCGTCCGCTCCATGTCGCATACGAGTTGGAATTGTGAGAGCAAGGCTTTTTGATTATTTTTGCTAGTCTCGATGACGTCGCGCCACGACTTGGCGATGCCACGCGCCTTGTCTGGCGTCGGAAAGAAGTCGAACGCGTAGTTCATGACGTCGGAGTCCGTGACGCCTAGAAACGACGGGTCGCGCTCTGCCATCTCGTCCACGCCGACCAGGTCGTGAATGCGGAGAATAGGAAGGGCCTCATCCACGTACTCGAGGTCACTTGGCAGGTTGCTTGGTGTGTCGCTTGGGGCGTCACTGAGGGTATCCTCTTGCGGTTCTTGGTCTTGCATGTCTCGTTGAACTTGGACACCAGGGTCTTCTTCGTAAAAGTCAGAGTCTGCTTCGTCTTCCGAGTCCTCTTCTTCAGAGTCTTCCGAGTCTTGCTCTTCCATGTCCCTCCCTTCTTCACTCTCTTCTAGTGCCCGGTCTTCATCGCTATCTGCCATTGCCAATGTGGCCGCCTACACAAAAAATAGAAGATATTTGCGATATGTAATGCTTAGAGGCTTGTCTAGCTTGTCAAGCTTATACTATGCTTATTGAGATTGCCGAATATGCAGACATAACAGACGTTGCAAACATCGGTCTATTCAAGTACATAAACGATGCTAAGCTAAAGGAGCAAAAAGTCATAGTGTATGCGGAACTCACACCAAAGGAACGGCTTTTTATGTTGGAATGTACATCACCAACTGCGCAATATAGCGCTGTGCTGAAATCACCAAGTGATGCGACATCTACGATTTCAAGGTTGTACTTTATGGAGCTCCAAAGCAAATTACCAGACAATGTTGAAGTACGATATTGCGACATTCGAGATTCATATCCGTTTGCAGCTTTGAATTTGATGCATAAACATTTGCATAATAAAATGGCTCACATTTCACCAATGTTAAAAGCCAGGTATATGGACCCGGAACAACGTGTAAATTTCATAATAAGCAAAGTTCGGCAGCTTGAAAACGCAATTACCGAGCATTTACGAAATAGTGAAGAAACGGCGAATTTTTGGATGTCACTTGTTTCACCCGACATACAACTACCAGAATGGTACATGGACATTGTCAGCAGTATATTTGGTGTTCAAGAGAACCTACTCAAAGTTCTTTTGAAATGTATGCAAAAAGAAGACCCTGCGTATTATAAGCTTCTCATGGACCTATATCTCGAAGTTTCGCAAAGGTTCATTGACCATTATGAAACTGAAAGTACTTTCAGTATGCTTTATTTGATGCAAGACATTTACATGATTGCAAACTACATCGGCTCGTACAAAAATGCTCATCATGTTTTTCTATCTCAAAGTACTACACCGTTCATAAAGAAGTATTTACAAGCAAAAGAAAAGATAGGACGCAACGCATGATTGGCAATCAATGTAGAGAAGTTTACTTTGGTGCAAAGTCCATCCATGCTGCTTTCAGACCCGTGAGAACGCCGTGAATGCGGTCGACGTGCGTCCTGAAAATGGTCTTGTACGCATCTGGGGTGGCGATAGCGGCAGCTTGCTCTTCTTCTTTGTTTTCGTTGTTTCCATCATCAATCACCAGGCGCAGCACCATGGTGGGGTCGAGAGGATGGGGGCAACAGTAGCCCACATATGACAGTGCGGGGATGGGTTGCTTGCCGCCCTTGCGGATGGTCTCGTTGTAGATGAGAGACTGCAGCAAGTTGCCGAGGGTGTCGTCCTCGTTTTTGAAGACGAACTCAAAGCCGGTCATGCCGTTTTGGGGCTGGCGCGTCGTGAGGAAGCCCACGTCAATCTCTTCGTTGTTGATGGCGGCACGGACGCGCTCTATCTTGCCGAGAAGGACGTCGAACGCCTTCTCCATGATTTGCTTGGGGGTGAGGGCGACCTCGCTCTCGAGCGAGAACTGGATGCGGGTTGGGTCGCCGCGCCTATTTTTGAAGTATGAGCGCTCTTTGTCTAGGACGTTGGCGGCCGTGGCGGCAACTTCGGGGTCGACGACGAATTGATAGGTGCAAAGAGAGACGGGCGAGAAGCCCGCATGCTCGCGGGCCGTCGAAAGGACGGGGAGCGCGGTGAAGGCGAGACGCTCATTCTCCCGAAGACGCGTGATGAGAACGGGACTGCCCGTTATCTTGTCGGCCGGAAACAGGCGCGTGGTCTCGCTGTGGGGCAGCGGTTCATCGTTTTTGAAGATTTTGAAGTCGTGTGTCGTGACATTGACTTTTTGGCCGTGGGGTGCAGAGACGTCGAGGTCGAAGCGCCATGCGTCCGGACCTTCCGCAATCTCGGCCGCCGTAAAGTGGACGGGCAACATGCCGACGCGATGCGAGATGATTTCGTTGTGCAGCGGGCCCGTGTTGTGTTGGATGTCGACGGACGGGACGCCCGTAGCGCCGTCGGCCGTCGCCTCTTCGCCGCGGAAGCCCATGTTGGTGATGTCGGTGAGCATGACCCGGCGGAGGGCGTTGGCAATCGCGAGGTCGACGTCAGTCATGGTCCATTCGTGTCGGCCGGCGGGGTCGCGCGGGTCGTGAGTGTAATTCTCAAAGACGGACATGGTTGATATAAGTGATGTGGTTGGTTGCTCTATACCTGCTACAAGTCAGCCATCAATTTTTTAGATGGGGGCTGGGCGCTCATGGGGCGGGGTGGCCGGTTGCCCCGTGCGTTTGATTCTCAAACCTGAAAATCCGCGAATCGTGTAAGGCAGGGCAAATGATTCTCTTTTTCAGTGATTATTGTCATCACTGCAAGATGTTGATAGACAGTGTAAATCGACTAGACGCGAATAAGAGTATTAAACTTTATAACATAGATACGTATGCGAGGCCGGCGCGCATTTCGAGCGTTCCTGCACTGTTGCTCTTACCGGGACGCGAAATACTGTACGGGAGGCAAGTTTTCGACCATCTACTGCTTCCGGGGCGAGGTCTGCTTGTAATGGGCGGTGGCAGTGGAGGTGGCAGTGGAGGTGCGGCCGCGGGCGGTGGCGGTGCGGCCGGCGGGGCCGTTGGCGGGGCAAGTGCTGGAGAGCCGATGGGATTTGCGTCTTCGAAGGCACAAACGTCCGCGTCCTTTGCCTCGATTGCCTCGCTTGATGGCAAAGATGAAGCGAATCCGCTAGGGTTTCAACCTGATTCATGGGCATGGATGGGCAGTGGCGGAGGCGCAGACGGCGTGGCGAATGTACCCGTGCCTGCTGTTGGACCCGCGGCACCAGGGGCATCGGGCGCTACGCCAGGTGGGCTGTTCAGTGTAGAGACGCGCGACTTGTCGGGCAAGGCACTTCCGGAGATGGCCGACATCATGTCGCGTCGGGAACAGGATTTAAGGATTCTAAGTTAAGATTATGCTAATTGGTGATAGGTGTGTGTTAGTCATGAGCGTTCTTGACAAATTCAATAGGACGTTCGCGGAGTTTGTGGACGACCTGATTGGAGTCTTTCCCAACGACGCCGAGTTTCGTATGGTGAAAATTGCCATCATGGGAATGACGATGGCTGCGCCCAATATGTTGCACGAGAGCTTTAGCAAGCGGGTCGTGGTGCCTTTCGGCGATAAGATTCTGGCACGCGACGAGGGGTTTTTCTTGGACGCGGATTATACAGAGCACGTAACAGATGTTGACGGCGTGGAGTCGCCCGAGGAGGCGGCGCGCCTCGTTGACAAGGTGAAGCACATGTATCGGAAGATGGGGCCTGATGACCAAGCCGTTGTTTGGAAGTACATGCGGGTGCTAGTGCTGTTGGCTAAGAAGATTGGTGTTTGAGTTTGGAGTTTGGAGTTTGGAGTTTGCGTGATTAGGATTTAAAGAGAATGGGGGTCGTTCTTGTTAGAATATGCAACAGCAAGAGCAAGACACGGCCGCCAACAACGCCTATATCTTCAACCAATACTACATCGAGCTGCTGAAGGTGTGCAAGAACAATGCCAAGTCGGCGAAGGACCGCCCTGGGTCGCGTGGCAAAATGGCGCGGGACGTTCTTCGGGCCATCAAGAAGCACTACTCTTCATTCGACAAGATGAGTCCCGAGCACATGGCGTTCTTCAAGGCCGAGGTTGGTGAGGCGGCGGACCGCTTTCTGGTTGAGGGGGGCGAGCTTGAGGCCGTGATATCGGGTGAGTGGTTCCGGGACATCACTTATGAGCAAGTGAAGGCGTTCGGCAAGGATTTGCTGCAGAACTGGACGATTCTGGGTCTGCTCATTCGCGAGGGCGTCGAGGGTACCAAAGTAGTCGAGGTATCGCGCAAGATGGCGGACGCTGCAGAGTTCGAGGCGGCGCTCGAGGCTGCTTTTGGCGGTGCGGAGCCGGCGGGCCTGGTGGGCACTGATACAAATACAATTGCCAAGGCCGCCCTTACGCGGCTACGGGCGTCTTACGTGGCGGAGGCGAAGAATGGGTCGAATGCGAATGGGTCGAATGCGAATGGGTCGAATGCGAATGGGTCGAATGCGAATGGGTCGAAGACGGCTTCTCCCATCCCCGGCCTAGATGGCATTGAGGACACCTCTTTGGGCAAGCTCGCGAAGGAGATTATGGAGGACCCTGAGGTGCAATTGCTGCATGCAAGCCTAAAGACGGCAATGGACGGCGCCGGCGGTGATGGCGGTCCGGAGAACATTATGAAGATGTTCGGGAACGGCGAGTCGGGCAACGACATTGCCAAGCTCATGGGGACGGTGTCTCAGAAGATGATTCAAAAGCTGATGAGCGGCGAGATTAAGCAAGAGACGTTGCTGCAAGACGCGATGTCGTTCGCCGGCAAGCTAGGCGGCGGGATGCCCGGTGGGCTAGATTTGTCGAGCATTGGCAACATGTTGGGCGGTCTCGCGGGCGGTGCGGGCGGCATGGGCGGCGGTGGAGCAGGTGGCGGCTTTGATTTCTCTAGCATGCTCAAGGCGTTTGGTGGCGGCGGCGGCGGTGGCAGTGGAGGTGGCAGCGCAAAGAAGGCGGAACGGGCTGCTCGTGCCGCGGCTGCGCGCACTGGGACTGCACGCGGAGGTGCAATGCGGGCGGCAGAGAGGGGGCGCCGGAAGTTGGCTGAGCGCACTGCGGGCAACGAGGCGGCGGGCAAAGAAAAAATGTAGACGGCTCTGTAGAGGGGGCCAATGGCAACAATTTGGTACAAGGACTTGCCCGGCTGGTTTACGACTGAAAACTACTATGTCGTTTTGCCTATGGACAACATGAGCATGGCTGAGAAGTTGAATGCGCTCACGCGGTTCTTCGTGTACTTGGGCGTCATTCTAGCGCTCATTACGCTGAACTACAAGTATGTCTTCTTTGGCATCGTTGCATGCCTGCTCTCTGCTGCTATGTTTGAGTTCGAAGAGAGGAAGAAGGCGCGGGCCGAGAAGTTCTTGGATGAGAATAATCTGGCGGTGCACGATAGCAAGCTGTGTGCGCGGCCGACGATGGATAACCCGTTCATGAACCCGGACCGTATGGCGGCGAGCTCGGACCGCGAGCTGCCGGCGCAAGCTTGCAACACAGACAACGCCGGCGTTCAAGCGAGCATGTCGGCCAACTTTGACGCCAAGTTTTACAAGGATGTGAACGACATTTGGGGACGCAATGCATCCCAACGGGAGTTTTACACCGTGCCGTCGACGGTTTTGGGGGGAGACCAGGCTGGGTTTGCTAAATGGTTGTACGGGACGGGTCCGACTTGCAAAGAGGGCGATGGCTTGACCTGCTACAACAAGTTGCCGAACGTGAACGATGTTACAGGAGGCATTCGGGGTTGACGGGAGCGGGAGCGGAAGCGGGGGAGGGGAGTGTTTCTAACGAAGTTGGGCACACGTGGCGGAGCGGTTAACGCGCGACCCTGCTAAGGTCGTTCCCTATGGGAGCGCAAGTTCGAATCTTGCCGTGTGCGTTATTTTTGTTTTTATGACGTTATAGGAAACTATCATCCCATGAACGAAGTTTATAAAGCTACTTTATCTCTTGTATTTGTTGCATGTTGTACGGTGCTCATAGCAAACCATCCCATCATGAGCGAGATGATGCATTCGTGTTTCATCAATTGTAAAGTACCCTCAAATGCATGCGAATATTGGACATTCCATCTCGCGGGTGAAGCCAAAAAGCTGAAGATGAAGAGCTCATGTGTATTGAATCTTTGGAACATTTCTCACATCGTTCTTTATGCTGTGATGGCTTTCGTATTTCCACAATATTCTATGTGGTTATTTCTTATTGGATGTATATGGGAGTTGTTAGAATATTGCATTGGCCATCATAATCCATTGGACATCATATGGAACGCTGTAGGTATTGTATTAGGACTCACATCGCGAAAGGTGTTTTCCAAAATGTTTTTATGATGTAATAAACATACACAACATACACGTAAAATGCAAAACGGTGCAGGCTTGCTGTCGTGTCTTGGACCCAAGGCTCCGTGTTCTCCAAGTTCTCCGTCTTCAAGCAAACGTGGCCAAAGTTCGGCCAAACGTAGTGTGATGTCTACGATGGCTGCTTCAAGGGCAACGGTAGCGTCGGCTAACTCTGCCGCGCGTGATTCTCGGGTTAAGATACAGGCTGCACGCAAAGCTCTGCGGGATGCAAAAGTAAAAGCTGCAAAGGCGGCGGCACAAGAGAGAAAGATTGCTCAACTCTCTGATGAGTATCGGTCTTTTCTGAAAGCCATGCCCGGCGAGGATAAAGCTCAGGTTCTCGAAATGGCCAAAAACCATGTGAATGTGAAGGAGAATTTGCGCCTTGTGGGCGAGATTAACACGATTTTCGCGGAAGTTGCCGATATTCCGGATAGCTACTTTGCACAAGCGGCGGGCTCTATTAAAAAAGTGGCTAAGGGCGCTCGGGGCGCTCGGGGCGCTCATGGCTCTCGGAAAAAGCAGAAGTAAGTGTAGCAGTGTGCGATGGAAAATGCGAACAAGATGAAACGCATGGCGCTCTTTTTGATTGGGTGCATTGGTGTGCGGTCGGCTCTTGTATGGCTAGCGTATGCTTACCCCGCTTACTTGCCGTTCATGGGCGCGCTTGCGCTCATCCCGGCGACTGGATTCATGATTATATACTTCGGTGGCCTGCGCAAGACGGGGGCCGAAGTTTTCGGAGAACGCATATGGTGGAATGATTTGAGACCGGTGCATGGGTTCTTGTACGGTCTGTTTGCGCTAATGGCTCTGAATCGCGACCGCCGGGCATGGCTCGTTCTCTTGGTAGACGTTGTCATCGGGTTTGCGGCGTTTGTTTGGCATCATAACACTTAAAGAGTACGACGATGTGAGTGTGCATCACCAAAATGAAAATGAGCGATATTGCAAGCGTCGGTAAACATACATATGGTACGAACTGTATCACATGCAAAGAATGGGGCGAGGGGAGCAAGCTGCATATTGGAGCTTTTTGTTCAATTGCGGATTGCACCATCTTCTTGGGTGGCAATCACCGGGTGGAACGAATCACTACGTTTCCGTTTGGACATGCTGCTAAGGATGCATTCAGAGGCCATGATGGACGAGGCCACCCTGGAACGCGCGGAGATGTCGTCATTGGCAATGATGTATGGATTGCACATGGCGCGACCATCATGAGTGGGGTGAAAATTGGCGACGGGGCAGTTGTAGCTGCAAATGCACATGTTGTCAAGGATGTTGAGCCGTATTCCATTGTCGGTGGCAACCCTGCTCGCCATATCCGATACAGATTCGAGCAAGACGTTCGCGACAAGCTTCTCAAAATCAAATGGTGGGAATGGGAAGACGAGAAAATAAATGCCAACTTACACCTTCTTTGTGATGAAAACAAAATTCAAGAGTTTTTAAAGATTTGAGACCGGTGCACGGGTTCTTGTACGCCCTTTTTGCATTCACGGCTTTGAATCGCGACCGTCGGGCTTGGATGGTGCTACTTGTTGACGTCGTTGACGTCGTCTGCTTTTGTGTGGCATCATAGCAAGGTCGTAGCAAGGTTTTTTAACTTCACTTATTTTTAACATATTGTACAATGCATCCGGAGGCGCGCCACTTTATGGACTTTGTCGCTCAAGCGCTGCCCGAATTCTTTGCCGCAAGTAATGTCGTCCTCGATGTGGGTGGTGGAGACATAAACGGCAACAACCGCTCATATTTTGAAGAGTGTAACTATGTGACGAACGACGTGATGCCCGGTCGGAACGTGGACATCGTGTGCAAGACGGATGCGCTGACATTTTCGGATGGGCACTTCGATGCAATCGTGTCGACCGAGTGCTTCGAACACGACATGCACTACGAAGCGTCGATGCGGAATATTGTTCGCATGCTGCGACCGGGCGGGCTTTTTGCATTCACGTGTGCGAGCACCGGGCGCCCCGAGCACGGCACCATGAGAACGTCAATTGGAGACTCGTTCACGACGCAACTTGGCGGTGTTTGGAGCAATTACTACAAGAATCTCACGGGAGACGACGTATCAAAGGCGCTCGGAGGCTTGAAAGCGTTTGCCTGCCACGCATTTTACACGAATGACAAAAGCAAGGACCTCTACTTCGTAGGTATCAAAGCCCCTAGTTCAATTTCCGAGATTCCGGTCTACTCTATGGCTTAATGGCTTAATGGCTTAATGGCTTATTGGCTTGTTGACTTGTCTGTCACATGCACTTTGTAGTTCTCAAACAGCGTCTTATCATGATACATAGGCCAGATGTGCCGCAACTTTGAGATGGGCTCCATGCACGTGTTGTCTTGCATGCACTCGATGACAAGGAAGAGCCCATGCACAATCTCAAAGTACTCAGCCTGGCTGATGTTAAACGGGTACTTGCCCGTGGTTGCAAACGTGGCCTCTGCAAGTTTCATATACACCGTCATCCAACTCATCATTTTCTCGAACATGTCTATCGGTATGATAAACGTGTGAACGACCGGCATAAGTCTGCATTTTGGGTGCGCCACAATCTCTCTCGCCGTAACATTCGTGCCAAAGAAGTCGTTGTAGTGAGCGAGCGCGTGTGTTTCAAGGGCCCTATCACGACGGAAGCCCGTGATTGTCGGGATGGTGATTTCGTGGAAGATGAGGCGCGTTGCAGGCGATGTGCTGGCGGCGGTGGCGGCGGCGATGCGGCCCTTCCAATAGGCAAAGGCGTCCTTGTCCACTTTCATGTCGTATTGCATAAAGCCGATGTAGCCCGTGGGACTCGAGTAGCAATCTGGCTTTTGTGCTTTTAGGTGTTCGCGGTTATTGTAGATGTGGTACATGCACGACGTCTGGCAATAGCCATGCTTCTGCCAGTTGCTCTCGTAGAACGGAAGATTGTATTCGTACATGATGTTGTAGTTGAAGTTAGGGTTGTACTCTTTCGGGTAAACTTCGTTCACGCCGAAGCAAACAATTGCTTGCCTGTCCTCTTCGCTGAGGTCGCTGAGAAGCTCATCAAACAGGCGGTGGTGCCAAACACTGAAAAGATGCATCGCTATGGATTGGATAGATACGCAGATACGCACGCGGCTATGTTAATCTTCATATTTAATAAGGCCTGATTTTAACGCAGCATGAGTATCTTATATTGTCTCTATTACGATGCAAGATTACTCAAAATTGTAGATGAGTACAAGCGATTATTTCCTAATTTAGTTGTGCCTCTCAAAGTTGAGCCTCATCTTTACTATGAAGGCCAGGCATTCAGTATGATACTTGAGCGCAAAGACGAATGGATACACAAGCAATACGTAGGTGTTTTTGGGTATAAAATGGCGGAGAAGTGCGGCCTCGTTTGGGATTTGAACAAATTGGTCGGTGGCGCAGTTGGCGCTGCAGGTGGCGCGGATATTATAGGACTGTATTCCGTATTCAAGCCGATGCACAAGCAATCCTGCGACGCCCATCCTCGATTCCGGGATTTGTGGCAGTGGGCGCTCACTGAGCAACTTGGCTTTCCCGCGACAGTGACACAAGACAAGGCCATCCCCTTCTTTGCGGCGAATTATTGGTGTGCTCGCCCTGCTTGGATGCTTCGGTATATCAATTTTTTCATGAATGTGCAAAACCTCCTTGATAGCGGCCCACCCCGAATAAAGGAGATGCTATATGCGGATGCGCGGTACAGAGGAAAAGTGACGCGGGAGTCTCTTCTTGCCATTTCAGGGAAGCCACATTACACCCACCATCCCTTTATTATGGAGCGTTTGCCGAGTTTCTTCTTCCACAGAGAAGGGGCATCTATAACAAGATTGGCCGCTAGTACTCATGCTTCGCTCGTGATGCCCAAGCAGGTACACTCGGCGTTCTTGAATCTTGCGAAGTAGGTGGCGAAAGTAGGAGCTGACAGAGAAGAAGGAAGAAGGAGAGAATGAGTAATTTTCACATGTCATGGTAGATAGGCAAGCAGGCGACATGGCTTCCCGCACATTTTTGGATGGACGCCGATACCGGACCGATGACTGCGCCAAAGAGTGCAAGGATGTCCAGAACGACGGTATCGCCGGATGGACGATGTACCAGCACCTGCCCGTCAAGTGTGCGTCGCCCCAAGGCTCGACCATTGACTTTCAATATGACCACCCTAACCTGCGTGCGCGCCCCGGCGTCGGTCTGGCCGACAGCTGCGTTGTCGACCGCTACTCCGCGCTGCGCAACGACCCCAACCAGCTGACCCGCGACCGGTGCCACATCCAGCTCTTCTCGCGCATCTTCCAAGGTTGCCCGAACCTGCGCCCCGGGGACCCGAACACCGACGTGGAGGGCCCGCTGGTCCAGGGCACCAACAACGGCGGCCTTGAAGGCATCAGCATGCCTTGCAAGCGTTCCATCATGGAAGTGCCCATGGCCAACTTTGTCGAGCTGCTGCCCTGCATGGCCGGCATCCAGGACCCGAAGAACACGGTGGAGGCATGGACGCGCGGGGGCGACGACACCCGTTCGTGGGTGCGCCGTCAAGAGATGCTCAAGGCGTGCGCGCCGGAGCACCTGCGCCAACAACGGTTTTGAGTTTTTACGCGCGCTATACAATAGAAAAATCTCAATGCCCCCAAAGAAGCAAGGCAGCGCCGACAAAATCGCCGGCAAAATCGTGAACCCCGCAACGCAACGTCTTGTCGCCATGAACTCGGCGCTCGGTCGCTCTTTGTTGGCAAAGCATGCACCGGAGCTGGTCCCCGAGTTCGATAAGAATGGGAAGCTGGTGAGCAAGAAGTGATGGTAGCTCCAAAAAAGGACGGGCATATAAGGGTGTGTGCGTAATATCATCAAAGACAAGGCGACCATGGCTAACAGTGTCCAAGACGCGATTCACAATGTGTGGTCGGGATTCACCGAACTGCTAGATACGGTGCGCCACAAGCAGAACATCGACGAGATGATGGAGATGGTTGACAAGCTGGCGGCTCTGCAACTTGCCGAAGAGCAAAAGCACATGGATGATGAGAATGCTCATATCATGACCAACGTGTATAACGACTTTTTTAAGAGCTGCAAGTGCATCATGCGGAACCTTCGGAACAAAGAGTATCACATGAGCGCTCCTATCAATCCCATTCAGAACTAAATAAAGAGGGAACATTCATATGATTATTTTTGCAATACGAATGGAGAAGAACCCCTTTTCTTCCACATATGTAGAGTGTGAGACCAAAATGTCTTTCAACCGCCAAGCATACGACGACTGCCAATACCGGCGCGAGTTGAAGGGCAACGTCAATATTTTTGGCTACATCGTCGACCCGCACCGCTTCGAGAACAAAAACAAGTGCCGCCACGAGCTGGGCCTCGTGGGTGGGTCGACTGTCTCGCACGTGGCCGCGAACCTCGTGGACGTTGACAGCGAGCTGCGCGGTCAGACGCGGTACCTGAGCAAGTGCGGCACCGGCATGTACCGGCCGCCGGCCAAGGGCCAGCCCATTCGCAACGACAAGACGGCGCCCATCTCCACAGAGCCGCAGCACCTAAAGTCGTGCCAGATGATTGGGTACTCGAGCGTGCCGCTGCCGCCGCCGATTGAGGTGCCGCGCTGTGCCTTCCAATGGCCCCGCATTTAAGGAAATAGCGTGCAGAGAAGTAAAAATGAGTGCGCTGCCAGTCGAAGAAAACAAGAAAATCAAGGAGACCAAGACGGATGATGACAACCATTCAAAAATCGAGAAGACGGATGATGACGACCATTCTGTAATCATTCGTTGCAAATGTATTGGGGACGGTAGCAAAACGCTAGATGACCTGATTGACCGCCTTTACGGTGTTATTAAGTACGTTCAACATCTACAAAGCGCAGGTTGGGAGTTGATTAATGTAATGGACGATGATTATGGCTTTATTCGGCAAAAGTAGGCGCAACCGAAATAATATGAAACTACATCATACATGATTCTTTTTGCCGTTCATATACTAGAGGAACGTAACATGGCATCTACGTCACTACGCAGCGATGGTTGCACATACCAAGAGAAGTTGCGGGCGTCCATCGGTCCCGGCGTCTACTCTCTGAACCGTCCGGCCAACGACTGCGGCGCCTGCGCGCAAGACATCTCGAGCGACCCCTACATGCGGTGGCAAGCGTGGGGTCCGGGCTTCTGTGCGCCCGGCTCGACCATTGACGACAACAGCGAGCTCCTAGGCCTGAACTATAAGGCTAGCCGTTGCGCGATGGATGCATACCTGCCCGGCAAGGGTGCTGGCGCTGGCGGCAGTGCTGGTGGTCGGGCCGCACGCGGTGTGTGCGCGGCTCCCGCCGGTCCGGCCGCTGATGCGAGCGGCAACTGCCGCCGTGCGACCGAGCCGACGCGCCTGTCCAACCCACCGTGCACCCTGCGCGGCACCGGTTGGAATCGGTGGGAGTGGCTGTGCTATGACCCGCAAGACAAGGCCATCATCCCGTTCGAGCACCAAGTCAATTACCGCTTGGTCGCCAAGGACAACCACAAGCCGTGCTTGCCGACGCCCATGGAGGCTACGAACGCCGTGCCCGCGGCGCCGCGTGCATCGGGCGGCCATGAGAAGATGGCCAACCCGAACGTGCCGCGGGTGAGCGAGCAATTCAGGAACTGGTCCGGACCTGCCGAGGCGACCATGGGCCCGTGGGCGCCCTCGCCGTCTTGGCCGTCGTGCGGCCGCCTGAAGAACCTGGGCGCTTAGGAGTTAGTTTTTGCGTTGTTTTTTATAAGCTTCTTGATAGAGGTGCGGCGCACAGAACAGAAGAGAAGAGAGAACGGATGGAAGCCTATGCAGGAGCCGCGTTGTCGTCTCTGGGCTATATGTTGCAAGAGGAGCGCGGCGCGGGGCTCGGTCAAGCGCAAGTGCCGTCTAACATGCCGAGCATGAACAATATGTACCAGAGTAATTACTATAACCAGGCCCGGGGACAAGAGAAGGCGGCCGTCAACCAACAATGGAATGCTTCTCAGCGGCCGCTGCAAACGGGCGTCGTCCCCAAGCCGGCGTACGCAAGCATGTTTGCGGAAGTTGGCGGTGCGAATGACGGGATGGGCGGTGGCATGGGCGGTGGCATGGGCGGTGGGGGCGGCGGCGGCCGGCCCGCCGTTCAATCCCTCACTGGCGAGTGGGTTGCGCCTGAGCAGTTCCAACACAACAACATGCAGCCTTTCTTCAAGGGCAGCGTGAAGCAGAATGTGGACTTGGACCGCGGGGGCGGCACGCTCGAGCGCCACACTGGCCGCAGCGACATGTTTGTGCAAAAGAAAGAGGTCGAGTGCTTCTTCGAGCCGACGGCCAACATGGGCAATGCATGTGGGATGCCGGTGATGACGAGCTTCTATGAGAGCCGTATCGTGGCGCCCGTGACCCGCAACAACGAGTTTCCGATTGAGCAAGAGCGCGTCGGTCCGGGTCTAGGCCTGGGCTTCACGACCGGGGCGGCCGGCGGCTTCCAGCAGGCAAACACGCTCGACTATGTGCGCCCGAAGACGGTCGACGAGTTGCGCCCCGGCAACAACCCGAAGCTGTCGTTTGAGCTGCCCATGCAAGGGCCGCAGAAGGGGACGTCCCAGCGCAGCCTGTTCAGCGTGATGTCGAAGAACCGCCCGGACACGTTCTTTGAGAACACGCCCGACATGTGGCTCAAGTCCCGGGGGGCCGAGACGAAGGCCACTGAGCGCCCGGAGGTCATTGTCAAGCCGACCAGCCGCGTGCAGACGGCGGTGGAGTACGAGGGCGGTGCGCACGCGGTGGGCCAACCCGGGAAGAGCGCTCTCGTCGGCGACGACTACGGCAAGAGCAGCATCTGCATTCTGGACAATGCGCGGACGCAGACGACGACCAAGACGGTCGTGAGCAATCTGCGGAGCACCGTGAAGGCCATCATGGCGCCGCTCATGGACGCCGTGCGCCGCACGCCCAAGGAGTATCTGGTGGATGCGCCGCGCGTGTATGGTAACATGAGCATCCAGATTCCAGAGAAGGGGACGATTGTGGACCCGGTGGCCCATCAACCGCGCACGACGATAAAGGAGACGCTCATTCACGACTCGGATGTGAGCAACTTGCACGGTCCCACGGCCGGCCCGGTGAACGCGGACCAAGACACGCGGACGACGGGGCGCGAGACGTTGCCGGTGACGGATAGCGTGCGGAACGTGGCGTCGACGACATACCGCGTGATGGTGTACAACGTGGACGAGGTCGCCAAGCGGACGCACCGCGAGACGACGGATGGTGCGAAGAACGGCTCTGGCAACGTGGGTCGGCAATCGAGCCACACGGGTGCTTACATCACGACGGTCGTGGAGGCACCGCTGACGCAAAAGTCGATTGTGTCGGCCATCTCGCAGCACTTCGGCGGCGCGGGCAGCAAGGCAGACTTCAGAGGCGTGGACTTGGCGGCGTCTAACAATGCCCGCATTGATGGCACACGCGAGATGATGCTGAAGAAGGCCGGGTACACGCCGAACGCAAAGGGCACGAGCGTGGCGCTCGACGCCAACGACGTGAACATGGACGCCCGCCGCCTGGTGGCCGACGACATGGCGCCGCGGGCGACACCGAACATGACGCGCATCACGGAGGCCGGGCCGAAGCAGGTGGCCGCGTGCGAAATCACGAAGCAGGCGAACGAGCTGCCTTACAGTGGGGCGGAGCGATTGGACCCGAGTATCCTCTCGTCTCTAAAAACAAACCCTTACCAGCTGCACATCAATCCGATTGTGGAGTGCCGGTAGCTCCCATTATATATTTTTTGCTTTTAGCCCATGTACGGGCATGACGCGCGTATAGGCGGCCATTTCGGCATGAATTCGCCGGTGTCTTTGGGAACGGGGTATTCGCTCGGTAGCCGAGTGTCAACGGGACGCGGCGCGAGTGATTGTTGTGGTGGCGGGGCGGACTGGCCTACTAGGCGGTTGAGGGCGTCCTCAAAGAGAATGCCGGCGACATTGGCGACGATGACGGTCGTCCGGACGCCGTCCACGTGCACCCAGAACTCGACGTGTTTAGCCTGGTACTTGGTTTCGCGATGGAGCACAAGCTCGATTTGCAAGAGTACGGCTTGGAGAGGTGGCTTGGTCTTGTAAGACACGAGGCGCGGGGTGTAAATTTGCAGTGGGGGTGGTGGGCGCTCCTCGTCATCTGGATGGAACCGCTCGCTGTCCGAAGGGATGTCAAAGTGAGGGCTTGTTGCAATGCCATTGGTTAGGTAGCGCAGGGCTATTTCGTAGGCTTCTTGGATGTTTGGTATTTTTGATGACGGCGGCGGAAGGGGGCCGGTCGCCCACGTCGCAATGTCCGTGACGCCGGGGCAGCCGTTCTTTGGTTGCGTGAATGTTTTGCGCAACGCTTGCTCAAACTTGTAATTTTCGAGCTCATAGACGGCCGTGTTGGATGCGCGGGATTGTGGGTCGATTGCCAAGGATGTGATGGTGAGTGGCGAAGACGGAGGATAGAGGGACTCCGAGTCTGCAGGGGCTTGGTTGGATTGGAAACTGAACGCTTCAGGTGGGGGACGCCGGTGGTATGTGAATAGCACGATGGTCAAACCAACCACGATGAAGAGACGGACTAGAAGCATGGCTTTAGCGCAGCAACGGGCCTCTCTCGTTACTTTTCTGGGTTGTTTTATTTTGGTTCAGTCCGCGCGACCGGCTCCAGGCTGGTAGTACTCTTTCTCAAACCACATGTTGTACAGACCGGCCAATGTGAAGAAGATGTGGAGCACTACGAGCTTCAGGCCGAGCGATTTCGTGAGCCTGAAGACCACGTTCCAATCGATGTTTTGTGTGTAGACAAACATGATGAGGGGCAGCGCGGGAAGCAAGAAGAGGAGCACGCATTCTATGATGAACTTGATGGGCGACTTCCGCAGCATCTCGAAATCGCGCACAAACGCGGCAATGAGGATGGCGATGCCGAGCGTGATATACACCAGGACCTCGAGGATAGAATCGAATATGGCGTAGAGCTTGCCTATTTCTAGCATTGTCTAGCACAGTTGCTGGGTACTAGTTACTTAGTACTCGCATTTAAAGGCGAAGCTAGGCGCTATTGCTATTATGGAAGCGTTGCTTGAGAGTAAGCGGGAATACGTTACGCACCTGTGCGACTTGACGGTGGAGGGTTTCGTTGCGGAGTTGGCTGCACTCTACGTGTCTAAGCATGGGAAGGCGGCGCTAGAAAAGTTTCAGCTGGAGCTGACGACTGTTCCGAAGTGGAACGTCGACATGGTGCACGAGATGCGTGTGCGGCTCGAGCGTGATTGCACGTACATGGACGAGCTCATAAAGGCCATATTTACGGTGTGTACGCAGGCGTACCTCATACAAATTGGAAAAACAAAGGATAAGATTAAGATTCGTGTGCCGTCCACTGATGTGTTCTTGCACCACTGCCTCGTGGAGTATGCGCGGGCAATTTGGAAGAAGCCGTACTTGTATTTTCATGAAGTGCGGAGCTTGGAGAAGCAACGCAGCTTGGCGCTTTGCGAAAAGTTGGCGCGCAAGGCCGTGATGACGACAATACGGATGAAATTGCCCATGCAAGAGATTGTGCAGCGCGTGACGCGCGATGGGACTGAAAACTCTGACGATGAGAGCGAAGATGAAAGTGAGGATGAGGGCGAGGATGAGGGCGAGGATGAGGGCGAGGATGAGGGCGAGGATGAGGGCGAGGATGAGGGAGAGGATGCGGACGAGGATGAGGGAGAGGATGAGGGAGAGGATGCAAGTGAGGATGCAAGCGAGGACATAGGCGAGGAAGTGGGCGAGAAAGTGGGCGAGGAAGTGGGCGAGAAAGTGGGCGAGGAAGTGGGCGAGGATGAAAGTGAGGACGAGAGAGAGGATGCGGGCGAGGATGAAAGTGAGGACGAGAGAGAGGATGTGGGCGAGGATGAAAGTGAGGACGAGAGAGAGGATGTGGGCGAGGATGAAAGTGAGGACGAGAGAGAGGATGTGGGCGAGGATGCGGGCAAGGATGCGGGCAAGTATGTGGTCGAGGATGTAGTCGATAAACTTACAAAAACAACAAAACTATACAACTTTACCCTACAACCCGAGGAACACTATCAAGTAGAAAGTCCTATTAGCGGATGGAATGCTGATAATCTACCTGTTGAGGACCCCATTATTTCAACAATCCAAGAAATCCAAGCTCATGCAGCATCAAGCCCTATCGTCACGATTGTGAAAGCCGGGGCAGATGCAGATGATGGGGCCGTGGATGGGGCCGTGGAATGGGCTGTGGAAGGGGCTGTGGAAGGGGTTGTGGAGCATGTCGGCGTAGAGCATGCCGTCGTAGAGCATGTCGCCGTAGATAATGAGGTCAATAAAATTACCTCATCATCATCTGTATCATCTGGAACATCGCTTGCGCCGGAGAGGGACGGAAACGATGACTTGCGGATTATCACGCCCCTGAAAGTCATAAACAATCTTTCAATAAAGGAAAATATCCTCATTGAACATGTGTCACGTGAACAAAAAGAAGAGTATATCTCTAAACCCGCGGTGCGGCAAGTAAACATCGAGTCGCTGCGGCACAAGATAAGGCCTAAGAACGGAAAGAGCAAGCCGGTTGATGCGTTCTTTTAACGATGCGTTCTTTTAACACCGTAAAAAACCGAGATGGCGATTAGTAAGATTAGTAAGATGCTTTGGTTGGTGGGTGTGAGCGCCCTCGTGACGGCATTGAGCTATTTGGCCATCCAACATTTTGAAAGCAAGAAACAACCGCAGGATGGCCACGCCTCTCAGGGGAGTGACATACCTGTGTTGGTGGTCATCTTTCTAGTATCTCTTATTGCAGCATATTGGATAAATGGATTTATGGAGGGGAGTGGAAGTGGAAGTGGTGGTGTGCGGATTGGTGGTGGTGCCGGCGGTGGCGGCGGTGCCAGGGGCAACGGGGGCGGGATTAGCGACGCTGCTTATGAAGCCAGCCTTGTTGCACGAATCCCGCATGGTTGCCTTACGGGGGCACCGCCGTTTTAATTAGTGGGACTTACTTTGGGCTGTTGTTGTTTGCGCGACATGATGAACTTCTTTAGAAAGGCGAGAAGCTTATAGAGCAAGGGCTTGCAAGGCTCCATGCAAGACGGCGCGAGTTCGACGGCGCTTGTGATAATTGCTTCGTGAGAGGCAACAAAATCAATAACACTGCCAACGAGGTCGGCGTTGAGGAGGGCGCCTATTTTTTGCACGATGTCGACCGGAATGAGGTCATCGTCGGTGCCCGAGATGCCGTCGGCACCCGCTGCAATGCGCTTGATGGCCTCAAAGGCTATCTGCTTCGCATATTGTTGAATGTCTGCTGCTTCGACGCCATTGGCTTGTACCATGAGACTTTGAATGATTTTGTAGACTTCCTCAATCAGTTTGAAGGGGTCGCGAACGCCGATGCGGCCTTGAATGATTGCCTCTTGGATGAAGACGACGGCTTTTTGCACATGCACATTGAACATGGCCGTCGCAGGGGTTTTGGGGGGTGCGTTGGCCGACGATGCGGGAGTCGCAAGAGACGCGATAGACAATTGCGATTTAAGCATGGTGGTCAGCAGCGGCCGTTTTCTCTACATATCTAGGATATCTTTGCTTTATGCAGTTGGTTGGCCGTAGTATTCGAGCGCCTTCTTTGCTGCGAGGTTTTCTGCTTCTTTCTTGCTCATGCCCTTGGCCGTTCCGATGGCCGCGCCGCTGCGGTCCTTCACGCAATAAGTGAACTCTTTTTGATGCGTCTTTGGGTCAATCATGCGGACGTTGACTTCGTAGAAGCGCGGGCCGTCTTGGAAGGCGTGTTGCATGTGCTTCACCAGCATGTCCTTGTAGTTGCTTCGGGCGCAAATGAGCTCCGCAAAGTCGATGTACTTTTCAAGGACGGCGACAATCCAGGCCTCTGCAACATAGAAGCCGGCGCCCGAAATGGGCATGAAGTTGGGGAGCGACGCGAGAGGGCTCATGGGCTCCTCTTGAAAGTCCATGTAGATGGCCCCGATGAACGCCTCAAAGACGTCCTCCATAATCTTGAAGTTTGCGCGACCCTGGGCGTCCTCAATTTGCTTTGAGAGGATGGCGAACTTTGGAAACCCGATGCGCTCCGCGAGGCTGCCTAGCATGCGGCCATTGACAAGTTTGGTGCGCATTGATGAGAGGAAGCCCTCCGGGCGGTCGGGGAAGCGCTCGAGTAGGTATCGAGAGACGACCATGCCAAGGACGCTGTCGCCGAAGAATTCGAGCCGCTCGTAGGACATCTCTTGCAGAGGCAGGCAGTCGGGTGGGCACCGTTCATTGCCGGACTCGAAGTCGTCGTTCTTCATCGTGCAGTAGGACCGGTGCACAAACGCATTTCTATAGAGGTTCAAACTGTTAGGACGGACGCCGCGGAGGCCGTGGCTGTCAAAAAGAACGTTGAGGTCGTCGAGGCTGAGAAGGACGTTGCTGGAGTTGTACGGGAGCTCGGTGTCGCTGACGACTTGCGTCTTGTTGTGGAGGCCGAGGAGTCGCGACATGGTTGGTGGGACGGGATGGTTGGATGGTTGTTGGTGGGACGGGATGGTTGGTGGGACGGGGGTATGATGTGGAGTGTGGAGTATTTGATAGGATGCTATGGGATGTCATTTTTTAGATGCTAGAGGCCGGGCACCCCCCCCTAGCGGCGGAAGTTTCTAGGACCCAATCAACGACGTCCTCTGCGTCACCGTTCTCTTCGTAGATGGCCAAGAACTCATACTTCTTGTCAGGGTCGGCCTTGAGGAGCGCGACGAGCGTCCTATACGCGGCCTTGTTGACGTGTGCCACTTCCCGTAGGATGTCGTTTGTTATGTCGTCGTCGTCGATGGCCGGCTCAGGCTGTTGTTGGGAGAGCCACTTGGCGCTGGGTGGCTTGTTGAAGACCTTGAACATGAGGTGGTCGACAGTGGGTATTTTGACGTAGCCGACCTTTTTATAGAAGCCTTCCACGTTTGAGAGGGGGCGCAGGTACACATAGTCGAGTTTCATGGCGACGGCGTCTTCTTCGAGGGCCGCGACGAGGGCCGACCCGACGCCCTTGAACGTGAGGTCTTTGGCGGCGCGCGCCGTGAGCTCGGTTATATAGCCGCGCTTCTTACGCTCGACAAGGCAGTTGAGCCAGCCGCATATCGTGGGCGGCGGTGAAGTGGAGCGTTGGCGCGAAAGAAATGCTTGGGTTAAGCTTGATGCTGGGGTGGCGGAGGCGGAGGCGGTGGCGGTGGCGGTGGCGGTGGCGGTGGCGGTGGCGGTATTTGCGGATTGCGCTGGGGGTAGGCTTACTGCGACGTACACGCGGTAATTGACGCACTTGCCCTCCCACGGATAAATGTGAGAGAAGTTGTGTTTTTGGGACGCCGCAATGCCTTGGAGGTAGGCAACTGCGCGGCGGTCCGCTTCTTTGAGACAATCGTACCTATATACCGCACAATTCGCCATTTTCCGGCCACTCTAGAAAGTGAATGCAAAAATAAATCAAAAATAAATCCAAGAGGGGCGAACTTCACATCGCACACACACAAGCTCGCTTTGTTTCGCTACTTGGTACCGTCTCGTTTGGGTACACTTCCTCAATTGGCCGCTTGGGCAGCGTTGGGGTCTCGGTGTTCGGCATCCTGTTTGTTTAGTAGGGGTAGGGTTAGGTACGGTTAGGTACGTATGGTACATCTTCTCTAAGCGCGAACGAGGTCATTTTTTCTCGCCGAATGCAAGCCATGCCATGACAGGGAGCACGATGACAAAGCGTGCGGGGTCCTCCAGGCCGTCCATGACCGCGAGGGCGATAAACATGCCGCGGAAGACGTTCGTCTTGTCGCCCAGGTCGCGGATGCGGGAGTTGAGGGCGAGCATGCTGCTATCGGATGCTTTTGTGGCTGCGGTGCTGGTGCCGGTTATCCTGCTGGTAAAAATACTGATGTCGCGGCGGATGCGCGCCTCTATGAAATCCGGGTCTTGGAAGACGGCCTGGGAGAACGGTCCAAGTGCTTCAATATAGCTAAAGTTGGGGTCTAATGTTGTACATGTGCCGTCTAGGAGCGAGAATACACGAAATAATGCTAGGAAGTCGTTGTCGACTTTGAAACCAATCTGACTCTGTTGCAAGGCCTCGTTGTCTAATATAGACGTTCGGAGCTTGGAGAAGTCAACTGTTTTTAGGTATTCAAAGAAATACGAGAAGAACGACTTGAGCTCGAGCTTTTCGAGAGGGTCGTTGATGCGAATGACGTTGAGACGGATGAGGAGCTCCAAAAATTCGTCCACATCCTCTTGCACAACGGCGACGACGAGGTTGTTGATTTGACCTCGGAACGCTTCGCTCAGGGAAACGACGTTACCAAAGTCATATAGTACAATGTTGAAGGGTGTGGGTGTTAGGGCGGCGGCAGTGACGGGCGCGATTGGCACTACCCCTATGTTGCCGGGGTGGGGGTCGCAGTGGACCAGACCATATGTTACAATTTGGGCGATGAATGCATTGACGACGGCCGTCGCAACATCTTTGGGCGCAATGCCGGCGGCTTGGAGGGCGTCCACATCCGTGACTTTGATGCTCGAAATGCGCTCCATCACAAGGACGTTCTCTGTGCAAAGCGTTGGAAATGGCCGCGGAATGAGCGTTTGGGTCGCGCGGGCCCGGAAGGCTTGCATATTCTGAACTTCTCTCTTGTAGTCGAGCTCGGCCTGGAGGAACGTCTCGTATTGCAAGAGGAGTTGTTGCGCCTCTTTCCCGCGTTGTGTGCCCGTCATTGCCGCGAGCTTCGAGATGCCTTTCAGGATGGCCAAGTCTTCGAGGATTTGAGCGCGGACGCCGGGCTTTTGAATCTTGACGACAACGTCGAACGGTGGGGCGGTCGGGTCGCGAACGCGCATCTTGGCGCGATGGACTTGCCCGATGCTCGCGGACGCAATAGGAATGGGGTCAAACTCTGCAAAGGCCGTTTCGAGGGGGAAGCCGAGCTCGCGCTCGATGATGGGCTTGATGGCCGCAAAGTCGACCGGATTCGCGTTGTCTTGCAAGAAGGCGAGCTCGGATGTGACGGCCGTGCCGAAGACATCGCTGCGCGTGCTCATGAACTGTCCCATTTTCATGAAGGCAGGGCCGAGCTCGACCATCTCGTTTTTGAGCCATTGACCGAGGAGCTGGCCGTTAGCCGGGGGTTTTCGAAAGCGCAACTGTGACTCGGCTGCAAACTTCCAAAGTCGGACAGTGCGTGTGATTTGTTTTCCAGTAGGCGCAGATGCAAATTGGCCATGGCCGAGGCCAAGTGGCATTCACGAGAGCTTGCGAGTTTACGAGAGCTTGCGAACTTACAAGATGCCTCTGTATTATTTTACGCGATTATAACAAGAATGAACACTATGCGCTCTCGTTGCCGAAGCACCGAGGTATCTCCCCGCAATAAGGCAGTACGCGTCCTTGAGCAATCCCGTATGACGTATGTCCGCCGTTTTGGGGGCGAACTAGAGAAGTTGGCGCGGAGTGAGCTGGACTTTGCCAAGCGCCTGCTGGAGGAGGTGGTGCCCTTTAAGATATCGTTCGACGGCCGTCTTTGGGAAGAGCTGGCGGCCAAGTCGCCCATCCGTGTCGAGTTTGTTGGGAGTAGCAAGGGTACTGGCGCTGGCGTTGGCTCTGATGCAGGAGCTGATGCTGGTGGCGGCATGGACTCGGTGGAACCTGCCGTCGATGCGCTAGAACAGACGGTGGAGCGTCCTATTGCCTGAGCGGCCTAAGCTACACCTAATCTACCTACGGACGCCAGAAACGTGCCGAAAATATTTTGCGAAGAAATCTGTTGAAAGCTCTTAATCTACCCGGCCCCCGTACCGCATTTACTTTACAAGTGTGAAAACAAAAACAAGACTGATGGGCTCAAACGGCGGCAGCCTCAAACGGCAGAAGACGGATAGGACACGTCGTACATCTTTAGGATGCTCTTGATTATCGGGTGACGGACGATGCAATCTTCTGTAAAGTGTATCGTCTTGATGTCGGCCACGCGGTCTGGATGATTGGCCTCCGCGTCGGCCACGCGGAGCAGAAAGTCCGAGAGGCCGTTGATGCCTCCAGCCCCATGCCGCACATGGCGGTCGTGTTGCATGGGGTCGCCCGTGATGATGAGCTTGCTGTTGTTGCCGATGCGAGTAAGAAGCATGAGCATCTGCGTAGTGCTGCAGTTTTGTGCCTCGTCGACGATGATGAAGCAGTCCTCGAAAGAGCGGCCGCGCATCATGTCGAGCGGGCATATCTCTATGATTTGTTTTGCGATGAGCGCTTGAAACTTCTGAGGCGTCACATGTTTGTAAAACGTATCCGTGAGGGGTGCAAGCCACGGAGCGCACTTCTCTTCCAGAGAGCCCGGCAGAAACCCGATGCCCTCCTCGTCGTCTACGTTCACCATGGGGCGCGTGATGATTAGCTTGCTAATGGACGTCCCATTGCCAGCGCCGGCCTCGTTCATGTTTCCCTCGAGAAGTTTGCGGATGGCGACCGTGCAGGCAATCATGGTTTTGCCGGTGCCTGCGGCGCCCGTGGCGACGACTATGGTCGGATGTGGGCTTTCGAGAGCGGTCATGTATTCGCGTTGCTTCTCGTTGCGCGGCTTGAGAGCGGGCTGTCTTTTCATCGCTGTCTCCATGAAGTGCGAGGAGGAGTGCGAGGCCGATAGCGAGGTTGGCGACCGTCCATACATGCACTCGGATGCGTCATCTTCGTCTTCTTCGTCGTAATAGTAGTATTTGCGTTGTCTGTTTTTTCCCTTCATGCCCATACCTACTGGGAACGGATGTTTGATTGGGGGGTGGTGGTGGATGGCGCGGAATGTGAGAGAGCTACGAGAAAGAGCTAAAGACATACTGGTCGTGCCTCTGCTTAAGGGCACGTCCTTAAGTAGGCTAAGAAGATGATTATTGGAGTTCTTGGACGGTCGCGGGTCGGCAAGGACACTTTTGCCAAGATATTGTGCGAGGAAGAACGCTCGGGCGCTCGGCCGCCGTTCGGCGCTCGGCCATTCGAGGTGCAACGCTTGGCCGCGCCCATTAAGACGGCGGTTGCGGCGTTGTACGGCTTCACTGAGGCTCAGCTTGAGGGACCGGAGAAGGAGCTCGTGTGCCCGCGATGGGGCATCCGGCCGCGCGACGCTATGATTCAGGTGACGCAGGACACGATGGCGTTCATGGGGACCGAGTTCTTTACACGCCGGTTTTGGAGCAAGTATGATGGGCGTGTTGGGCGTGATGGGCGTGGGCGCTCTATCATCATTCCTGACGTCCGTTATGAGCACGATTTGGCGTGGATTCGCGAGCGAGGGGGATTGATTGTCAAGATTACTCGAGACGGCGGGCCAATGCATGCGGCGGAGAGTCACATCGATAAGATAGGGGCTGCCGGGGGCACTGGCATGATTGATACTGTGTTCGTCAATAACGGAAGTTTAGGTGAGTTCAAGACGGCCGTTCTAGACTGGTGGCGGTCGGCCGCATTTAGAGCGGCCGGCATAGAATCAGGTATTGGAAATGGTTCACATGCAGGTTGGAGCGCGAGCGATGCCGCAGCGCGCCGTATTGTTTGACATTGACGGTGTGCTCGTTCGGAACCCGGTGATATCGGCGGCCATTGAGCGGCGGGCCGTTAGCTACGTTCGCTCACGTGCAAAGTTGTCGGGGGCGCGGGAGGCGGCGGGCGTGAACCGCAAGTTATACACAACATATGGCCATACGCACACCGGAATGAAGGTTGTTTATCGCGTGGCGGAGACGATAGATGACTACAACGCCTATGTGTACGACCGCGAGACGCTCTTCTTTTGCTTCAAAGAGCTCGTGCGCGGATATGATAGAAATGATAGTAGGGCGGCAATGAACGTGATTGCGAGCTTGCGCAAGAAGGGGGTGCCAGTGTATTTGTTCACGAACGCCCCTGATGTATGGGCGGACGCTCTTGTGCAAGCGCTCGACCTCGACATTCGCACCGAGCGGCGTCTTACGAGCTCGTTCGGCGTAAAAATGGGCGGTGATGTGTGTCTATACGAGAGAGTGTCGGACTATGTTGCCGAGGTCGACGGGCCGCGGGAGCTCGTTTACGTCGAAGACACGTTTCGTAACCTAACGCCGGTGATGCATCACCCGAATTGGCAGCCCGTGCTTTTTGAGCCTTATGACGATGGCCACGGCGAGCAAGACGCCGAGCGAGCAACGAGTGCGAAGCATATTGGTCGTGCACAAGTCGTTCGCGAGTTGTCCGAAGTTGAACTGTATATCCGAACTTCGTAATGATGTTGTGGTGTTTTTGTTTTTTGTTTTTAGTTTTTACAGAGCCCGAACCCGTGTCCATTGCATTTCTAGGGCATATTGTTGCAATTTGGGCCCGGGTACCATGCACGAAGTTCGCTGACTCGAGCGGCTTAAAAAATGACGCTCCATACTCGTCTTGCAAGCACAAGCGTCTTGCGTTGCCACGAGCAGCAACCACCAAACCACCAATATCAACCATGTACGACGAATATGTATGGCTCGTTGTATGCGGTGCCTTCATGTGCTTTACGATGGCGTGGGGCATTGGTGCTAACGATGTGGCAAACTCCTTCGGCACAACTGTTGGCGCCAAGACCATCTCCCTAAAGCAAGCCTGCCTCATTGCCGCCGTCTTTGAATTCGCCGGCGCGATGACATTGGGCCGTGTGGTGACGAAAACAATTTCCGGCGAAATCGCCAGCTTGGACGCGTTTACAAAGGACCCCGATATCTTCATGTACGGCATGCTTAGTGCCTTGACTGCCTCCACCATTTGGCTGTACTATGCGACCTACATGGAGTGGCCCGTGTCAACTACGCACTCCATCATCGGTGGAGTCGTTGGCTTTGCGCTCGCGTTCAAGGGCAGCGAGGCCGTCGTTTGGAACGAGGAGACGCTAGAGTTTCCCTTTCGCAAGGGAATCACCGTCATTATCATCTCATGGTTCACGTCGCCCGTGTTTGCCTGCGTCGGTGCGGTCATCATCTTCTGGCTTTGCCGCACGCTGGTCCTGCGCCGCGAGAACTCCTTCAAGAAGTCGTTTTACGTGCTGCCGGCCGCCATCCTGCTGACGCTCTTCATCAACATCTTCTTCGTCCTGTCGAAGGGCGCTGGCAAGATGTTGCTCGACGACGCCAAGAAGCCGGGCGGTGACCAGTCATGGTGCTCCAATCCTGGATGCGCCGATGTCAAGGATGCATCCGGCGCAGTTATTGATAAGAACGCAATCAACACTGACAAGGCGGGTTGGGTGGCTGTCGCCGCTGCTGGTGGTGTTGCGGTTATCGGCTCCTGCATTCTTATTCCAATGCTAAAGCGCCACGCAGATAGCAAGTTTGAGAACACAGGGAAACACAGTGAAAACGATGAAAATGCGACAGTCAAGATGAAGGCATCCGATGCGGAGGACAATACGGCGGGTGAAGAGAGCTTCATGTGCAAAATGAAACGGATGGCGCTATCTGGCGTGAACCAAGACATTCACGCAGTCATAGAGACCGACGACGAGGTCTTTGCCATGCACGAGGCGGTGGAGCAGTTTGACCCCAAGACTGAGATTTCTTTCCAGTATCTGCAGGTCTTTTCTGCCATATGCGTCTCCTTTGCTCATGGCGCCAACGATGTTGCCAACGCGTGTGGTCCACTGTCTGCCATCTTTGCAGTATACGAGGCATCCACCACATTCAAAAAAAAAATGGTCAAAGAGGCGGAGGTGCCCGTTTGGGTGCTCATCATTGGCGCCGTTGGCCTGGTCATCGGCTTGGGCACCTACGGCTACAACATCATGCGCGCTCTGGGAGTGCGTATGGCGGCCATGACGCCGTCGCGCGGCTACTCGGCCGAGCTGTCCACCTCGCTGGTAATTTCTATCGCATCTGCCTACGGCATGCCCATCTCCACGACGCACACCATCACGGGCGCGGTCGTGGGCATTGGCTTGATGGAGGGCCGCAATGGCGTTAACTGGAAGCACCTAGCAAAGACGTTTACCTCGTGGGTCTTTACCCTCATCTTCGTCGGCTTTTTCAGTGCGGCGTTGTTCTCCCAAGGCGCCTACGCGCCGTCGGTCCAGGGCAACCGCGAAGTTCGGGCGCTGGCGAAGACAATTAACAGCCTAAGCTCGTCCAAGTGCATCGAAATCTTTGGCAAAGCGTCCGGCAAGACCACTTGCAATGTATAAAAACGGACACACTCTTTACATTATTTTTGCGCATTCTCACCTACACGAGTGAGGTAAGGTCAGTCTTATATTTGGCTTGCTGGCTTAAAGAGTTTATGATTATTATGTGTTATTATAAGTTGCTCTCTTATGACGCTCGGTGCCATCTTTCAGTGCTATAACCAGCCGTTCGCGACGTATAAGACGCTCGAGAGCTTTCGACGAGTGTACCCGACCGGTCACATTGTCGCCATTAATGACGGGGCGCCCGAGGAGCTAAAGCCGACGTTCGAGGCTATTGCGCACCACTTCAATATTGATTACACATACGAGAGCCGGCGCTCGTTCGTGGCCGACGAGGATGGTGCGGGCGGCGCGGCGCGCATTCACATGAACAAAAAGGAACAGATTCAACTGTACGCGGAGCGGTTCGCTTGGTCCGTGGCTCGCCTAGAGGAGCCTTACTTTGTGATATTGGAAGATGATGTCCTCGTGATGCGAGAGGCGAATGCGAGATTTTGGAAGTATGATATCAACGGTTGCAATCCGAATGTGTCGTTCGGGGCCGCCGCTGTCGCGTACCTGGAGAACGTGCGGCGAATGTGCGCCCCAAGTATAGTGCTTCCGCTACCCAAGCCGGCGCATTACGGGGCATGCGGCGGCTGCGTGCTGAACACGGCGTTCTTTAAGAGAGCGTGCCTGAAAATTGAGGCCGCCATGTCCGACTTTTGCAACGTTGTTCCTCAGAGTCAATGGGCAGGGGACACATTCATTAGCTTTTTATGCTACAGTGCGGGCGGCACTATTGGCGTGAACCCGGAGTTTTGCGAGACGTGGTATCAAGGCTGGTTTGACCGCGTGGTGCTTGGGAAGGTCGCATTTTTGCACAAAATCAAAGTTTATTATACGCAGCCAATGCCGGATGCCTTGCAAAAAGTATGCGCTAGTACGCGGCATGCTGTTGAGCCGGCGGCGGATGCAGATGAGGTCGCCGATAACGCGCTGCGGACCGAAGTCTTTGAGTTAATCAAACGCTCTTAGCCTGGCTCTTTAATCGAACTGAATGCGAGTTGGGAGAACACGAGGCCGCGCACCTGTTGTGTTAGCTTTTGTGTTAGCTTTTGTTTTCGATTGATGGGATGCAGTGGTCATGGCCGTGGTTGAGGTTGGGGCCGCGGATGTGGTGGGGGTGGCGGCCGTGGTGGGGGCGGCTGCGGCGGGGGCCGATGGAGGCGTTGCCCGCCGATGCTGTTGAAAGGACGCCATCTCGTCTTCTATTTGCGAGAGGTTGCGTAGGACGTAATCAATCACTTTGTTTTGAAGGGCCCATCTGAAGAAGTTCAGTTGGCCAATGGTCGTGTCCACAAAGACAGGGGTGCCGTCTGGGCGCTCGTCCACGACGAACGATATGCGGTTGTGACGGCGAAAAGGGTCGAACGCATGCTTCGAGAACGCCCGCAGCTGCGCGCGGTACTCCGTGTAGACCGTGAACTTCCGCATGCTGTCGTGCGTGGCATGCGCCGGAGGACTTGCGTGGGAAGTGCCTGCGGAGTCAAGCCAATACAGAACGTTGTTTTTCTTGGCGTAGTGGGTCACGAACCAATCCATCAGGCGCAGCGAGATGGCCGTCTTTCCTTCGACGAGGTCATGAAGGACCCGTCTCTGGGAAGCATGCTTTTGGAAATAGGACGTCAGCGAGCCGAGCATAAGGGCGTGGGCCGTGGCGGGCGGCGGGGGTGCGGGCGCTTCTTCGGTGCCTTGCGCGAATTCCATCATTATCATTAGTTGGGCATGAATGATTGGCTTTAAGTAGTGCGTTCAAATGCGTTTGTGGCAAAAAGAAGTGGGGGCGGGATGGGGATGGCGCGGGGAAGGGGTGGGATGAGCGGGATGGGCGGGGATGGGCGTGTCGCCTAGTAGTCGTTGCCAATCTCCAGCGGGCGGCGGTTGATGTCGCTGTACGTGGTGGTGGATTGCAGCCACGGGGACACGGGCTTCATCTCAATCGGGGGCTCGCTACGCAGTTGCAGGTTCGGGTTCTTCATGCTCGAGCCGACGGTGTCGATGCCGATGTGGTAGCCGGCCGTCAGGAAGTTCTGGTCGCGAACGTCGCCGCCAACCGCCGGGTTTTGTTGGGCCCAGCGGGAGTTGGCCGCGTCCTTAGGCAGCAGGTCCTGGGCGCTTAGGCGGTCGCGAGGGAAGCACGCGGGAGTGGGGGAGCCGTCGCCGGACGCGGCGCCTTGGCCGCCGCCGCCCATGGAAGTGGCGATGCCGGCGACCATGCCGGGGTGCGCGTTGCCGTTGGGGTCGCTGGCGGCGAAGGCACCGATGCCGGCCGATGCGGCGTCAGGGCTGTATTGCGCGTTGGCAACGTCCGCCGGCGAGCGGTACGCCGGTTGGTCGACGAAGAAGCGCTCGGCCGCCATCATCTTGGACTTGTTGTTGTACGAAAGGAAAATGAATCCCATCAAAACTGCCAGCAGTAGAAGGGTGACAATCACGTACGTTGGCTTGGACTTCATTCTTTGGGGCCTATGTGGGTGCCGGTCTATATTCTATGTAAGATATTTCCATCAGAGTCGTGCAACGGCCGTAGAGTTTGTGCAACTGCCGCCAAATGGGCGTCCCATGTGGGGCCATCTTGGGTGCGTTCGGCGGCGTCAATTTGCCGATGGAGGTCTTGTTTGAGAGAACGGAGCTCTTCGAGGCGCGCCTCTTGGGCCGCAATCTTGGGCGTGAGGACGGCATCCACTTCCGCGCGCCAATGGTCCTCGAGCTCCCGGCGGTCTGGAATGAGGTCGATGGCGGCCGAGGGCGGCGGGGGCCCGTGTGCTTCGAGGGCGCGAAGCATCAGGCGGAGGCGGAAGCGCTGCTTCTCGAACAGAATGCCGACCACGTCGATGGTGGCGTGCGCAAGGACGGCTTGCTGGCCGCGGTGCGGCGCAAGGGACCATTGCTCGAAGAAGGCATCCAACGTGGTCGGCTTGCCGGCGGTATCCGTGAACATTGCTGGATGAGTTGGCGAAATGTGAAAAGTGGCCTTGGCCGTTGGGCCTTGGCCGACTTCAAGCGAGGGCTCGAAGAACTCGTGGATTTGCTCCTCAGTGAGACCGTTCTTGAACCATGCTTTGTTATTGGTGAGAGTGGCGGCGAGGGACTCCGCGTCGAGGACCTCGAGTTGCTCTCCCGCCCACGTGTTTGCGGGGAAGCGGGCCGTCAGCGCGAATCCACCGGGTGTACGTGCCGAGGGACGGATGGAGATGTGCGAAATGTCGTTGAATAGGAGACGGACGCGGGATGTTCGGGACGTTCCCCGTGGCGTGTCTATCGGTACAAAGACCGCATGGCTGGTACGTTGCGGCTTGCCAAAGGCCGTGGCGTTGTTCATGGGTGCGGCTATTCGACCGTTAGGGATTTCTCGGGCGAAGTACAACGCAGGGAGTTGCACCCAACGCAGGTAGGTGCACAAGGCACCCAACGCAGGTCTAGCCAACGCAGGTGGTACACGCAAGTTTGTGTGGATGAACGGAAATGGCAACGAAAGCGTCAGTCATAAGCGAGAGAAAAACGAAGAGAAAGACGCCGAGGAGGTATCCCTGATGGACATGTTTATGCACATGTTTCGGGAGCACGTGTTGCAGCCGGACGTTCAGCGAGAGCTCTTTCGGCCGCTTCTCAAATGGTTTCTTTGGAACCTCATGCCGTATGTGTTGTTGTTCATCGGTCTGAATTTCTTCACGACGTTGGCCGCCGTGGCACTCGTGTTTTTCAGCGTGCGGAACAAAAAAATGTTGTGAAGATAGAAGAACAAGAAGCTCTATGCCCGCAGCTTGCAAACCCAAGGCTCCTAAGCAAAAGGGCGGCTTCGAGCTCGCCGGCCCGGCCGCGGCTGGTCTGCTCCTGCTCGCACAAGAAGTCGCACGCCGCCGCCTGGCGAAGAAGAAGCCGGCGATGCGCGGTGGTGCTCCTCCTGAAGTTAAGTTTGTGTACGTGCAACTCGAGACGGGTCTGAAAAGATGCGAGCTAAGAGACGGTAAATGGGAATGTGTTCCCGGCTCTAAGGCAATTGCCAATAGTGAAATGTCCGATGGAAATGTCAACCCCTTTGTTGGTGGTGCACGCCGCAAGAGCCGTAAGCCCAAGGCACGCCGCGGTGGTGGTGAGGCAGAGGAGGAGGTTGAGCGCACTTTCTTGGCATACCAGGATGCAGTTGCGAAAAAAGCTGCTGAAGATGCCATGAATAGTACCGAGGCAGCAGAGGCGGATGCTGGTGAGGATGCTGGTGAGGATGCTGGCGAGCCGGTCATGTCGGCACCGGTCATGTCGGCACCGGTCATGTCTGAGCCGGTTGGCCAAGACGGTGGCAAGCGCAAGACCCGCAAGCCGAGCGGGAAGAAAGTGGTGAGGCGCGGTGGCGCTGGTCTCCTTGAGGGTATCCATGACACGTTCACCTCGATGGGCAGTGAGATTACGAAGGGCGTGATTGAGGGTCTGGACCAGATGGGCAAGGACCATGCTAACATGCTGCCGCTTGCCGTTCCCGTGGCAGGCGGCCAAGACGGTGGCGCGAAAAAGAGAAAGGCAAAGAAGGCCCAACGTGGTGGCAGCAGTTGCGACCATTTCGCGACAGAGATGCCTGTGCAGATGCCTGCTGAACAGATGCCCCAACCCGAACTGTTTGCTGGTTCTTGCTCTGCGAGCGGGACGTTCACGGGCGGTGCCGCTGGTTGCAAAAAGAAGCGGACGCAACGCGGTGGCAGCATCGGCGGCATGGTTGCCGGTATGGGCATGGGCCGCTAATTAATTAGGCGCAATCACAACCTCCTTTTTGAGTGCATGTTCCTGAACAACTCTTTACATGCAACGCTGTGACGCCGAGCCATCTCTTGAAGCCGTGGGAGCTCTTTAGGGCCGCTTCCGGGACGGGGCTTGTGTCAAAGAAGTAGGCGATGCCGTCTGCGAAGCCCCTGATTTTATCCCTTGTGCAAAGGCGTTGGTCGAGGAACGCTAGGAATGGCGCCGCTTTTGTGACAAGGGCCGATTGGTCCGCCGCGAGGTTGCACTTTTGGGAATAGACGGACAAAAGGGCGGCCCGTTTGCTTGGCGAGCTAGGTGACTGGAACGTTGCAGCGTTTACTGCATTCACCGCGTTATGAAGACGGTATACCCACCCTGGTAGGCCGCTCGCCGTCCGCGGCAACTTGTTGTTGGTCATGTGTTGCTTGAAATTGTCGCGGCATGTTTCGCAAGGCAGCAAGCAGTCGAAAGAGGTAACCATATTGTTGAATATATGAAGGCTCTTGGGGTCTCCCTTGTGAGCGGCCTTTGCCGCCGCCGTGTGCAGAACCCACCACGCAGATGGTCCCCATACTTTGGGGTCGATGGCAAGTGCACCCATGTGGCCTGATTTGTCTTGTCCCCTTTCACTACTTGAAGTAAAGAGAAGAGAGGTGAAGAGGGGGGTCTCTACTTGGATTGCTCAAAGACCATGTCGAGATGTTGGGTCTGCACGTATTGAAGGGAGCGGGTGTAGAGCTCTTGCTTAGGAGGGGACTGTGCAGATTTACCGGAATGCTTTGCAATAAACCAGCCGCGGTCGGCCGCTGTGTCGTCGGTCTCCACTGGGGCCTTCCGGAGGCGGTACATGTTGCCGTTGGCGCGGTAGGTGAAGAGCGTTCCTTGCATTGTTGCTTCTTATGCTTATTATAGACGAGCACGCGTTTAGGTCCTTTTTTCTTTTTCCGGGCGTGTGGGTATTGGTGTAGTATTGGCGCAGTTGGCATGATGGGCGCGAAGCGTATGATGTGGTATGGAGAAGAGAATGAAGCGCTCATGGATGCCGGGCAACAGGCTCTGTCATGCGAGAATATAGATATGGACGATGCAGTCAAGCAGGTGTTTGGTGGGACGGAGGATGGGACGGGGGGTGGGACGGCCATAAGCGAGGGCACGTTTGTTGACGCGGACCTTGACAAATGGATTGACGGGCGTTTTCATACCGAGTGTGGTGCTACGCTGATGAAGACGCTCCTCATGAACCCTTGCACCGAGAAAGAACGCGTGGTGGCACGACAGGCAATTATTACTCGACCTGAGTTGCATTTGAGTCGGCTCTTGCAACTTCTCGCGGAGGCGAGAAAACTTGAGCGCGACGCTCTTTGGGTGCTCGTTAAGCCCGACATCAAAAAGACATGGCCGCTGCCGTTCCTCTTTCCAACCATGATGGGCGTGCGTCATCTAAACAGTGTGCCGCTCTTCCATGAATTTTATCATTTTAGCAGGCTCGTGGCGAGCCCGGCCCTGACTGTGCTGTATCCGTTGGGTATGGTACTCGGGCCTTGGATTTACTTCCGATTCAAGCTAGGATGGAAGCTATCGTTCAAGGCGTACGTCGTGTTCGCCATGCAGATGCTCCGCACGCTCAAGGGCGGTGTGGCCATCAAGGTGTGGGGTACACTGGCAGTGTATGCAGGATTGTATCTTTACAGCGTTGCGCAAGTCATCGACCTCGCGCGGATGGTGGGCGGTGCTCGACAGACGCTCGTGGCGCGGCAAGCAAAGGTGGAGCGGCTCCTGACCATTGCGGACAGTTTGAAGAGTGTGTGTGGTGGTGCAGACGTTGAATTTGCAGGATTTTATAGCGGAAGTTGCGACGGCCTGTCCGTGAAACCCGGCAAGATGGGATTCTTGGGCGTATGGGAGTGGTGGGGCAACCCTGATACGGCTGCGAGTATTAAGAACGCTCTTAGGATAATTGCGGCGGCAGATGTCGTGGCGGCCGGTGCATTGTGCTTGGGAGGCAGTGGGGGTGGCGGCCGTGTGTGGAGCGCGGTCGAGTTTGGTGGTGAGGTCGGAGGCGAGGTCGGGGGTGACGTTGGGGGCGAGGTCGTGGGTGATGTGGGTGGCGAGGAGATTGGCCACGGAGGAGAATGGCCACGGTTCTATGGCATGCGACATCCTGCACTCGGAGGCAGGTGTGTGGCAAATCCTGCGGCGTTGGACAAGAACGTCATAATTACGGGGCCGAATGCTGCCGGAAAGACAACTTATTGTCGCGGGCTGCTGGCCAACATCTTGCTTGCTCAGACGTTGGGCATCGCGTGCGCCCGCCGCGCGACCATGGGCGGCCGCTTGTTTGGTGGCATCGTGAGCTTTATGCGCATAAGCGACGAGACCGGCATGGCGTCTTTGTTTGAAGCCGAGGTGGCGCGCTGCGTCGAGATGTGGAAGGTGGCTGAGGAGCAGACCAAGATGGGACGTCCCGTGTTCATGGTGCTCGATGAGCCGATGCACGCAACGCCGCCGACGGAAGGGGCCGCCGCGGCCATGGCTTTCATGAAGGGCCTGGCGCGCATGGAAACAGTCCGTATCGTGGCAACCACGCACTACGCCGCCATCACGAGCTTGGCGTTTGAAGAGTCGCGTGACTTTGTGAACGTGTCGATGGAGGCCGTCTTGCGACGTGGCAAGAAGATTGCGTTTCCGTATAAGTTGCGGCAGGGACCGTCCTTCCAAAGCATTGCGTTGGAGCTGATGCAAGAGCAAGGCGCGTTTCCAGGGGCGTTTGTTGAAGATGCGCTCAAAATCAAAGAAAAAATAGGTGGTCGTGAAATAGTATAGTCAAAAAGCGCGCGAATAAAGACGAATAAGATGATTGACAGTGGAATCATGATGAGCGTTCAAATCGCAATCGTCGGCATCGTTGTGGTGGTGGGCCTCTTTGTGTTGTGGCGCCGCATCGCTCGCCTAGAGGAGCGCGTCGAGGCGCTGTCCAACATGCAACGTATCATGGGTGGCGCGGGTTTCATGCAAGCGGATGGCATGGAAGGCATGGAAGGCATGGGCGGTGGTGGTGGCCAGCACGAGAACGGGCAACACAGCCTTATGCCTGACGAGGACATCATGGCGGCTATCTTTGACTTGCCTCTTGGCCGTAGCCGTGCCGGCATCGTTGAGCTTTCCGAGGGCAATGGCACGGGTGGTGGCGGTACAGTGACGGTCGTTGAAGAGGAGGATGGGGCGGTCGAGGAGGCGGATGCGGCTGAGGAGGCGGAGGAGGCGGAGGAGGCCATTCACGATGTGGCGCCCTCTGAGAGCGAGCAAGCGGTCAGCAAGAGCAAGCTGCGCAAGCTAACGGTTGACGAGCTAAAGAGCATGCTAGAGGCGCGCGGCTTGTCCACGGATGGCAGCAAAGTGGTGCTTGTTGAACGCCTACATGGTGAGTAGATGACTATAGTATTAGTAGTATTCGTGGGACTGATTTTTCTTCTTTCTTTCGTATAGAAGTTGCTCTGCAAATGTCGTCTTGCTCGTCCTGCACGCAAAAGGGAGATATCCCATGCCCGTCCCGCATGGCCGATGGCCGCGCGTTCACCGACTACCGCCCGCGTTGCGCCGTGAATGCGGAGCTAGTCCAGGCAATCGGCGGCAAGACCGCGAGCGCCTACGAGAGCCGCATGTTCCTGCAACGCAACGCCAACAAGTGGATGGACTCGGAGCGCGTCAAGTCGGTCGAGCGCCTATCCCCGTGCGCGCCGTGCAAGCGTCCCACCAGCGACCCGGGCACCATGCTGCCGTCGCGCTACGTCGTGCGTTGCGACGCTGTGACGTGCTCGCGCGAGGAGGTTAACCCCGCCGGTCTGGGTGACGGCCGGATGTACAGATAATCCGGCCTTGCTTTGCCTAGGCCGGATGTACAGATAATCTAGAACAATGCTAGTGCATCGAAGCGGGATTGCATTTCGGCGCCGTGCCATTTGGGGTCGAGCCCCTTGTGTTTTATCTCAAGTCTTCGCAGGTCTCTGAAGACGAAAAAGGGCCAAGCAAATGGACTCATCATGCCCGCGAAAAAGCTGATGTGTGCCCTTTCGCCATAAAGCAGCGGTCTGTTTATGTGTTCTTTTTTATCAAAGTCCCAAGCAGAATATTTGCAGTCGGCGCTCAGATACCAGCCGCGTAAGGCGCCAAGAACACTTGTAACGCGAACGTATGACATTTTGTTAGGTTTGGCATATTGGTTTTAAGTGGAGGGCGATTTTTCTCTCAGGAGTTTAGAGTGGACACTGGCGATTACTTGATGCAATTTTCGTCACAGTTGGCGAATGCCGTTGTCAGGATAAGCGATGATGGCATGCATGTCAATATCAAGGGGAATGTTTTGAATGCGAGCAGATATGATAGCATGCAGCTCGTCGCACCCAGCCCTGCTACTCGTGGTGTGTCGTATTCGGGCTCCGCCTTGCCGTACCCATGCCCGCAGATTGCATTCGAGGGAACGCCCAACGTTGCTGACGTCCCGGCGAATGGCATGTTTGACGCCGTGTTCGCGTACCCCAACTCGTACTACTCGCACGATGCTTTCACAAAGGTGGCGTCGTCTATTTTCCTGACGCTGAGCGAGAGGGGTGGTGAGAGGCCCGCCGTCTTTGTGCGGTTCGAGCTGCCCGACCAGAACGTCCTAAGGACGCTCACTCACCGTCCGGAACGCAACGTTCTTGGGCCGTCGTTCCACTCCCTCAAGGAAGATATTCTCGGGATTGCAAGCCAAGAGGAGATATTGCGCCGTATGGGGACAGTTAAAGAAACATATGGATTGGCTTAGGGGGTGCGGCTTAGGCTTAGGGCCCGCCCGAGTGCACCATACCTTATTTCTATTGCTTCGTGTAGTAGGTACACTGCATTTTGCACCATGGAGTTGGTCCTTTTGTCGACGCTTGTAAGCAAGACGTTCCGTCAACGGACGACCGAACTGTTCTTTGGGCACCATGAGGCGTTCGAGAACAAGGAGGAGAAGACGCTCGATGCCGCTCGTAGCGCGGGCAAGGCGGCGGCCATGGCCTTGCGCAAGCACGCCAAGAAGGCGGCGGATTCTGTGACGGAAGAGGAGAAGGAAGAGCACTTTGAGGCGGAGGATTCAGAGGAGGCAGGTGAGGAGGCAGGTGAGGAGGGACCTGAGAAGCTTGAGCTACCTGAGCAATCTGAGAAGCAAGATAAACAAGAGGTTGTAGCGAAGGAGCCGTTTGAGTCCAAAGAAACGCCGAATCCGATGACGCAGGCGCAAAAAATAATGCTGATTGTGTTCTTGGTGATTTCGGTGGGGTTGGGCGCTTATGCGGCATACCTATCGTGGAAGGCAAACACGGTGTTCGAGTTTAGCACGCCCGTCAAAGTATTCTTTTCGTTCTTCGCATTCATCGGAGGCATATCGTACTTGTCGTCATACCTGATTTTCCGGTGGAAGGAGACGGAGTATGTGGTGAAAATGAAGGGCGGGCCCTTGAGCGATAAGCTAGACGCTGGGGCGGGCACCGTTGGTGCGGCCGTCGGTGCAGTTGGCCTTGCAGATGTGGCCGCGAATGCCGCTGATGCCGCTGATGGAGAAGCCGCAGAGATTCCGTCGTTGGACAAATCGTCTGTGGACGCGGAGCCTGACGCGGAGCCTGACGCAGCGCCTGACGCGGAGCTTGACGTAGATTCCGACGGCTTTGTCATATCTCCGACAGAGACATTCGAGACGCCCGAGACTGTCGGCGGCCGCGGGCGTGGCCGGCGGCATCGCATGCACCGTGCCGCCAAGGCCGCCAAATCGCCTAAAAAGATAAACAAGGCACGGAAGAGCTTGTGGGCTCTGTAATCGGTTGGGCTTAAAGATTTGGAAACTTTAGTTTTTATATTGACGATGCTTACACGCCGTTATCTCAACCGTCTTGCAGACCATCATTCAAATGCCGCTAATTCAAAAGCACCGCTTACGGTGCAGAAGGTTGCCAAGGCCGTGGGCGACATGCGTGCGCAGATTCGTAGGACGTATGACAACGATGCCAAGCTGAGGAAGCTGAACGACCGCGTGAAGATGCTCGAGCATCAGAGCACTCAGAGTGAGATTTTGGCGCAGATGTATCGCGAAAAGATTGATTACCTGGTCGATGCGTGGCCCATTCTGCGCGGCATTGTGAAAGATGAGACTGATGTGCCGAGCAAGGACGCTCCTGTGTGGGCATTTCACACTCTTTCGAGTGCTTACTTTGAGCTGACGCTCGAAAACGTCCGCATCCTTGAGCTCAAGGAGGCCATCCAGGACGCGACGAGCGAAGTGCTCCGCCTCGAGATGGATGTGTGCGAGCTGCACACGGACATGGCCTCGATTGCCAAAATATACAACGGGACGAATGCATGGCAGGCTTTTCCATATGAAGCTTGTGCCGAGTGCCTATCGCGGACGTCCTTTTGTAGCACGGGCATCGAGTAGAAAAAATGACATATGCGGCGCGTGTTAGGAACTAGTGAGAGAGAAACATGGAGGTGCCACTGCTGCGGTTCGTGCGCGAATTTGAAAGCCATATCAGTTTTCTGCAAGAGACATACCCCACGCTCGGTGTGTATCTGCAAATGACGTTCCCGAACGAGGATGTCGCGTTGACGTTCGACAACGAGTCGGCGCTGGAGGAGGATGGACGCTCCGTCTTTGATTGGACGCTCTGGAACGCCGAAGAGACCGAGATTCGGGCATACGACGCGGCGGCCGAGTGCGAGACGGACGAGGGATGGTGCAACACAAACGTCGACGACCGTTCTATGTGCAAGGCGTTCGTGCGATTTACGCCCATGATGGGTGGCGGCGTATGTGCCAATCGATGCGAAGTGTGGCAAAAAGAAGGCGAGTTTGGTGAGATTGCTCTCGCGATTGTTGCAGAGGTGTTGGGTGGCAGCGTGATGGTGGAGTAGGTGGAGTAGGTGGAGTAGGTGGAGTAGGTGGGCTATGGGCTATTTCTTTTTGTTTTCTGTAATGCATCCCATTTTGTCGTACGACTCTGGCATGTATGTGTGGAACTCGCCGTCGTCGCCGGCAAATGCCTCGCGTTGTAGGCGCTTGGAGTACTTGAAGACGCTGCGCTTAATCTCTTCCGGCTTCGCCAAGAGTGACACGATGGCCGTGTGGACAGGGGCGTCGCCGAGGCGTTTGTAAAACATGAGACCGGATTGGTCGATAGCCGTGAGCGCCGCTTGGACGTCCTCGCGTGCCCAGAAGTCCGTGCGAGTGATGAAGTAGTTGTTGAAGAAGTAAACCATTCCCCATATGCGCATGTTGGTCTCTATGTTTGGAAGGGGGTCCTCCGTGATGCTCAGCAAGCTCCGGAATGGATGGAACTGGACGGCGCGCATCGGGATTTCCTGTGCGACGAACATTTGCTGGATGGTGGCTTTCTGTGCCGGGTCGGGGAAGTGTTGCTCGAGGAGCTCTTTGAAGCCGTGGTTGCAAATGCCGCAGTCGATGCTCAGTATGTTAGAGGAGTAGACCAGGTTGTTGTCGACCGTCCACTTGAAGAGGTCGTAGGTGATGGGCTCCTCGATGATGCTGTCGTCGTCAAGGCGCATGATGTAATCATATGCACGAGCGTACTTCCAGACATTGATGGACCACCAGCGGCACATCATGCGGTACTTGTCCGTGCGCCAATAGGGCGTGGGCTTGAGGGCGACGCAGCGCGCCATCTTGTCCGCGTCGATGTGTGCCGGAAGGGTGAAGTCAGTGGGGTCGAGCTGTTGAAACGACACGAGGCCGCGGCATGTAGAACGAATGCCCATCATGATTTCCCGCTGGTCTTTGGGGCCAAAGTCGCCTTCGTGGTAGAGAATGACAGGGTATTGGTACATGGCGTTGAAGTGCTTGAAGAGGAAGTACAAGCAGTTCTTGAGATGCGTCTTGCGGACAGGCGTGTTTTGCGTGAGGATGAAGATTGCCGCATTGGGTTTGGGGGCTGCCGCCGCCATTCTCTCTGAAAAATGAATGGGTTGCGGTCTTTAGATGGATTGCGTTTTGCGTGATTGCGTCTTTGCGTGATTGCGTCTTTGCGTCATTGCGTCTTTGCGTCAACCCCAAACATCATTTATCCGCTCCCATATGCTGGCATTCGGGTCGCTGAGGGACGCAGGCGGGTCGTTTGAGGCGCCGCTCTTGGATGCGCTTGATGTGGTGGCCGCGGGTGCCGTGGATGCCGCAGGGGCATTGGGGTCCTGTACTTTCTTGAAGGGCGCCGGCTTTGTCGGGACGACCTGGTTATTCCTCGGATCAGTGAGTTTGGGGAGGGGCGCTTGTGCCGTAAGTTGGGCGAGTTTGCTGGCGAGCGCGAGAGGCGCACACTTTTGGAGGTCATCGTCCGTGAGTTGTGCCGTGGCCTGGGATGCGCCGGTGCCGTCGAGGGAGACTTGCCATTGACGCTTGCGCAGTTGCGGCGACGCCTTGAGCGCCGCCTCGGCGGCCTCTTTGCATTGCTTGAGCTCGTCCTCCGCGTCGTCGAGGGTGCGATTGGCGTTCGCAAGCCGCTTCTGCAGCTCGGTGGTAAGAGCAAGGTACTGCTCCTCCTTCTGTTTGATGAGGACGTCGATGCCGTTGTGTTGTTGTGTGAAGTACTTTCCAAGTTCGTCGATGGCCTTGTCGTCGAGCACGCTCTTGAAGTAGGCAAAGGCCACGAGCTTCATGTTGAAGAGGCCGGTGGGGTTCAATGTGACCTCGCTGTTGCCAAGACGGATATCGTCAGGAGCGTCCTCTTGGGCGAACGTCTTTTGCATCTTTGTTTTTCCAATGTAAAAGTTGATGGCCGGGGCGCTCACCGGCGTGACCTTGGAGCCTTTATCGTAGGACAGTGCATAGAGCGTCGGCTGGCGGTTGCTCATGAGCATGAACTTGTCGACGACCCACTGGTACGCGCGGCCGGCCTCGCCGATGATGACCTCTATCAGGACGTTCCGATTGTCGCGGCGGCGGACGGCAATCTCGATGAGATCGGGATTCTCTGCAGTGACGCGGAACAGGACCTTGCGTTGCTCGCCTTCGGCGAAATCCAAGTTTTCTATGATGCCGTAGAATGTGACGGTGAAGGGCGTGAGCTCAAAGGCGGTCGTGGAGCCGATGCGGTTGCCGAGGGCGCGGGAGGAGGGGCCCACGAGGCGCAGCGATTGCAGAGAGAGACCGATGTCGACCGGCACGCCGTCCTTGTCGCGCGTCTTTATCATGGGCGGAAGGACGCCCTTGGACGTGTCGACGACATTGAGGCGGAAGCTGTTGTCGGCGCTCAGCAGGTCGCGCCACATGCCCATGTTGCCGTCGTAGACTGCCGGATGTGGCGCGACCGTGGCGGGCGGAATGGGGGCGCCCTCTGTGTATGCAACTAGGTCGCTGAAAGACGAAAGGTAGATTGCGAGGGCGGCGTCTTGGAGTTTGGGGAACCCCTTCAGCGTGAGCGTCTCAGTGTAATTATTGGTCATTGCGTTCTGCGCTTGGGCTTGGTCTGCTTTCGGTTCTTCTTTCGGGTCTTCTTTTGGGTCCTCACCTGTGAAGCGTTCTGTAGTGCGGCCGCTGATATTGCTGTACTTTCTTATGATTAGAAAGACGACGAGCGCGCCAATAAAGGCCGCGGTCCAATACAGCACCGTCATGTTTTCGCTTATTGCGCTCTAACATTGATGTAGGAAAAATAAGAGTAAAATTTAAGTAGTTGGGGGCGATGGAGAGGTTGTGGGCAGGCAGTAGCTACTGCTATTGTGCCTTGCGGACCTTGACAACCGTGGCGTTCTTCTTGCGGACGTACGGGTTGTAGTCTTCCTCGTCCTCCTCCTCGTCTTCGGCTGCGTTCATCTTGAGGGCGCGGCGCTCTTCCTCCATGGCCTGCAGCTGCCAGAGCTCGGGCGAACACATCTTGAAAGTGCGGTTCTCTGCCTTGTACCAAAAAACCGTTTCGTTGATGTTGGCGCCTTGTGTGCGGTTGTCGATGACCATGCACTCGTAGTTGGTGGTGAGTTGCTCGAGAACCTGGGAGAAGACCTCGTAGGTGGGGAACATGCCCGCGTACTGCTCGTAAATCTTCTTGCGGTTGATGAAGATGTTCTCGCGCAAGATGAAGACGTTGTCCAAGTTCGTGCGCAGAGATGGCGGGATGCCCATGACTTGCTGACTAGTGACGGCCACGAAGCAGTTCGTGTGACGGCCGTTCAAGAAGAGGTAGCGGACCGCCTTGTCGTTGACCCACTCTTTGTTGGAGTACATGAGGTCGTCAAAGACGATGAAGCCGCGGGGGTCGATGTCGGTGCGGCCGAACTTCTTGATTTCATTGTTGTACTGCTGCGTGATTTTCTTTTGACGCTCCACGAACCGCTCCACAATCTCGGGCGAGAACTCCTCGTAGATGAGAATCCCCGGAATGAAACTCTGGAAGAAGTTGTTGGCCATCTCTGTCGGCGAGATGACGATGCCCATGGGGATGTCACGCAAGAAGTAGAGGGTGTCGCGCAACAAGAAGGACTTGCCGCGGTTGCGGGGGGCGAGGTAAAGGACGGTGCGTCCCTTGGCGCTCCCCGGGGCATACGACATGTTTCGCATGTTGTACTTTTTTAGTTCAAGCTTCATGCGATATTACTAGATTTTGGTAGGTGGTAGGTCCTTACTTTACACTGCTATTGTTATTTTTGATTTATTTTCCAGACTATGTAACGCATTGTGGTGCGGAGAGTAGCCGGTGCATGAAAAACAAGGGTATGGCGCATGGATGGCGTGGGTATGGCTTGGGGATTGCGTGGGGATGGCTCTACTTCTTCGGCATGAAGAACGAGATGCCCGCCAGCCAAATCATGTAGATGGCCGTGACCGAGATAAAGCCAGCCAGAACCCATGCGAAGGTGTTGCAGTTGCCAACGACCGTGCAGTTCAGGTTGTAGATGCTGATGCCCGCAACCACGGCAACGTAGAGGGCGAACAGAATGGCGAACATGGCCCGGGCGCCCGTCGACTTGATGAGAGACATCATGTTGAAGAGCACCAGGATGTATGCCACGACCATGACGGCGTAGGCGAACAAGGCGATTTTGGCCTGGGGCACTAGCGAAATGTTCCAAGAGCCGATGCTGAAGTTGATTCCAGTGCTGAGCATGGACATCGTGGGTCGGTTGTTTGTTACGGAGGACGGAGAGTATCTGAATGTGATGCACAAAAAAATCAGGAGGCGGCTCACATGCTAGTAAATGGGGTAAGGGGCGCAGGGACGGCTTCTAGGTCTTCCGGGACGACGTCTTCGGGAATTACGTTGAGGTATGCATGCTCGCCGAAGAGCTCTTTTGCTTTTTCGTTGTAGGCACGGGCGGCGTCCAACTCATTTTTGAAGGTTCCTAGACCAAAACGTATACCATCTTTGAATAATTGGGCAATGTAGGATACTATGGCTCCCTTTTTACGTTGACAAACAATTTTGCTCACTCCTTTGAAAGGACTACTTGAATCCCCTTGCTTCTTGCGCTTGTTGTAGCTACTTTGCTTTGTATCTACAATCCGCAAGTTCTCCCTACGATTATCGAGGTTGTTGTGATTGATGTGGTCCACAATCATGTCCGGTTCGGGATTCATCAAATAGCGATGTAGCATTTGAATCATACCTTTCTTGCGCACACTTACATAATTAGCCTTGTTTGCAGAGAACGTGTAACGCATAAGATGATGCCAGTCGTCATCACTGACGATGATATTGTTAACAATCTCCTTCTTTATGTTTCGTAGTGGAATTATAGCTTGTCCACGCTCGTTGCGAGTAATTTCAAGAGCCATGTGTTTTTCTTCTTTTTCGTTGTCGTATTTTAGTTTGAAATCTTCATAGGCTTTGGATGCTTCTTCAGGGCTTGAATATATGCCAATGTTGATTCCGCAGTACCTCGCTCCATACGGTTTCTTTGGGCCTCGAAAATCAAACCAAACACCTTTTGGAAGCTCACTCCGCATTCGTGTAAAAACAGGAGTTTTGGGAGCATCTTCTGCTAGTATTTCTTGAATTTCGGCATCTGTGTATTTAAAATTGATTTCTGCACCTACTCCACAATAATGAAGCGCCGCTTTGTCGTAAGCTTTTGCGGCTTCAAGTTCAGTCTTGAAGGGCGCCCTGTAAAAGTGCCCGCAAACCGTAACCCACTCTGTTCTTTTAATATAGGTACGTGAGTGAACGCCTTTGTATTTACTCGTCGTTGTACCATCTTCGTTTTCGACTTTGGGTCGGTTTTGATTGTTTGCACCCCGTGTTACAACGCGAAGGTTTGTTCGGCAATTGTCAAGCTTGTCGTGGTTGATGTGGTCGACCACAAGCCGTGGGTTTTGTACGTCCATTATAAAGCGATGCATTCCAATGCTACCGCTCTTTGTTGGGAGTGTTGTTTTTGCGTAGCCCGCCGAAAGGTACCACTTATATGCGTTTACTTTCTCATAGTCTTCTTGAAGGAGTTTTGTTGTGGCCACAACCGTACCAGTCCTGTCTTTAAGAGGAAAATCCAAAACGATGTTTGCCATCTTTTGCTTACAGACTAGTTGTGGCCAGTAAGTCCTTAAGTGGATGACAAAAATTCCTTTAGCACACTGAAATCAATGTTTCCAACGATTTCCACAATTTAAGCACCTCACGAAGGTCGTAGAAATTTCATCCGCCGCACGGGTTTGAAGCTCATAGAACGTGCAGCGTTTTTTCTTGCATTTTCCGCACGTGTAAACATCCGTCATCGCCGCCATGTTTGATTCGTAAGCTCCCTTAACTACAGCAATTTCCTTCTGTATAACCTCCTCCCACGCCTCCGGAAACAAGTTCTCCGGCGCCATACTCGCCATCTCGTTCGGCAAGAACTCCTTCTCGCCCAACCTCACGGCCAACCGGCGATTACCAACATAGCTGTCCGGGTTCATATTGGCCACCATGCTCCGCGCCTTGGCCATGTACGCCTCATTAAAGACGGGGTTCGCCCAGCTGGCGGCAAACGGAAAGGCCTTTGCGACGTCGATGGTGTTGTTAAAGACGCCCACTTCCAAGTCCGCCGCCTCTATCTCGCTCATGTACTTGGTAAAGACGGCCCTCACTCCAGTTCGAACGGGGTGTGTGTTCGCCATAGCTGTGCTGTGCCTACTCACTTCATTGCGGCGAGTGTTTAGGTGCCTTGCTCATTTTTTGGGGTCGGGCCTAAGGGGTCAGGCCTACAATAAAAAAGGAAGCAGGGCACTCGTGTTGGTGCTAGTAAAGAGAGTAGCGAGTGGCCATGGAGTCCGTCATCAGCGACGAGTTCCTAGACGGTGCCAATGTGGTCGAGATATATTATGCGATGGGCGCAGAGGACGGCCAATGGGTGACGGACGGCTTCTCGACGGTCCCGATTGCGCACGATAAGCCGCCGCGGTTTGTGCCACGGGAGTTTCGGCGGCACGTTCAGCGGCTCGTCGAGTACAGTCACAAGCACATGACGTACTCGTATGACACGGCGAACGACGCCCAACGCAACCTCATCCGTACAACGGTGCGCGATTCTGTGCGCGACTCGGTGCATGGAGCGTTCTATGTACGGGCGCTCGCAGAGGACGTCGTGCCGTGCCATCAGTTTCCATGCACTACTGAAGTGCACCACGTTGCACACATCGAGCGCACGACCTACACGATTCACAACCGGCTCGCGCTGATAGTGGATTACGTGAAGGAAAATGAGCAGGCGGCGTATTACACGTACATGCTGCGTTACTCTCACGCAGAGAACGCGGATAGAACAAAAATTATGCAAGTCTTCCGCGAGGCGCTGGCGACCATCAAAGCTTAGCCGATAATGCGAACCGGCACATATTTTTGGAACTCCTGATGCCAAGCACACTCAAAGGCAGCGGGTTGGGCGATGGTGCGCGTCTTGAACACGGCCCGTAGCATTTTGCTCACTGTAAGCGTCGGCACTCCGGCAATCCCGACCTTGATGTTGCCACCCGTCTCGTACGGCGGGTATACGTCATAGACGTCCGGGTTCTCTGTTTTCTTGAGCCACATGATTGTGCCGTCGCCTTGCATAGCTGGGGCGGCTTGGACGGCTTGGATTGCTTGGGCGGCTTGGACGGCTTGGACGGCTTGGACGGCTTGGACGGCTTGGACGGCTTGGACGGCTTGGGCGGTGGCGTGGGCGGCCATGGGCGGCGGAGCGTTCTTTGGTGTAACTTGCGACTCGCGAATACCGGGAGACTCAGACACAACCACTTCTTTTTTGGGTGCGGTGGCGGGAGCGCTCATGGTCCCCGCCTCGCGGAACGCAGGCTCGTCCTTGACCTTGCGTATGACGGATTTGATGAGAGTGTCGTCAAAGTTGTGGAGCTTCGGCTTGAAGCGCGAGTTGTCCGGCCAGAAGTATACGCCGCGGTGCGTGTACGGCAGGTCCGCCGCCATTTCGAGCAGGCACGTGAAGCCCTCTTGGGTGGGCGCAAAGTAACGTTTCACATGATAGACGCAGCCGTCCATGTACGGGTCGTGCTTGTGGCCCTCCAGGAGCTCGGTCGCCGTCTCTAAGCGCTGCTTGAGATTTGCGTTGTTGCGCGGTCCTGCGTAAGGACGCCCGGCATAGGCAATGACGTCGTTGATGAGGAAGGCCCAGCCGCCGCGCGTGTCTTTCACCATCTCGCCGTCCAAGACCGTGCCGTTGCCATGGAACGCCTTCGGCGGGAACTGTCCGCGCCCGAGGAGCATTCGCGGGTACTCGTAGCCCGGTTGGATTTTCTTGTCGACGTAGACTATCATCGGGACGTCCTCGTACGTAATGAGGACCATGAAGTAGGGATTGCCGTTCGAGCGGAAGCACATCCAGTGTGCGGAGCGCGGGTTGGTGACCAGCTGAATGCCGGTCTCATCGAGACGGTGCCAGTGGCGCGCGATGATTTTGAGGCCGTAGGCGGCGTCGAGCCGCTTGAGGAGCTCGTCTTTGAAAACGCTGCATTTGACGTTAAAGTGAATGCGGTCGCAAAAAGAAATCACGCCGGTATGCATTTTGTATTGTGGTGGGGGAGGACGGTGGGTGGGAACGGGACCTCCTTTTTTATACTTATTGTGCTGAGGCTTTAAGCCGAAGGCTGATGCCCAAGCCTTTTTAAGGCTGATGCCCAAGCCGAAGGCTGATGCCCAAGCCTAAGCCGCTACAAGGAGCCGTTGGCCGGCCATGCACATTGGGACGTTGGCAAGAGGCGTCGCGGACGACATCGGCTTCATGGGCGGGCAGTCGCCCACGGTGCGGGGGTTGTACTCGGTGGGCACGGTGGACGAGGCCGGTTGGAAGTAGCCGGCGAGCTCGGGGCTCGCGGCGTCAGCGGAGGCCGGCTTGCGGTTGAGCGTGCTGCACGGGCTCATGACGGGCTTGTCAATGAGGTTGGTGGCGCCAATGCCGATGCCGAAACCGGACTCGCCCGCCGGCGGTTGGACGCCAGTGCCCTCTGCGCCCGTGGCTTGCGTTTCCGCGAAGGTTGGGTGCGCGCTTGCAGTTTGGATGACCGCGCGCGGACGGGTCGCATAGATGCCTAGGACGACGACCGACACTACAAAGAGCAAAACGAACCCGAAGTAAGTCGCACCGTCCATCTCTTAATATTTAACTCTGTCACTCTGTCTTTTGCAAAGAGAAGAAAGAAAACAAAGAAAGCAAGGCTTTGCTCAGGCGGCTCATGCGTGCGCGATGACTTTGGCCGCTATGGCGCCGCGGTCCGAGCCGATGACGCGGTCAATCTCACGGCCATTACGGATGTACACGACCGTTGGCAGGCGCGAAACGTCGTATTGGGCCGCAATGTCCGTAAGGACGTCGACGTTTGCTTTAATGACAAGGACGTTCGGGAAGCGGTTGGCAATGTCCGTGAACGTGGGGCTCAGTGCGCGGCACGGACCACACCAAGGCGCGAAGAAGTCGACCACGATGAGGTTGCGGGTACTTTGCACGGCTGCTTGAAAGACGTTGGTTTGCGAGATTTCAACGAGTGGCATGGTTGGTCGAGTGCTAACTTAGAGAAGTATTTTGACATAGCTTTAAGTAAGTGAATAAGTAAGTGACGGCAACAAGTGAAGCATGATTGGTGCTTTTGAGTTGTTTGCAATTGCATGCTTGTCAATGGGATTGTCGGAAGTTCTGACCGCTTTATGCATGGGTCGGAGGGCACGGGAACAAGAGGATATGCGCCGTCTAATTGAGCGAGTGACGAGTGCGAGCACGACCCAAGCCGAACGCACACCCATGCCGATTGACGTTGTTTCGGTGCAAGTGCATGGTTGCACAGAAGAGGGGTGCTGCGCAATTTGCCTAGAAGAGCATTCTAAAGACCCTACAAAGATGCAGAGGCTCACAGCTTGCGGGCATCTGTTTTGTGCAGAGTGCTTCGAGATGTGGTATGCCAAGACGCCAAGGTGCCCTCTTTGTAACTTTGAGTACGTGAAAACTACTTTGAGTACGTGAAAACTACTTTGAGTACGTGAAAACTACTTAAGGATAAGGGGGTCCTTGTGTGTAGGCAGCGATGCCTTGTATATTGCACCGGTAGCATAGATGGTTATTGCGCTCGACTGTTAATCGAGAGGTCGGTGGTTCGAGTCCACCCCGGTGCGGTGTTGTAAGTTGTTGTTTTTAGTTCTGTTAATACGCGTGCGTATTACAGAGGGAGCCGAGAACAAGCAGGGGAGGTAGGCAAATGCAAGTTATTCAGTCCATTTGGGACACCGTTCAAGATGTAGAGGATGCCTTGTCTAATAATAACGGGCGTGGACATGTCCCCAAAGCGGTGCTCTACGTTGCTTGCCTTGAAAAGCAACCGAGCAACGTGAATGTGGCTAGGGGCTGGAGAATGAATGTGATTGATGGACATGTCTATGCAGAAGATTATGAGCTTCCCATATACACCGACCCAAGAAACCCGCAAACTACATTACAGAGGTTGGTCACTGAGGATTCATTGTGCAGGGGTGTGGTGGGTTCAGGCTATGTGCGGGAAGGAATCATGAAGAACAATGTGTACTTCCTGATGTACTACGAAATGAAGTATGCAAATGGCTTGACAAAGATAACCCCTGCGGGTTTCATTCTGGCACGCATTGAGGGAAAAGGTCTATACATTGACGTCATCTGCGCCGATAGGCCGCAGAAGCCCATGTTTGCGGTTCACAAAGGTGGGCTTCTCTTGGCTTTGGCAGCCCAATACGCTAAGGAGCACAGCTTGGAACAACTCACCTTGTCTGCCTTGCCGAGCGTGCTAACTTATTACCCACAATTCAACTTTGCACACCGTCACTCTTGCGACTCTCCTCCGAGCGTCGTCATAAGTCAAAAGCTCAAGGCAAATGCGAAGAAGCGCACACCCGAAGAAAATGAAGACTACGACCCGTATGACGATGATGAATTGTTGGATTTCATGAGCGACCTGCAACTAAATGGCTTCGGGACCCGTCATGGGAGTGATTGTTCAACGAGTGGGAAGACCAAACAACAAATCAAGCAGTCAATCAAGGTTTCGAGATGCGGTGATGATGGGTTTAAGATGGTGAGCTGCTTGGACAACTCACTCCAGTTGCCTAGCGCACCGGCGTCGAAAAGGGGCTCGCAATCCAAAGCATCCCCCAAGACACCACAAAAGGCTAAGTCCCCGAAGGAAGGGCCCTCGAACACCGGTGTCTTGAGTGATGCTTTGGGCAAGACGAAATCAAAGTTGAAGTCGCAAGTGTCACCAGCCAATGTGCATGGAAAAACGAAAGCAAAATCTTTACAACTGAGCAAGTCTGCTTAGAATAGATTTGTGCTTACTCGCTGTCGCTCTCAAACTCGGGTACAAGCACTTTGGGTTGCTCCATGTCCTTTTCGGAAACTGTGTCGTTGCTTTCGTTTGACCCCTCCACCGTGTAGCCGTTTTTTTTGTAAAATGCGAGGCGCCGCCGCCCTTGGTTTATGTAGAGACTGAACTCGTCCCAAATGTCAATGGTTAGAGGAATGTGCTTGCGCTCGCACGGCTTTTGTCGTTGGATGCGGCCTATCGGTTGTTCGATTGCCGAGACGGGGGACGCAAGGACGAGCGTATCCAGTGCAGGGATGTCCATGCCCTCGCTGCTCATCGCAAGCGTCGCGAGGATGATGTCCTTGCTCTCGCTCTCTTTGAGTTCGTGCTCCTTCATGCCGCCCACGTAATAGCCCACGGTGCCAAGCTTGCGCTCGTGGATGCGGCGTTCTAGCTCTTTGAGGTGGCCGCGCCTGTCGCTAAGGATGAGAACGCGACGTGCCGGCTCTTTCTTGAGGGCGGCCGCGAGCTCGTCCATGATGACCTGGTTGCGCGGCGCGTGGTTGCACACGGCCGAGAGCGTCTGTGCCACGTTTCGCTTGCCGTTCCACATCATGCGCTCTTTGCTATACTCAGGGTCGGCGTCGTAGTAGGGCACCATTCGCACTATCATCTGGCTTTCAGTGCGTTTCTTGTTTTGATAGACGGGCTTGCCGAGGTACCACTCGAACACTTTGCGGAGACCGTCCTTGCGGTCGAGCGTGGCCGAAAGGCCGAGAAAGACGCCCGCCGTCACTTTGGGAAGGGCCTGGCTGAAGACCTCGGCCGATAGATGATGGCATTCGTCGCTCACTACCAGTCCGAAGTCTTGAAAGAGCGTCGGCGAGTATGTCTTCATGGCGATGCTCTGCAGGCTAGCCAGGACGATGTCGCAGTCTTCCGTGACGAGCTTCTTTGCTTTGATGACGCCCACTTTTGCGTCCGGCAGAAATTGGCCGATGCGCTCCTTCCATTGATTTATTAGGAACTCTTTGTGGCAGATGACAAGCGTCTTTTTCTTAAGGGCGGCGGCGATGTAGAGCGCGATGACCGTCTTGCCGGCGGCGCATTGGAGCGATATGATGCCGCCCATGCGCACCGGGTCGGTGGCGGCCTCCAAGAAGGCGTTCACGGGCGCTTGCTGTTCGGGGCGGAGTGTGCCGTTGAACGAGAGACGCGGTGCGGCGAGGCCTTTGTGGAGCGTGTCGACGGCGGGGGGACCAAACGTCTCGAAGCCAAAGACGCGCGGCATGTAGAGCTTTTTCGAGCTCTCTTGAAAGACAGGGAACGGCTTTACGAGGTCGGCGCCGGGCGCGGAGGGATTCGTGCGTGGCTTCACCGTGAGCGTCGTCTTGAGCTTCTCGACTAGGGCTTCGTTGTCGGCCTTGTCGATGGCATAGCCGCGCTGAGAGAGATAGGTTCGAGGCATTTTAACCCACTATGCGCGACCCCCTATATCAGGTGCGCATGGGCTTCGTTTTTTCCAGACATAGATATAGTAGTATAGTATGAACGCTATCGATTTCGGGATTTGGCTCTTGGCCCTTGCCGTCTTTAGCTTGGCGTTCTTCGTAGACTTGGAGCGTTTCTCCGCGTTGCGCCGCGACGAGATGCAACTTGTGTTGGGCATGGTGGTGGTCGCGGTGATTTTGTTCGTTGATGCCATCGCCGGTCTGCTGCTTGGCCTGGCGCTGCTCGTGCTCTTTTACCGGACGCACGAGGCGCTCATGGGCGTGCGCGGCGCTGACGGTTGGGCCGGGTCGTTCCGCGACCGCGACCTGATGGTGTCTCTCGAAGACTACGTGACGCCCGCCCACTTGGAGCGGGCACAGAGTAACACTATCGATTCCAACTTGGGCGCCAAGATGATTGGTATCGAGGACCCGTACGGCGGTGCGGTTTACGACGCCCAAGGGGCTTTCATTGGGATGCCCGGCACCAGTGCCATGGACACGCCATATGCGCCCGTTGTCGTGTAGAAAGGGTTGTTTGTTTTTGAACCTGTTTTTGCTTAAAATGAAGGACAACGTCGATGTGCTAGTTGAGCGCCTAACGAAGGAGCTCGAAAGTTTGGCAACGATGAAAGACAAGCGCGAGGGGCTCGTAGGCATCCATGGTGAGGTAGGACAACACTTGAACGCTCTTCGGGCGCGAGAGCACGAGGTCGTGCGTCAAGGCTTGGCGGAGGAGGCCAACGAGATTTTGTTCGCTCACAGCTCGTACGCCGAGCTTCTCAACGAAGGCAGCACGGCGGATGTCATGTACTTGAATATGAAGACATATCTGTTAGGCGTCGTGGACCACCTGCAAGTCTACAAAAAGGAGAAGGAGGCCATGCTGAACAAGTTGCATGACGTCGAGAAGCATCTTAAGACCATGCGTTCTGGTTCGCTAAGTCTTCTAGATTCAACAGGCGCTAGCAAGCGTTCACTGCTGCAAGATGCGCAGAGCGCAGGAAAACCGGCGAAGAAGGGGCGGACGCTCAGGAGCCGCTCTTAGCTTTAAACAACGTTCGGACGGCGCATGTAGATGGTGGTGAACAAGACGAAGATGAGGAGGTTCATGAAGGTCATGAAAATCGTAAGGCCGAGGTAGTAGTTGAACGCCGGCTGCGACATGTTGCCGCGGATGAGCGTGACGTAGACAAGCATGTTCGCCGAGAACGCAAAGGCCACGGCGCCCATGACGGCGATGAAGAGGGTGCGGTCCTTGCTGTAGGCCCATGCAAATAGAAGCGCGACGAAGATACCGAGCGTCATGAGGCCAACGCCGGTCATCACGTTTGCAGCGGAGGACTTTTGCTCGGCCGTCATAAATTGCTCGACAATCGCCTGCTCGCCCTCTTCTTTGGCGCGAGCGGCTTGCTCGGACGGCAGAAGGGGCACCCAAGTTGCAGGCATGCTTGTTGCTTGCTTGTTGCTTGCTTGTTCTCTCTACAAAGAATAGAGATTTGGAATCTGTTGGCTGTTTTTATTGGCTTTTGATGGCGCGGCAATCTGGCAGTAGCAGCAGCTGGGCAAAGGGCCGCGGGCCGCTCATTGTTGTAATCATCGTTCTTTTACTCGCGCTGGTATGGGTTGTTGCCTCCGCGCCATCCGCAGCAACCGCTGGGACGCAAGAAAAGGTGCGCGTTGTTGTGGTGCCGGCGGGTGGCGGCGGCGTTGGGGGTGGAGGCGCCGGTGGCGCTGTGCAAGAAGTGAAGCCAAACAAGTTGCCATCGTATTTCAGCGAGGAGTATCAACAAGTTGGCATTCTCACGTCGCCCACAGAGCGCGAGGGCGGTGACCCCATGATTTTGCCGCTATTCGGACGTCGTATGGAGCGTCATCACCGTTGGCAGTACTACGCCGCAGGCGAGAAGCCGCAGCATTTGTGGCGCGTGGCCGTGCACGTGAATGGACGCGAATGTGAGGAGACGGTGGGGTGCCCCGAGATTCTCAATGGCGACACAGTGAACGTCCCCGTGTATCCCAACCGAACGTTCGTCGCGTCTATGTACAAGCTCGATGCACCCAAGTATTTCGCGGATAGATACTAGGCTTTATAAGTCTAGTTTCAACATCAGGACGTAGAGGACAACTGCTAGAAGGAGCACCCGGGCCGCCGACATGTAGAGCTCGTTGGTGGTGAGGAGGGGGATGCGGGTGCCGAGCATTTGCGATAGCATCGGGTGGAAGATGATGGCGGCGAGGACGGCCGCGATGAGGGCGCGCTTGGCGAGGTCGAACTCGAACATGCCGGACGGCGGGCCTTGTGCATAGTGAGGGTAGTTCATCATGGCGGCCTGTTGGGCGGCAACGTGCGCGGCATGGGCTTGCGCTTGCGCAGGGTGTGCGTGAGGGGCGGCACCGGAAGGACGGTTGTTGGCCGTCGCGGCGGCGACCTCAGCGTCCATCTCTTGGAGGACGTCGCGAATGGTCGGGTCGTCAATCATCTGTTGCTGATGGCTGGACGGAGGGAGGTTTTGGACGGGCGTGCTCATGGGCGGTGTGGCCATAGTGTGAAGAAGAGAGAGGGGCTTTAGTTTAGAATGCCGAAAGAAAATGAAAGGGGATGGACGCGGTAGCGCATGGAATGACGCATGGGCGCATGTTGCATGACGCATGGGGGCATGTTGCATGACGCATGGGGGCATGTTGCATGACGCATGGGGGCATGTTGCATGACGCATGGGGGCATGTTGCATGACGCATGTTGCATTAGGTTGGAATCAATAGTTGTTCGGTCAATTTCTTCTTTTTGCAATCGACCGGATACGGGATGTACTTTACGCACTTGTCACCGACCTTGAACGTCTTATCTTGGATGCTCGCGAGGGGCGCTGCGCGAAGGACGCGGCACTGATTGTCCTCACATACACGCCGGAAGACGCTCGCGAGCCCGAGGCCGAGCAGGATGCTCACACAGATTTGACCGCGCTCGTTGTGTAAAAGACGGTCGACGACCTTGTCCGCAGACGGCAAGAGCTTTGCAAAAAGCATGTTGTGTTGTGAGTGAGTGCGCTTACTATGGTGTCATAAAACATCTCGCGATTAATAATTGAATGGTCTCATAACTGGGTCGAAAAAGACATCATCCTAAGCCGCCAAAGGTTGCGTGACCGCGTCCTTCGTGCATGCCACCGCCTCGACATTGAACTTGTAGCAGTCTCCCGCCAAGTCTTGGTAGATTATTCGGTCCATGTTGTGCGGGTTGGGGTAGGTGTCGACGTACGTCACCGCAGGCTGTATCAGGTAGACGGCGAGCATGCCAACGCCAAACGCGGTTAGAAAGGCCGCCCAATGGAATTGAAAGGTGCGCATGGGTTGTGGGATTCGCTACTACTCTAGTATATGTTTTGTATATATGTCGCGTGCCTTAGATACCGGTCGATTGTCCATGAACTTGAAGAATTCTTCTTTATTATCGGCGTGGAGAAGCCCCGCTTGCGCCTCGAACTGGCGGCGCGCGGCCTCGAGGGCCATGCGCGGCTGATTGTACTTTTGCTCGTAGCGGTCCTCTAGAATACGGTTCGATTGGTCGTTGTTGCGGCAGTCTTGGCGCCATTGGTCGTAATAATACTTGAGCGTCTTTGGAGACGTCTCGGTGGGGGCCACCGCCGTCGCTATGAATTGCTTCACGAATGTGTGCAGCGATGATGTGGGAGGCTTCTTGTCTTTCATGTGTGGCTTCTATTACTTACTGATGGATGCCGAAAAAGAAAGGAGGAGATTGTGCGCTTTCAGGCTTAGGCAAAGGGGCTCGCCGGCCAGACGGCCTCACTCGGGTGAGCGAGGCCAGTGGGCAGGTCGCGGAGGGCTTGGCGGTACTCGCGGACGGCCGATTGGGCGGTCTCGCTCAGGGGAGAGTCGATGGTCATGGCCCAGTCTGTCTCCGCCAGGCGGCGCGTGCGGTCCGCGCGGAAGGACGCCCACTGTTGCTCGAGTTTGACCGCCGTCTTTGCGGGGTCCTCCTCGAATGTGTAGGTGGTGATGGTTGTTGTGGTGGATGTCTCGTCGTCCATTTGTTCAGTGTGGTCAGTTTGTGTGGCGACCGCCTTGATGACGTCCTTGTCCATGCCATCGGGCACTTGGACGTGGACCGTCACTTCCGGCCAGCCCCACGGGCCCCCATACTTGGCCTGATTTGGGGCCTCGTCCTCGTAGAAGGTCGCGATGTTGTGGGTGGCACGCTCTATAATCGCAATAGTAGGCATTTTGGTTGCGCTCTCTGATTATTGGGTGCAATTAATTCTTTAGATGGCCGCAAAAAATGGAAGCATAGAAACAGGACGCGGTGGGAATAGAGAGACCATGAGCGCCGCCGCCACTCCGCCCGTGACAGGCGGTCCCTTGGAGAACGACCTACAGCGGAAGTTCGCGATGGACATGCATGTAGCCGGTTTCATTGTGAACTGGATGACGTTCATGGACGGCACAAGGACGCCGAGCGTCTATGGGAGCCATTGGATGATTCGAGAGGCGACGGACTTGCAGCTCCGCTTTCGTAGCTTTGGCGACAACACTGTGGCTTGGCCTGTGGTGGCTTAAAGAATGGATGAGTGATGAGTGGTAAGAGAAGGAGAAGATGGCACAAATGGACCCCGTTATTCAGACGCTCGTTGCGCATGGCTGCGGAGCGCCGATGTTCTCGTTGTCGGGCATGAACACTTGGGCGCGGGTGACAAGCGTTTACGACGGCGACACTGTGACGCTCGCGGTGCCCATTTTTGGAAGTGTCTATCGCTTTTCCATGCGTGTAAATGGCATTGATACGCCAGAGATAAAGAGCAAGTTGCCCGAGAATAGGCTACAGGCTGTGCGTGCGCGCAACCGACTGCTTCAACTTGTCGGGTTGTCGGCCTTGACGTCTGTTGGCCTTGACAATGATATGAAAAAGAAGGATATTGACGTCATGCTTGTGGCCCAACCGTGCATAGTTTGGGCGGAGTGTGGTGAGAATGATAAGTATGGTCGCGTGTTGTGCACTCTGTACAAGGACCCCATGAAGACGGAGAGCTTTGCAGAAGTTTTGTTGCGCGAGAAGCTTGCTTATGCATATGGCGGCGGAACAAAGTTGAAAGAGGAGGAACAGCTCAACCACGCGTAGCCGGCCAAGTAAGGGTGTCGTCGAAGAGGGACTTGAACTGCTGCGAGACGGTGCGGTCCGGGTTCAATTGCTCCGAATACAGAGAGCGCGGCACCATGACAACCTTTGTTTTTTGCTTCGGGCACTGCTGTGTTTGATTGTAATAGCCCTGCATGACCATGACCACGCCTACAAAGAGCACAAACACCGCGACTGCTTTCATCTGTTTACTTGCAGTCTCCTTGCTCACAGACGAGATTTCTTATTTTGAAACATGTTAAAAATAAGGGGCTGTTTAATTATTTATTTACGGCGTGGATGTGGGCTCTTGGACGGTCTCAGCTAGGACGGTCTCAGGGACGGGCGCTTGAACGGTCTCAATGACGGTCTCCGGGACCGGCTCATTCGTTAGCTCCTCTTGGAGTGCGGCGGGCGCAGCAAACTCAGACTTGTAGTGAGGGTTATCGTGGTGGCCATCGAGCTCGTCTTGAAGAGTGGCGGATGCGTCGACAGCTTTGGCGGAGGCGTCGAGGGTGGCTTTGGCGGCTGTGTCGAGGGCGGCGGCCGCGGCGCTTGCGGTCTCCTCCTCGCGGCGCTTCAGCCAGGCGTCGCGCTCCTCCATGGCGTTCGTGACCTTGTCTTGCTTGCGCTCCTCGTAGTGCTGGTCGCGCATATTCATGTTTTTGTTGTACTCGGACATGAGCGTGTTCAGTTGCTCGGCGCCCGTGTACTTTTGCTCCGCGACTTGGTCAGCGCGAGGGTCCCAAGGGACCCAGCAGCCGACTTGGGCCACGAAGATGTTGTGCTTGTCGCCCATGCGCTTGAGGACTTGTGCGCGGATTTCGGCCTCCTTGATGGTGTCAAACACGCCGCGCACCTTGAAGCCGCGGACGGTCGTACGGAACTCGTTGGCGCGGTGGAACTCGTCCTCGATGTCCGCCGAGTGGACGCTCTTGAAGAAGCGGTATTGCTCCTGCAGCTCGCCGGCCTCGAACAGGTGTGCGTTGGTCTCGCGAATGGCCGAAAGACGGTCGGCGGCGTCGGGGTGGATGGTCTTGAGGTTCGTCAGGAGGAACTCGAGTTGCTTCGTCGCGTCCTCTAGGAATTTGCTGATGTAGAAGACCTCCTTGTTGGCAAGGACGTCCTCAGGCGAGAGGAAAGAGACGCATGCGTAGTTTTGGTTACGAAGAGGGGCGTCCTCGTCGAGGTAGTCGATGGGTTGCTCGGGGGTGGGAACGGCCGACATGTTGTGGGAGCGGGGTGTGTAGCTGGTGGCTCTGACTAATTGTAAGATGGCGCGAGTTCTCTAAATGGTTTTTTCTTTGGCTGTAGATAGATAGCTTGCTGCTATAAAATACAAAATGAGCTACACGCTGAACTTCGAAGAGATGGTGTCGCGCATCGTCAAGTACCTGCTGGAGGGTCTGGTGGTGGGCATCGTTGCGTTCGTGCTGCCGAGCAAGGGCATGAACCTGGGCGAGGCCGCTGTTATCGCCCTGGTCGCGGCGTCGATGTTCGCGCTGCTGGACCTGCTATCGCCGTCCATCGGTGCCAGCTTCCGCCAAGGCGCGGGCATGGGCCTGGGCTTCGGTCTGGTTGGCTTCCCTTGAGTGCTAGGTGTGTATGTGCTCTGCTAGGTGAGTCGGGTATGTTGTTTTTCAAATGATGCTTTGATATAAAGCAGAGGGTGTAAAATATGGCAAGCGAAGTAAAAATGAGCAGCGAGAGCTCTTTTAGGCGCGCGGTAAATTTCGTTATTACAGGCGGTCAAGTGTCGGCGTCTTTGACGGCAATGATGGCGGTGGCGTTCTTGCCGGTGAAAACCTACTTGGACGTCGAGTCCATTCAAAAAGAGCAAGAGAAGATGCAAATCGAGCAGACACAGATGAAGGCCGATGTCGTGTCTATTCAACGTGATGTGACCGCCATTCTTGCCAAAGTCAGCGAACGGCGGCGCGGGTGGTTTTCATAGTAGCTCTGGGGCTGCATCATCTTGTACAAGACGCTTACGCTTGAGTTGAATGGGAAGAGGTCCAATGAACGCTGGTCCCGGAGTGTAGTTTTTATGATTGGCTTGAGCGATGGGGTTACTCCACTCAAGGTTTTCAGGACGGTTGTTTTGAATGTTGCGGTCTTTGTGGTTGACACTGATATTTACGCCTGGTGGAGCAGGACCGTGAAATGTATGGCAAACGAGCGTATGTATTTTCTTGAAGATGCGCTTCGATTTGAACGATAGCTGAGTCATGAAGTAACCACCGTCGGACATGATTCCAAATGTAACTACACGATTCGTTTTGAGACGTCCAAAGTTGCTGACCCACACATCTTGAATAAGGTCGGGGAAGTTTGTCACTTTTCTCCACACCTCTCCCACCGCGTCCATATCAGCATACTCGAACCGCCATCCGTTCACCGTTCCGCCTTCTTTAGCGGCCTTTGAGATGACGCCAGAGTTGGGGTGTTCATTGCAAATGTGACGAGCGGCCTTTATGATAGTAGAAAACTCAATAGATTCACCAGCTTCGTTTGTCCCAATGACGATTTTTCCTCTTTTATCCGCGCATGCAGCGCTCGAGTGCGGATTGCAGCGTCGAGTGTGACGGCGATGCACAGTCGGGGTAAGGAAACGTAGATTCTCGAGGCGGTTGTCAAAGCCGTTCTCATTGATGTGGTCCACCTCTAAGCCGTCCCCTGATTGACCCGTAAATGCCTCGAGAAGAAGCCGATGAACACGTTTGTATTGATAGTCACCGTTCTTATCGACTATGCGAATTCTATAGTAACCATTGGATTCGGTTCCTTGCGTTATTTCGCCGTTCTGCAATAACACCGTGCCGTCACGGAAAAATGTGTATTTTGGAAACTCAGGATGAATGGCGCTTTCCATCGTGTCGATGTGGTTAATGTGTATATGACGACGTAGTGCATGTGCCGTATCCTTTTTTGGGATTTGTGTTGGAGGGAGCCAGGCCCAAACTAGGACCCAATGCCGTCCGATGCACAGCCGTCCAACGCAAGGCCGTCCAAGGGAATTGTGCCAGGACTTGGGCCAGGCCATCCATAGCAAAAAATGATTATGGCTCTCACACAAGGTTGTCAAATAATCACAATCCCTTCCGCAATCACTATCAAAATGGCTCTCGAGTTCCGCCCCAAGACGGCCCCTCTTCAGATTCAACTCACCAGCGACGAAGCTTGGAAGGACGTTACCTTCGGCAACACTACATATCAGGTCTCTAGCAATGGACGCTTCCGCCGTCCTTCCGGAGTTACGAACATCGGTACCGCCATGAGCGGCAAGAAGTGCCGGTATGTCACGATGACTTACAAGGACGCCAAGAATATGACTCATTCGAAGCGCGCTTACATCCATCGTCTGATGTGGGAGGCGTTCAACGGTCCTATTCCGGATGGGCATTTCGTGATGCACAAGACGGATGCTCCGCTTCTTCCGGACGGGAGCCATCGCAGCTGGCTGGGCGACCTTTGGGTAGGTCTTCCTGGAACGACGGCGGCCGTCCAAGAGGAGGATGCCGTTCTTGAGGAGGGTGGTCATGATGAAGATGGCGAGCAGGACGGCGAGCAGCAGGACGGCCAGAACATCATTACGACGGTCATCGAGAGCCGTCCCCGTCACGCCGCGACCGCGAAGGAGCACAAGACGCCGGTTGGCTTCTGGATTCAAAAGGCAGCCGGTGGCAAAGGGGCGGCGGCGGTCGTCGACATCAAGCGCGCGGTCAAGAACGGTACCCACCTGCAGTGGAAGTCGCCATCTTCGCTGGTTCTAGGACTGGAGGTCAAGATAGAAGTCGCCAAGAAGATGGTAAGGTGGGTTCTGGCTCGTCACCCCGATGTTGCCAAGTTCGTCGATTGCGACGGCTGCAAGGAGAACGTCGAAGGTTTGACCGAAGACGACCTGGCGTTCTACAACAACTTTACTTTCCGCGAGAAGGACGACCCGTTCCGGGACAAGACGAAGGAAGAAGAGAAGACGAAGCGGCGCACCGTTCTTCCGCCGGTGGAGAGCGGTATTACGGGCGAGATGATGCCCAAGTTCTGCTCGTATCGCGCAAGCACCGAGATTCATGGTGAGAAGTTCTTAATCGAGAATCACCCCAACATGACCCAGCGGACGTGGTCGACACCAACCTCTCACAAGTACACAACGAAACAAAAGTATGACCTGATGATGGTGCGCCTTGGTGAGCTTAATATTGGCAAGGACGATGAAATTATTAATGAAGTGGTGGAGGATGATGCCTACGCTCGGAAGCTGAAAGAGGTCAAGGACGCTGCCGCGGCCAGCAAGGTGGCGGCCGGTGCGAACGGTGCGCCTGATGGCCACAACATCGTGAAGATGCACTACAAGGCCGCCCCGAAGCCCAAGGTCGTATACGCAAGGCCGTCCATTCAAAACGTAGCGAAGGACTCGCAGCACAAGGCCAACATCGCTCTCTCCAATGTGCGTCTCAAGCGGGCGAGGTCGGGAATGACGGACGCCATCATCGACAAGGTCCGGGAGCTGATTGCTGCGAAGAAATCCAACAAGGAAGTGGAGGAAAAGCTCGGCCTGACGCGCGCAGTGGTGTCGCGAATCAAGAACGGCAACATGATTAAGGAGTCCGAGATGATGGAGGTCGGCGAAGAACGGTACAAGGTGCCAGGCGAGCTTGTGGTTGCTCTCCCCAATGGCGCAAAGCGCCGCAAGATATCCGCGGACAAGCACATGGAGGTCATCAAGTACGTTTACGAGCATCCCATGGGCATCGTCGAGCTCGAGGAGAAGGCGAAGGAGCTCTTCGACATTGACATTTCACACGAGGTGTCCAAGAATCTCCTCAAGGGCTGCACCATGTTGACCGAGGTCGAGTTTCCGGTCGCAAACACGACATGGGACGAGTACAACCGTCTCATCGACGCCATCAAAGTTCGCAACTACCGCGCACTCGCGCTCGCTTACCGGGGTTAATTGGGGGGATAATATGGGATGAATGGGTGGTCTCGACCGTTCTTTTTGCCTTGCTGGTTGATTGTAAGTAATCATGGCGCCAGCATGCTAGATTCGAGGCGAATGGGTGGTCTTGACCGTTCTTTTTTGCCTTTCTGGTCTATTGTAAGTAAACAAATAATCATGTCGTCTGTATGCTAGATTCGAGGTGAATGGGTGGTCTCGGCCGTTCTTTTTGCCTTGCTGGTTCATTAGATAATCATGGCGCCTGCATGCTAGATTCGAAGCGAGTGAATAGTAAATATTCAAAGGAAGTAAAAATGATTTGCAGTGTGCGTTTTTGAGACAGATTTTGTGATTTCCGCACCACTCTAGTTTGAGTAGGCCAATCCGCCCATCCCACTCAAAATTCTCAGTACATTGTAGTTAGTAGCGAACACCTTCGCCGTGGCCGCGGGTGCGTTGGCCAGGCGCTCCAGCTTTAGGCTGGCAGTGTCAATGCGCGACATGTTCAGGGTGCCGGAGGGTTGGTGCTCCTCGGGCTTCAGGGCGAACGAGTACACGTAGATGTTCTTGCCGATGGGCACGTTCTCGTGGTGTTGGAAAGGTTGGACCAGCTCGAAGTAAGCGGCCGGGCGGGTGGCAAACCGGTCGTGGCCGTTCAGTTGCAGCTTGGCGGCCTCCATGGTGCCCGAGTACTCCAGCTTCTCGTCGCCGGCAGCCTTCAGGACCCACACGAGCTCCTTCACAGGATGATTAAAACTTAGTTTTATGTTACCAAGAGTGGTCTCGTCACCTGTGAATTGAAGCTGGTCAATTAGATATTCGTGACTCATTTGGCTGAATCTGCGTCTCTCGTCCGTATCGAGGAAAACATAATCCACCCACAGACGCGCGTCCATGTTTGCGCCATCGACGGCAGCGGTGGCATCGGAAACCTTGCCGATGTCCTCGAACTCAATGTTGACCTTGACATCGTGGTATTGCAGGGCAATCAGGGGCAGGGCCAGGCCGGGGTTGCGGCAGAACCAGAACTCCAGGGGCACGTAGACGGTGTTCTTGGCCAGGCCACCCTCGCCGGTCAGGGCGGAGTAACCGGCTTGCTTGCCCATGGGCAGGGACAGCTCGTTCCAGATGTGCATCCACTCACCGTAGTGCTTGTCAATCTTCTGGCCACCAATCTCCAGCTCGACCGACTTAATCAGGGCCAGACCGGCCTTGTCGACGTAAGACTTTCCGGCCGCCAGCTCGGGCAGCTCGACTTGCAGCCACATGCGGTGAATCAGGTCACCGTTGCGGGAGATTTGGGCGGTGACGCGCGAGCCGAAGCGGGGGGAGCCGTTGAACGATTGCTCAATGGCCTCCATCGCGAAGTTGGTGTGGCGGCGGTACACGACCTTCCAGAAGGTGATTTGGGGGTTGCCCGTCAGGTAGACATCTTGGGCACCGTAAGCGACTAGTTGCAGAAGACCACCGCCCATTTTTGACGAGGTAAAGACTTGGTTGTACTCTCTCCGGAGAAAATAAATTTGGGCGGGGTCGGAAGGGAGGGCCGGAAGGGAGGAGGAAACTCTAGCTTCTCCGATTGGAGGGGGTGTAGTTAGCTAACTACACCCCCTCTGTGTTAATTTTGTACGTATTTGAATCACAAGTACTCGAGGAAAAAAGACATACACATTAACTCATTATTGGTAATCCACGCGAAGAAAGGGCTACCAATATTGTATTGATAACTTCAGCCATACAAAATGCAGGTGCTTGTGGTCGATATCGAACAAATATGCAATCTAACTGTTGTTCGATGTATTTCTGCCGAGCCATGTCGGCCTCAAAGCGTATACTTGAGTGAGTATATTCTTCATCGCATTCAACAGCCACTCTTTGTACAGGAAAGTAGAGGTCGATGATATACCGATGGTCTCCTTCAATACTGTATTGTGGTATCATTTTTATGCCGTGAAATGCACGCATTATGTAATCAACAGTTTCAGTTTCAACAGGTAGTAATTTTGTATTCGACACATCAATATGAAAACGCCGAGCTAGCTCAGTCGCTCGTACTTTTCTAGAACGCAGTAGAAGCAACTTTAAACAATCGAAAGACACACACGTTACACATCTGTTCTTATCAAGCACGACGCTTTTTGTTCCCGATGGGGGAAGCTTGTGTATTGCCATACGGATGTTTGATGAGATATCAAGGTCGCGTGCACAAAACCAGGTCGCTCCATTGTCGTCAACATGCGTCCTTATCCCCAACGAGGTTGCTATTGATTGTTGGGTCTCCATTTGTATAACCGCATAGGCCTAGTTTATGTATTACCCTCTTAAGTGCTGAGGGGGAAAAGGACTTAAGAGCGTCGCAATACAAATATAAAATGGCGGGCCCTCACGTGTCTGATGCGGCTCTTCGTGATATGCTCGACACACTGCGCAACGATGTGGTGGCTTTCAAGCTCGTAGAAAACCACATCAAGAGAAACAAGATGAACAAAATTGTCGACCGCCTATGCTGGCACATTTGTTCTCAGGAAGTGAAGGACGTAAAGAAGATAATTGACAAGATAAATGAAGAAGGTGATGAGGAAACTGAGGCAATCCCACTGACACAGGAAGAGTGGGAAACCATCGTGCACCCATCCGGCGACTGGTGCCTATACATGACGTTTGACGAGAGGGCTTTTCAAGAAAATGAGTCGAAAGCTTACGAACACATCAGATCATGTGTGAGCGACGAAAAGAATAAAAACCTAAAACAGTCTCATGCTCAAATTGAGCTAACCATTCGCCGCGGTGAACGGTTCACGGCAACAACCACTCTTCGAGAGGTGCTAGAGCGCATTAAGAGCGGTCTGGTTTACGGATACTACGAAGGAATCGTACCATCGGCTCAAGACCACTTTCTGTACTCCGACAACTTCAATGACATTCCAATCTACAAGCTTCAAACGGGCACTTGATGATATGCTATATCATCTATGAAATTTTTGTACCCTCGTTTTTGTAGGATTGATTGTGAACACATAATCATGCCCGCCACCCTCCGAGAGCTTCACAGTGCGTTGACACGCGAACAATGTCGCGCGCTCATGTCGGACACCCGCCCCAAGGTCATCAATCCACTGACAGGTCGTCAGATTGAGCGCTTCAAGGCATTGCACACTAAACTCGTAAAGGCGTGCAAAGGCCGTTATGCCTCTTTGGAAGCCGCGCATGTTGCGCATGTTGCGCATGCTACGCATGTTGCGCATGCTACGCATGAACAAGACCAGGTTCCGCCTCACCGCCCGGAACCTCGTCGTGTCCATGCGCGTGTAGGCACCGCCACCCAAGCTGTCCAAGCCACGCGTACCCAAGCTACCCAAGCCACTCGGACACAATCCCCACACGCCCCACCGACGATACACTCGCCTGTTCTACGAGCTATGGAGCAATCCCGTGAACAATTCACACGAATCGAGGCTGTCTTGCGCGACCATTTGCGAGCCATAACAGAACTTGGCGGCCGTCTTCCAGCGAATCGCAGAGACTCACCTGTCCACGCTCAAGAGTTGCACCGGCAAGCAGCCATGATTCAAGGTATGCAAGAATCGTTAACACGGCATGCAGAATCCAACGAGCAATGCCGTGTTCATCTTGCACAATCAGAGGGCCTTGTCGACACGTTAAACCAATCCATCGTCGATTTGCAAGCAGAAAAAGTTACACTCGGCCGCCAACTACGCGATTGCCGACGCGAGTGCGAGGTAAACCGTTCGCAGGACGAGACGGCTCGCCAGTTCCAAGCTCGCCTCGACAACTGCAACGCGACCTTGTTGAGACGCGAAGAACAACTAAATAATGAGGCGCGGCGCATTGAACAACTTCAACGCAACTATGCGATTATCGAGCAAGACCGCGATGTATTGCAAGACCAGCTGGTGAAACTGCACAGCCAATATGCAAAAACGATGAAACAATATGCACAGGCTGCAAGCGACGTTGAAGAGCGCAACGAAATCATTCAGTTAATGCAAGTTCACATCGATGAGTTGTCATTCGCCGCCGCTTGGCCGTCCCCGTCCAAAAAGAGTGTATCTGTTACCCGTTCCGCTTCGTCGAACTCGTCGAGTAAGTCGAAATCAAAATCTAGCAGTAAACATGATTCCCCGCCGGCACCTGCCCCGATGGCCTCTGTCTCAACAGCGAAAACGCGCTCCCCATCGGTAACCGCGGCTTCTTCACCTACATCTGCACCAGCGGCGGGAGCATCAGCATCGCCCTCCACCTTTCCTCAAGCAAAGCCCGCATCGGCACCGCTTCCAAAACGCATGCGTAGCAAGACCTTGTCAAAGGAAGTGGATAAGAAACGCGCAAGAGCGAATCCACCCTCCTCACATGCGAATGCTGAGACTGAGGCTGAGATGCCATCTGCGCACCCCCGTCATGCACGGGTCAAGCGCCAACGGAGCACAAACGTCTCCAGAGAGGGCAAGAAGCGCACCAAGGCGAATCCCAATGAAGTTTTGCCGCCCTCTCCCGAAGCTTCGCCGCCTCGGCGCCCGAGAATCAAGCGCCAACGGAGCACAAACATTTCCAAGGAGGACAAAAAGCGTGCAAGGGCGAACCCGTACTCGCCTGTCGAGAGCCCGCCCGCCGCGCCCGCACGGTCGTCCCGTCGCGCAGGATTGCGACCGAATCCGAAAAAGAACCCAAAATATATGTAAATTGTTAAGAGATAAGCATAGTCAGTATTCTTTCTCCTAATGGCGCTAATGTAGGTCTTGCTTTTGGTGTCAATAACGGCGAGTCGGCTCTTTTCCTTCGATGCCAGTTATGTTAATCAAACGAGCATTTAAAGACCCACACACTCATTTTTGTATTCGCATGCTCAAAGAGAAATCGGGGAAGAAGAGGTTGCCATCCACAGAGACCTCCAAGGAAGTGACGTTGGATGCGCGGCATCAACAATTTGTGGACAATGTGGTGGACAAGTGTGCAACCCTTGAAGCAAAGAGAGCGGAGCGAGAGTTTGCTTTATCAAACCTGACAGAATGGAGGCAAGTCATTCACGAGACGGCACAGGGCGGTGGGCCAGGTGGGGCAGGCAGCGGCGGCAACAACACCGAAAACAAAGGCAGCTACAACACGGCCTGGTCCAGCAATCTGTACTGGAGCGACCAATACCAGACCCTCAACAAAGTCATACAGCGCCTCGAGAGCGCCGAGGAGGAAATTGAGTACTACGAGAACACCGGCGAGATTCTGTTCGAGTACTACAACTTGTTGGACAAGCAAGACGCCTGCATGGCGCCGCCCGTCCTTCAGCCCACCATGCCGTCTTCGCGTGCACCGCTGCGGGGTCGCAAGAAGCACAACGTGGTCGTGGCGACTCGCAGCATTCTCGAGGCACTCACGGGCGTCGCGCCGGCGGCCGCCAACGAGTCGCCCTATCAAGACACAAACACGTCCTTCACCGCGCGCACAGCAGAGGCGCCCAATCCGGACCGCCAACTCGGCGACCGTGAGCGGCCGCAAGGTGACAAGCGGGCCCTCGTGGAGGCCTATCTGTCGCGTGTGGACCCGACGTTCGTGCCGTCCAACGACTCGAGCGCCGCCATAGGGTGCTGCCCCGATTGCAAAATACCGTTCATGACGTATTTGCAAGAGGGCATCATGGTGTGCACCGAGTGTGGGCACCAAGAAATCATGCTCGTGGAGCAAAACAAGCCCATACACCGACAACCGACGAAAGAGACCAGCCACTTCTCGTACAAGCGCATTAATCACTTCAACGAGTGGCTTTCGCAATGCCAAGGGCAAGAGAGCACCGACATTAGTGACGAGATATTCGAGCGGATTCTCGCCGAGATACGCAAAGAAAAGATAGATGTGACGCGCATGACCTATTACAAGATACGCGAGATTCTGAAGAAACTCAAACTGAACAAGTACTATGAACATGGACACTACATCATTTATCGGATAAATGGCATTCCGGCGCCCAAGTTTAGCCAGGAGCTCGAAGAAAAGTTAAGAAGTATGTTCAAAGACATACAGGCGCCGTTTCTAAAGCACTGTCCTATACATAGAAGTAACTTTCTATCATATTCATTCGTTTTGCATAAGTTTCTTCAGCTACTTGGCAAAGACGAGTTTCTCAATCACTTTACACTTCTAAAAAGTAGAGAAAAACTGCACCAACAGGACTTGGTTTGGAGAAAAATATGCGACGAACTCGGCTGGCAGTTCATCCAAAGTGTATAGAAGTAACTTTCGACTTCACTCGTCCACTTCAGCATCAAGCCCCCTCGCCATCAACCTCCTCGGCGTCGGCCTCCTCGGCATCGACAATGCGATACATGTAGCCATTCACAGTTCGCTTGGTCGAGATGGCCAAGCTCATAGAAGGCACCGACATCCCGCACTCGTGTGCGGCGTGAGTAATCGAATCGAACGTCTCAATCACCTCCTTGGACGCCGCATTTACTTGTTCAACCGCCTTGCGTTTTTTCGTCTTTGAGTTGCGGCCAACCGCCTCGGCGCCCTTCAAACAGACGCCGAAATACCCAGCTGAAAGATGCACAGCGGAGCCCGTGTGAACCATCGTCGAAAAGCACTCCTTCTTGAAGAAAGTCCGCAGCTGTTTTTTATCACCCGACGTCAATTGATAGTCGGGTGAGCCCTTCCCTTTCATCCACTCCGTGAACTTCTCGTGCAGCTGTTTGATGGCCATGCGTCCAGTCACTTGTCGCACGCAGTTTTGATTGACAAACTCCTGAAGGACGGCCGACGTCCCGTTCATGTCGAAGGGCGGTAGGGGAATCATGCGAAGACCAGCATATGCAACGACGCTCTCGCCCGTCCCGGGAGTGAATAGCTGGGTTTTCTTGAACGTGTGCGTCTTGAGAAACGTCTTTAACTCAGCACAAGCAGTCTTGGACGTCTCTCGGTTCCAAAGACGGTAACGTGCGACAATCTCGACAAAGGGCGTCGCTGCGTTCTTCGCCGCCTCAGCGTCCTTTGCCGTCTTACTCGTGTCCACCGTCTCAAAGCACTCCTTAAAGAACTTTTCGATACGAGCGTCTTGGTTTTGGCGTCTTGGCGCATCAATCTTATTTTGCCATTCATCGACCATGCTCTTAAGGACGTCGAGCTCAATATGCAATAAGTTTGAACCCGTAATGCGTTCAGATGATAGCTGATGGATGAGCACAGTTAAAAGAACTTTAGCGTCCGAACAAGAACGCTTGTACACTGTGTCGGTGTCATCTGTTTCCGTCAACCGAAACACATTTTCGAGTTCTTTGCACTTCACGATGTAAACGTATTGTTCAGCCATTTGCAACAGAATGAGGTAATGGTGGAGATGGTGAGCGTTCTTCATTTTTTAATGCCTGCGTCGCAAGCGGTGCTTGGCCCAACAACATTTATTTTTTGGCCGGGCCACTTCGACCAATTCGCTTTCCTCCAGCAAACCCGAGCGTAGCCAATCGGTCTACATATGCCCGCGGGAAAGGCGGGTTCGTAATCCGGGAAATCAAGTTTTCTCTCAAAAGAGCGTATTCGGCGCTTGTCAGTGTGTCCACCTTTGGCATTTTCTTCTGCCGAGAGACGGATATACGACCAGTTGACAATGTGGGCGATAAGAGCCGATTGTCATGCACATAGATGCTACGCTTCCGGGTTGCTTCACCTACATCACGTTTAACAGTAGCAATAGGCGTTGGCGTTGGCGTTGGCGTTGGTATTGGCATCTTTTGTGGAGACGGTGTCTTTTGCTTTTGAACAACTGGTTGAACCTTCGGCTTGTTAGACCGGAAGAACGTATCAATGCGGCGTTGCCCTTTAGGGACAACACTTGACACAATCTTCGAAGGCGACCGGCCCGGCGGCGAAGAAGAACGGTCCGACTTTTGACTCGACATACTAATGATAGAGCCGTCTTTTCTTTTCTCTACATCACATGTGAATCAATCAAAATACGCATTTCTACACCGACCCCGTCACATTTATCAGCCCACGACAACTTTTACGTACAGTAAAAAGAAGAGGAGGACCGCCTGAGAAGCATGGCGCTCACATGCCTAGAGAGCGACGTGGTCAAGCTGCGCCCCGAACAAAAGGCCGTCGCGTCCTATCTGCTTGACAACCACGGCATTCTTGCCATTCACAGCACAGGCACCGGAAAGACGCTCACATCTGCGGCCGCCGCGGCGTGCCTGGTCATGTCCGGGCAGGTCGAGCACGTGGTCGTCCTTGCAAAAAAGTCCGCGCTCTCGCAGTTTGAAGCCGAGGTCCGACGTTACTGGGGCAACCGCGCCACCATCCCCCAAGACGCCCTCATATGTACGACCCACCAACAGTTCTTTACCAAGAACGCCAAAGACGTTATACCGTCCAAGACGTTCATGATAGTCGACGAGGCCCACGAATTCACCAATCCGCTCGCCGCCGGCACCAAACGCATCCTGAAGTTTTCGCAAGCATGCCACCGCATTCTCCTCCTAACGGCCACGCCCATTGTTAACACGTCCTACGACCTCGCGCCTCTCATCGCCATGGTCCGCGGAGAACCCGTGTTGGCCCGCGCGGCCTTCGAAGAGATGCTCGCAAAACCTTCAGCCTTCAAAAAGTTCTTCAAGGGCGCCGTTCACGTCAACATGATAGACAAAAACACCGACCCGCACTACCCGCACGTCAAGGTGCATCAAGTGGCGATTCCCATGGGACCGTCCACCGCAAAGCAATACGCCGTAGAGGCGAAGAAACACATGCCGTTCGACATCAACCTGCGGCAACTCTCACTCGGTCATGGTGAGTGTGAAAAGTGCGCATGGCTGATGCAGCACATAAAATCATGGATTGCCCGCGGCGAAGGCAAGATTCTCATTTACACGGCCTTCCTAGGACGGGGCAGCGTCCTTCTCACCAAGCTCCTCAAAGAGAGCGGCATCAACACACTTCTCATAGACAGCAAGGCCAACGGCGGCGTTCGCCATAAAGCCGCGCTTTTGTTCAACAAAAACACCGAGCCCGATGCGGACGAAGAACGTGACTTGCGTGCCCTCGTGAAGTCGCAGTCGAGAACGAAAGTGGGGACGCGGTGCGGCGAGGACAACGTCATGCTCGTGCGGGAAAGCGAGCCCGTCCCTCCCCAAAAGGGCGAAAAGCTGGGCTTTAAGTTTTCATGGGAGTCGCCGGACGGCAAGCCGAAAAAGCTCAGCACAGCCGAGCAGGCCTACGTTGACAAGCTCGTCACACTCTTTTTCCCCCGCGGCGCCAGGGGCGCGCGGGCAACCGGGCGCGTCGCTTCTCGGCGCGTCCGTTTGAACCGGGCAGCTGGCGCCCACACCTTTTGCGCGGCCGCAGCCGCGTGGCCCGCTGCCGCCCCTCTTTCTGCTCCATTCCACGGCGCGCGTCTTGCTTGCTGCATGGCCA
>Ga0209768_10000022_pt1 | contig 91612 bp, 151 predicted proteins | sample LauGreSBDMM110SD_3_FD_187564 | JGI IMG/M metagenome (GOLD analysis project Ga0209768, IMG submission 187564) | Freshwater lake microbial communities from Lake Michigan, USA - Sp13.BD.MM110.SD (SPAdes) (version 2) | ecosystem: Environmental > Aquatic > Freshwater > Lake | place: Lake Michigan... | reverse complement strand
CATGGTCGACTGGGTGCAGGTGCAGGGGCCGCGGTTGGTGGTGTGGCTTGTGCCGGAGGTGTGGCCTGTTTTTTAGTCACATTAGAACTTTGTTGTCCTACGCTTTTGCCACTACCCATGCGTTTATTACCGGCTTCGGCAATCACACTGGCAAAAGCCATTACGCTTATTAATAAAATTGCAATAAACTTTTTCATATTATCTCCTTGATGCAAGTACTATCTTGCAAATATGCTCCAATCGCTCTATGTGTTCATAGGCTCTCCATGGACTTGTGTCAATGGCAACTACTCCATGTCCCTTTATGCCCACAATATCAAAAGCAATATTGCCAGCCGTATCCAATTGCAACTGCCGATGACATTGATCCGCAAGCTCTTGACTGATGGGAGGCACATCGCCTACATTGGGTGCTACCCGAGTATATCTATTTAATTCTGGAAAGTCTGCACTCACTGTGCTTAGATCAATGCCGGCGTGCATGGCCGCAATACAGTAAGTGGGGTGAACATGTACAACCACACGAACCTCTCCGGTGTGTTGACCCATTTCTTTTTGCAATCCAAAATGCAATGGCAGTTCTCCACTGGGCTTGAGGTTGGCACTGATATCAGTATATGTCAACTCAGTGCTGGCATGATACAGCCTAGGAGGTTGGTCATAATAACCCTTCTCAATGCCAATCTTCTTAAACTGATCTGGCTGTAGAGTTTGTTTACGGACACCACTGGGAGTGATATAGAAGTGGTCACGGTCGTGATGTCGTATGCTGACATTGCCATCACGACTGGTAATCCAATTACGCTTGTAAGCGTCTTCTAGCACTTCACAAATGGTTTCTAACATTATTCATGACCTTTATGAATCAGCTGATTAACAATATTAAGATCAAACTCTAATTTAGAAATTCGATCGCGCATCTGTTGATATTCTTCACTGTGTACATCGCCGTTGGCAACCACAATATCTAAATACATCTCTGCGGCTCGGTCATGTGCAATTTTAAGCTCGTGTTCTATTAGTACTCTTCTGTCTTTTAACATTATGCAAACAAGTCCTCATTCCATTCACGGTGTCCTTCACGGAACGCCATGTTACTTTGTGTTTCACGAACTTCTACACGATAGCACCAAAGTCGTTGTGCTTCACCGTGTCCTAGGTAATCAGGAATGTAAACACCATTGACATACTTGTAAAGCTGATCTGCTAGACCTTCGCAACCCAATTTGGGCAGGATTGTCAGTTTGGCCAACTTGCGCTGTTCCATCTCTTTGTAAAAGGCCAGTTCAGGATCGTCCTCTGCTACCAGTAGGGTGTGATCAAATTGACTTTCCAATACACCTTTGAGTTCTTTGAGGCCACCATAATCGGCCGCCCAGTTGCGAGCATCCAGATAGTCTGTACCAAAGTAAAACTTCATACTAAAACTGTATCCATGAATTAAATTGCAGTGACTATCGGCCCTCCACTGTCTGTACGCACATGGAAATGCGTCATGATACTCTTTGGTGCTGGTGTACTTGTATTGTACGGGTTGTAATAAATTTGCCATTGTTATCTCCTTTAGATTTAGCAATGACATGCAGAATATTTAAAGAGGGATGAATGCCGAAAAGTCCTCTAGCTATACTTATCAAAGCGTTATCGTGTTTTCAACTCTTTAATACCTAGTTTGGAAAAGGATCGTTGTACTCCAATGAGTTGACTCCAACAATCCCATAATGCATGGTGTGCCGCACCTTGTGGTCTCTCTAGTCCAGGCACCAATGCATATAGTGTACGAGCGTCACGGGCTTGCCAGTAACTCCAGGCCACTCCTCGCTTGAGTTCGCGACTAAAGTGTTCAAGTATGTTTAGGTCAAAGCCTGTACCGTTGGCCCATATTGCGTCGACACCACCACACCACTTGTGGAAGTCTCGTAGCACATCACGAATGTCATGCCTGTCATCTTCTGCAAATGCTTCCGCACGAACTTCTTCGTTTTGTTTGCCCCACCATTCCAGCGTGGCATCATCAACAATATGATCAAGCCCTTCAAAGCTTTCTAGGCTAACACGACGATAAAATGTGTCCATTTTTTCCATTGGGTTGTTGACATCATCTGCCCAAGGATTGAATCGTATTGCACCAATAGTAAGCATTAGGCTATTTGGTTTGGTGCCAAGTGTCTCAAGGTCAACCATAATATGGTTTCCAGGAGTGTTATAGTTAAATGCTGTTACCATTGGTAACTTCCTTTTTCTTTAAAATCCAAGAACCGTCTTTGTTGTCGTGCCACTCAAGTGTGTCACCTTCTTTCCAACCAGCCTGCGCCAATAGATCCTCAGGGAACTGCAAAATACATTCACCTGTAGCAGGATCTTCTTCAACTGTGAGTGTCCAAGATGCCATTATACTAAACTCAATAGTTGTGCAGAGAGAGATTTAACATCTTTATCTGACAAGAAGAAGTTGTAAGTGCTGGTGTCTGCTACTGTGCCGTCAGCCCGCAATGATTCATTGATAAACTCGATTGAGTTGATGTCCTTAGGCGACACTGGCTTCCAACTTCGAATACGCAAACGATAACCAGTGTTTTCTTTTGCAACAAATTCTTTGACATCGAGGTCAGGGTGTAGAGTGGTGGTAGTCATTTTATTTTGTTTCCGTTAAAATCTTTAGTTGAAAGTTGATCTGGTGCTTTTTGTGCCAATCGCTCAAAGTCAGATGCGTTTGGATAATGGCGCATGATCCAACGAGCCCGTTCCCTAATAGGCCCAGGTACCCTTGGTGTCACCTGCGGTATCAAAAGGTCTTCAATAAGACGCATGCCTTCGACCAGGGCACGGTATCTCTCATCAGGCATTGTCATAATTTTGTTCCATATTCAAATTTTAACATCTATTAGAAGTAAATGCAACCACCATTATGTCCAAAGTGATTGCCGAATCTTAATAAGACGGATCATCATTGCTTCATCTTCTTTTTCGTATGCGGCTTCAATTTTTTGCAACAGCTTGTGAGCTTTGTCACTCTGCTTTTTCATTTCGGGTGTTTTGTCAGCACTGAAACTTAGTTTACCACCATTGGCTATTCTGCTGGCTTCACAATAATCTGTCCAACCGCTGGCATCGTATGCATCAGGCCGAGCACGATAGGTAACAGTCCACCATGTGTAAAGTTCTTTCATTTCCTTGGCGGCCAGCGCCTGGCCAGTTGGTACTGCTTCGCCCTTCTTACCTTCTTCTAACCATTCTTCATTGGTAAGGGTCATGGCCCAATCAAGGTGATCCAGTCCTGCTTGTGGACAGCGCCACACACGCCAGCGCCACCAACCACTAGCCCAGAATGGAGGATTGTATTTGGCACGGTCTTCTTTCTCACCCCAGGCAATGTGGCTCCATGCTGTTTCTATCTCAACAAAATCCACCAGTTCATTGAATAGGCAAGGTAAAAAGCGGTTGCCCACATCCTGCCACTGGCCTGGCTTGATGTCCTGGGCATGGGCAGTAAGACTATGAGTGCGAGTAACCCAGCGGTTGTTGATGTAGTACTTGACAGAATAAATTTGATCAGGAATAAAATAGACAGTTTTTTGTAAGTAATCTAATCCTTCTTCTGCTAACCAGTAGCGGAAGTTGTGTTTCATTTGAGCGCGAGTTGTCCACTCATCCCATTCTTCACTGGTACCAGCACCAAGCTTGGCAGTTCCTCGAATCCAATCGGCAAATTTGCTACATGTCCAATAGTGACTTCTCATTTGTTAACTCCAGTTAATGGTTTGAATGGGGTTGTGGGTCTGTTGATACAATACTCGCAGGTTGGATCAGTACACTTGTCTTCCGTCCATTCATTGGTTTTTTCATTGTAATAAGCATCGTATTTTTCAGAATACACAAGGTCTTGACTATCGTTGTTCATTCTTCTACTTGGTTTACAATTACACCAGCCTGCTTTAGGAAATCTGTTCCTGTTGTATTTCTATAGTTATCACGATAAAACACTTGTTTGATACCACTTTGGAATACTAATTTGGCACACTCAATACACGGAGCATGAGTAATAAAAATTACAGCACCTTCTGAACTTTCCGGACTGCGAGCCACTTTGGCAATGGCATTGGCTTCTGCGTGAAGTACTTCGGGTTTGGTTTTCAACCGATAACGACCTTGTATTTCATTACCATCGGTGTCCCTATACGATCCTTCATATGGCCAACCAGCTGTAATCTCTTCTGGGTCGAGCCATCCACCACCAGTGCACCACTCGGCCTCTTCGCAGTTGTTGTCCCAGCCGCTGGGCATCCCATTGTAGCCAATTGAGATGATGCGGTCTTCTTTGACAATGAGCGCACCCACTTGCAGTCTACGAGCCGTACTTAACTTGGCATAGATCTCTGCCACCCGCATGTGGGCCTTAATATACTTTGGTTTCATACGATAAGTATAACATAATGATTAACAAGTGTCAATAGGAAAATTATGATAATTTATATTCACGGTGCCAGTGCCACCGGTGAAAGTTTTACTCACATCAGAGAGCATGTTGGAGGTCCTGACCGAGTCCTGGAATATTCCAGTGCCAACGGATTTGCCAACAACCTGGAAATGATGATGGAAGCACTTGAGTCAGTGGACCGGTTATTTTTTGTGGCTCACAGTTTGGGTGGCATCTATGCCTTACACTTGGCAGAACATTATCGACATCGAGTGCAGGGAGGAGTAACTCTTAGTACACCATACGGCGGGTGCGTTCAAGCTGACTATGCCAAATACTTCTTACCATTCAGTAGACTCATGCGTGATGTTGGTACAATGAGCAAGCCAATGATTGATGCGGCAAAAATACCAGCACCACGGAACTGGACCAATGTAGTTACTACAGTGGGTGACAGTCCCTGGATTCACGAACCAAACGATGGCGTGGTCACAATTGAAAGTATGCGTTCAAAAACAGACATGGAACTGATTGAAATTGACCTAAACCATTACGAAGTTGTTATTAGCAACCGTGTGGTTGACCTTATCAAAGAACGAACTAAACAATTATCGCCTTTTCCTTCGCGTATTTAAAAAGACTGGTTCCCCGCTCTCTAACCGAGTCAGCAACCACTTGCGGTGAATCCTCCCACATCTTTCTCATTTCTTCGTATTCATAATCTTCAACAGTATCATATGCCCATACTTCTGGAAAGCGTTGGTGGTTGGCCTGTGCTCGTATCACCATCAGGCTGACACGCTGGCCAACACGATCCTTTGGCTTTTTACCAGACAGCACAGTCAACATATCTTCTCCCCTGAGGTCATCCCAAGGTAATAGTGTGTCAACGCCCAATGTATCAAATAAGACTACCCATTGTTTGGCCATTTAAAAATCTCCTGTGCGTTGATCTTTTAAAATACCAATTGCCCGCTCAAGGTTTTCCAGTGTTGGATCAGTCATACGCATCAAAGTATTTCCAGTATGCTCGTTGTAGATTGCAAGACCAAAACTGCCGTCGGCCTGTGTGATCAACAGCAATTGTTTATCGTTATGCGCTAGTACTTTATATACAGTATAACTGGTCATGCTACATTCTCCTCATCTGGTTTGACTATGATACCTTTGCAATTTGGGAAACGAATTCCAAACTGCTGATTCAATTCATCCATGTCCTTGCCTTGACAAATGAATTCTTCATTGACAGCATTGTAAGCAAAGAGCTTGTCACTGTGCGTTTCAATTTTCATAAAAACAACTTTAGACAACAACTGCTGTACATCTTTATGCACTTCGTTGATCTCCCTTGACACTTTTCTACTCCATAGCCACACCACAAATAGCAGGGCAACACCAACTATCAAGTAGATATCTTCCATATCAATTTCCGTTCAATGGTACTATGCTGATGACATTCTCAACACGGAAACTACGCCACTCATGCTTGTCTGTGCAAAACACACTCATGACAGTGGGATTGAATTTTTTAACTTTGGGAAAGTCAACTGGATTATCTGTATTGGTAAAGTGTGGAGCAGGAATAGGATCGGGTATAAACTCGGCCTTGAGTGTGCAAGGCATAGTGCGTAAGGTACCATCAACCTTGGTGAAGGTAACTTCTGCAATACCTTTGCCCAAGGCCTCAGTCAGCATATCTCGGCGTTGCTGTAGATTTTCTTTGTCAAATTCAATCATCATTGTTCCTTTAATTTAAAATAGTCAAAGTGGTCTTGTAATGTCCATGTAGTTGGATCAATTGCTTGTCCATCGTGCGTGGCAATTGCATCTGTAAAAATATTGTAGCGTTCAAAGAATATCCACAAGTTTGACGTTGAACTTACCCTGCCACTTTTGTTAAGCGCCAAGTCTTGTTTTTTAGAAACAAAACAAGTGGGCATATTAATTACCTGTTCTGCTGTCAATATGCCTTGCAACAACAGGTCCCGAGTCTTGCTGGCTGGAATCACATGCTCAAAGATTTTGGCCTTTGAACTGGCACTTTCCTTGGTGGCATAATGGCTACCAATGCTACCACGAATTGCATAACCATGGTACCTGCGTAACCAATGATCAATGGCATCGCGGATCAAACGCAGTCGTTGAGCACCAGTGGTTGTCCGATACAAATTGACAAGGCGGTTCAATTCAACCACAGTAATCTCAATGGACTCTGTGTAACTGTCTGGGCCTCGCCGAACTTTTGTGTACGGCGTGGCCACATAGTTGGCAATGGTTTCTTTTAGCATAATCTAATTATACTACAAAATGGTCAAAGTGTCAAACAGGTTGTTGCGGAAATACTACAAATTCTCTAGGCCAGTTTCGATAGGTATGAAACTGTGGTGTGTGGTAAAGTTCACCATCTCCGGACCCTTTCATTTGCAAACTAAAAATCTTTTGATCCTTTGAACCTACACACCATATGTTGTAGTTGTGGCCAATTCTACTACGACTCATGGTCCAACGACAGTTGGCAGTGATCCAAACCACATACTGATTCACATCTACAATTTCAATGTAGTTGGTTCTCTTGTTGCGCCATATAAGATAGTCTACAGTATGCCGGTCATTCAACGATTGCAACAACAACTTTGGCAGGACCCCCGACACGGTAACTTCATTCAACCAAGACAAAACTTCATCCCATGCTGGAATATGATGACTACCAAACCGCTGTCTGCGTTGTTCGCTGTTGGCATGCAGATCAATTCCAATGGCCCATGTATTGAACTTGGTCAGATCCGATGTGCCAAACCAGCGTTCTAATTTTTCTATCACAGTTGCAGGCGCATTTAAAGTGCTACACATGGCTTTGTGCGTTGTGCCGTGGACCTGTGTATTTCCCCCACTGGCATTTTTTATACTGAAGTAAGTTGGATTGTCAAGTGCATCATATCCTGTCAGGTCCACCTTTGTACCGGTACTTCCTCCCACTGCAAAAGTTTCTACATTGAAAATGTTTTTTAGTAAAACTTGCAATTGTGCATCGCTTTCATAATTGCGACCTTCGTAATATTGTTGACTGGACATGGTTTATATAACCATGCACCAGTCTCATGTTATGCCATAATAATATTACGAATTTACAGTTTCAAATGGGCTGTATTGCTCGCCACCAAGTCGGGTGTCCAACACCCAATTGTTCAGGATGCGTTGCAACGACTCAAACTTGTAATCAACTGCCTTGGGGCGAATTGCTTCAGCTTGTTTACGATCAAATTCCAAATTCAGTTCGCGGTTGGTTTTCATTGTAGTTCCTTAAAGTGATTTAATGTGATTGATAACTTGATTTGCTTCTTTGTAGCCCGACTCTTCCAATTGAAGATTGTCCATTGCTTCGGCCATCATCTTTTGTGCAATTAATTCAAAATCAATTTTAGTCAGCTTGGGTGAATAAGGTTGTGTCCACCTAACTGAATATATTGAATGAACTTTCTTTTTATCGTTCATGCCGCTACCTTGAGTCCTTCACTGACCAAGCGAAGTTCGTTGTTGCGGCATGTGCTGTAATACCATACACCGTCTTGCATGACATAAAAGAACTCGCAACCACTACCTTCAAAGTAATCGATGAATGATTTGTAGTCATCAAATACCTTCCAACCGCAATCTTTTTCTTCACGATCGCGGCCATAAAAGGTTGTCATATCTCCGTAGAGCGATTCGTATTCCTCTTTGGACATGTTAGAATCATATTGACTAAAGTGGTGCTTGATGCCAATCTCTTTGCCCAATGAACTAATTTGTCCCAGTGCCACTAGATTGTTGGCCCGGCCGCTGTCATAGTGCTGTTGTAAAATAGCACCATTGTGTTCGAGGTAGCCGTCCCAATGACAGTATACTGCCTTGATCACACCACCGTGCATGACTGCAATTGCTGAACGAGTTGCCATGATTAATCCTTGGTAGAGATAGAAAGTTTAAAAAAGATATTGACCAGTACCAACAGTCCCCAGGCCTGTAGCCAGGTAATTTCATTGACACCTGTGATTGCAGAAACCAAACAACCATTCCACAACCACATGACTGGCAAGCTCATTATTAGGCCAAACAGCACACCAACAACAACTAAGCCGCCAAAGAATCCTGCTGTCTGTGCTTTACTATTCAGTGTGAACATTATGCATTCTCCAACATTGAAGCTGGTACATTGTAACGACCTTGTGGTGTGTTTACCAGCACAAATTTAATTTTGATTTTGTCAACTGTGCCTGTGTAAGTCATACCATTGCGGTTGCTGGTAAACTTGACCTTAGAACCAATTGTGAGTTGGCGTTTGGTTTGGCGAACCAAATTGGCCCGAGCAAATCGAATTGCATCGCCAATGCTGGTCAGTTGATCATTTGTAAAAGAGCCAGACATGATGGCTGAGTTGATTTCTTGTATAGTCATACCGTTACTCCTGTTGTATCTTCTGCCACATTTTGGTCTTCCAACCAATCGTATACTATGCCCAAAGGACAGTCCAAAAGTCGAGCAATCTTTGTAGGGTGACACCCTTCAATGTACAATTGCTCAATGTCGTATGCCAGTTCTGCCATTTTGCTCATTTGTGGTCCTTAGATATAAAAGGTGGTTTTAAAATTACAACGACTGTAAACAATTTCGCGAACTTCTGTGTCCATTGCTTCGCCAAATTTGTCTTCGTTGCTCAGTGCATCAAGGGCCGTGTAAGTCTCAGGCCAAGTCCAGCGTTTGGCGTGGGCTCGCTTGACAATGGTTGCCACTCGCTTGTTGCCTGCAACAGTAAACATACCAAAATCTTTGGAAAAATCTGTCTCAAACATCGCCAACTCCTTTTTACTTACTATGCCACAATTATAACGCAGAACCAATACCCTGTCAACCACTCGGGTTATTGGTGTTGTTTATCTGCAACCTTGGAAAACATACACACCGTGATGATTCATCTGGTACACAGGTGTTGAATACCCTGGGCAAACATGACCTAGGTTACGAGTTGGGCCGCCGGTGTGTCCGTAGTGTGGCACAGGTTGTGCATACACCACTCGAGGTTGGGCCAACGAGTAACCAATCACGCCACCCAGCAGGGCCGAGCCCACTGGATTATAGGCACAGCCACTGGTGGCCAAGCTGGCTGTGACAACAAGGGCAAGGGCAAGTTTTTTCATGTCAATCTCCTGGATTAGGCAGAAACTCGAGCATCCATCATTTCGCCAAGGATGAATTTTGCAATGTTCATCTGCTTGCGAACATATTCAACCGAACGAGGACCTGTGCCCATTGACATCATTTCTTGGCAATCGCTCAGGATGCCCATGGCCACCATTTCAAGTCCAGAGAACTTGGCAGTGATGCCATTCATGTATTGTTCACGGATGGCTTGCTCGGACATACCGTAGCAGTTCTTTTCAAATTCTGTCATCTTTAACTCCTTTTCGTTTACTGTACATACAGTATAAGCGATCTAGGCCCAAAGGTCAACCGTTATTTTGAGCCGCTAAGTTGTTGATTTCTAAGGAGATTTTGGGCTATTTCTGTTGTATTTTTGCAACACCGTTTAATTTTGAGCTTTTTTTAGGGGTTTTATATCTTTGATTTTTAGCACAGGTTTAGCTTTTGCAGACTTTTCAAATTCTTTGGCCAAGTAGTAGGCAATTACTTTGTTGGCAATTGAATGTACTATTGATGTGCTGTCATCATCCAAGGCCCATTGGTAAGGGCTATGTTGCCAGGACTTGGTCTTTTGAAATGTATGGAAAATATTGCGGTGCTCTGTTTTAGTTGCATCAAAAATTAAAAAAGGCCTAGCATGCAATACAAATGATCGTAACATTAAATGTCTCCTGATAGTGTTAGTTCTACTAGTATACCACAAATTTATCTAAATGTCAATTGGGCAAGATGTCCAAAAAAAATGTGATAACTAAGGATATGAAACAGTATTTAACCCGTGAAGAACTAGCCACCTGGCCCAGTGCCGGCAAGGATGGCTGGATCAAAATGAGATTCAACAGGAATTATGAAACACCATACCTAGACAGTGACATGGATGCATACCTGGTTCCCAATGGGCCAAGTCGGCTCAGAGACATTACAACTGTCAGCAATGAAATTGCCCAAGAGTTATATGACACCTACGGCAAAATATTTGTTGGAATGAGCGGAGGAATTGACAGCGAATGGGTAGCCAAAAGTTTTCATAGGCAAGGCATTCCATTTACTCCAATCATATACGAAGCAGAAGACTTACAGGCGTCTGACACTTGGTGGGCACACAAATGGTGTGCTGACAACAATGTCAAACAGATCACATATAAAGAATACATTTCACAATACATAGTCGGTATTACCGAGCTTGGCAGTCGAGATTGTTTGCGTACTGTTGGTGGTCCATATATCAGCCGCAGGATTGCCAAATACGCAGAAGATCATGGCGGATTTTTGGTAATGGGAGCTGGATTTCCTGAAGTATTTCCAGACCCAAACATTGGGTACATTGCCGGTCGATTCTTTGACAACAAATTTGTAAATGCAGACGGCTCCTTGAAGAATGCTGGTTGGCTGTTTCACGAAGCAGACTTTACAATCAACAGGTACTGTGGGAATCATCCTTGGAATTTCCTTAGCTGGAATCCAGAAATTGTATTATCATACATCACGCTTCGAACAGAAGGTACCACTGAGTTTAATAAAGCAAGAATCTTTGATTGTTTACCACGACCTAAAAGTACCGGTGTTCCAGATGTATTTTGGAGATCCAGGCTTCCACTCATTGACAAATGGACAAAGATTAAAAACCGTGTTGGCACAAGCGAATCAGAATTTCTTGGAACAACTGAACAGTTGATCGCAATATTGACCACTGGAGATATACATGCAGTCTGAGAAAATTGAGTTTACATTTAAACTTGGATTAATTAACTTGTACCACCCGGTGCCTGTGAAATTCTCACTGAATGATACAACTGTACACAATTTATCATTGGGTGCCAACAGCAATAGTATCAGTTTTATTACACAGCTAGAAGATAACCAGGCCTATTGTCTTAAATTCCAAGTTTCGGCACTGGACAAGCCTGCTAAAATTGTTATTAACAATATTAATGTTAATTGGCCAATTGATACAGAATCGTCAAGATATCTAAGACCCGGCTGGCGAGCAGAGAGTCCAAACGAGGTTTGGAATTATACTGATCCGGATGCAGGAAGGAGACAAGAGTTACTGGTTAAGCGAACACAAAATATTGATTTAGATTACTTTATTGGGCCGCAGGCTAGTTATATTAAAAAGTTTGGTCGGTTTGAATCAGCCAGCGGCGAAATCACATATTTTTCTAATTTAAATAAACCATTTGCCATCACTGCTCCTGGCGCATTTAAATTAGATTTTACTTCACCTATTAGCTATTGGTTATACAGAAACTTGTTCTAACCATTTGCGGAAATGCAATTTTTGCTCTTCTAGATTGTCTGGATGAATCTCAATGTTGGTCAATTGTTCTGCTTGATTTTTATCCTGTGCCCATGCAGTTTCCCAAACCCTAGAATTAATTTCCCAATTTTGTGCGCCATATCGAGTATCTTTATACTTGTATACATTGATTTTGGTCAGTGCATCAGAGACTGGGATGCATACAGTAATAAACCACGCACCTGGTTGCCATTCTATCATGGTGTAAGGGAAAACTGTGGTCCATGCGGCTGAATACGGCAATGCCCTATCTGCATCCAATAGTGTGCTGTTAAATTCATTGTCCACTTCAACTCGCGGCACCAATTGAACGCTGGCATTGTCTTTGTAATGCCATTTGATATTGCTAATATTTGGTGCGCTGATTTCTTGATAAACACCGGGGTGTACAATTGGAATATGATCTACATCTAAAAACAAATCAATTACCTTTTTCCAATGAGCATTGACCGTGTCAATTCTGTTTTCAACCAATATTAAATTACGATTATCTAAAAAATTTAGCTCGGTTAAATCTACAGCATCTGAAAATACAAAATTATTTGAAACAAACACATCCTTAGTATCCAATGCCAAACTGTTTGGACATTTGGTGTTGCCACTGCCCAATGGCTCACCGTGTAAATCATAGCGCCAGCCGTGGAATGGACACATCCTGTCGCCTCGACCAGCATCGCCGCGTAACCTGCTTCCTTGATGCCGGCATACATTACTGACCAGCGATAATTTATGGTCGTTGGTGATTAATGCCCAATTTGGCAATTGCGGATACACTCGCCAATGATTGTGTTTGACGTCGGAAACATGACTTAGGAACATGTAGATATTTATTGAAAAAAATAAGGAACCGTAGTTCCTTATTTTAGATTTTAACCTGGAGTTAAACTACGGATTCTGATGATGTAATGTTATTTGCTGAGCAATGTGCAATTCTTGCATCTTCGACTGCAACAACTACAGCCTCAGCCTGATACTGGGCACAGGCCTCTGGAGTTGTAAAGATCAGTGTTTGTACAAATGTTAACAGATCAGCAGTAGTAGAAATGTTGTGTTCTAGTAGTGTTGGGTTGGCACCCAGATATTTTGCGTTCAATGCTTCTCTGTGTTCTTTTGGCATTCCAAAATAAAACCCAACTGATGTGTTTGGTCGAATTTGAATTTTTGTTAAAGTTGTCATTTTATATTATCCTTTATTCCATTGGTATTGGGTCATTATCGTCATTGATCAATTCGCCGTGGTAGTCGAGAGTAATATTGTTAGAAATACAATATAACAATCGAGCCTCTTTCATTACGATTGCATCTGCATCAAAAACAAATTCATCAAATGCGGCCTTTGATTTCCAAAAAGAGTAAACTGAAAGAGTTAAACCGTCCTCTGACAATTTTGATTGTGTATTTGTTTTACCTGTTTCGGTATATCGAGTTTGATACAAGTCCCTGAATTGGTCCTCAATTGAATAAAACGGGACAGAAGTATTTTCTCTAATAAATGTTGCTGTTGAAATTAGCATGTGTTCTCCAATTATCTGGCTTAAAACGCTCTTGACTATTTAGCCAAACAATATAATGTTCTACAGTTATTTAGCATCAGTTGTAATTACTGTAGTCCGGATAGTTAAAAAACTGCTCCAAATAGTTGCTGATATTGCCATAAATTATTGCTTCAAGATGTTCTTGCTGTTCAGGCGTTAAATCAGTGTCTTTCTCAATGGACTCGTGCAGAGTCAACAGCCAAGAATTTATAGTGTCCATACAAACCTGATGATGTTGCCTTTTTATATTGCTCATTGTGTAATTTTACGCTATACTAGTACGAATGTCAATCTTGTTACTATAAATACACCATGCTACTCGACAACCAATATCCTGCGCTGTTATTAAACGCAGACTTTCAACCATTTCATATCCATCCATTGAGTACGGTCAACTGGCAAGATGCAATCAAAGCCATTGTGTCGGACCGAGTTACCATAGTTGAAGAATACGATTATGAAATACATAGTGCAAGCCGTGCCTGGCGATTGCCCAGCGTCATTGCGCTCAAAGACTATGTCAAACGAGATCAAACCCCAACATTCAGCAGGTACAATGTTTATCTTCGCGACAACTTCACTTGCCAATATTGCGGATCAGAATTTGAGACTCGCGCATTGACATTTGACCATGTGATACCAAGGCATCACGGTGGTGTTAGTTCTTGGCAAAATGTTGTGGCCGCTTGTAGCCCATGTAATCATAAGAAAGGCAGTAAGTTACCGGCCGAAGCTAAAATGTTTCCCATGGTGAAACCCAAGGAACCAACCAGTTGGGACCTGCATGCCCGTGGAAGAAGGATTCCTCAAAAATATTTGCACGAAACTTGGAGAGATTATCTTTACTGGGATGCTGAACTCGAAGCGTAGGATTCTGTGGCCAGAGTTAAATCATGCTCAATGTTTGCTCGCCACATCAATCTAATGGCGCCTGTATCCAGTCCTAGGTCACCTCGGCGGTGTACAAAAGGCCAGTTATCATATAAGATAATGTCATTGGGAGTCCAGTGATGCTCGTACACGCATCCTGGAACTTCGGCCATGGCTTCCATCAATTCTTCTACAATGCCTGTGCCCATGCTGATGCCATCACGCTTGGTATCTAATATCCAAGAATCTTCTACGCCGTGATAATTACAACGGGGACTCCATCGTTGAGTTACTGGATGTTGTTTCATTGAAGGCCATTCAATTATGTCTCGACCAGGATGATGCCAATTTTGTTGCATGACGGTAATGCTTTCCCAGCGTTTTCTCAGTGCTGGATGCACTTCTGGATATGCCAATTCCATGTCTAACCAGTATGTGAAGCCAGCGTCAACATTGGGCACAGTTTTCATATAAATGCAACGATGCGGGAAATTTGTTTTACCGTCAACTCTATTGGCAATATCAGCATGCCAGGGCATTTCGTAATCTATTAGGCGCTTGCTGATTTTATTACTCATTTGAGTAATGTACCTGATGTTGCCAGTGACTGTATCTCTAACCGGTTCCCATTTTTCTATACTTTTTTGATAATCTAATGCATTCCACGGCTGACCCCATAAAGCTAAAAAATTCCAATATTCTAACTTGGTCCAATTTGGAGCATGAAATACCAACATTTTACGATCGTACAACAGTTTCTTAAGTTCACGAGTGTCTTGGGTTGACAGGTCGCTCATGTCTGTGAATTCTGTGCCCCAATCGTTGAATATGTTCTTTATTTCCATGTCTGTATTTATAGACTACCGTGACAGCTTGTTGAGCATGTGTTTTTCAGCAAAATCTTTTAAGGATTCGTCACGAGATTCTATTAGCTTGGGCAGAATACTTTGTATTAATGAAACAACATAGCGTTCACCTGGTTCTTTCAATTCGCTGTAACGGGGATTTGAACTGATGTAACAGTACTCTTTGTTGTTGAGCATCTCTTTTAAACTGCCCATGATCATATTACTGACCTGTGCATCAAGTTCGATGGCTTCGATGCTTTTTGTATTACTCATATATTTCCTTTTAAACCAAGACCAAACAATCATTTTACTAAGAATTCGTACAAATTATTTTCAAACTCACCAATGGTCAAATCTTGCATTCCTAAATTAATCCAATTGGCATGCCAAGGTTGCTGACCACGCAATAGAGCTCGCCCTAGTACAACAACAATTGCCCATTCTTTTCTTTCAAACCGCGGAAGGTATGGCATTTGTAATCTAGTATTTTCACTGTATTCTTTAGTCTGTTTTTGCCTACGCAATGGAATCATTGTGGTGTATTCTCCCTGCTTGGTCGGCCAATGGTCGTATACTTTGGCATCAGCTGGCACCGTTATTCCTTCCGGAATCCGGTCTTGCTCGTACCAATGTCGGTAACCTTTTTCTATCCACTCAACCATGCATTGCTTTTCCCAGACTAATCTTTTTGCTGAGTCTCGCACATGTTTGCCGTGCCATTCGTCTGTGCTGGCGCCACTGATGTAATGCACACTGGTATTGTCGCCTGCTACAATTCCAAACGGAACGTCGCCTTCTACGGCAATTCTAATTTTGTCATCGTGGTCAATTGTCACTGAATAGGCTGTCCGATCCTCACGAGTTGGATTACCGTCGGCCCATTCAAACATTTCAGCATATCCAGTTGCAGTTGTATTATTTTTCATACAGATATTTAATGGCCTGTGCTGGTATATGTTTGTCACATTGTCAATTTAACTCTGGTCAATCGGGTTTCAGCATTGCCCTCTCGGTCAGTCTGGTGTGTTTTAACCACGCCAACAATTTCAAATTCCTCAGGAGCATCGGGCCACATGTCAATCATTTTGCTACTGGTCCAAAAATACAAGTTGGTGCCGTCTGTGGCACGAACAACTGATCCTGGAAATGCTCGGCCTTCGAACTTGCTCATTACTTGTACTCGAAGACGCAGATGCTGGTCTATACTGCCTTGGTGTATACTGGTGCCACCAACTCGTAGCAGTACTTCATCTTTGGTTTCCTTGGCCAGCTCACGCCGGTAACGAACTGCCATGCAGGCCAGATAAGCCATGCCCATGGTGGTATCGACTTCGTCTTGAGTGATAAAGTTCATGATCTTTTGATCAAACTCATTCAGGCGATCTGACAATGCTTTGAACGCAATACCTTGAAAGTGGTCGTGCATGGCCTGGCCAAATTGACGATCCGTTTCGGTTACATTGGGACAACCCAAGGCCAGCTGAGTTTTAATAAGTTCTCGGTTAGGATGCTTTGCTACAACGCCGGTGTCTTGATCAAACTCTGGAAACTTAATGTACATGCCTTCATTGACCCGATCAGCCATGGCTACCAGAGACCATGCCTCAGTGAGAGGAAGCTTTTTCTTTTTGATAAAGTTCTTCCGCTCTTCATTGTTCATTTGTTATCCTCTATAATATTGTACAACGCCTAGTAACCACACAGTGGCCAACATGGCAAAGTTTGCGGCACTGGGCCAATCTTTACTTCGTACAGCAGTCACCAACCAAGCGGCGTTTCCTACAAATAGTAGCTCAATGCCTATAATAGGATCCAGATTAAAACTGACTACTATAGCACCTGCAAACATGATGCCAAAACAGATCCATTTGGCCAGGTTCATTTTTCTTTATTCTTGTGCATATCCCATAGTACTACTCCTACCACAGTTAGCATGACTACAATAGCAACAATTTCATCAATGGTCATATTCATACTTTGTATTTATTTTTCAATTCCAGCGACCTTGTAGTCTTTGATCAGCACGAGACACCGCTTCAAGCCGTTCTTGTTCAGTGAGTTCATCGCAACGGCTAGAGTGATCTAGGGCTCGCAACCACTGCACACCTTTTCGAGGTGCATAGGTGTTCTCCACTGTACGAAACACAGCCCAAGTGCCAAACACCATACTGATAACAGCAATGTGACCCAGCATGTTATAGCCAATTGTGAGCAGTTCACCTACATATAGTCCAAATGCTAAACTCCAAAAGCAACCTAACAGGATGCTGAGAAAATATTTGACATACACAGGTGCGTGACGCAGAGGATTTAGATTGGGATTCAATATGTCTTTGCTTGATTTAAAAATCAAGTATAAAAATTTCAATATACTAAACATCGTCTTTCTCTTTCTCTTCAATTTCTAATGTAGGGAAGCACATCTTCGTACCATCCCAACGCTGTCCGCACCAACACTCACCTTGATCGTTGATGATACAATTACCACCTCCGCAACACCTATCATCCTTGGTGTTTTCGCTCATTTTTAATTTTTCTCCGCGGGCCACCGATGCGGCGGAATCTTTGCAAGTTCTTCTTCCGTTGCATAGCGTGGGAGAGATGTTCCACCAAAAGGTTGCCAACTGTCTGCTGTGAATATTCTAACAGGTTTCCAGTACTTGTGCAAGATGTTGTTGATTACTGCACAGCCTGCAACAATTATAACAAACCCCAGCATAATTAATACACTGCCTGCCAGGAATACTGCTGATTTATCTATGTCCATTATTTAACTCCTAATGTTGCAGGACTGTGATCCAATCTATTGCTAAACGCATCCGAATAGAAAGTGGCGTCCTGATCTGTTATTGTAACACACAAATCACTATGAAGCAAGTCATAATCGGTGAACTCACCTGAATCTGTGTACACACGGAACTGGTACTTGTTCATGGCTGTATATATTAAATGACCTTCTACACCGTTTGCTGATAGTTTCATTATTCAACTCCGAAATGTAGTTTAATCTTGTCCACAATATGTTGGCTTTGCTGGATTCTTGCTTTATTCCAGCTTTCATCCTCAGGATTGTGTACTTTCTGATCCTCTACCCACTTCTTTTGTTCTAAGGCAATCTCAGCACATTCCCTAACAATCAACTCGGCGAACTTTTCAAGTATTGGATTTCCTTGTTGATCTGTACCAGACATCCAAAGAGAGGATACACTAGCCTGTTCAGCAAGTTGTTTAATTTGTTCGTTCATTCTTTAACTCCAAAATGTTGTTTAATCTCTAGTATAGGATGCAAGTATTCTTCACCAGGTCTGCTCATTCTAACAGTATATGGAGCAATGATATCAATACATTCCTGCACAATCAACTCGGCGAACTTTTCTTTATCAAAGTCCCAACACACTCCGTCATGTGCTGATGGGTCAATACGGGTAGTGGCCTGTTCAGCAAGTTTTTTAATTCGGTCGTTCATTCTTCAACTCCAAAATGTTTCTTATCTGCTAACTGTTGTTCCATCCATGTAATAGACCGGGTTAACATATCTTCTGTGATTTCATTTGTCATAGTTACCTTGAAAGCTTGTCAACCACTCTTTGGTGGATAAGATCCATTTCATCTTGTTCCATATAAAAGTCTGTGGTTGGGTCATAGTATGCACCTTCTGCATTGTCATAGTATAACACACGACCGCTGAAATTAAAAGGCCCCTCTAGTCCTTTTCTAGGACCATACTTGACACGCATCTGATCCATCTGCGTCTTGTCTGCTAGAACAGCATAGCCCATGTCAACTCCTTAAATGGTATGCAAAGGATTGCGTCTACGCAGGTGAGCCAGGGCGGCTTCCTTTGAGTCAAAGCGACCACTGATTGGTGTCTGATGTGCGCCTCGCACAATGTACCATCCGCCCAACAAACCGTTGAATATAACTTTCATTGCAGTTCCTTAAATTTTAGTAAGAATCCAAACCTTGACGGCAAAGATTATTGCCACCACTGCCACTGTTACAAGAATTTCCAAATCTGACATTACGACTCCTTAGTCTGCTCTTGAACTCATGTATGCAGTGATGCCATGTGACTTGAGGACGTCAGCGTAGGCTTGTGCGCCTGTTTCTTTGATGTCCATGCTTTGCGTGAAGCTACCACCAGGATTCCAAAGTTGAAGTCCGCCGCCATATGCAGGCTTGAAGCCCACAGTTTTCAGCGCACGGCCCAATTTGGTTGATGCCTTTTCGCTCACATGCACCCATGCAAAACCGCAGTAGCCTGGCTCACCGTGCTGAGCACGAAAGTCAGTTTCGGCTTTTTGGGCCGCCGCAGTAGCGGTGTTATGGACGGATTCGATATTGTCTAGTGCAAACATTCTGAGCTCCTTTTTACTGTTTATGTGTTTATTATACGACCTATTGGACCAAATGTCAACCGTTTAGTCTGTCTTTTAACAAGTCTCCTAGGCTCAACTGTGGGTTTTCTGCCACAGTCACGCCCTCTACGAACAAATCTACGCTCTCGCTGTAGTAGCCATTGCTTTCACCCAACCAACGCACATCCACATAACCCTTGCGGGTTGCGAACTTGTAGAAAGTATAAGAATAGCTCTCATAGTGCTCTTCGTCTGGCTCTGTGGCACCGGCCACTTCTTCGGCCATCAACAAAGGAGAGCCAACCAGGTCCTGCAAGTCACCCACAATGTCGTTGATGCGTACTGTCTCGCAACAATCCTGACAATGAGCAAACATGAACCGTTCGCCTTGTGCAGTTTCGAACAGCATCTCGTCACCATCCACAGAGCCAGTGACACGGACAAAGGTCCGACCTATCATCTGCGCCAGGCCCTTTTGGGTGTTTACTATGTTGTCATAATTCATATTGTGTTCCTTGTTTTTTGTTTCATGCCACTATTGTAGCAAACTTCGGTCCACTTGTCAACCGTTTTTGTGTTGTATTTTTACAACGGAAAAGTAGTGCTTTTAGTTGCAATAAATAACCCTATGAATCCCAGTACTTTACCCGCACTTACAGCAGAGCAAACACAGGCATTAATTTCTTGCTTTGAAAACAATCAACAATTGCAAGAATATCCAGGTAGACGATTTGCACTAGATCTTGCTCCAGCATTAGAAATTGTTGCTCCAATTATTAACAGCGTACTGGGCACAGGCACTTGGGAAGTCACAGGCGGCAACTTTTTTGAAACAGATACAGGATATCGTGTTCACGCAGACACAGGCAAGGAAGGTCCAGACAGAGTACTGCAAACTTTTGTGTTTCCTTTGAGTATTACTGCCAAGCCCGATGTTGTGCCAAACTTAGAGAGAGTTAGGTTTCTTGTACTAAATCAAACATGGGCAGGTGATGCCGCTTTCTTTTTACGAGGCAGTCCAGACGAACCAAGTGAATATAATATTGTAGTCAAAGACTACAGAGATGTTGGTAATCGTGATGACAACTTGACCATTGATGGTGTATTAATCAATGAATGTCCGCATCTAATTCCCAGTAACTTTGTTGGACTATCAGTGGACAAAAACTTTCAATGGATACCCGGCATACCGATGACATTCCCTAGAAACAGACTGCATGTCAGTTCAGCATTTCCAAGACAAGGTGTTGCTAAAAAACTTGGCCTAAGTATATTCACATCAAAGAAACTATGAAAAAAATTATTGAAATTAAGCGCACCGAAGATACAATTACCTTTTATTGGAAGCTGACAGATTATTGCAATTATGCATGTAGCTATTGTAGTCCAACATTACACGAAGGTAAGGACTACTATGCCAATCGGTTATCAAGCGATCAACTTATTAGAGCATTTTTAGACCGTCTGCCATCTATCAAGGGAGATAAAAAATTAATTGTTTGTTTAACAGGTGGTGAACCAACGACTCATCCTTTATTTGGTGAGATAGTTGAAAAAATTCAAAGCATTGGTGGATATGTTGATATAATTACTAACGGTAGTCGACCAGTTGGTTGGTGGAAAAAATTGCCAAGTTTACCAACTTTCAACATTATATCTTTACATCCTGAATATTCCAACTTGGCAAAAATTAATGAGTTGGCATTGTACCTTGACAGTCAAAAAGTATCGTTGAGATTTAATTTATGTGCTGATCCTGCAAATTGGGATTGGGTCAAATCTGTCTACGACCATCTTGATCCATCCCTGCATAACGCTATAATTTGTAAAGTTCTAACAAGGCACAGGCACGAAGTTGATCCTCAGCATATTAATGGTCAACTGTATGATTACACTAAAGAACAAATGGATTTTATTAAGGCTAGGAGTTCATATCGCAGGGCTGAACGAAATCCAGGGGATAATAGTATTGGATATTACGAAGATGGTACTTCGTTTAAAGTAAGTCCAATAATGCTAACATCAAACAATAACCATAAATTTTATGGTTGGGAATGTTCAGCTGGGCAGACTGGATTTGTAATAGCAGGCGATGGAAAAATTTATGCAGGAATTTGCGAAATGAAATGGTTAGGATACATTGATAATTTCCAACCAATGACAGAGCCAGTTAAATGTAAAATTCTGTTTTGCAAATGTCCATCGGACATAATGCTTAATAAGAAAAAGGTTACATTGTCCCAGGGTCAGTAAAGCCCATGTCTGCCAAAGCCCAGGCACGCTCTACACAATTGTAACATTCACCACAGCGTCCTTGAGTAAGGGCTGTGCAACTGTGTGTGATTTCAATCAGTGACCATACATCAAACGCTTCATACAAATCTAAGGTATGACGCTTGTCTAATAAGGCAAATGGGCAGGTTGTTGTAACTATGCCAACTTTGTTGGTGTATTCAATACGATCAGGTCTGCCCGGATATTCGCCCGGCATGGGCACAGGAGGATGTCGTTGACTACCATAGAAGATGTGTTCAATACCATGTTTAATTCTAGCATCTCGTTCACCGGTATTTGTTTGCTCACTGTGGTGAACTGTTGGATCACCAACCATGATGGGCTGGGGAATGTCTAAGCCCAACATTTCGTTTACCCGAGTAACAATAGGACCTGCATAATCCCAAGCCCCATCTGTGCGCGGCACACACAGAGTAATTAATTCATGTTTGCTTTTTGCCAGCTTCCATTCTGTTGCCAACAGATATAGTAAGATGGCACTATCTGCGCCACCTGATACCATTACACCAATGCGCTGATGCTGTGGTGGCAATTCAATTTTAATTTCACGCTTGTCGTCTTTGGGTCCAGCTGTTATAATCATATCAATGTCTATGTTGTAAATGTTTCAGCACCCGGTTTACATTCTCCGCTGTAAACGGTACATTAAGTATCAAGTGCCACGAATCATTGGCCCATGAAACTGTTCTGTGTGTTTTACGAGTGTTTACATAATACACACGACCCAGTTCAATGTTTAATTTTTTATCATCCTGCCACCAATCGTATTCTAATGGTCCACAGTTCTTCAAGAACGCCACCAGGCGAAAGCAAGGGCGCGGCATGCCTGGATGGTCTCTGTGTGGCACAAAATACCCGCCAATGCCCGAGTTGACAATGAATGTTCTGCCCAAAGGATTCCATTCATCTAGGAAATCTTTTAAACTATCAAGCCCAGGATGTGCTTGGTCACAGTCTTGGTACAATTGCGTAGGAACACAAAACTCATGCTCAAATGGTACTCGTCCCAATTTGTTTGTTGCTTCTGGAATGCTGGGAGGACTGCGATGGTCCCAACCTGGGATAGTTGTAAGTGTCATTGACCGACGATTATTTGGGCGGTCTGTTCTTGGAAGGTAATCTACCCAATCTGTGCTGTATTTTTCTGTAATTATCTTGTCAATGCTGTGTGCATCCAGGTGCCAATCTAACGGCTCAAAGTCCCCCAGTTGCAACAATGCCAGTTCTGCGGCCACTAATTCTGGACGCATAATGCCCATACCTTGTCGGCTTCCACTGACTCCGTCACCAACAACTGCGTTTGGATTATTTTGATTGAATAAGCTCATGCAAATAGTTATCTATTCTACACAACCATGCAAGATCTAAATGTCTACTATAAATACTACTGTCGGGAGGATTCTATGACACGTCAGGCTTTTAATTGGTCCGCATTGGATCGCGATACATTGTACTCAATGCTTTACAGCCTCAAACCAGAGATTGTAGACAAACGCTTGCCTATAGGTGAAATTACTCGACAGTTAAGTAAGCATATTAAAGCACACCTTCCAATCAAAGTAGTCAGTCATAGACACAAGCCCGTTAAACCAGGCGAAATTTGGATAGGTGGCGCCTATTACAGTGACGATGACAAACAAGGAAAGAAGCGATTCATTGAAGTTGAATTGGCGTTTCCTACAGACACTAAAACTATGAAAACCAGTTCATATCGTTGGGAACGCATTTGCACACTTTTTGCAGATACAATACTACACGAAATCATACACACACGTCAATATCGTGCTAGAAATTTTAAAGATCTCCCAGGTTATGAAAGCACTGCTTATTATGCCAAGGATCGTGCATGGCAAGAGTACTATGGCCACAGAGACGAAATAGGTGCCCACTCATTTAACCTGGCGCAGGACATGATTGATAAGTTTGACTTTGATCCAAAGGCCATACGAGAATACTTAGATTCAAAAGTTCCAAAACGAGTTTGCCCCAACAGTTGGGGACGATTTATGAAATCTTTTGCATACGATCACGCTCATCCAAAAGTACACCAAATGAAGCATAAAATTATGACTCAATTAGAAAATGCGTACCACGGCAAGCCATTCAAAACATCAAATTATTTGACTTATTAAATAAGCCTATATTAATTCTAAGCCCGGAATTACATCACCATCTATTAGCATGTCTTTGGGATGTTTTTTGCCAAAGAATTCATTTTGTGTCCAGTTGCCAGACTGTTCATCAAAATCCCACCAACAGCTAAATCCCAACATCAAATGTATTCTAAGCTTGGGCACCTTTTGTGTTGCATACGCTCTATGTAGTACATGGGTATCCCAACTGTATGCATATCCTACTTCTAAGTGTTCGGGTGCATGTCCTTGTTGTTCTAATAGAAAAATTGGATCAGTGTACAACGGGATATTGACTCTCAAATTTTCAAACATACTTTCATCTCGGTGCCATGTGACGCCAGCATAGTTGTCATCGCCAACTGGACCTTCTTGCTCTGCATAAATGATACGAACTGCTGACCGAACCATTGTGCGTTTGCAAGTATCTAAGAATTTTCCCAAGTGCCCATATTTGCTTGCTGGAGTACGATAGCTTAGAGCATAAGTGTCATAATGTGAATTTCTCTTAGAGAAAATTTGACTACTTTTTTTATCCAATAAACTAAATGGGTTTGTTATTCCTGTTGCAGGTTTAGGATTACCTTGCACTTGTTGGTGTATGTCAGCTTCTTTTAAATCGTTGTGAGTTGGATTATATGTTAGTCCAATGCCACCGTATCCTGCATCAAGCCGGAGTTCGTCTTCAACATTCCTGCCAAGCCTATAATTCCACTGTCCGTATATTTCCATTGTCTTGTTGGTGTCGGCCAGTAATTGATCTAAGTCAAGACTTGGCATGGTCAATTTAATCAATGGAGATTGATTAACAGCGCAACAAGTGCTTTGTATAAAAGCAGATATCCTATTCAATGAGCTTGCAATTGGTTCATCGCTGGGTAGCGTATCACGATTCAATGTTAACATTTGGGTATAAAATCCTTATACTTTTGGTAGCTGGGCTCAATGGCTTTAATCCAATCATAAACTTTGGGGCGACCTTTGATTGCCATTATAATTTTTGGTTTGGCCAAGTCGGCTCCGTGCAAAAATGCGCCATTATTAAAAACAAAGGTGTTGGTGTCTTTGGGCAATTCAACATACATCTTCTGCTGTTGTGTGATTCGTTCTGCTTTGACTCCGTATGCACCTTTATTGCGAGTTGTGATGCTGGCTGGGTTGAACTCTGCAGTTCTTTTTGGCCATCGGCTCATCCAAAATGTTGCTTGTTCATTGGTGTCCCACAGCATGATACGCAGGCTATCTGGCCATGGATATATAACAGCATCTGGATCAAAGTGCGGAGCAACTTCATTGATATTTGCCCAAAGCACAATTTTTTCTATGCTGTGAAAAGGAAGGCAATTTCTAATTTGCTCAAACATCTTAGGAAAGTGCATACTCCAGTCGTCAACAACTGTATTGCTATAATTAAACATTGTTGTATTGATCGCAGGATTTAACCAACAGCACAGTCCTTTCCAGTATTGCGTTTCATTTAGGCCGCGAGTGATATCTGCATTTTTTTCATCCCATAGCTTCCAAAATAAATCCCAATCATCGGGTTCAATGCGTGGAATATCAAGTGGGATATAAGGAACTGAGGTCCATTTAGGATCTAAGGTGCTTGCTATTTCTGGCCAGGCCTGTGGGCTGATGTGTGTTAGAAAACCCAAATCCAGGTCGGCATCAACTTGCATAACCCTGGGACCAATTTTTGCATAATTACCCCAGGGTTGGCTTCCGTTCATCAATGTAAAACCCAATGCTGGATCAAGTGCCACCCAATATTCTGTGTCACCATCATTGACATCACCGGGAGGCAATGCGTTTGGCAATGCAAATTGTGTTTTGCCAGTTAGGCGCAGAGTTTTACGGTCAGCTTCGGCCCAAAGGATTCTTCTTGTTGGAATAAGTTGCGTTGTCATGCTAATAGTTATGACAAATTTAGATGACTGCGTTGTTCAATGCTTGTTCTATCTCAACCCAATCGTTGAATTTCCTGACAGATATATCAGAAAAGTCCAGGTTCCACGGTTGTTTGATCATGTATGTTGCATGCCCAGCTTGAGCACTGATTCGGGCTGTGGATTCTGTACTAGTAACGCAGACCGCATATTCGTGTTCTTTGAACAGCGGATATAAATTGGCGGTTCTGCCAACCACATACAATTCCTTGAACACACCGGGCATGATTAATTCTAAGTTTGCTCTACGCAATATTGCACGACTCATTTCATTGCTGGACTTGGTGTACCCAATGATGACCCAACCTGCCGCGGCCAATTTTGGTAGTATTTGTTCTGCACCCATCATTGGATACAATGCGCCCCATTGCCAAGTACGCTCACAGAATTCACTCATCCAAAGGTCTGCTAAATCATCTGGAATATTCAACCAGTGGCCCAGTGTTTCTCTGTTGGTAATTCGATTGCCTGCAACACCTTTGAGTCGATTTAAGCTAGCAAGCCAACGAACAAATGCTGTTAATGTGTCAAGGCAAGTATCATCTATGTCGATGATTAATTTGCGAGGTAGTTCTTCATCCTGCAAGTTCAACGCTGACCCCAAGCGGGTGACCATTGGTGCGAGCAATCTGTGTAGATTCCATGGCCTTCTGTTCAGCTACTTCAAACGAATAAATTCCAGCTGTGCCTTTGCCAAGCTGATGTACCTGCAACATGATTGCAACTGCGCCTTCTTGTGAATGATGGAATATAACTTTTAACAATTCTATAACAAATTCCATTGGTGTGCTGTTGTCGTTTAAAATGACCACGCGGAATCTTTCTGGTTCTTTGACTCCAATGATGTTTTCAGTCTTGTTAATAGTTTCGGTAGCAGTATCTGACATTTTTTATGTTCCGTGTTAGTCACTATATTTAGTGTGGGCAAGCTTTTGCACTTGCCCACACATTCTTAGTTATTCCTTGATTAAAGGAATTTTCTTTGGTTTGATTTTATCAGGTACAACCTCAGTTAAATCAATTACCAACATGCCGTCTTTAAGGCTTGCAGTATTAATTTCAACTCGGTCACCAATGACAAACTCACGCTTGAAACTGCGATTGGCAATGCCACGATGTAGATACTCTTTGGTATCGTCTTCTTGTTTGTTGCCGTTCACAGTCAAAGTGTTTTCTTGCAGGGTTACCTCAATATCAGATTCTGAAAAGCCAGCCACTGCCATCGTAATACGATATGCATGGTCTTGTAGTTTTTCAATATTGAATGGAGGATACCCAGTATTGTTACCATTGCTGGCTTGTAGCAAACGATCCAGTTCGTTGAACATACGATCAAAGCCAAGGCCAAAGCGTTGGTACGGGTGATGAAGTGTTAGATTAGTCATAGTAGTCTCCTTATAGCGAGTCTAAACATTGTGAGCTCTTCATGAGCCTCACGGTGCGTTGCCAGCCCTCTTGGCACTAGCATAACACAATTATACTTATGTTCTAAAACGAAGTCAAGTTTAATATAGCCGTTTTCTGCCACCGTCTTTGGCTGGCCTGCGTCCTGCTAATTCATCTGCTTCAACTTGTTTTAGGTGTCTGCGTCGAGCCTTATTTTTTGTCTGTGTTTTAACAATGTTGGGCTTGACATATTCCATGCGGGCTTTTACTTCTTCTAACTTGCCGCTGTCTTGGATTTTCTTTTTAAATTTACGGAGAGCTTTTTCAACATTGCCGTCGTTGATGTAAACTATTGATCCATTAAATTGCGATTCTCTTTTTGGTGCGTCTCTACTCATCATGTCCTTTTATGCTACTATTTCTAAATTTTTGTATATTTTAACAGGAGTGTGGTCCACCACACTTTGTTCAGTAATTATAACTTTACTTAATCCTTCTAGAGCCAATTCAGGTAGATTAAACTGTATATCTAGCAGAATTTGCTCAATTATACTGCGTAAGCCACGGGCACCAGTTTTCTTAGTAACGCACAAATTAGCAATGGCACTTTTGGATTCTGGAGTAAATTCTAACTCTACTGAATCCATCATAAAAATGGACTTGTATTCTCGTTCAATGCTGTCTTCGGGCTCGGACATAATTTTTACCAACTCGTCAATGCCTAATGGGTCCAGGCTGGCAACAATTGGTACACGACCCATAAATTCTGGAATCATTCCAAACTTGACAAAGTCTTCAGGCTCCACTGAATGTAACCAATGACCAGTGTCAGCTTCTGCTTTGTCCATGCTGGCACCAAAGCCAATCTTGGTGCCACCAGTTATTCTTTTCTTGACCTGTTCATCAAGACCAACAAAGGATCCACCCAATATAAACAGAATGTTTTTTGTGTTGATTACATTTGCGTCATGCCCGGGATGTTTGCGGCCACCGCCCACAGGCACACGACATTCGGTACCTTCAATCAGCTTGAGCAGAGCTTGTTGAACACCTTCGCCTGACACATCGCGAGTGATACTTGCACTTTCACTCTTACGACCTTTCTTATCTATTTCATCAATGTAGATAATACCTTGCTCGGCTCGTTTGATATCGCCGCCTGCGTTTTGTAAAAGTCGATGAATAACATTTTCTACATCATCACCAACATATCCACTTTCGGTCAATGTGGTGGCATCTGCAATCGCAAATGGTACATTGATCCGTTCTGCCAACTTCTTGGCCAATAAAGTCTTGCCACTACCAGTGGGACCTATCAACAGCACATTGCTTTTCTTAATAAGGTCGGTATCACCTTGACTCAGTCGTTTGTAGTGATTGCGTACTGCCACACTCAGCTGACGCTTGGCTTCATGTTGTCCAATCACATACCTATCTAAATAGTTTTTAATATCTCTTGGAGTGGTAGCATCGTCAAACTCAGACTTTTCTTCTTTGACTTCTTCACTCATTGCTTCAAGACACAGGTGAATACATTCATTACAAATATATGCCTTGTCTCCTGCAATCAATGCCTTGACAGCATCTCTGTGTTTATTACAGAAGCTACAGTTTAATGTTGGTGATTTATCCGCCAAAAGCCGACTCCATAATTTTTATCAGTTCATCATGGTCTTCAACCCAAGGAATATCAATGGCATTTAACAAAGCAATAAATTCATCATTGCCTGGCTTGACATAGAATATAACTGGCATGTTTTCTTTACACATGGCCAAGGCCATCCTGACTTCTTGCTCTGTGGCATGTGCCAGTTCACATATGATCATGCTACAATTGTTGGCAATGTGCCAATACCAAACCCATGTTTTAGGATCCACACTCACTGAATCATTGACATAAAAAGTCAACTGATTATCCTGGATTCCTTTTTCTAATAGCTCAATGATTGAGTCTTGCCAGGTCTTATCATTACTAATAAGACAAAAGGCAAGTCCGCCGCCGGGCATATACAATGTTGGGGGACTGACAACATACACATTTGAATCGTTCAAGATAAACCTTTGTTATTTGTCATCGCGCTTGGGAAATGTTGCTTGAAACCAACCCTTGGTGCGATGCTCTTTGGCCAGCTTTTCAGTACTGGCCTTATATATTTTATCCAAATTATCTTCTGGCTGTTGCTCGGAACTTTCTTTTAAAGGAGTGTCCCATACTTCGCCAGGTGTGCCCGGAGGCGCTTCCATCACAGGTGTCACTGCTTTGGGTTCTTCAAATGCCGGGCCCGTTTGTTCCCAGACGCCACTGTCGAGATTCTTAATGCCTTCAAACGGTGGATAGCTATCAGTTTTCTCTACCGGTTGATCCCAAACTTTTTCCTTGGCTTCTTCCTTGGCCGTTGCAAATTCAGCAATGTCTTGTTCGTTGGCAGGATATGCAGTGACAACATCTTCTGGTATATTTGCTGTTTCACCGGAGTCTAACATTGTTATGGTTGGTTCCTTCTTTTCCGGCACAACAGATTCTACAACAGGTACTGCAATGACTGCGGATTGTTCTTGCTCTTCTTGTCTGCGGAACCAAGCAAAACTGTACTGACTTGCCAACAACAGCACAACAGCCAAAGGATCAAAGATTACAACTATTAAAATAATAACCCAGCGAACTGCTTTTTCTAATGTATTGGCGTCTGGGTTGTCGTCGTACAGCAAAGCGGCAATGTATTTGATGGGTCCTACCTCAGCTTCAACCTTACGCAACTCTGCCGCAACTGGTGCCCGTTGTTCGTTGAGCTTGGCAATTTCAACCTGGGCCCGGGCAATGTCTGATTGAATCTGCGTTCTTTCTTTGGCCTGTCGAGTACGCATGGCATTTGCATTTATTGCACCTTGCTCACCTTTGCTACGGGCAATGGTTTCATCAATGGTAGCGTCCATTTGTTTGAGCGCCTTGCGCCCAGAATCAATGTTTTCTTTGGCAGTTTTAATTTTCTCATCAAAAATTGCAACCTGTGCAACAACATTGCCTGTTGGTACTGCTTGGTCCAAGTGTGCCTTGCTAAGGTAACCAAAGATGCCCATGCTGGTAATCAGCATTAGGATTACTACTGCAATAAACAGATACAGTCGAATCAACTTAGGAGCAATGGCCCAATTTTGTTTTAACCAAACGGTTGCAACCAGCTTACCTACTTCAAGTACCACGCCCATGACAATAATAGGAATAACACTGGCCGCAAAGATTGCAACCAGTCCTGCCACTGAGTACCATACTGCCACTGCGGAAATACTTAACCCGCTTAATAATGCAAACCATGCAGTTAGTTTGTCTGCAAATGTGATTGTCTTGTTCATAATGAGTGTGTCCTTGCTGGAAAGCAATGTGGTAAGTCTTTGAATAAAGGCTCGTGTATTAAATTACCGTTGATGTCATAATCATAGGTTGTATTTTTATCTTGTGGATTTGGAACTCTGGCATACGGATCATAAAGGCTACACATACGAGCAAAATAGTTCTTAGGCATTATATCAATGATCAAGTGCGTTCTCCATGTGTTGCCATAGTTTACGGCACCGTGAACTATTTTGTTATTCAGTTCCCAAACTTCCCCTTCACTGATGTGATTTCGAGTGCCACCAATTGTTAAATCATACGATTGGTAGTACAGCCAACAATCGTCATTGGTACTGATTGCAATATTGTATCTTCTCGAGTACCGTTGATTGTACCTGGTATCTGTGTGCAGTGACGTGTTACCTGACTCTGGTTTCATTCGTGCAATGTCAGCTTGCACAATGAAAGGATCAGCGATACCGGTGATGTTGGCCAGGTATTCGCATTGCGGTTTTAATATGTCATTCCATAATGTATTAATTTCATCTGTGTATTTTGTGGTCAGACTGGCAAAGCTGTTTTCGTCCTGCAGTTTGCGACGGCTTTGCTTATTGCGTTGGTTGTAAATGGGCAAATATATCATATGAGTACCATCAGTGCGAATGTATCTGTTGGGATCTTCTGATGGATCCCAGTCAAATGTCAGTTCCCATTGACGATACTTGTCAAATATAGCAGTGTCAAACTCTGCTATTTTTCTGGCAGTTAGTCCTGGTTCGTACATTAATCATCTTCCTCTTCTTCCGGGGCTTGGAAACTGGTGGCCAAGTTTTGCTCCACTAGTGCCTCGTTGATATTTAATGTAGGTTCGCCAGTTTCGTTTGCAATGTATGCCCAACCAAGCACACGGCCCAGTTTGGCTCTTTTGGTAATGATGGGTTCTACGATGAGTCCATCCTTGCAAAGCTCTGTCAACACAATGCGTACATCGCTATCTTTGCCGCACGACGATACGCCAAACAATCTAATCTTTTGGCGTGTGTACACATTGAAACCTAGATCTAGTTCTACTTCTAGGGTGTCAGTACCCCGTACTTCTAATAATCTAGCTGAGTATAATTTTCTCATTTTTCCTCTTTTGGTTTAGTTCTATAAAAAACATGGTTGCCAATGTGTTGGACTGAATCTTTGACTCGTTTCCAACCTGGTTGCCAGTTAATGTATGTAGCATGGAAGTGGGTGGCTCCGTTGGTCGGATCCTCCACCGCCGTTGGCGAATGAATCACCAATGCGGCAATACCTATTGCCTGTGTCCAGAGAGATCCAGCTGGGTTTGATGCTGGCCCAGTACATACCCATTCAAATTGACATCCGTTGGGATTGCGCTGTTTGACTACTCCACATACTGTGCGGGCATAGCCTTCATCTAGACGATTGAGTGTTACCTTGGCAACTGCAATCTGTCCTTCCAATGACTCTCCTCTACTTTCATAATAGATGTTTTCCGCAAGGCAACGCACTTGTTTGTCATTGATTGCTTTACGAATACCACCCACCTCTTCAAGTTGTGAATTCATTAGCCTGCGAACCTTGTGTTCCCAGGTTTCATTTTCATAACCATGAAGCTGACCAGATACCCAGTCAGTGATTGACGTCATACTGTTTGTGTATGCCCGACTCTGCGCTTGCGATGGCTGAGCCATCGCAGTTGCAAAAATTACAAATATAATTAAAAGTGACAGCGTCACCTTAACTAGCAAAGATTCTATCCTTTGCTTAGACATGCCCAATAAAAATTTATGGTTCATGTGCATTTTACACCTCCTTTCATTCGGATTACCTCCAGTCAGGCCTTTGACGCTAAAATAGCATCTAAGACTTCACCTGGGCTCTGGTATCCATGATCAACCTGGGTGTAGGTTATATCATGCTTGGCCAAGAGCACCGCAATCCGTCGATCGATCTCCAAACTCTGCTGGAGACTATGCACACGGCCATGATCATCGAACCACGGGCCGCGCCCTAGAAAAGCCACAACATTGTTGTAACGCTTCCAGAGTTCTACTACTACCTGCTCCCACTCTTTGGGGTAATCCTCCGGAGCATAGATAGCACTCAATAACACTGGACTATCGGTTATTACATAATCGACATGTCCACTAAGTCTATGTAGGCGTTGAATCTGCCTACCAAACACATACGCTTGATTACTAAGCGCAACTGTGCGGCCTTCCCAAACTAGGTCCTTGGCAACTTCCGTTACCAATTCTACATTCCACCCTCGGCGTTTGGCTTCATGATAAAGTCCTGACGCTAGAGTGCTTTTACCTGCACCTGGGCCTGCAATGACATTAATTACTTTCATCATGTTATTGTAGCAAAATACTTATAACAAGTCAAGAAAACAGGGCTACCAATGTGCCCTGTCTAGCGATACCGTATGTGGCGATTCTTCCGTTTTGATAATTATATTACCAATTAAGTAGTGTGTTATTGCCCGATTATTGGTCAAAAAGAACGGGCCGAAGCCCATTTCTTTTAGATTAAAAAATTTAATTATTGTGTTTGATCATGAGCAACGCCATTGGCGTCCATCCAACTGCCAAAATACATTAGCCAAACTTGTTTAGCTGGATTGGAGTCTGCCATGATTGTTTTGCCATCACCTTCAACTGCCATCACAGCATCTTTGGCGGCTCTGCATTTTTCTCTGTCGTCTTCTGGCAGGTTTGCCTCGTACACTAGGAATGTAGCAAGCAACGCTTCATAAGTTGTTGCTACACCGTTTTTGGTCCATTTTGACATTTTATTAATCCTTATTTAGATGATGCGCTTGCGCCACATTTTGCCCGTTTTGCATTGGTTAACATACCAAAATCAACCGGCCATTCTTGTCCAGGTGCAAGTTCGACTGCCCCTTTTGGGAAAGAAAAATTTACCCCTGCCGTTTGCATTATCTGTGCAATTGGCATACGATATTTAGTTAGATCGTTGCCCAAGTTAGGGTAAGGTGCAACATGGGGAAATGCCCATCCTGCTATTTGTTTAGTTTGATTATTAATAACAATTTTGTAATAACCATTTGGAACCACAACGCCTTTGCCAATGCGCTTGTCTTGGGCATTGTATACGCCACCAACATAAATTGTATATGGCTGTTTTAATTGTACCGCCCAGCCTCGAATGCTGGTTTCCAACAGCTTCCAAATGCCACGATTCAAGCTACCAGCTTGTGGTGTCATATTGGTCATTAGAAATGATTCATACTCAACTTGCTGATCCCATGACAGATCGCCGTCTGGGCTCATATGCCCTTTATCGTAGCCGGTGGCCGCATAGTCGTCTGGGTGTGGCCCATTTTTTATGCTTTGATCTTGTACAAATGCATTTGTTCTTGCTATGCAACCCAATGCATTGTTTGGCAAAAGTTCGTATGTGACATACCGAGGTAATTTGGCGGCGGCGTCATACCCTACCAAATATGCTTGACGGCAAATGGTTTGCACGCCTGCGGTCTGTGGGAATCCATAAGGTGCATGTACTGCACATGCTGACAGTGGCAATGGTGGTCTCTGCTCCCAAGCATGGCTTAATGTAGAGCAAAGAAACAATGCTGATATAACAATTTTTTTCATTGATAGAGTTCTTTAAAGCTATATTTATACTTTTGGGCCGCTTGTTATTCCTTTTTCGTATATTTTATCATGAGAACTCTTTTCCCCGCACACTTCGGCACAAAATAACATTTTACCATTTTCCACAGAATCTTTATTCCAAGCATCATCAAAGAAGTTGTTGAATTTAGGGCCAGACAGTATGTCAACCAAGCTGTGTTTTCTAAGGTCAAATTCATCTAATCCTGTTTTATCAATTTTGTCATTGAATTGATATCTTGCATAGCTGGTATTTCGTTGTCCAAAGGCGCCGCCTAAATAACAGCAGGGCAACAGATGCCCACTGGCTGATATAAAAATTTCCTGATGTTCTGTATATTCAAATGATTTACATTTAATCACTGATTCTTTACCAAGTGTACTGCTATATTTTGAAAGAATAGGAATATGATTGCTGAAACTGTCGATTGAAATTTTATATTCCTTGCTGTGCTTTGGAACAACTCGTTCTCCCACATGGTCATGGGGCCAAATTGCATATTCAAAGTTGCCGTCTTTGTCATGCACATTCAATGATCGTTTTATGCCCTCTTGCTCTCCAAATCCCAGCGGAGTTTTAAGAATAAAAGTAAATCCCAACGATTCAGCCAGGGCTCGAGCTTCATCAACTTGATGTTTATTGTGATCAAAAATCAAATATTCCCAAATGCCATACCCGCCGGCCTCGCTGTATGCTTTCATATTGTCCCAGACCTTGTTCCAAACAACGCCGCGTCGATAAATGTGATTGGTATCTTCTAAGCCGTCGACTCCAAACACTACTCCGCTTTTGGAGAATGGAAAGTCTGGCTTGAAATTGGGCTTGGGCAATAGTCTGGCAATCTTGGCCCAATGCTCGGGGCCGCGCATGCCACCATTGGTTCGCACCACCTGCTTTAAATTTTTACTGCCATAAACTTTAAAGTATAACAAGGTGTCGGGCAAATCTTTAACCAGTCCTGGATCACCCAAGTTGCCACAATAGTTTATGTGTTCTATATTTTTAATTATTTCTGGGGTAAAAAATGCCCGCATGTCGTTGGTACTTAGATCAACCTGTTCAAAATCAGTCACTACCATGCCGCCGCTGTAGTTGCGACTGCATGCAGGACAGCTGGCATTGCATCTGCTGGATAATTCTATCTGCACTCTGCGTATCTTTGTTAGGTCATATATCATTTAAGTGCGGCTCTCAGGCTGTCTGCTACTATTTTATCAAATGTAGCAGAGGGTGTGCCATGCGATATCATGTGTATCCTGGGCTCTGTGCTGTTGTTCCATACACTATGTATGTTACCAATGTCAACCAGGCAAGCATTACCTGAATTTTTAAAAGGAACATCGCCGCAATCTTTCATTCTAAAAACACAACCGTCAGGATTGTTTAATGCCACATTGATTGGAGATAAGAAATGTTCTGTTCTATCTTGATGTGGTTCAATGTAGCCCTGCGGATCCAGCCACATGTATCGCAGTCGCTGATAATTATGGTTTGGAAATTCGTCTCTAAAGTATTGCGTAGTGACCGGACAGCGTTCTGCAATTTCTGTCCATTTATACACAATGTCATTGGCTGTCCGACCTGCATTTTCAGGATAGGCGGTGTAGTAGTCTGTTTTATTCCAAGCTTCGCCGTGTAAACAAATGCTTCGCCAGCCTGGACTGCCATAACTTCTATGTGCAATAAACAAGTCCTCTAATGCCAGTGCTTCTGCCAGCATGTCTGCATAAGGGGCACCAGGCAATTCTAATGGCAGGTATGGCCAGCCACTTTTGTGTACCAGCCACTGTACCAGTTCTCTGTCGGATTCCAATTCAGGAACTGCCTGTTCTTTAAAATTAAAAGTCCAGGGCGTGCCGGCAAAAAATTCAACAACCTGTTCATTCATATTGTATTTTACCATGTAGCTGTGTTTGATATCCACCAGTGTGATCATTCCCAACCATTTGTACACAAACATTGTTGTCAACTACAGATTTTAGAAACTCGTCCCAATATGCTTTTAATTCACCAGGTGGAAAATTCCTAACTGTAGCCGGCGTATAAAAACTATTACTGATCCATATCATATTATTCCCTTGGTGTGATTGCATATCACATAATAAGGATTCATAATCACTCAACAGATTTATTTTTAAATACGCATGCTCCAGTGCCTTGTACTTGTTCCAGAACTTTAACCATTGTTGTTGGCCACCAAATAAATCAAGTGTATTTGCCCATTCCTGTGGATATTGTTGTTGACGACCAGGCATCCAAATTGGGTCAAATTCTGGAACCAGTTGATTATAGTCTGCAATGGCCTTGATATAATCTTCTCCGTCCCAGTTTTCAACTAGCCATTTTCTAAAATCCAGTGCTTGCTGACTATAATCAATGTATACAACCCTCGAAGCAGTTGAGTCGACTTGAGTCAACAATTGAAAAGGTTTAAATCCAGCGGCCACTGCATATAGTGTATTCAATTTCATTGTTGGATAAAAACCTATCTGTTCTAAGCTCATACTGTCATTGTTGAACACAAAAACAGCGTTGGGAACTCGACTAAAGTCTGTCTCTTTAAGATATTGATGTTGTGCGTATGTTGGACCAGTTGGTTCAACTGTTAGGCCAGTTTCGCCGTCCAAAATTCGCTGAAATCTGTCATCGTCGATTTCAGGGTACAGGTATGATTTCTTTCTACGGGCACTTTCCGAGAAATTCGCAATGGCCACATTGTTTGACAACAAGGTTGCAATTAAATTCCATCCTTGTTTGACTGCACCTGTATAAGTTTGCTCATTGGATGGCACCTTGTCGGTACGAGGCCCCGTTGGCATTAACCACAGTGGAGTGTAATCGTCGTGAATATTTTCTACACTACGATTATAATCTGGAAGTTTTAGATCTTTTACATGCTCATTGTTGCCGAATTTGGGCTTTCCAATCCGAGCCCAAACATCTAAATTCAAATAAAAGCTCTGCGGATGAATTTGAAACCATGCACCTTGATTTTTAAACCATGCATTTTTATCATAATTCTTATCTTCTAATATATGTGCCACTAAACCATACTGATTACTTTCAGCAAAGTCATGAATTTCGTACAGTAAACTATGGTCACTGGTGATATATCCAATGCTCATGACATAGATATAGTTATAACCTAGATCATATGCTTGATTTAATAGGATATCAATGCTGTCACTTTCAAACAAATTCTTGTCATTTTTATCAATTCTAACTTTTGACACTTTAATATCAAACAGAGTAATTGCACGAACATGATCTCTGTATTCTTTTGACTTGTGTCCAAGTTGATCATATAACCCAAATGCTATTTTTTTCATTGAACTTTCCATAATGTAACATTATCTAATACGATAGAACTAATTGTGCTTTTCATTAAACTTGACCAATTGACTGTGTTAACTATCTTGCCCAAGGGCCAGCGATTCAGTTTCTTGTCACTGGCTTGATAATCAGCCATGAACTCTGGATTGTCAATTATGCTGGCATATATCATGTGAGGATCAAACATGACATTTGGAGTCATAAAGCTGTTGCCCCACACATCCGTTTCCAATAGGTTGTCTTCGTCTAGCCAGGCCTTCATGTGATCTTTGCCCTGTATGTCTTCATTGATCCATACATCATAATGATATTCTTCAGTGACCGGGTCAAATGAGTCAGTGATACCTTCTGCATGGCCACTGACCCATAATGCATTACTGCCTTCTAATGCTCGAGCATCTGCACAAAATGCGCTGTATTGCAACCGATTGTCAAAGGCGGCCCGGCGGCTCAGCGCCGGGTATGTGACAAACTCCAGGTCATGTACATTTTGATTGATGGCGTGAATTGAATGAAACAGTTGATCAACACTGACCCCATTGGGCATTGCTATTTTGCCACTGTAGTATTCGGTGGCCACAGTGGTAAAATGGCGGTGCCAAGTGTTGAGTTGCACTTGCGTCAGCTTGTAAGGGTCGTTTAATAACAGTGATAGGTCTGCAATTTCTTTATTAAAATTCAACCCAAGATGCTGTTGTAAAAATACAAAGCTGTTGTGCAATTGATTCAGAGGCGGCAATGGATCTGCTTGATACTGCTTGGACATACCATGACTGCTGAAGTTCCATAATATGGCTGGCAATCTAGCGGCAGTACGAGTCAGGTATTGTCGCCATTCATTTACAAATTTATTATCTAATAATTCAACTTGAACTTGCTGTTGTTCATTGTCCAGAGTTGTATAATTGTATACCAGCATTAGACCAATCCTATAAATTGTGCAAAATTAACAGGTTTATTTCTGCGCTGTGTGTATTGCTCAAAGAATACATCACTGTCTTGCCGCAGAGCTGGTTGATTATCTTTGATTAAACCTGCATCTAACATTTTAATCAGTCGCTCAGTGTACTCTACTTCAAATGGAAGTAAATCATTTTGAATACTGGCATAGAAAGCCGTGTATTTTTTGATATAAAAGTCTCTGTCTGCTCTGCTTAGACAACCAAAGCCCTGGAAGTCTGGTTTGTCTACCATATTAATAGTGACGGCTGGTTTAATACGAGTGCGCTCGCGCATGGCAATGATGTCAATATACATTTTATCCAAGGCTTGCAGGCTAATTGCGCTACAGGTTGTGCTGACTGTGGCCACACTGACATTGCTATTACATAATAATTCCATGTTATGCAACCATTCATCGTAGACCATGCCTTCACGAATAAACTCAGCCACTGCGCCTGCGCTTTCATTGCTGACATTGACACGCAGGTTGTTTAATCGTTTGGCTTTTTCTAAGAATCGTTCAATTACCACGGGCTTTTGGCAAAGGTTAGTGTGTATTACACATTCAACATTGGGATTGATCTCTATCATCCGGTCAAACAGTTTGAATACTTCTTCGTGCATGAGTGGTTCGCCACCACTGACACGAATACTTTCTAGTCCTGGAGCAACTGTTTCAAACCACTGCCAGAACAATGTCATATCTGGGGGTGCGATCATTTCATCCAGTTCGTTCAGATCCTTTTGATAGTGCTTGCGGTCGTCTGTGATGATTCCAGTGTATACACCGCGAGTTCGAATGTCATTGATCCAGCTGGTGCTGAACTGTGGACTACAATAGCTACAGGCCAGGTTGCAGGTGTTTTGAAATGCCAACTCCAATGCTTTTGGTTTAAAGTTGTAAGCAGGATCAAAATATTCCTCTGCTGTCAAATGATCCGTAAATGCCAGGCTTTTGCGAGTACGATCACTGGTCAAGCCAAGATTCTCAAAATGCCAGCAACTGTTGCAAGCAGGTGGTTGTTCGCCAGCCAGCATGCTTTGTTGGTGACTGCGCTTGTCTGGGGGATTGTAGAATGTGTCAACAGTGGTGCCAACCTGCAGGAATGGCGTATAATGACAGCTGGCTATCTTGCCCGAGTACACCCAAATGCTTGCTTCGTGAAACTTGGCCAAACAAAATGTTGGACTTGTTGCCTGACGAATTTTAAACAGTTTTTGCTCATTCATTAGTAATCAAATTCGTCGTGTAGATCATGTTGGGTCATGTAGTCTCGAATATCAGCATGCTCTGGGAATGTGATCCAGAAGTCTTCTCCGCGAATTGTATCCAGCTTCTTGGTAATGCGACTAAAGTTCTTCAAACTGTCATGCAAGCTGGTGATCTTATAAGTTTCAAGTGAGCGTACTTGCCACATGAACCCAATGGCTGTTTCGTACATAAACAGAGTTTGTTTATTGCATCCTCGTTCCTGTAGCCAAGCCATGTGTTCTCTAAAAAGCTTTTCAATTTGATGCTTCTTCCAGTCTGGAATATTTTTCAATGAGTAATAGCTTGGCCCATCTAAGACATTTAATAAGATGTTGTCTGGATGAATATAACCAAGTTCTACCCATTCTCTGTGGAATTCAATTAGGTTGTGAGCATTGGGCCAGCTGAGTGTGAAGCCAATGTTGAATTTAACATGTGGAGATTCAGCTCGCATACGCAATCTATTTGCTATTACATCCTTCCACACAAGTCCATGACGCCAATATTCGCCCTTGGCATGACTTCCGTCCAAGCTGGCATTGACATTTATATTTTTAAAGTTCTTCCAATATTCAACAACATCATGCTTGCCCAATGTCAGTTTACTAAAGTTTGTATTATACCTGACTTCGCATGTGGTATTGCCAAGTTCTACCAGTTTGTTTAAAACTTCGTAGTGTTCTTTTTGCATCAAAGGTTCGCCACCAGCAAAGTAAACGCTTTTCATTGTGGGCAGGTGTGGCATCATTTCCTCTAATGCTTGTTCTTCTGTTTGCCCAGGAAACTGTAGTTCATCATTGATGTCTTCTTTTACTTTTTTATTGTACAGCTTGCGACTATCCACAATCCAACTGGTGCTAAAGTGCGGGCCGCAACTGCGACAGGCCAGGTTGCATAGGTTATTAAAGCGAACATCCATGTAGATCAACTTGTGTTCATCTAGGCTACCATCAGGATTGGTTGCGGCCACAATTGAGTGGACAGCTTGATTATTCTTAAAGAAGTCATCGTTAAATTTGTTCTTGAACTCTGCTTCTAATTCAACCCTACTGTTGCAACGGCCACAGTTGGGGTCTTCTTCTCCGTTTAGAAACTTTAAACGCATGGCTCGAGTGGCGTCATTGTTCCAAATTTCTTCCAGTGTATTTTGTTTAAGACTGCCTATTTGTTCTTTGTGTTCGTATACACAGCAAGGCTTGACGTCTCCGGGTGGCCCAACATATTGGTGAATCCATGGAAGGATGCAAAAAGTTCTACTTTTCTTTGCTAACTCTAGCGGTTTAAATTCAGTGTTCATAATGATATTTATTCAGCAGGCATGGACTGGTAGTCGTCAATCAATCTTTGTATATGTTCATTATGGTTGCGAACAGTCACTAGCTTTTTTAATTCATTGATACCTTTACTCAAAAGGGCTGTGTCAATATTGGTTGTGAATTGTAAAGACTCTTTATATAGATCCAGAAGCCGTTGAAACTGATGGTTGGGTGCAGACTGTGGTAACAATGCCACCAGGCTGTCTCGCATGGAGCATGGAAGCAAATCAACTGCATAATGCTCTGGTCTATCAAGTTTTGTCAAATGCAAACTATCTGTATCAATATAATTTAACAGCAACCAATTGTAATAAGGCAAAAATGAGTCAGCATTTAGCCAAGACAAAGTGAAATTAAACCCGTAATTTAGATTGTCGTGCAACTGTGTCAACTCTCGAAAGTAATCAACATTGACTTTCATTTTGTCAAATGAGGCGCCGTAACGCAGTGAATCAAATACCTCGTCAACTCCATCTACACTGAATTGAATCAATACTCGCTTGAAGTTTTTTAATTCGGATTCAATTACTTTTAGTGAAGTAGTACCATTTGTTGTTATAACCAGCTCGGTAACGCTGGCATGATCGCCAGCGGCCAACCATTTGATAAATTTCAAAACCACTGGATTGATCAATGGTTCGCCACCAAAAATTTCCAGGCGTAACTTATTAAAGCTTGAGTTAGATATAGTATCTTCGATCATTGCAAGCTTGTCACTGCCCTGGTCTATCATGGTGGTAAAGTACTTCTTGGTGAGCCCGCGAGCATTGAACTTGTCCAACTTTTCCCACTCACTTATGTGCTGGCTACTGTAATAGGGATTACAACTGATACATTTGATATTGCAGAGATTGTCAAAGCATACACCAATGACCAGCTCATTTACATCTTTAAACAACTGTCGATGGCTCCATGTTGCGCCTGCACTTTCTTGATCAATACAATGTCGACAGCCGGTGGCAATATCAATTTCACTCAATTTACTTTGATATTCGCTGTAGGTGGTGGCGCCGACACCGGGCTTGAACCAACAGCAAGGCATGTATGGCTTGGGTTCATTTGATATGTACAGGCCATGCCGATGAGCCAGACAGTTTTTAAAAGGTGTTAAATCCATTTTGCCAATTCTGGAAAGGTCTTTTCAAAACTTTCCCCTCTGATTATGTCGTGTTGTTTGGTATATTTTACAAACTTATTCCACAATGTTGGATTGTGGGCACTTGCACCCAGTCTATCTGCAAAGAAGGCCAAATCTTTATTGCCATTGATACTGCGAATAAATGCAGACCTTACATTGTCTGGTACAATTTCAATGTTATACCATTCAGGACGAGTTACTTGAACAAAGTAGCAAAGTATTGAAGTTTCATTGGCCTTGTTAATAATATCATTTATGTTTAAAAAGTTCAATATGCTGACGGTAATGCCCCAAGAAAGAGATACATTTTTTAATTTTAAATTGAACAATCGCAGATAGTTATCATACACTTGGTCCCAATCTGCTGGATGGCGCATGTAATTAAATTGTGAGCCTATTCCGTCAATGCTGTATTGTATGTCTACTTGTTTAAAATGTTCAAACAGTTTAATTTTTTCTTCTGGATATTGTGTGCCATTGGTGTTGAAGTGTAGTACAATATTTCCTGCTACTCCCTTTTCAATGCATGTTTCTAGCATGGCCCACATTTCTTTACTGAGCCAAGGTTCGCCACCGTACACTGAAATAACACGAATGGTATCCAAGTGCTGGTACAAATCCGGCCAGAATCTGCTGGAATTGTTATGCCATGATCGAGATTCATTGATCCAAATTCCAAACTTTTTAACTTCGTTGTCGAATGCATATGGTAGTGTGTCTTTGTATACTGTATAAAACTCATCCACCCATTGGCTACTGGAATACGGCCCACATGTTCTACACTTTAAATTGCAAGTATTACCTAGATATAATTCCAATACTCCTAGATCAGTAGAGATTGAATCAATGTGCGTTGTCAGCCGTTCATTGTCACTTTGTCTTTTGCTCTTAACACCACTGTCTTCATCATCAAAGCATAGTTTGCAACCAGGATGTCGTTGCCCTGTGTTCAGTGCAGTTCTTGCTTGGACAAATCTTGTATTGCTGGAGCATTCGTCAATGGTGTTATTTTTAACATTTAAAGTATTTGCCCATCCACTTCCGTCATCAAATTTACAACACAAGGTTGCACTTCCGTTTGGATGAATTGCCAGACCTGTGTTGGCAGTGATACACCATGTTGCTTTATTTTGTTCTGTTAACACGGATCAAATCCATCCTGCTAATTCCGGAAATGTTTCTGCAAAGTTAAGACGTCTACGCTTGTCATATTCTGCTGTGAATCGAGCAAACTGATCTCGGCGATGTGCCTGCTCAATCACATTCATTACGGTGTGTCTAGACTTCCAGAACTGATAGACCATTTCCCATGTTTCTCTTTCAATGCTGACAGTGGGATTGGTCAGCACAAAGTCATTGACAGCATCAAAGTATTGATCGCAACTGTCTGGCAAGATGCGTAGGTCAAACTGCTTGGGATCAACCAGACGACAGCAATTGAACATGATGTCGATACCGTCGGCTCGCATGTCAATGACTTTTTGCACAAAGACATTGAAGTTAAACACACTCATCAAGCCAAATGTAACCATCACCCTAATAGGCACTCCAAATGTTGTGCTGACCTTGCGTACTGTTGCTTCCCACTTGACAATGTCAAGTCCATCACGAATGTATTCTGCTTGTGGTCCCCATGTGTCCATGCTGGTGTAAACTTCGAGACCCTTAATAGTCTTTGCTTCAAGCAATGCTGTTGCCTTGGTAAAGAATAGATCCAAGTTCTTTTCTGGCACACACAGGTTGGTGTTGACAACCAATGTCAGCTCAGGATTATGATTCTCTGCCACATAATCCAACAGCTTCATAAAGTTACGGGTGGCCAAGGGTTCGCCACCAGTGATGCGTAGATAACGCAGGCCTGAATATATTTCAGGTAACCACTTCCAAAATGCATCAATGTAAGGATTATTATCCTCGGGTATCATGTCGTGCATCTTGTCTCGATGCACAGTCGGATCTTCAATCGGATATGAACCGTACTTGCTTATTTCATGTTCCCATGTTGAGCTTTGCCCGGGACTGCAATAGCTACAGGCAAAGTTGCAGGTGTTGGCAAATGAAATTTCCAAGTGTGCTGGTCCAACAGGACGGTCTGCTGGCGCAGATAATATCTCTTGCCTGCGTTCAATGGCCCAGGTTTCATTGGTAAAACGCTTGCGGTCACTGACTGCTGTGGCATCAATGTCTTCCATGTCCCAACAATAACTGCACTCTTTGGGCCTGATGCCATTCAGCATCATTTCTCGCTGTTTGATCTTGTGCTTGCTGTTGTGCAATGCACCTGGGTTTATGTTTACATCCGCCAAGTCCCAACGATGGATTGGTGGATGGTAGCAGGAGTGATTCTCACCCATGCCAAAGTGCATGGTGACCATCAGCCACTTGGCCGCACAAAAGCTGTGTTCAATATTAATTGGTATCTGCATTTATAATGTTTTCCAGTTCAGGCACATAAGTTTTATAGTTTAACTCACGACTCTTATCTAACGCTGTAACAAACTCTCTGGCTTTGACCGTCAACTCAGGAATCCAAGGCCTGTCAAGTTTGGCATACAATTCATTTCTCTTGGCATCATCAAACTTGTATTCGTACTTGGATTTCAATTGTGCTTTAAGTGCAGTTGGAACAGCCTGTAAACTTAGATAGTCTGGATACAACACATAGTTATGCGTTGTATTTTTATCAAATGAATATAGCATCCAGTCATCCAGTTTGTCTAGATTAAACACATTGAATATGCTGACAGTTTGTGTCACATGCCAGTCAACTGTGTGAATTGCGTCCAATTTCTTGATGCTGTTGACTGTGTCAACCCATACACTGGGCCAACGAATATAATAATTTCTAGCACCATAGTCGTCAACACTACAGTTGACAGTGACTCGTTTAAAGTGTTTCCATAAGTCAGCCAGCCTGTCTGGAATATCCATCATGTTAAGACTGTACACCAGGTGTACCTGTTGTGCTTGCCCTGAGGCTATCAGCTTTTCAAGGTAACCAAAGTGTGCTTTGATCAGCGTTGGCTCGCCACCGTTGATGTATATCTCTTCCACATCATTGCTCAATACAGCCAGCTCTTGGTAAAACTCTGGACGGTCGTGCCACTTGAAGTTTTCCATTGGTCGCAATGTAAACCAAGGCAAGTCCTTGGCAATCTTAACTTCATCTCCGTACCACTTGCTACTGCTAAAACTGTTACAGGTTACGCAGGCATTGTTGCATACATTGCCAAGTCTTAGCTCAACATAACGATAGTTTGGTTTGGTCAATACCGCTGTTTGTTCCAGCTCTGGTACAATGTGTGCCCAGCGTTCATTTTCGTACATGCGCTTGCTGACCAGCCCTGCGGCTTCATCCTGCCAGCAACCTTCGCATTCAACGGGTTCCTTGCCATCAATCATATCTTGTCGTACACGAACAAAGTTGTCACTGTTGGCAATGGTCAAGATGTTGGTATTATCAAAGGTCTGCAATTCTGTTGTGCGCGGCTTCATTGCCCAACTGACTGCATCAGTATGATTGCTACGACAGCATAGACTGACTCCGCCATTGGGATGGCTGGCCAGGTGCATCCAAGGCAGTACGCATCTTGTGTCTTTCATAGACTGTTCCACCATGCCAGCAGTTCTGGATCTGCAGAATAGATTGTGGCCATAGTTGTTTTGTCTTTGCGGATTGTTTCCAACCGCTTGACCCAATTCATTCCGTTGCGGGCCGCAGACTTGTAAGTTTCTGGAAAGGCTTCTTCATGTGTTTGTCTGGTATCACGCATGGACTCAAGTGCGCTGATCACACTCCATTGTTTTGGTCCTGCCAAGGGTCGCATGTAAGCAACAAGTTCCTCAATGTGTCGATTTAAAATATGTCTGGGCCACGACATTGGTGTCCACATGATGTCTGCATGGAACGCAAATGTAATCTTTGTGATGATTTCAACATCTAATTCCAAGCTTAGTTCAAATAGATCTTTGAGTGCAAACATGCCTGGTGCTGTGATTGTCAAGTCCAACTTCATGCGCTCTCGGCCGCCGGGTAAGCTTACACCTTCTTTAAAGTTGGCCAGCCATTCGTTCCACTTGATGCCTGTACGAATGTATTCTACAATTTCACCTGTGCCATCTATGCTGGCACACATCATCCAGTCTTTGAATTGCGGCAGATAATCAAACAGATTCTTTTTTCCAAATACCACACGACTTAGATTGCTGTTGTAGCGCATGTAACAATCTTTTGCACTGCCATTACGAAGCATTTCTTCTAAGGTCCACCAATGTATATCATACATCAATGGCTCACCGCCTACCCAATACATTTCTTCAATGATGCCACGCTGTACTGCATCTCTGAATTCGGGCTCTACCACACGAGCTTGGAAGTCTTGCATGGCAGACTTTATTTCAGGAACCATGAAGGGTTGGTCTTTGGGTGTCCAAAGGTCATGTTGTTTCTTTTCAACTTCCCAACTACTGCTCAATTGTTCTCCACACATGCGGCATTTGAAATTACATAGGTTACTGAACCTATAGTCAAAGCTGACAGGTTCCATTGTGGTATGGCCTGTTTCATCTGTTGCATCAAACGCCGCTTGAATTTGTTCGCGGAATAGATTACCTGTAAACCAACCCTTGTAACTGCCTTCCATTAGTAAATTATGATTGCACACATCACATTGTGGAATTTCTTCACCAGCCATCAGCTTGACACGAATATCTTTCATGTAGTCGCTGTTCCAGTGTTCTTTTAAACTGACTGGCTGATAATCTGACAATGATGTCTTGCTTTCAGTCACTGCTCCGTAGGCCTTGTCATTGCTACTGTCAATGTATTGCTTCTGGAAGCTGTGCTCTTCTCTACTGGCACAACATAGTCTACGCTCACTTTGCGGACTGATGTAAGTATGGCGCCATGGAGCCATACAGAAGTAAGGATTGGGATTATCCTTGGCTGGCTTACCTGGTTCCCAAATTGGTATTACTCGTTTCATTGTAAGTCCGGGTTGAAAAATTCTTCTTTGCTTGGATCTTCGGGCGGATGGTCTGGAATATGTCCAGTTTCATCGCTGTATGTTCCACTTAGGATTTCTTCTCTCGAAGGTGTTGGTGTATCAATGCTGTCATACCAGTCCACAAACTCTTGCGGAAATGTTGCGCGGAAATCCTTGCCTCTACGCACATCATATTGTGTGTAGAAGTTTTTAAAGTCCAAGTGCTGTTGGCCCATGTCCTTGACATTCTTGTGCGGCGTCTTAATGACATCAAGATAGTCAATCAGCCGTTGTGTTTGTTCACGCTCAATTGGAGTCATAATAGGCCAACCATGTGGTCCTGTGCCCATTTGTACTCTTTCATCCTGTGCAATTATATTATCCAACCATGCTTGTAGTTTGTCGCGATACTTTTGTCTAATGCTGGTTGGCAACATGGCGCAACTTTGGAAGCTGGGAAAACGCAGAATATTCAAACTCATTGTGGGATATACAGTCTTATGCTCACGCTTGAATTGCAATATTTCATCCATAAATTCTGTGATACTGGCAAGACATAGACTATTGATGGTCATCATCATGTGTGTCTTTTTAATATTGCCTTCAGTGTGCAAGCGATGCAAATTATCTTTCCACTTGCTGTATACCATACCATCACGAATGTATTCGCTGTGTGCGCCCACACTTTCATTGCTGGTATAAACTTCAAGATGCGGAACAAACTTGCTCAGTTCAATGAACTTGTCCATCAAGTCATCCTTGGGCACCAGGTTACTGTTGATGGCATAACGCAATACACCGCCATCGGCGCGGTTGGTTGCTCGCTCTTGATTGTCTTTGAACCATTGCATCAGTTTCCAAACACCCGGTGCCATCAAGGGTTCGCCACCAGTGATGCGAATCTCTTCTAAGTTGTCAGCAAGCCCTTCGTCCCACCATCGCCAGAACGCTTTGATGTAAGGATTACTTTCGTCTGCAATTGGAATGGCATGGTCAGCCGCATTGATAAAGTGACTACGAGCATCTCCATCAATGTTACGATACGGGCCAAACTTCTTGATGTCTTTGACCCAACTGGTGCTGAAGCTGGGGTTGCAATAACTGCAAGAAAAGTTACAGGTACGGTCAAACGAAATTTCCAATGTCTTTAACATTGTATCGTGTTGCCAATGCGTGGTGGCGGCCGCAATGATGTCTTTGTCCGTGAATACCGCAGTTTTGTACACACGATCACTGATGCTGTTACGGCCCAAGTCCTCAATCTTCCAGCAGTATTCACATTCCTGTGGGCGAGTACCCTCTTGCATCATCTTACGCATCAGCTTCTTATGCGGTGTGTTGTGAATGGCGCTGGGATTTTCTTCGAGTTCGGCCGCATTGATTTGATGCCCCAGTGGATGGTGGCAACTGGTTGTTTGTCCATTGCCCAACCAAATTGTGGCATTAAGCCATTTGGCCGCACAGAAGCTGTCGCTAGTGCTGTCAACCATCCGAATTTTGTATTCGGCAAAGGATTCATCATGTTTTTTTGGCATCGTCTATTCTCATTTGTAGTAACTTACATTCATTGTAGTAGGAGTTCATCTCTGGAAAAACTTCTAAGAAGGTGGTGTCTCTGCGTCTATCATACTCATTTATGTATTGATAAAATTGTAGTCTATTTGTTTGAACAACAGCAGGATCTTTGCCTTCTTTAATTATAGCAAGATTTCTTTCAAGTTTCAAGATCTCATGTGGCTTAAAACCTTCAAATGTTTCTCTGTAATCTTCTCGCTGTGCATTGCTACGCATGAACTCCAAGCAATCTTCTATGGTTCTAATTAGCACTGGAGTGGCATTTTGTGGATCAAACCAATTGGGATATTTTAGCAACGGTATGTCTAAAAATATTCTTTGAAATTTCTTTTGGAAATACTTGGTGTGTTCAATGCCATGTTCTTTTTCGTGGTCGGTTGGTTCAGGAGCAATTTCAAATTCAGTTTGATTCTTTCCGCCAAATTCTACTCGTAAATCTAATACCATTTGCAACCAGCTTTTTAAACTTGGAATTGATAGGATATTAAAGGTGTTGATAAAACTTACGGTGGTGTATCTTGTTTCAGTTAGGAACTTTCTAGTATTAGACATCAACCTTTCATAATCTAGCCCAGTACGCATATACTCTGCTTGCTGACCTACACCATCTAGACTAATATATAACCAGAAGTGTTTAAAGCCTTTGTCTACATACCAATAGTTGTTGCTGAATTTGTTGAAGTTTTCAGTGTCTTCATAAGTGCGTATGACTTCGATGGCCTGCACCTTGCTGATAAATTTGTCAAATAACTTTTGATCCGGAGGACACATGTTGCTGGTAATGCTTAGTTCCAATTGTCCATGTGGATTCTCATTCACATAATCCAGCACCTTAAAGGTGTTCTTATCCATCAAGGGTTCACCGCCAGTCATACGAAATACTCGTAGTGTACGATAAATCTCTGGCCACCATTTCCAGAATGCTGTCACATAAGGATTGTCCTTGACAGCAACTTCTAGCGGCATGTATCCTGAAACTTTTAAATTGCGTAGATTGTTATGATCAACTTTGGTCGAGCCTGGCAAGTCAAAGTTATAAGGTCCATGTTCTTTGATTTCTTCTTCCCATGCTGTGCTGATGTGAGGACTACAGTACATGCATTTAAAATTACAAGCTTGATTGAAGTTTACTTCAACATATCTTGGAACAATGTTAAAATCAACATCCTTTAGCACCACATCGCGAAAGTCAGGTGCGGCCCACGCTTCGCTGGACTTGTAATGTCTATCACTAAGATGTCCTTGCGGGCCGCCACCAGGTGCGTCTTCTACCCGCCAGCAGTAACTACAACCTTCTGGCCGTTTGCCAGTTAACATTAGTTCTCGTTCTTGTTTTTTGAACTTGGTGTTATGTAATGCGCTGTGATTTTCTTTGAGCTCTAGAAGAGGAATTGCATGCGGTGGCGGATGATAACAACTCTGTGTGGTACCATTGGCCAGATTAATACTGACTTGTAACCATTTGGCCAGACACATGGTTGGACTAATTTTGTCCAGGTGGTCTCGCATGTTTTCTGCCTTTTGAAAATACTCAGTGTAACCAAAGTTTTTTCTCTTGGGTGGCTCTTTTACCTGCTTGGAAATTTTGTCAAAGAAATTCATTAACAGTACTTATAAAAAACAAAAGGCCACTAAAGGCCTTTTGAATTGATGTAACCAATTATACGGATCTTACAAATATTGCAACAATGATTAGATATGTGGCACTATGGGCCAGTTGATCAAGACCAAACTCGGCCCAGTATCGCGAAGTGGCATTGTCTTTGTTGCCGTACTTCATTTTTGCCCAATCAATATGATAATGAAATACAAAATCAATGATTGCTAAAAACAATGCAAACACCATGCCCGATACTGCAAATACTGCAAAGGTGCCAAGTCCGTGGTACACAGAATGTAAGACTCCGTACTTGGCTCCATAGGTGCCTTTGTCTCTCATCATTGGTTGTGTTTGCCAAACAAAATCACATAACCAATGCTTGATGAAAAGCATTAGTAATGCGGCCTCAAATAGTAACATGTCAATTCTTCTCTCTGAGATCCACTATTAACACTTTGTCATAGTGACCTTCTTCTGACTCTATAATTGCGTCAGCTTCAAACTCATTGTCACACAATTCGGTCCTGGCTATCTTCATAGATCCATCAACCGTTTCTTTATAAAATTGTATTTCAACTTTAGGACTCATCATTATTCTCAATGTCATTGAGCCAGGCATCAACCCGCTCTTCGGCCTCTTGTTGTGTTAGGGCCGGCACATCAAACTCCATCGGATAGCCTACAACATGACGGATATTAAACGGAACATGTCCTGCGGAAAACGGAAAACCTTTAAGGGCACGGAAAACGGTAAACTGTTGCAAGTTCTTGGCTCTCATAATTAAATTTTCAGAGATTGATTTAGCAGTTTCCATAATATTCCTTATGCCATCTTGTCTACATTTTGTCCTGGCCGATTCATCCGTTGATTCAGTTCAATCCGCTTGCGTTCATTCTCTGCTTGGTTTTCTTTGACCCGCTGAGCTTCTAGCCTGAGCTCTTCATGCCGTTGATCTGCTTTTTTAAGTTGCATTTGATCATAGATTCTGCTGGCGTCTTGCGCGGCTCGGTTGACTGCATCCATGTTATTCTCCTTGTAGGTATTTCATAACATTTTCAGGACTAGATACTCCGTATGGGTCTGCATCATCTTTGGATGATTCTGGTTCTTTAAACATCCGTTCTACCTTACCACTACTTATAATAGCCGCATAGCGGTGACTGCGTGAACCAAACCCAATGTCACTCATGTCAACCAACATATCCATCAGTCTGGTAAATTTGCCGGCGCCATCTGGAATAACTTTTACATTTTTAATGTCAAGGCTACGAGCCCACTCGTTCATAACAAAGGCATCGTTGACACTGACACAATAAATCTCATCAATGCCTTGAGCTTTAAAGTCGTTGTATTGTTCTTCAAAGCCCGGTAACTGATAGGTTGAACAAGTGGGTGTAAATGCACCAGGAAGACTAAAAATGATTACTCGGTTATCGCCAAACAACTCATTGGCTGTTTTGAAAACAAACTCTCCACCAATTGGGCAACCACCACCTTCGGGTGCCTCGTCGCCTTCGCGAAATGCAAAGGTCACATTGGGTATAAATTTTGTATTTTCCATATTACTCTTTCTTATCTCCAAACAATTGCAACAGATTAATGAAGATGTTGATGAAGTCCATGTACAAAGTTAATGCACCCTTTACTTCTTCATTGCCTTCATGAATCACACTGACAGCTTCTCGAATTCTTTGTGTGTCGTATGCAGTCAACCCCAAGAACACAATGATTGCTAATGCGCTGATCACCATCTGCATCACTGTACTGCCGATGAAGATATTGACTACGCTGGCAATGATGATGGCAATCAAGCCAATAAACATAAACTGGCCCATGCTCTCAAGACTTCGCTTGGTAAAGTATCCGTACAGACTCATTGAACCAAACAGTACTGCGGCACCCATGAATGCTGTTACAATGGATCCCAGTGAATATATTGCAAAAATAAATCCAAAGCTCAGTCCCATCAGTGCGGCAAAACCATGTAACAGTAGTTGTGCGCTAGACTTAGATACTTTATCGATGAAATATCCAATTGCAAAGATTGCCGCAATAGGTGCCAGCAGTACAATCCACTTCATTACTCCAGTGAATAGGAATGCCATCAGTGCTGGACTTGAGCTAATTAAATAGCTGACCAACATGGAGTTGACTACTGCCAAGGCCATATAGTTGTAGACTCGAATCATTGAGTCATTGATTTCCTCGGCACTACGATAGGTAATATAACCTGTATCATTTATAACATCATTATTAAACATTTGTATTCTCCTTATTTTCAATTTGAGTGATCAGCGTTTTCCTCTGATCACTGGTCCAGTTTTTTAGATAATCGTTATCTTCTTCATGCAATCGATTGAATTCAGCTTCGTCAATTACACGATGTGACACAATTGTTTCCCCAAGATGCTCTTGTGAAAATTCAACGGTTTCATTCATAGTAACTGTATCCAAGGCCCATTCTTTTTTGCCATGCGGTACTTCAACAACATAGCGTTCACGGAATGTAGAGATACATTCTACCAATACCAATTCTGTTTTCATATCTTCTTCTTCTTCTGCTGGGTGGTGCGGGAACGGCCAAGTGTCTTGGTCGGTAACTTCTACCAGTTTCTTCTCTGTAGCCATTTTAATAAGCCTCCTGTTGTATCATCATATGCTTGCCTATTTCAAACAGGCCTATGCCTGTTGGCAAGTCTATTACCTTGGCATGTATTTGACATTCACCATCATCACAGATACTTACCGCTACAAATTCTAAAATGTTGCCATCTTCAATTTGAGTACGCATCTCATCTAGCACTTCTAGCAAGTCATTTTTAATCTTTTGTTTTTCTTTTTCTTTTGGATCAATGCTTACTACTTTCATTTCTTTCTCCTAATTGCTCAATTGCATGACCATGTATTCTTCTGCTGTGACATGTGCCACAGGGTTAATCCAGCCGTGGCTGATGCATTCCTGAATCAAACTAATATAATTTTTTGGGCATCTGTTACTGATCTCAATGCCTGCACGATTGGCAACTATAAATCCATCATTGATGACAAAGTGTGGATCTTTGGGCGTGATAGCTTTAATCATCTTCTAGCTCTGCTTTGGTTGGCGGCATTCCATATCCTGGAAACTTGCAGTCAAATTCAAATTTTCTCGCCAACTTCGAATCCGCGGAATCGTAGGAATCGAGGAAAGCGGAGGGAGAAAGTCCCATCTTGGTTCTGTGTGATAGCATCTGCTCGCACTTCGATATATTGTCCAAGAATTTTACTCCGTGAACCCCAAAAGCTATCGCGATCAACATCAGTAAAACCAGACCCAACATTAGTTTGGATTTTCTTTCCATCGTCGGTGCCTTCACAGACAACCGCTCCAAGCCTGCCAATGTTTTTTCCTGTGCCTTCTTCAACATCTTTTACCTCCAAGCTTACTTCAATGAAGGGTTTGAGTTTGAGCCAAGATACGCTTCGCTTACACTCATAAGGAGCATTCGGATCCTTAATCATGATACCTTCATAACCGCCAGCTATTGCATTCTTGTTTATCTCTTTAAAACGCTTCTGTCCTGCCGGAGTGTCAAGGTCAACCAACTCTTGTCCTAGAGCACGAACACTGGTCAATGTATCCTTGTGTGCTTCTACAAATTTTGTAATGTGTTCTGAACGGAAAGTTTGGTTAGCATTCCACCGGCCTGCTTTAAAGTGTACCAACGGTACACAATCAAACAAATTCAACACAGCATCTTCTGCATTTACATCACTCTTACGATGCACCTGCTTCATCAAGTCTTGAAAACTACTTGACATTATCTCGCCGTCGAACACCCAGGGCTCCAGCAAGCCAGTCGCTATTTGCTCGAATTGGCTTTTGATGTGACCAAAGTTCACCAATTCCTTGCCATTGCGGCTGTACTGGTTTACTCGACCATCCGGGTACACGATTGTCAATACTCGAACCCCATCTAACTTGACTTCGATCAGGCGTTGTCCGCATACTTTGCTTTCGTGGTTGGCACTATCATGTGCAAGCTGACATTCAAACACAGGTATCATGTAAGCAGGTTTGATTTTCTTGACCACTTTGTTCACTGTGTTCTCACCAAACCCGGCTCGCAGGTCCTTGGTAAGGATACGCATGTACCAATCGTTCCATTCAGTTTGTTTTGCAGTCTTAAGGCAAAGCTCAATTGCATCACGAGCCGCATCTCCAGTGAGCTGACGACTGGCAAGACTGTCTGCCAATGTTTTGAATGCCGCCCATGGCAGACCTTGTCCATCTGGGCCGCCGTGTTTGGGTACTTTCTTGACACCAAATGTGATCATTGGGTCCAGTGCAAGACGCACACCAGCAAAGAACTCGTCGTTGCCTGCTTGGGCTTCGGCTTCAATAATGCCTTCTTTATTCAAGCGGCTAGGATGTGTTTCCAGTGCATGGATAATAAAAGTGTTAACTGTAGTCGACATGTGCATCCTTTAAAATATGTAGGGGGCATTGGCCCGCCCCCAAAGGGCCCAAAGTCTATTAGGCGGCTTTGGAAACAGGGCCTGTCTTGATGAGGTCAGAAACCTTGCGCTTGGTACGCTTGGCCAATTCCTCAGCAACGGCAACTCCTGCGGTGCCGTGGATGTTCTTGCTGTGCAAGAATTCCAGTGCTTCAATTTTAGTTGCTGGCTTGGCCAACTCGTAAAGTTGAATGTCAGTATGACCAGTCTTGACCAAGGTCTTGATCCGTGTCATGTCTGTTGCAAAGCGAGCCTTAACTTTGCCATCTTTGGTTGAATAACCGGCTACTGTAAAAAGTTTTTCACTCATAATAACTCCTGTCTGTGAGTGTGTGAACAAGAATCGCTTGTCCGACGCATATGAACTTTGTGTCCATATTCTTATTATGCACGAAATGGCTTGGGAAGTCAACCATTTTATGCAAATTTAACCTGACCCAGTTTGGCCAAAAGCAACTGGCCCTGAAAGTCATCTGGCAGTACTGATGCAGTAGATCCATCACCAATGTATCGATACCCCTTGTCGCGCTTGGACCGCTCAACCTTGGTAACTTCATAAGCCGAATGATATACTTTGAATGCCATGGTACCGCGACTCCTGCCCCAAAAACTTATAGCACCATCATCAGTTTTGGTCCAGCCCCAGATCTTGTCTGAGGTACCTTCTTTAAAATGGTATAGCGAAATCATTGTTGCACCGGTGTCAGTAATGTTTGGTCATAAATTTCAAGCAGGTCCACATCGCTGATGCTGGCAAGGTCCTGTTCATTGACTTGAAATTTTTGCATCAATTCTTCTTCGTCGAATGCAAACAGAATATATTCTGACATGAGTTCACGCAATGACAGCATTTCATTTCCCCAATGTAGTTAGAGCTAAAATATGTGCAAGTGCGGTTGGCAAGTCTTCGTCTGGTGTAATGATATGCAACGAAGTAAGATTGCGATCTTTGACACGATCATAATGACGAACTTGTACAATGCGACCGCCTGCGGCATTGACCACTTCAAAGCGAATGGAGTTTTCATCCTGCACAAAATTAGGCGCATCGTCTATGCCAACCACCATGTCTGGGCTGTCGTTTTCTTCAAACAACCAGTTTCTAAATCTTTGTCTAAATGAAATTCGCATTTTAGTTGGATTCCTGATCTTGGTTAAGTTTGAAGTTGTTTGAACTAGCCCTCGACCATTCGCCATATTCCTTTTCGAAGCATATCCACCGCTCATAATCAATCCTTACATCTACTGAATAATGTGTTAAATTAGATCCTACCAAACGAATCAACTGTTGATTCATTTTGGTCACGGCATACAATGCTGGAAATTCCAGTTGATAAGACATCAGTTGTTTTTAACTAAAAAGAAAATTCCAACTGCAACCAGTGCCGCCCAAAAAATTGTATCCATCCATAACCATATGCTGTTATTATACAACCAAATTTTAATTTTGTCAATCATTATGCTGTCTCCAGTTCTTTAACATGTTTGCAAGCACCACGGAATGTGAATCCAGGGCAGGTGCAAGAGTTTGCCTCAGGATCAATTTCGTAAACTGCACCCTTACTACCCTGCACCTTTATTGTGGTTGAGGTAACTTCAGCATTGAATGGGTTGGGTTTAATTTCTACAAACTTGCGACCACGCTTGTCAAATCCTTTGATGGGATTCTTAAAGTAAAATGGAACTGTATCACCTGTCTTGATGTAGGCAACCAAGTTGTTGCTGTCCAACAAGTAGATGTGGGCTGGAAACAACCCGCCAGTGGTTTCTTTAAAGGCTTGCATTATTTGGTCTGGATGTAAGGCTTGTCCCATGCGCCAACTTGAAGGTGCATGTAGTAAGCGGTGTGGAAGTAATCAGTCTGTGCGTCTGATTCATCAAACCAACGACGGCCACCGGGTATGGTGCTGGGTGCAATTTTGATAATGCGAATGATCTGTTCAAAGAAAGATTTGTGTTCGCCGTAATTGCCCAAATGGTAGTGATTGATCTGACCGTGATTTTGTAACACATCACTGAAGTCAGCAGGGCCAGCTTTGATGGTAACATCAACTGACAAACTGCCAGAACCTTTACGCACACCAAATTTGAATTTTGGAAATTGTGCTTTAAGTTCATCGCGGATTGCTTTAACTTCGTTTGCGCCAATGTATGCCATTTAGAACTCCTGTTTGTTGCTGTCTATGTATGTATTATACCGGATTCTGCCTGTTTGGTCAACCGTTTTTTGGTTTATTTTGAGTCTGTTTTTGTTGTATTTTTACCTCATCTGCTGGGTGCATGGCGCCTGGTGCTCGATTGGTATAAAATTCATTGTCTGGGATGGCAATGACCATTACTTCGTCCATGGTATTGCAGTATGGATCAGTTGGGTTGGCATACTTGACAATGGCGCAGGCAGTTTGGTCGCCCTGTTCAAGACGTTCTAACTTACTCAGCAAAGTAAGTAGATTGCGTTTGGACAGGTAAATTTTATTTTGTTTCACGATTTAACCTCTGGTCAAGTCAGGCATGAAACATAGTAGCACAACAAATGCCACAAAGGCCACGCAGGTAATTATTTCATTAATCTTTTGTTCACGATCAAGTTGATTCCACATATTATTTTCCTTAGTCCCAATTTTTCTTGTCGCCACTGTCTTCGTTGTAGGAGTAGCCGGCACCATAGTCTAGTTGTTCCTGCAGACTCATTTCGTTGCGTTCGATGCGTGGACCGCTGGTGCCACCTACTCCACCCTTGTGTGGGTTTCGTTGACGACTGTAGTAACTGTCTGACATGCCGCGATCAAATGGATCGCCATGTTCAACTTCGTATGTGCGACCGTTGAACTCTGCCTTGTAACCTGTAATCATACTGTCTCCTTGACTTGAAAGTAGCGATATGGGAGGCCGTTGCAGAAGCAAAAATATTCCCAATCACCATTGGCATCGCTGGCTTCCATGATCCAACGAAGTGCAACTTCGCGGGTACCAGCACCCATACAAATGGTGTTGGTCACATGCTGTTCAAACTTGGTAACAGCTTCAGCTTCGGAGGCCTTGCGAGCGATTTCTTCGCGGTCAATTGCTTCGCCAAGAACTTTGAACTCAGCTTCAAAATCAGCTTCAGTCCAAGCGGATGTATCGATGCCACGGGGGCGAACGCCATATGCATCCTTGTGCATATCCCAATACTGACAAGCATACTGCTCTACAGTAGTCATCTCTTCCCAGCTTTTAAATTCGTTGCTCATCTTGCTCTCCTTGTTCCTTACTATGTTCATAGTATAAGCGATTTAGGCCCAACTGTCAACCGTTTTCTGAGTCTATTTTTGTTGTATTTTTACAACAACTTTAGTAACCCTACAATCCCAATGGCTATTGACACAAAATTGACTGCCATTTGTGGCCGATTTCCTGCACGAATGGCCCAGGTTAAAAATGCCACTGTGCCCACGGCAAAGACCACAATATTGTAAGGATACATGGAAGGGCCGATGGCATTCAATGTGTGACCGGCAATGATTAATACTGCGCCGGCCCACTGTAGCACTTCGTCAAAATCAAACTTCATTATGCAAATTCGTAAAATTTAACAGAAGGGTCCAACTTTTGCAATTCCTTGGCCGCCGCTGTCAATTCCTTGTAGCGTTTCTGCACAAGACTACGGGGCAATTCACCATCACAAGATAAATTCTCAGGACTCAAATCGCTATCAATTGAATCAGCAATCTTTTGACGGTCAGTGGCATTGTTCAGGGTAAGTTCTTTGGCACCAAAGATTGTACCATAAGCGTTTTTACGGACCAAGTATGTGTTTAATGCTGACATGGTTAACTCCTTTTTGCTGTTTAAGTGTTTATTATACTGCACTTTGAGCCTGTGGTCAACCGTTTTTTTGTTGTATTTCTGCAACACAAAAACTAGTACTTTTGTTGCATTTTTACAACATAGCTAGCCAGCTGTTTTTTGCTTTGGTGTAGAAAATATGACGCCCAATTTGAGTCACTTTGTGCTCTTGTACTGCCCAATATGGATCTTTGATATAGTCAGCATGGTAAAACAAACTCTTGTCAAGACTTGCAACCCTATGGCCGTGGATCACATCAAATGCAATTGACTGCGCTTCGAACCACAATGTGGGATTGGGTTTGGGTAGCTTTTTAAGGCGAGTCCAAGAAAATTGATCCTTGGCATAAACCACAGAACAAATAGTTTTGCCCCAATGGCCTGTACTGAGCCTGTTGAGTGTGACATGGCCCACTGCATATTTGCCAACCTGGTCTTCTACGCCGGCTTCGTAGTAGATGTTGCGAGCCAGACACTCAAGTTCCGCAGGGGTGTACTTGACTGTGACTGATGTTTTAACAATCCGATTCAGGTCCTGAACCTGCTCCTGTATGTTATCTAATTTTGTTTCAATCCGGACCATAAAAATTAGTGCGGCTGTTGCAAGTGCTATCCCAATCCACTTATTCATCTTTACCTCGAGTAAAGTTTAACAAGTTCTTAGTATAACACAGGTCTGATCATCTTGTCAAGAAAAAAGGACCCTTAGGTCCTTTTGGTGTTGCAATGCTACAAATTTATTTCTGATGCTTGTGGCCGCAGATTGGGCATTCTTCTTGTGTTAGGTACATGTTAGTGTCCTCCTGTACTTTATTTATTTTATTTTGCCAATTTGGTAGCTTGACTTATTCTATAATTTGATTTGTCTGGATGGCAGGAATGAAAACAGCTCATTAATGCTTGGTCTGTAGTGATACGATTGTAAATCCAATCAAACCCTCGATCTACAATGGCACTTACTGTGGTGCTGGCAATTAGATCTGACAGAGTCAATCCAGCTTCGGTCAGTGCAGTTGCAAAGCTGTCATATCGATGATCTGTTTCTCGAGTAAAAGACAGGATTCCAATAAAACAACAAGGTGCAACAGACCAATCTGCGCCAACATAGATGCTTTGAGACCTTAGGCTTTCACAATTATCTAAACTTGGCAATGGCGTACTATTATGCATTTGGATTGCTCGAAATGTTCCATTACGATATCTCAGTTCCTTTGATTGCAATTCGGCCAAAGTTCTAGTGCTTGAAGTATATGGAGCAGTTGGTGCTGGTAGCAACTCATGAGTGGTATTTCCATTCTTGTCCCTGGCTGGAGCAAAATATCTATCACTGTGTCTGGCATAGAATTTTGCAAAACCCAGTTGCTTTGCTAGGCTTGCACACTCATCAACTTGATGATCGTTGTGGGCGAACCTGGTCATAATCCAATCAGCTGTTCCGCCTGCATTGATAAATGTCTTGGCATTGTCAATAATAAATTTCCAACTGGTCTGTCGTCTATACAAATGATGTGTATCTTCCAGACCATCCAGAGCAAATGATATTCTAACATTTTTTATCTGCGCTAGACTTTTCCAAAACTCAGCTGTCCTTGCAGAGCCATTGGTATTGATTTCAATCTGGGCTGTTGGACTTGCTGAACTGAAGTGCTGTATAATTTCCAGTGCATCTCGATTTGTAATGAAATCGCCCACGGTGCCGTTGATGAGAAACTTTTCAATATTGATCAGGTCTGCTGTTGGTAATCGAGCTCTAACCTGTTCAATGGTCCAAACTTGATCCATACTAATACTGGGATGCTCGTAAAGGCTGGAGGTTGGATATCTAGCGCACAACGGACAGGCCGCATTGCATTGTGAGCTGATTTCCAAGTGCAAATGTTTAACAGTTGACCAATTCATTTGAGTACTTAGCTAATAAATACCAATCAGATCATCGCAAATTGATTGACTTCATTGATCAATACTTAAATCCCTATTCAATAGAAAAGGACCCTAAGGTCCTTAGCGCCAGTAACTTATCCTATTATACGCCACTGGCAGGCGATCGCTTTATTTAATGGTCCTAGTATTACAGGTATATTACACCTTCTCCACCAGGTTGTCTCTGAATATTTCCCAGGCTCGTTTCCATGACCATCTTTGGCTTACTCTATGCACATCGGCTCTGTCAATTTTTAAACACTTGTCAACAGCCACAGCCAGGCCTTCGCGCTCTTCAACCATGAATCCAGTAACACCTTGATCAATGACATCCTTAGGTCCTTGACAATAGTATGCCGCCACAGGGGTGCCGCAGGCCATGGCTTCAATCATTACCAATCCAAATGTTTCCCACCGACTAGGGAATACAAACACTTCAGCATTGGCATAGTAACGAGCCAGCTCAACTCCTGTTTTAAACCCCGTAAACACCACTTCTGGATATTGCCGGCGATATGTTTCCAGCATGGGACCATCACCTACCATAATTTTCTGATACCCAGGATAGTCTAATTCTAAGAACGCTTCTAGGTTCTTTTCCTTGCTGACACGACTAACACACAACAAATACTTACTGGGAAAGTCTTCTCTAAGTGCAGGGGTAAAGACTGCACGATCAACACCGCGGGTCCAGGGCAATACTTCGCCTGAAAATCCGTGAGCTTTTAATTCAGCAACCATTGAATCTGTTGTGGTTAGAACCCGGCCACTATGCTTGTGAAACCAGCGTACAAAGCGCCAAGTAATCCATTCAGGAACTCCAAATAGCTTTCTGAGCCCTTCAGGAAACTTAGTGTGATAAGCGGTATTGTGGCGAATATCAGCCACTGAAAGGTATGCTCTAGCCCACAGACCAAGAGGACCTTCTGTGGCGATATGGATATAATCCGGATTGATCTCCTCAATCTTCTTGCCCAGGTTGCGCGGATAGGCAATCTTGACTTCGTTGTAGCCAGGGCAATCAATGTAGCTGAACCACCCGGGATGAAGCACCACAAAGTTATAACCATCCAAAATCGCATGTGCCTCAATATTTGTGTAGGTCGTAACCACGCCATTTATTTGCTCCGGTAAGTTGTCAGTAATGATTAGGATCTTTTTTCGCATTTTGCTTCTACTTTAAAGCTCTTGAACTTTAACTGCCACTTGATTGTTGCCAGTGCTTGCTGACAACTTTTTTGATCTGGAAACTGTATCTCTACTCTTCCTGGTTGATCCATTGGATCTGTCAGGTGAACTGCTATTAATATCATCAGCCACATTGTCTTTCTCCTGTGTCCAAATTATGATTTCCCAGTGGCCATCATGGTGTTCAACTAGTGCTGTACAACTCTCAACCCAATCTCCATCATTCATATATATGATGCCATTGATGTCTTTGATTTCCGCATGGTGAATATGGCCGCAAATGACTCCGTCATATCCACGCTTCTTACAGTATGCCGCTAGATTTCTTTCAAAGTGAAAGATAAAATCAACTGCTTTCTTTACTCTTGCTTTGAGATACTGACTAAGACTAAAGTACCCAAAACCAAAACGATGACGTATCCAATTGTATTTGCTATTAAGCGATAAAATGATATCATATGCCTTGTCTCCTAAAAATGCTATCCACGGCGCCAATCTTGTGATACCGTCAAACAGGTCTCCATGAACAACAAGATAATGCTTGCCGTCGGCACCTATGTGTTCTATTTGATTGTGTATTTCCACCAGGCCAAAACTAAATCCATATGGTATCATGGGTCTCAAAAACTCATCATGATTGCCGGCAATGAATACAACTCTAGTACCACGCTTGGCATGCCCCAGCACTCTACGAACCACATTGGTGTGGCTTTGTTGCCAGCGCCAGCGATTTTGTTGTATTTTCCATGCGTCGATAATATCTCCTACAAGATATAGTGTATTGCATGAGTTGTGTTTAAGGAAGTTGTTCAGCTGTCCAGCTTTACAATCTCTAGTGCCCAAGTGTACATCACTAATGAAAATTGAACGATAAGTTTTGGCTGTCATACCATTACTTATCGCCCAATTGTAGATTTTTGTGTTACTGTTTTGTTACACTAATTTATCTATATAAATAGATCATGAAGCCCACTGTAGCACTATTTTTAGCTGATCCAAAGTGTTCAGTGCAAAGTGGAAATGGTATAATGAATGCACTTGGGCAGAATTACAATTTTAAAGTGTTTGGAAAAAATGCAGTAGAGGATGTATTTTTCAACAATGTTGATATGATTGCAGTACCTGGTGGCATAGGTGATGCCAGCAGTTTTGAAAACCTATTCCAGCACAACGGTAAACGAGTTCAGCAATTTGTAAAAGATGGCGGGCGGTATCTAGGAATTTGTATGGGTGCATACTGGGCTGGTAAGCACTATCTTAATATCTTAAAAGACATTGATGCAGTACAATACATGACTCGTCCAGACGCTGATACCCGTAGACCACACGCCAAGAACATTTCCGTTGAGTGGTTGGGGCAACCAATGACCATGTTCTGGTATGATGGCTGTGCCATAGTTGGTACAGGCTATCACAAAACCATTGCCCGGTATGCCAACGGTGATGCCATGGCAATAGTACAAAACCGTATTGGCCTAATTGGCGGTCATCCAGAAAGCGAACAGTTCTGGTATGACGGGTACAGTTGGATGAAGGGCAAGTACCACAGAGGTACTCACCATCAACTGCTGTTAGAGTTTGCCGATCAACTCATGCTCGCTTAGTCATAATACCGTCAGCAAGTCCATATGCAACTGCTTCCTGGGCACTTAGGAAAGTGTCACGATCCATGTCATGTTCAAACTGTGCATAGGTCTTGCCTGCTGTGTTATGATCAACATAAAGCTGTGTAAGCACACGCTTCATCTTGGTAATTTCTTTGTATTGAATTTCAATATCACTTACCATGCCACGAGCACCACCACTTGGTTGGTGTATCATTGTGCGACTGTACGGCAGAACAAACCGCTTGCCTTTGGCCCCTGATTGTGCTAAGAATGAACCCATACTGCAAGCCTGACCCATTACAATGGTGCTGACATCACTTTTGATATATTGCATGGTATCATAAATTGCCATACCACTGGTGATACTGCCGCCTGGGCTGTTTACAAAAAGTGTAATGTCTTTCTCCGGATTCTCTGCTTCAAGATAAAGCAACTGTGCCACAATTAGATTGGCCATCTGATCATGCACTTCGCCTTCCAGCAATACAATGCGCTCTTTGAGCAAGCGACTGTAGATGTCATATGCTCGCTCACCGTTGCCGGTCTTTTCAATGACCATTGGTACTAGACTCATAATTTTCCTTTATAGATAACTTGTATTTTCTTTTAACTTACCGAGCATGTCGTCAATTGGATAAAGCTCTGGGTACAAGCCCCTCCATGGATTCAAATGCACACGCCACATTGTATTCACTCTACAATTTGCTTTCAGCCAATGTTTCTGCACAAAGTTCCAATAGAAGTACATGGCCAGTCCTGGATTGATTGTGGGCCAATTTGTTACAGGATCAACCCAGCGTCTAATTTCAAAACCTTCCTTGTACAGATTGTTTCTTAGAGTCTGCTGATTTGTTGATGTACGAACAACATTTTCTTTAATTTTTAATTCTGCGCCAGGAATCAAGTTGCTAAATGCTTGTGACAGTACTTCAGTACTGCGCCAACATTCCACATAGTCAATGCTGTCTGCAATTGGGTTATGTACTTTTACACGCCAGATCATATTTCCATTGTCTCGGCTGGTGTTGATTAACTCATTATGCGGATCCCAATGTTCTTGCATATACGCTGTACGCTTACGCAAATTTAATCCGGCCTTGCCTTTTTCTTGATCAGATTTTGCGGCAAAGTAATTGCCAACAAAGTCTTTATTGTTTTCAGTATGCTTGCACCAAATATATCGTAAGGCCCATGGTCCTGCTCCATCAGGTACAATCAACGGTGCCATTTTAACACCGTCATATCTAGTCCATTGTGGCTCTGCTGGAACTGATAGACTTCCATCATTAAAGTACATGCATGATCTCCTGTTGTATTAATTATGGATACTCTGGGCTGGTGTTTTCGCCAAAGTGCCAAATAAAACAGCCCTGTTCTTTGTCCCAGTCAACATCAACTGTATACAGTGGAACTTCCCAATGTGTCAGTACCGCATTTGCCATTATGATCAAGGAGTTGGGATATTCTTTGAATGGATCTAGTCCATTGTACCATGCAGTAGAAAAGTTATCCCAATCCGCAGGATCGAGATAACTTAAAAGGGTTTCACGGTCGGTAATTTCATTTAACTTTTGCATTCAACTAGTATAGCTGAATTGTCAGTCAATTGCAACGAGTTTCTTCTCTTAATGTCTGCCCTTGTTCATTTTGAATGATGTAACGAACACAGTTGGATTGTACCATTGGCGTTGGTGGCGTGTAGTACACTGGAGGTGGTGGAGCAAAGTACACAGGAGGTGGTGCGTAATACGGCTCGTAATAATTGCGAGTAAATCCATAACCAATCACACCACCAATGATTGCTGGGGCAATCCAATGTCCGCCATGTCCGCCATGTCCGCCATGTCCACGATGACGATTGCCATGACCATGATGTTGCGCCATGGCAGAGCCGGCAGTTAGTGTCAACAATAAAATTGCAATTAGCTTTTTCATAACAAGTGTCCTTTAGACTCTAAAACTCTCACCGCAACCACAGCGGTCTTTTTCATTGGGGTTGATGAATTCAAATCCTTCATTTAGCCCTTTGCGTACATAGTCCACAGTCAATCCGTTTAGATATACGCTACTCTTTGGATCCATAAAAATCATACAGCCTTCACAGTCAAAACATTGATCCCCTGTGGCCTGACTGTCTACATATTCTAACACATAAGCAAGCCCAGAGCAACCGGTAGTTTTCACTCCAAGTCTAATACCTAGACCCCGGCCTCTGCGGCTCATCATACTTTGAACCTTAAGCTTTGCTGGCTCAGTTAGCTGGATCACTTGTGGTTCTCTTTGTAGTTTGCTACTGCGGCCTTGATAGCATCTTCTGCAAGAATGCTACAATGTATCTTAACGGGTGGAAGCGACAACTCTGTGGCGATTTCACTGTTTTTAATACTGCCTGCTTGGTCAATATGCATGCCTTTGACCCATTCTGTAACAAGACTACTCGATGCAATCGCAGATCCGCATCCATATGTTTTGAATTTTGCATCTTGAATAATTCCTGTAGCAGGATCAACTTTGATCTGCAATTTCATCACGTCACCGCAAGCAGGTGCGCCAACCATACCAGTACCAATACTAAGATCACTCTTATCAAAAGATCCGACGTTCCGGGGATTTTCATAGTGGTCGATTACTTTCTCTGAATATGCCATATTATTTCCTAAACATGCCCAACACTTTTGCCTGCATTGCTTTGGCAAAATCAGGTTGTGGAAAATTCCACCCCACAAACGCACCTACTGCAAACCAAAATAAAGTTTCTAACATAACACATCCTCCTTAGGGTATAGGCATATATTTACCTACTTTTATAAGGAAAATGAGGCCTTTCAGCCCCATTTTTCTTTGTACTTTGCCATAGCTAGTTGACGTGCAAGCCATAATCTAAATTTTACATAGTCTGATAAGTCATCTTCAACTAACTCACCAAACTTTGCACTTTGTCGATTACGACCATATGTGACCTCATAGTAGACGATGAGGTCACTGTCTTCTAGATCAAGTTTACTTCGCTGGAGTAACGGCTGGCTTTGCGTCTGCTTTAGGTGCGTCTTTCTTAGCAGGTTCGCTTTTGACAGGCTTCTTTTCGTCCTTCTTAACTTCGGCTTTGGCTGGAGCAGGTGCTGAAGCTGTTGCGGCAGGTACAGCTGGCTTGGCTTCTTCTTTCTTGGCGGCAGGTGCTTGTGCAAATGCAGTAGCGGCAAACAAGGTTGCGATTAGGGCGGATACTAGTTTCATAAAATACCTTTAAAGTTATATACAAACATTATTGTCTGTATACATATATAACGCTTTGACTGACACTATAGTTGACACAATCCGGACAATTTAAGTAAAATTTCTGTTTCTTCTTCAACTTCGGCCCAGACATCCACTGTGATACTGTGCGGTAGCATAGGTCCATTGGTCCAATGCATTTTATCTGTTGTGATACCAAACTGCTCGACTACCTGCCGACCGTCAGGCTTCTGCGTCCACTCCCATACAGCGGCCGCGGCGTATATTTCAACATCTTCTGGATCACCCAATGATAAGTTTTTTAATAACACCCGTTTCAAAATAAATAATCCATGTTAATCAAATCAGAAGAAACTGAAAAGCAAAGACGACTTGGTGTTTGCAATACCTGCGAACATCGTCATCCTGCCACTGATGTATGCAAACAATGTTGGTGCTACTTGCCCTGGAAGGCTGGACTTAAACACAGTAGATGTCCACTGGGCAAGTGGAGTGTGGTCTACAATCCATAAACACTATCGCATTCAATCAACATCTTGGCCATGGCCAAGTCTTCTCTATTCTTAAAAGCCACTGCAATGCCAATGGTATTGCCACCACGCATTGGATCTAGAAACTGTTGCTGTGCCACATTGATAATATCAATTTGATGTTCTTCTAACTGTTGCCGAACCTCGGCAACGGCCGCTCGTATATCCCGTTGGATGGTTGTGTATTCATTGCCTGTCACATCCTCATAGAAGTAAAACTTCTTGTACACCATCCAATAGTGTGACTGTTCTTCAGTCCACTTTCTATCAAAATTGTTTATTGCTTTTGCCATCTTTGAAAGAGCCTGTAAATCTCATCCATGTAATCTTCGCGACTACTTGTAACTACAATGATTCGTTCGGTTACTGGATCAATGCCAACACGCTGGCCGCCGAAACCAACCCACCAATAACTGGCTTTTTGCCCCCATTGTTCGGGCATGATCCATGTTTGGTATCCGTATCCCTTAAACGCCTTGCCGGCTTCGCCGTTTGAATTAGGCAATTGTTCCGTTGTGGCCTCTTTCATAAAATTGCTGATACACTTGTCTTTGGACTTTAACTGTTTGATTGAAAACATGGCCAGGCGGCCCCAGTCTTTGCTTGTTGCACTAAACCCTGCCTGTGACACGGCTGTACGATCTTTATCAATTAGCCAATGGCCAGGACCCTGGCTACCAATCTGTGACCAAATATGCTTATTAAAATTATCAATAAATCCGCCATTGTGTTCAGCAATGTTTGATAGACTCAATGTATCAGTTCCATTGTAAGCGAACCTGGTGCCGCTGGGCACAGGCTTACCCCAAGCGGTATCTCTATCTGGATCATGCTTAATTAAGTCGAGTCCCGACATAATACCGGCTCGTTGTAGTTGCCATCCATCGCAATCTCTGCCATGTTTACATGTACCTGGTTGTTTATAAATTAAATTTCCTGCGTATACGGCCTTACGAACACCACTGCTCATTGTCAGCAAATTTTTCACTGTTGCTTCGCCATATACTGTGCCTTTGAGGTCCGGCGAATATGTCTGTGCTGGCTTATTAAGATCCGGTATCTTTCCATCACATGTCATGGCGCCGATGGTATACGCAGTCAAACTCTTACTCATGGACCACGAAAAGTTCAGTGATTGTGGACTTGCTGGTGCCTTGTATTTTTCAAACACTAGCTGGCCCTTTTCTATCATCACAATAGACAAGGATGCATTACGATCAAACATAGATTCTGCTTGATTAATAATATCTTTGTCTGATTCTGTCAATGCCTTGTTAACTAACAGATTAGGTTGATCCGATGCAGGTAAACGAAAGTTGGGAAATCGAAGTGCATTTCCGCCGGTTGCATTATGTGGATCTACTTCAGATGGAGCACATAAGACTATTTCAGCCGAAAGACACAGCGCCAGAGCAATCAGTGATTTCTTAAACATGATCCACCTAACAATTAGTTACTAACAGGATTAGTGTAACACACTAAAGTCATTTGGTCAACCGTGTTTGCTGATTAAGCGGGCCAAGCCACTGATTATAAATGAAACAACCACTGCCCAAGTGCCTTGCCAGATCCAAAACATAATTGGATCAACATTGTAGTACGACAGTACCAGCAGTTCAGTTCCAATGGCCAATGATATCAAGCCTGCAACCAAAGTCGCTCCAGCTAACATGAAGGCCCTCTCGATTATTTTTCGTTCTGCTTCCAGGTTACGCATTTTCTCGATCTCGGTACTGCACAATATAACTGGCTTTTGGAAACGCCAGACGCAACGACTTGTCTAGCTTGCGTTCTAACTCTTCTCTGCGATTGGCTAAAATCTCGTGCTGAGAATCGGTGTTGTTGGATTGCTGAGTTTTCCATCGACCAATCCATTTGCCGTTTTCTTTGGCAACCCCAACATTAATGTGAACTATCATAAAACTCCCAAGTGAATAATAAAGTATAACTATCTTCGCTGTGTATGTCAACCTATTTATAAACTAAATATCAACATGACTCCGTTCTTAACTGTACCGTTTGCACTGAATCCTATAAATTTTGCCAGGCTGAAACAATTTCTTGCGCCAATTGTATTAGATTATCAATTGACAGCGCCACTCAATAACGGATTGTTGCATTTCGATGATGTGCAATCAAACAGATTGATAACAAGTGAAGCATGGAAAGAGATTGTTAATACAATGAGCAGTTATGGAATTGGTGATCCGGCACCGCAATTGTTTGTTTATAAACGATTGTCAAAACCCAAAGAAGTAATTTTAGGTAACCCACATATTGATACTACAGGGCCTGGTGGAGTTGCAAAAGAAACACCAATTCGATTCAATATATTAATCACCGGAGAAGATGACACTGAAATGGTCTGGTGGGATATAGACTGGCGTGATCATCGAGTTGAAACTGTACAGTTTCCCAACCAACGCAATGAATTGGTAGGAAGAATGCAAGCCTGCGGCAAAAGTTTGGAAGATCAATGGAACCTGCTTGGTGAGCCACTGGTTAGAGCAAATAATTTAACCAAGATACAACAACATGCCAGCTTTGTTAGAACTGATAGACTTCATGCTTTAAACTGGACTGGCGTACGGCCCAGGGTAATTTTAAGTGTCAGGTCGTGCCAGCCGTGGAATTCAATTATTCCGACCAATCAATTTTAAAATTGTTTAAATGGTGTTGAATGTAGTCCTTGACGTCTGGACTATCAATTGACAGCAATTCGTAATCGGTGGTGATACCAAATCTAGCCGATGGTCTACCATTTGGTAAATTCGCATCTACTTCCTGATGCAATGCTAAATTTGCCATACTTTCTAATTTCAATTTAAAACTACGATACCATTCGTTTTTATCAAAGTCGTAAATGTAATCTCTGGCCGCTTGTTTATATGTTGCTGGACCACCCAAAATCTTTTGCCCATTGTTGTTGTTGTTCATTGACCAATGTTGGTACAATGCATCATTAAACCAGTTCTCTATGGTATGAATTGCCGTCCTTGGTTCCAGTACATCATTATAATACAATGCTCCCCGAACACCGCAGTTTAGCATTTTTACATTAAAGATTAACCACCAGAAGAAATCGTGTAGGCTGTTGACTGGCAGGCCAGCTGTTTTACAATTCAAATCAAACTTGTCATACAGCTTTCTTCCAAATGTCAAGTCAGGATTTTCTTGTGGTAAATTTGGATACCTGGTATCTGGTTGAAGATTAAGATAACCAATTAACAAATCTTTAAACTTAGAGTAGTGCAAGTCTGGATCGCTGAACCTATGAATATTATTTGCTAGGAAAGTTGTAGACTCTTGGCTTAAATTATATTTCTTTGCCATACTATTCCAGTTATGGTATATGTTTAAACCAAATACAGTTCCAAATAAACAATCGCCATCATCTGCGGTAACTGGAGTGTAACCTGCTTCAATTAAATTATTATACTTTGTTGAAATAGAATCAATAATTTCAAAATTGCCGTAAATGTGATTCTTCCAAAGTGTTGGATTTTCAACTAACGCAACTGCACTTGTACATACACTGACATTTTTTAATTCTTCTTTGGTTAAATTTTTCATCAATGCAATTAGCACAACTGTACTGTCAATTCCACCTGAGTACATGATTGCAAATTTTTCATTCTTTTCTTGTATTCGTTTAGCAAAGCTGTTGGCCACTAAATCAGAAACATCTGAGAAGCTTAGTTTAAAAGTTGGATCATAATCTACCATTGCATATTTTGGAATCATTGGCTGAGGCCACGGAGTAGTCCATATGCTTGCATTTCTAGAAACATGTCTATTTGGGTTTAGACGTCTGCCCATGTCAATTGCAAACTTGCCGCTCACACTTGTTTCATTGTATATTGTATTCCAGAAGTCGTTTGAATATCCATTAAAGTTGATTGAACTAAAATATAACTGATCAGTTGTCAGTAGCTTGCTCATAATATGAATCCTGAATAATTATCAATGTTTGATCCTACTGCTTGTAGGTCGGTTGACATTTCAACTCCTAACAGTTTGAAGTACAGATTCCGCCATTCCATTCCCATGTGTGTAGAATTATTTTGCCACATGGCTGTAATTAATGCAAGAGCCTCATCTGATGAATTACTATTGTATAATATTTTTTTAATTTCTTTTGTAATTCCAGTCTGCAACTCACCATTGACACTATCAACTGTTTTATCAAAGCCATCAGGCGTAGTGCCACTGAAGTAGTCATTGATATACAATTCCATTGGAGACATATTAAAAAACATCTCGCATATTTTTGCCGAGTGCCAGGCTTGAATAACAAACTGTGCATATGACTTAAAAGCCATAAATGTATTAAAATTATCTGACTGTGCTTTGTAGTCGGTTGGCATGTCAATGACATGCACCAAGGATTCGGCTGGTGCTTTCCTGATTACTGGAATTTGTCGGTTATACAACACATTGCCGCCAGCGGCTAAGAAAGATTTGTTTGCCAGTGTGTATTCGTGGCAATTGTTATTATCAATGAAAGTATCACTTATTGTTAAGATACAAACTGCAATGCCGGGCATTTTACCACTTAATATCTGTGCCACTTCGAAAGAAGTATACGGATCAAATGCATCTACTGCAAAAAATCTATCAACACCGGGACTGTAATATGTATTTGCATTGGTCCGTTTTTTAAATCCATTCATGTGAATCCATGCTGTCAGTGAATCATATGTTTTATCCCACATTGTATTTTCCTTCATTGTGCGGTACTTATGGCCAATTAAATCCACTGGCTTCGTCAATATCTTCAATTTTAATCACAACAGATCGAGTTGTGATGGTATTCATATAATTTTTTAATCGTTCGCTGACCAAATCATTTCGAACCTTCTTACTTGGACTGCCAAGTACTATGATATCAAAGTCTTGATTTTTATAACTTACCAACATGTCAATGCACCATCCAGCAGGATTGGTAAATCCTGTTTTACCAATTTTGATATCGTATTGACCGGCAAATGCATTGGTGTTATTGACCACTAACTTTTGCCACATGCCTCGCTTGTTTTGTGCGTTCGAGCTTGATGTCTTGCTCATTGCAGTTTCTTTAAAAATTGCGTATTTGATCAGCGAACGATTTAACAAATGTAAATCCCATGCAGTACTTGTGTTTAACATGAGGCCGGTTGGTTCAATGAAAGATGTGTTCTTCATTTCCAGGCGTTGCGCCGTGGCATTCATTTCTGCGATGAATAGGTCATAACCCATTGGGTGATGCACAGCCAGTAGTTTTGCCGCAAGATTATCACTAGAGACCAGTGCAAGGTGTAATAGTTCTCTACGGGTAATTATCATACCAAGTTTAAGAACTCTGCTACCTTCTATTCGCTGAGGTATAACTGGTAATCTTTCGTCAAGGTCTACTCGGCTTTCCAGCACAACAAACGCAGTCATTAATTTTGTTACACTGGCAATTGGCATCACCCGGTGGATGTTTAATTCATCAGCAATTGTGTTGGTTGTTTTATTGAAAACTAATATTGCTTGAGCGGGTTCAGCAGGTGGTTTATTTGTTTTCTTTTTTGCCTGGGCAGGCATTGAACACATTACAACAATAAGTGGCCCGGCCAGCAGGAATCGAACCCACATTCTAGAGGTAGAAGCTCTATGTACTATCCATTGTACTATGGCCAGATGAATCAATTTAAACGATCTTACCAAGGACTTGATAGATAAGTTGGTCCAACTCTTGCTGATAGTCTTTGCCGAATCTACGCTTTAAATAAATTGACTCAAGTATTTCTTTAGAATCGAGATCGCATTCGGGAGGCAAGTTACCTCTAGACTCCAATTCTTCAATCAGGTCTTCAGTATCAAAATCACTTAGACTTACTTCAACTTCTGTATAGACTGTTGGCATGTTTGACCTTTAAATTGTGGTGCCCCAGGTCGGACTCGAACCGACACGCCTTTCGGCACTGGCTTCTAAGACCAGCGTGGCTACCATTACACCACCGGGGCAAAAAAAACTTTACTTACGCTGTCCTTCTTTTGGCTCTCTCTTGACAACTACACCAGCGGCCAACTCTGCTTGAATCATTGCGGCCTTCCAAGCATTGCGCTTGGTTGTATCAACAATGCTACACAGCATACGCTTGGTTGTTTTACTTAATCGAAATGTTTTACCTGGCTTCATACTATACTTTCGTTGTTGTGTTTGGCGGAACGACTCGGACTCGAACCGAGAACCCGGATTACGCCGAGCGACAGATTAGCAATCTGCTCTAATACCATTATAGGACCGTTCCAAATTTTTACTTTGTAAAATTTATTATAAGCTATTTAAGCCGCTGTTGTCAATGATTTGTTGATAAATATTCCATGGAATTGTATAAAAACTTTGACCTATCATATGGACCATTGTCTTCAACTGGGTTGCGATTATTAAAAAAAATTAGGTCCAGGAATGTATACAGTAGATATACCATTGACAGTGCCAGGCATGTTGATCACAATGTGATCGGTTTCTTTGCAGAAAGAGGTTTGCGGATTCGGGGTTGCGAACTTTTTTACTACCCAACCAATTTTACTTCGATGATTCATACTGACGGTGCTGATGTAGATTACATGATGCCAGGAAATATGGCCAAGATTAATTATATTTCCAACTCCAGTAGCGGTGTTCTAAACTGGTACACTCCAAAAGTAACAAAAGTGTCGCGTAAAAATACCAACTCAAACAATTATGCTAGCTTTACAGCAGATCAGGTAAATTTGCTGTACAGCAAACATCTTGGTGGATACAACATTGTACAAACTGGAATCCCACACAATGTAACAACCACAGAAGAAACTCGATACACAGTCTCTTTTACAGTGACTGACGCAACAAACAAGTTGCTACCTTATGAATTACTAGCATCTAAGATTTTTAAATAACAAACTACAATGGTACCCCGGGAGAGATTCGAACTCTCAACACCCTCCTTTTGAGAGAGGTGCGTCTACCAATTGCGCCACCGGGGTATTGACTTTGGTCTCACCAACAGGAATCGAACCTGTATCCGAGTCTTAGGAGGACCCTATTCTATCCATTGAACTACAGTGAGCATTGGCGGAAACGGTGAGATTCGAACTCACGGGAGGTTTAACCCTCCGCTAGTTTTCAAGACTAGTGCCATAAACCGGACTCGGCCACATTTCCTTTACACTTGGCGGGCTCTGAGAGACTCGAACTCCCACTAACGGTTTTGGAGACCGCAGTACTGCCATTATACTAAGAACCCTTAAAACTCTTTCTTAAAAATTGGAATCATTATTGCCGGTATTGTTGTGCAACCTTGTTCGTTGGGCACAGAGCAAGTTTTTGGTATTGCACCACATGCACCAACTGATACAAGTACACACATTGACAATAATTTTTTCATGATATCCTGGTAGCCTCACTCTGACTCGAACAGAGGACCTATGCGTTATCAACACATTGCTCTAACCAACTGAGCTATGAGGCTATAAACTTACTTATAAATTTTGGCACGGGAACTAGGACTCGAACCTAGAACGACACAGTCAAAGTGTGTTGTGTTACCATTACACCATTCCCGAACAGAAACTGGTACCAAGAGTTGGACTCGAACCAACCACACCCTGTGCTTCAAACAGGTGCTCTACCAGATGAGCTATCTTGGCATAAACTTATTAGGGGTGACCTACGGGGGTTGAACCCGTACTAACAGAATCACAATCTGTGGTGCTACCGCTACACTAAGGTCACACCTAATAAGTCTTTGGTAGGGGTGCTCGGGAACGATCCGAGTTTTACTGGTTAAAAGCCAGTTACTTCACCTTAAAGTTTCACCCCCATTAATTTCTCTCTTTTGCGCTTGTCGTTCTGATTTCCAGAACACACGCTTCCATTCCTTAAGGTGTTTCCACCATTGTGGTGAACGAGTTAACGTCCCTTTCTTGACACTGGCCATAACAGGCTCTCCTTTAAAATTGGTGGTAATGGTAAGAATCGAACTTACACTGGACTGCGTATGAAGCAGGCGCACTACCGTTATGCTACATTACCTTGGAGTACGGAGTGAGATTTGAACTCACGACTTTACTGGTTTGCAATCAGTTCCCTTGGACCTCTCGGGCATCCGTACACAAATTGGCGCCCTGTGATGGAATCGAACCACCATCCTGAGTTTCGAAGACTCTAATTCTATCCATTGAACTAACAGGGCATGATTGGTGGGCCAGTCTGGAATTGAACCAGAACTCAACCGATTATGAGTCGGACGCTTTACCATTAAGCTACTGGCCCATTGAAATTGGTGGAGTATCCTGGGATCGAACCAGGCGTGCCCGAAGGCGGCGGATTTACAGTCCACTGCATCACCATTGATGCTTCTACTCCATGTAGAAATTATAACACACTGACACGCAAATGTCAATGTGTGTATTAAAGCATACTCGGCTTGTGGCCTTGTCCCCTAAACATTCTAGTTTTGGAATATGCTTTAATACGATCTAATTTTTCCTCCCACACAAGGGATTCCATCCTAGTCGCCGCCCATTTGCCCATGTTTAGAGTGCGGGCTAGGATCTCGTTTCCTACTACACTAAAAGAAAAACCCCTGGAGCCTTTCGAGTCCAGGGGTTAAGTAAACGGTCTGATTACTTTATCCTGGACATGCTCCTAGAATATGGCGAACACGATAGCTCATACTAAAGGAGTCACAGAATGACATGCTCTGTTTTGAGCACCACTGCGATAGTCTTGATATGAATGTGTTCGTCATAGTAATCATTGTACACTTACTTAGCCTCGTTGTCAACCTCTGTTTGACTTATAGGCAAAAAACTTTGTTTTGTTTGACAAGTATCAAGTATAACACTCAATGCCGGCATTGTCAACCAATGTTGTATTTTTACAACATTATGTGAAGTAGATCCACGGTATATTTTAAGGGGTGGCCAGTGGCAGACAGGCCCAGTTCTGTGTTGACTTCACTCAGACTGATTGCTCCGGATGTTGGTAATGCCATAATTTAATACTTGTCTTTTGTAAATAGGTTTATTAGCACAGTTCCATCTTCTAGAGCTTCAAACTCATGCCACTCATTTCCTTTAAGGTTAATAGGTGTACTATTTTTATCTATTACCTTTTCAATATTTTCTTTTCTTATAACTAAGAGACCTGCTTGACACAAGGTTAGATGTGCATAGTCATGTGTGTGTTTCATAACGCCCTCACCCTTATTAAGGTGGTATATTGTTAAGATTGAATTATCATAATGAACAATGTGTACGGGTCCTACATCTATTAGATTTGTCATAAATTCTCTGCTCCACTAACAATGGGTTGATATGCATCTTTTATATAGAACTCTAGTGAGTTTATATACTCTAGTTTAATTTCATTTTGTCTATCTAATGCAGTACTTAAAGAATTAAACATTTCATGATGGCCAGTCAATGTATTAAACACATAAAATTTATTATGCTCTACATCATTTTCTAAATCTGCTTTAACCCATGTTTCATTATTTTCATCATCAACAATTGCTTTTACAATTGTAAATCTATCTGCTTGTTCTAGTAGTACTTGTTCTTTAAGCGGTATTATTTTTTCTTCTGCTTCTGTTAAAGTAACGAATTCAAAAATTTCTTCTGAAAGAGGTTTATATAATCTATACATTACGAGACTGCTCCATAAACTCTAGATGTGTCACCAGAGACCCAAGTAATTGTTTTACCATTGAGGTTGACCGCTTTACCACCTGCGCCACCACCACCACCCGAAGCACCCCAACCACCGCCGCCACCACCAGCATATGATGTACCAGCACTACCAGCACTACCACCCCCGCCGCCAGCACCGCCGTTCATTCTCATATATGGAGCAGATGCAACACCGCCAGCACCACCAGATCCTGGAAGTATTCGGCCACCACCTCCACCACCGCCTCTACCTGTTACTGTCATACTTGGGCAAAAACCACCAGCCGTGGTTGAGCCTCCACCACCACCAGCACCTCCACCTGCGCCACCGTCAGCGCCACCACGAGGAACAGCCCCGTTGCCACCAGCAGAACCAGCAGCGCCTGGCCCGCCACCACCACCACCTGCACCATTTGTATTCCCGCCTGAGCCAGCGCCACCATCACCACCGCCTGCTCCACCACCACCGCCGCCGCCTGTCCCTGGATTGCTACCAGCACCTCCACCACCCGCAATATAGGCAGATCCATTGGTATTGTTAACAGTTGTATTAAAGCCAAGTTGAAGTGCTATACCTCCTGCACCACCATTACCATTACCACCTTTGCCTATAATAAATCCATTATTTACAAGTGTAACTGTATCACCAGTGGAGCCACCTGTTAATGTTAGACCCGGAGTTCCTGTCCCGGTTGAATAAACATATATGCCGGAGTTGACTGTAATAGTCACATCTGTCGCACCGGCAACATACCCGCCCAAAGCGGCTATGTTCAACGAAGCATTTGTTGTGTTTGTTGAATATGCGTAACTCACGGCTGTTCTGGCGGGTATGTTGCTTTTGCCATAAAAGTTGCTGAATGCAATAGCACCAGATGCAACGCCAGCTAGGCCTCTAGGTACTGCTCCACCAATGGCAATTTGTGCAGTTGAAGATAGCCCAAGTTCTGTATTAATTTCTGACGCTGGTAGCGCACCTGACGATCTGATTGTCATATAAATAACCCATGTTAACTTAAATTCAACTCTAAGTTATATGGACTATTTATTTTGGACCGCTATTATTTTGTCTTTTGACCCAGTTCTTGGTACCCCGACCAGCTGGGGTGTATGGCATCTGTTTGTAGTTTTTTAGTGCCAATGATTGTGTCATTAAAGTTTCGAGCAATGATTTCAACTATTTCATTCACAGCTGGTTTGCAGAATTTGTCATTGCAGGGCGGCATGATCCAAAATACATGATCAGCATCCACACGCTGTCGCATGGCCATCAATTCCCGAAAGGTATTGACACCGGTATGATCGTTTGTGCCCAGGCTGATGATTACATTGCGGGCAGTTAGATCTCGACCAGGATACATACGATTCCATTGTGCTGTGTTGATTCCACCTTTGCCTACCAGCGCACATTCTTGTCGGAATTGATGTGTGCCTACTGCAATACTGTCACCTAAGATCAAACATTCTAACATAATTTCTCCAAAAGAAAAGCGATTACTGTTAGTATACAGCAATCGCCATAGATTGTCAATGGGTTAGCAGTAGCCTAGGCGTTCTAGTCTGGCAACCAATTCAGTCCAGGGTATTTGATCTTTAACTTCTACTGTAATTTGAATTCTATTGACCGAGCAATCTGGTCCTTGTACTCTATGTGCAAGTTCGGTCCGATTCCAGCATGGTCCAGGATCATCAATTGCAAATGCAGAATCTGTACCCCAATCATCTATTGTAGATTTATAACTGTAGGCAATGCGTGGTTGGCCATATCGAAGTTCGGTAAAAACTCTTTCTTTTATTTTATCACTATCAACTCCATCATTCCACCATTCTAATTTGACAGGACTACGCCCAAAGTAAGGAATGTTAAAGCGAGCAACGCACGGGATGCCGCGCACAAATGCATCAAGATGGGCTGTTTTTGTATTTTGATTCTTATGTCCAATGAATCCAGAAAAGCGTCTGACACTGAGTCCAAGGCTGTCAAAATGATCTACCACTGCTTGTCGTTGCGGCCAATCAGAAAAGGAATCTTGCAATAGGTCAACTCGTTCAAATGCACCTTTAAAGGTATTCAAAGCCGGCATTAATTTTGGTACAATGTTATTTTTTACCCATTCTAAATCTGCTGATGTTGGCTCAAAAGAAGGCATTGGAATGTGATAGTTTTTATTTGACATTCTGCCCAGCTTCTCCAATCAGCCATGTGTTGGCTGCCAATTTAATTGGTCCAAGATTGTAGGTATGTGCCACTGGTCGCAGTCCGTCGGCATGATTCATACCCGCGGTTGCCTTTAAAAATGGCTTTAAATTATTTTTAACATAGTCAATGCCAGCATGCCAATTGCGCCAGGCCGCTGTGTCTTTGTAATGATCAATGAACCAACGATCAAACTCGCTGTACCAATCACTGATGCTCTTGTCTGCTTGATACCACGAATCATTCCAAGTTGTGTACAACAGATTTCGCAGTATGCGTTCGTGCATCAATCGGGTTATGGTAGCGGTCACGCGATGCTCAATCCAAAATTCCTGTTTTTCCGGAAACGCTTCGAGGTAGCGTCTAATAATATGTCCTTGCTTGGCCAGCATACGCACACTTTCTGGTGCCCAATAGAAATATTCTACAGTACAGTTTTCATATTCTTTAATATGCTCTGCCACTGTGTTGATATTGGCACTACGATCATTGAATCGCATTAATAAATTGTTTTCTCGAATAACAACTCTGGGCTTTTCGACACCTGTAATTAAACAAATATTTTTGCCCTTGTCAAAATCACGCTTTACCTCATCAAAACTTAGGTAATTAAAACGGGTAATACCAATGGGGTTGAGACCTTCCTTTTGATTTAATACCCAGCTTTCATCTGCGGCTCCGAGACTTTCAAACAATGTGTCGCTAAGGTCAAAAATACGAATCTTGGTGCGTGGCATTTCGTTTCCAATGGTGCGTAGGCGTGGCAACAGATGCAGTTGATGTTCACTTTCTGGCCCATTGTAGGGATTTGTACTGTTGGCATCAACTTTAATAAACTTTTCGCTGGCCTTGGTCATTGTATTGACTACAATTTCATCAAGCAATAGACCTTGCCTACGAAAGCTTTCGTAAATGTTGTTGCTGTCTGCTCCACCGCTGTAGCTTAATATAACATAGTCATACTTTTCACGAAGCTGTCTTGCACGAGCATCGTACAATTGATCCAATGTTTCTTCAGGTTCTACAGTCCAATTGTAGGCACCAAATACATCATTGTTGAATACCCAGCGCACGGGCTGTCCAACTTGAGTACCGTAGATACATGCTTGTATTTTAGAATGAAAGTCTATGCCATTGCTGGTATAGTATCCTAATTTTTTATTAAATGTTTTTTGCATTTTGTATATATGTCTGCGTATGTTTAATGTTTCGGCCAGCGCCATAATCGCACATCAGCTCTAGGTGTTGGTCCAGATCAATGAAAAGAACTTGAGACAAATAGTCGTGTACTACCTTGGGGTTAAACACATATTCAATTTCTTTTTGCACAGCAAATTTTGGAAAATATTCCAATTCGTTGCCCCAGTACTTGCCAAATTGTATGGGCTTGATATACAAGCCCCAGCCCCAGATGATCCATCTGGGTACCTTACCAGTCTTGGCGTCAACTTGCCCGTTCTCTTTGATGTATGGAAATGCATGTCTATATGCCACTGCAATGTCGTCAATCAACATGCTGATAGCAAATTCCTGATGCTTACTTCTTCTATCTAAATGCACTGTTGGATTTTTACGATTGGCATGGAACCAAGCAGATGTCATGTCAATTGCATTGTAGCTTTCCATCATTTGCCATGCTTGATCTTTTACAAATAGGTCAGGATTTTCTGGACCTTCTAACACATGGCAACTTGAATCAAGCTGATCCAAAAATACAGTTTTGATATGGTGTTGTGGTGGTATCTTTGTTGCCGATGCCAGCTGTTCTATTTCGTCTTTTATTGCCATTGGGTCAATGTCAATGATGTTGCATTTAAAATTGTATTTTTTCTCCAGGATTTTGATGTTTTCAAATTCAGAATCGTTAAATCCAGGGTGATACATAAATGCACATTCATGTGGCAAGCCCTGTTGCACAAAGCTGTGCAGTACAACTTGACTGTCCAATCCACTGCTCAAACTGATAATTGTTTTTCTCTCGCCGGCAATACGCTGACAGGCCAAATCTAGTTCCTGCCGCATGTTTCCAATGGGTCTGGGTAAACTGGTGTATTCAATCCAATACTTGCTGTTTTCGTCTAGACCATATATCATGCACTTACTTACCAGTCACCGTTGTCAACAACTAGCCTGACTGACAGCATGAGTATTTGTACTACAACTTCTCGACGACTGGGGCACGGCCATTCAGACTTGGTTGGATCAACGCAGTACGAAATGCGCCAATGGAATGGGTTGAAAATTAGTGTTATCCATATGCCACTGTATCTGAACCAATCCATTAAATGTCCCCTTCTTGCCTGGGCATTATAAAGCCCCATTCATTGACAGTTCCGTGTACATCGTAGGACTTTTCTTCGCTGTCGTAAGTCCAGCCCAGCTTTCGCATCATTTTATGCTTGACCAATAAGTTAGGGATACGAAAACGCTCGCAATCTGCAAAGCCCATCATGACACCAACTTCTGCTACTGCTCCACTACGGCAAACACCGGCATGGCAATGTACAACAACATTCATTCGATTTTCCCAGGCATGTTGCAACAAGCGCACAAGCTCTGCGGCCTGTTCATCCGTGATGGCAAACTCACTCATGTCAATGGTTCTACCATCACCTGTGTTGGTCATGCCATCTTCTTCAATGTCCAAAAATGTAAATTTATGTACTTCTTTGAACGCATGACGGGGCGCAGGAAACGCCATGTCATGGTCAGATATTTGAATCAACATGCTGTTGACGCCGCAATCATGATGGCGGCCCGTTGCTACATTTTCTAAAGGTATGTTTTCAATCCAAGGCATGTGTATATTATATACGATTTTAAGTTATAGAGCAAGCATTTTTTCTACATACGCTTTGACCCATAATTCTGCTTTCTGAATTAAATCTAAATCATCTACCATCTTTTTAGAATTTTCTTTGCTGGAAAAGCTTTGTTCGGTTACACCTTCATACTGTAAAAGTCCTAACAATGTCCAAGATCCATGCCGTGCGTTGCTTGGATCTGTCATTGGGCGCAACACCTGTGCTGTAAATGCTTCGGCCTCAGGCTCAGTCCAATAATCAGTTTTCCAATGGTAGCCACCAATGACAGCTTGCCCATTTGGGACAAATTTATATCCATATTTAGGTGCATCTTTTTCAAATTCGCTTGAATTTCGACCAGGTGTTCCATATCGAAGACCCAATGGATGCCAGGCTATGTTATAAAGATCATTGTCAATGAACCATTTTGCAGAATCTGTCAATGATTCTCTTGTGTCCCCAGGTAACCCAACAATCATACTAATTGTTTGTTTTACTTGTTGTTTCCAGATATTATGATATAACTCTGGAATATAGGTCCGGGCTTGCTTGCCGCTCCAGCCTTTGCCAATGGTCATTGATGCCGATTCGCCCAGGCTTTCTATTCCGTGAAAACCAGTCAGCAGTCCTGATTCTTGTAGCATGTATGGAACATCCGGGTATCTATCTAATAAATCTGCTCTGAGGTAACTGGTAAATTTAATCTTAAAGGGCAGGCTGACAACCATGTCGTGCCATGCTTTCATTTTAAATTCAGTATCGTTAAATGTGTCACAAATGATGTAGTAGTTTGTTGTCTGCCACTTTTCATAATTGTGCATTAGTTCGTCTTTTATTAATTCAAAATCTCGCAGATAATCAAGTTTGCCTCGGCCTAACAGCAAGTGGTTACAAAATTTGCATTTAAAAATACAGCCTCGGCTGACCTCCAATGGCAATGTCTCATGGGGCATAATTGCATCAGTGTCATCAAATTTAAACACATTGGTTTCAATGTTAAATCGTTCTATCTTGGGCTTTTTAAAACATAGAATGCCTTTTCCTGACCATATTTCGTGACTAAAAGGTGGCATTAATGCAATGTTAGATTCTTTTATTGAGCGTATGTAATCTACAAAGGTGTCTTCAGAATATTCTTCAAATATTGCGTCAATCTCATTGAGAAAGTGACCTGGTACTGATTGTCTAAATTGTCGAGTGTACGATCCGCCTAGTACAATCTTTACCTTGGGATATTTCTTTGCAATTCTTTCAACTGTTAAAAGCAAATGTGAAGGGACCGGTGGAACTCCGGGTGTAGGATCTTTGTATAAAAATGTGGTACTGATTCCAAGACAAAGTGTTTCACTGGTTATAAACTTATCAAGTAGTTTTGTCAAAGCTTCATCGTCGATCCATCTGATATGATCAATTACCTGTGTAGATATACCAATTTCTCTGAGTGCATGTGCTAACTTATAAGGACCCAGCGTTCTATAAACTGTAAAGTCATTGATTCTTGGGCCTGTGTTTAATAATACTACTTGCATTGCAATCTCCTATTGGTCATACCATTTTTTCCTAGACTTGGCCAGCAATGCTTTCTCAGCATGTTCTCTCGAGTACCCTGCATCAAATTGATAGTCATCATCAATTGCCACCACATTTGTTTTATCTATTAGATTCCATAATTCGTTGGTTGGAATTCCTGCCACTCGTACTTGTCGGCGTCGACTGGTACAGATACCAACACCGTGCATAAAATAATCATTGGAAAGGTATGCGGCATCGTTTGCTTTATAACAATTGACTGCATCTTTTCCATCCAGTGACCAATACAACGGTGAGCCGCCGTCACTGATGTTTAGTACTAACACAATAAATCCCTTCTTAAATAGCCTACTGCCATCGCCGCTTGGGAATGAATTATATAAGCCTTTCATATCTCGGTGAATGATAGAAAACCCGCCTGGTTCAATGCTTACACAATGTATGCTATTAATCTTTTTAAATGGAAGTGTTTGAATCCACTTCCATAGTTGCATGTCTCGAAATTGTTCTTTACAATGAAAGTTTAGATCTAAAGTTTCATTTCTGAAACTTGGGCCACCGTGAATGCCAAACTTGACCAACAGTGGATCAACAACAGTTTCATTTGCTACTTCAGTGCAAGCCATCAACTGTACCATTGACCATCCTGGGTGATCTCTTTTGAAGTATTGCATAGATTCAGCATCACCTTGTTGCATGTATATGTCACCTCTATTGTACAATTCCGGCGGTATCATCCCCCATACTTTGTTTAAGGCAGCGGTAGGCCCAACAGACGTTAAGTTATTGGTAATTTCAAGTCCGTGCGGTAATATTAACTCGTCATACTCTTTGACAAAGAGTTCACGATCATATTCAAGGTTTAACCTGGCATACGCAATGTTTGAAAATTTATTTGTTGTCATTTTTTGGTAAAAACTCAATGCCAAAGCCACCGTTATATTGATAGTTGTCTGGCAGTGTAATCATGCCAGATGATTCTAGTAGATTCCATAGCTCTGGCTTTGGTTTACCCATGACTCGGACCTGGCGGCGTCGGCTGGTCATTAATGGAACTGCATGTAAAAAGTAATCGTTTGTCAAATAAACTTGATCGTCTGATTGTTGCGGATCTAATACTCCTGGGCCATCCAAGCACCACCACAATGGACCGCCACCATTGCTAATATTCAGAGTAATAATGACATATCCATTTTTATAGACGCGATTATCCTGGTTGCTTCCCAGGCCCTGGTTGCCACCACTGTATAACCCTTTTACATCTCGATGTATTGTTGCAAGACCACCTGGTTCGATACTGACACAATGTATACTTTTAATTTCCTGCAAAGGAATATTCTCAATAATCCATTTGTATATTTGCAAGTCAGCAAAGTATGGTTTGATTAAAAATTTATATTTTGGATCGAGTGTTTCATTGCGGAGACTGGGGCCTCCTTGCTTGGAAAATCGTAATAACAATGGGTCAGTTATTTCTGTTATATCCAATCCCATCAATTGTACCATCATCCACTGCGGGCGTTGTTGTTTTATGTATTTTAAGGTTGGTGCAGGGCCCGGTTGAACCCACACATCTGCTTTAATGTATTCGTCTGGAGGAACCATGCCCCAGTAATTATTAAGTGTGGCAGTTGTCTTTAAAGTATTGGCACTATTGCAAATGGGAATTCCATGTGGCAGTATGTGCTGGTCGTATTCGGTGGCAAATAATTCAGAATCAAAGTTTAAATTGACTTTGGCATAGGCTAGATTGGTAAAGTCTCTATTCATACCAATACTTATGTTAAACTTTTGGAGCGGAATGTCAGAATCGAACTGACGACAACAGATTGGAAATCTGTAGTTTTACCATTAAACTAATCCCGCACTTTATAGAGGCCGTCTGTGACGCTTGAATTCGCGGTAGCCCTGCTCTTCATGGCCGGTCCTTCTATTGACTAGTATTGAGAAGTTTTTCGGTGTTCCACTGTAGCTACTCAAACGGCTTTTATAAAGTGTCCGGCTACTCACACCACATGAGCCCCGGACTGAGCGGTTACTCTGTCCGTAACATTTATTCTTATGGGAAGGTGTTAAACCTCACCTAATGCGTCTCCGCCACTCCTCTACGGATGACGGATGGCCAATGCACTACACGCCAAGCACTCTTTATGGTGACTGCCCCACCCCCTTTGTATAACGGGCAAGGGCGCCCGGGGTACTTGGTCGGAGTACTAGGATTCGAACCTAGGACCCCCGCGTCCCAAACGCGGTGCGCTAACCAGACTGCGCTACACTCCGATAACTGGTTGCAGGGGATGGATTCGAACCACCGATCTTCAGCTTATGAGACTGACGAGTTGCCACTTCTCTACCCCGCGATAACTTACTAACTTAAATTGGTGCCCCCACCATGAATCGAACACGGGACAACCGCATTACAAGTGCGGTGCTCTACCAGCTGAGCTATAAGGGCGTTGATCTTACTTACATTATTTGGTACATCGTGACGGGCTCGAACCGCCGACAGCCTGCGTGTAAAGCAGGAACTCTACCAACTGAGTTAACGATGCAAATATTCGTAGTTTGTTGTTTCTTCATTCTCTCTAAAAATAATAGCACCGTTCTTGGTATGGAACCGCTTGGCCATTTCTGTTTTAGGACTCAGTGTAACAAACTTTGTTATACTTGGTTTATTCTCCTTGATGTAGTCAACTGCATCAAAGATTAACTGACGGCCTGCGCCAGGTTTATAACTCCAAATTGTATAAAAAACTGCTGTGTCTGGTTCTTCACTTGAAGTAAACAAATCAGATTCTGATTCAGGAATACTGTTTTGATAACTTACACATGTGATTGCACGGACTGAGTCGTCATCATTTTTTAGTACAAAAATTTCTCTGTTGTCACCCACGCGGTCATTTGCAGGGATGTGTGGGCGTACTGGGTCTTGACTGATCAAGTCCAGTATATTTTCTCCAAGTGTTTGAATCAAGTGCAACATAATCTTACTTAGCCGCCTTGGTCACTGTCGGCAGGCAAATTGCCTGGAGGCTTGTCAATTTCTTTTTGGTCTTCGGCGTTGTTTGATTTTTTATCAAAAATTTTATCCCAATTGTCTGAGTAAGTTTTTGAATCAACGCTGTAAGGCCTTGGGTTATCGCCCTTACCAGCTTCGTGCATACTAACTTTCCTTTATAATAATGGTGGAGGTGACAAGGATCGAACTTGCGACATCCAGCTTGCAAAGCTGGCGCTCTCCCAACTGAGCTACACCCCCAAAAATTTTATGATTTGCACCATAGAAAAACACACTCAAGTCCGCGGCACGGAAGGCACTATACCCGCGATGGTCTATGACCAGGCCTAGTGTGTTTATCTATGGTTAGCATATTGAAACACACTATACAACAGGTTTAGGTCTGCTTCTGTATCCTGTTACGGCCGAGTATGAAGTTATCTCTGGACCTATGCCGTAATGTGTTTTAATATGCTCTGCGAACCTCGGTGGTAATTGTACCGTATCAAGCGCCAGGAACCCCCAACACCATCACACACGGCTTCCACCCACTTCCCGACAGGTTCCGTTAACGCATTGCCAGCGGCCTTTTGGTTCGAAGACTACCACCCGTACTTGTCACAGTACTTCTCATCGTGTGGGTCACACTATCCGACGACACTCGGAACGTCTGGTTGCGGGGGAAGGATTCGAACCTCCGTCTCCTAGGTTATGAGCCTAGTAGTCTGGCCACTGACGTACCCCGCGATATACTATCGAACTTTTCGTATTCCTTCGTAACCTAACTTGCCATTTTGTACTTCAAGCAATGCAGTTACTGGTGTATGAAGATGTTCTGTGCGAACACTTTCTCTATTGTTTTGACTAATTTCTCTTGCTCTGGCCGCGGCAATTAAAACCAAGTCAAATCGATTGCCTCCAACATTTTGTACACATTGATCTGTATCAATGTCAACTCCTCGACTGATGTATGTCATAATTGCCTTTGTAAAAGTGAAAGAAACTAGCGTTTTCTTGGCTCCACCTCCTGGGCTCGAACCAGGGACCAAATGATTAACAGTCATCTACTCTACCAACTGAGCTAAGGCGGAAAATAATTGAATCTGTAAGTAGTTGCCCCATCATTATAGCAACCATTCACCCGTGTAATAAATCCGGACGGGATTCGGTAAGTTACTTGGGATACCGGTCCAGTTTAGTCGCCTCAATGGACCTAGTGGGTGTCGAACCCATGACCTTCTACTGTTTCGGTCCTTCGAAGAAACCTAGACAGCGTGACTTTCTCTTGCTAACACTTACAAAACTTGGCGGTCTGTGGGGGAATCGAACCCCCGTAAGTGGATAGACAATCCACAGTAATAACCTCTATACGAACAGACCTAATTTCTGGTGCGACTGGCCGGAATCGAACCGGCATGCTGTTAAGCGAGAGATTTTAAGTCTCTTGTGTCTACCGATTTCACCACAGTCGCAATACCATATGTAAAATTACAAAGGAACTCCACTTACCTTGCAGGACCGTCTCCTGCTACTTCTGCTTCGTCATTACGCTCTAGTAAATCCTACCGTGCCATTTGGTGATGTTGCCATCCCTCAGCTTTCATGTACACTACATTGAGCCAGCCCGTCAGCTGGATATACTCAATACAGGTACCTAGCAGTACTAGTAACCTTTATAACTTTACATATGGTACTCGATAGCGGAGTCGAACCGCTCTTGCCTGGATGAAAACCAGATGTCCTAACCGATAGACGAATCGAGCACAAATGCCACCAAATTTTTAAAGAACAATCACTTCAACTTTCGCTGTAGTGTTTGGTTATTATATACGGACAATGCCGTAATGTCAACCGTTTTCTAACTTTCTTTTGTTGTATTTCTACAACAACTTTCAAACTGTTTCTACTGCATTGCTACAGCATGCCACTAGTATATGCTATCTACTGATTCCTGTCAACAACTATCTGTCTTTATCTTGTTGTATTTCTACAACAAGCCTGGAGCGGGTGATCAGGTTCGAACTGACGACATCTTGCTTGGCAAGCAAGTGCTCTACCAACTGAGCTACACCCGCACAATAAAAAAGCCCCGGAGTTTTTATTTCCAGGGCCTGTAATCTCACTATGCGTAGAGTTACGGCCTCGGAGTATCCTCTGTGGCTGGTCCTGTATTACCTGGTAACAATTTTGCGTTTAACATAGTATTATTATATATCCTTTTAACTTAGAAGTCTACCTCTTATGGCAAAATTTCTTTGAATTTTTCTCTGCACTCTTCAAAGGTGCCTGCCACTCCCCAGCTGGCAATGATCCTAATATCAGTGGAGTCGAATCGTTTTACATCGTGAGCCACATCATTACGAATCAGTGCTGGACGCTTTAATGAAAATCTATAAACCTCTTTCATTTCACCTGTTATCCTGTAGTGCCTTTCGTCTGGCTTGTAGACTTTTTCAATCTCTCCGTCAACTGGTTCATAGTAAATTGTAGCGGATGTATCATCACATCCGCTGATTGGTATATTGAATGCCGCCAGTCGATGACCATCAATGTGCAAGGGAATGTATCCGTCTGGTGGTGTATGATATATGTTCAACCAACCACCCAAGAATACAAACTTCTCTTGAACTGATTTTAAATAGTCGTCGGAACTGATGTCAATTCTTACATATCCTTTAAGGACAAACTCTGCCTCAAGCTTGTCCATAACTAGTTTTTGAATGTAAGGAAGATCTAAAAAGTCGGGTGTTTCGTATACATAGAAGTCATCAATCATACAATATTTATCGGAGAAAAAGTGGATTATTCCTGGAAAAATCTAAACAACATCTATCAACATGTCCTAAAGCTTGGAATGTTAAGTCCACCGGAGGATGTCATAGCATGTTGGCTGTTATTTGGTAGTTTACCCAAAATTGATAAGTTCCTAGAACTTGGATCTTACATCGGCGGTGGACTCGCGATATTTAATGAGGCCTTATGCGAAACAGGTCATAATGATGTAAAATTCACTGGTGTTGATCATTTAAACTTTATCGGAGCAAAAGAAACCAATGCCAGTGGTGCTTGGTATACAGATCACTTTAATCGTTGTTTGAGCCAAGAAGAAATACAGATGTTGGCAACATTGTCCACTGCCAAGGATATGCAAGAATGGATTGCCGCAAGATCTGAGCAATTGACCGGCAGGCCAATGTCCTTGACTTGCTACCTAAATGAATCCGAAGCTGACGAACAGTATGATATTATACACCATGACTACGGGGACGGTGTTGCTGAAAATCTCAACACCATTAGAAAAGCTTTGCCAAAGCTAAAAGATCGTGGTATCTACATTGTAGATGACTGGTGCACAGGTGCACCATTACGCACATGGGCCACAGTTATTGCTCATCAAGAAAAATTACTGTATCCAATCATGTGGGGTAAAAACAAAGTGTTTTTTGCAAAGTCAGCAGATGTAGCACAAGCAACTATAAAACTAATCACTGCCAATTCCAGTTACAATGGCCAGCTGTTTAAATTCATGCCAGGATCTGATTATTTTGGTGCTGACTATCGAACTATTAGAATGCACTGGCAGGCAATACAATGGGCATAAATTACAAGCAAATAGAATGCCCTTGGGTTGTAGATGATAACTGTCAATTTGACTACCTGTGGGAATCTGATAAGTCACAACATTTTGGTTTTCCTACTGCCAAATTGAGTCCTGTATTCCTATCATGGGCAGACTCTAAAAATCTACACATAAGTTTTGCGGAAGTATTCTATCTACCTGCTGGCTGTGCAGTTAGACGTATACACACAGACTTGGATCATATTACAGAAGCATGCAGTAAGATAAACTTTATCCTTGGCGGCGATGATGCGCCAATGCAATGGTTTACTCTTAAAGAAAATGCCAAGAGCCACCGTGATGTAAATACTGCGCCTACTGTTATCAACACAAAACAAGTTTCGCCTTACCTTAGTTGGCCAAGAGAAGAATGTGAAGTCGTTGAAGAAGCTGTGCTAACTGGCATAAACATTATACACGCTGGCATACCTCATGTTGTGTTCACTAAAGAAAAATCTCGCATTGCAATCAGTGTAGTATTGCAATGCAAGATATCAAAAAAGAGACTCAGCGTTGAAGAAGCGTTACTTAGAATCTAAAACTAATTTACATGTTGCCATAAATTCATCGTACGCCGCTTGTACCATTGGATGCTCTAACAGCTTGACCGCTTCTGCTTCCATTGCTTTTAGGCCTGCCTCGGTAACTTCTCTGGCACTGGGGATTTCAATGTAGTACCGATCATCGCCAAACGCTCGGGCCAGAGCTTCCCAGGCTTTCTTTTGCTTTTCAGTGATGGGCTTATTGTGTGGGCGCATTTCGCTAGCCTTAACCATTGCAGAACTCATTGCATCTTCAGCATAGCGGCCAGCGGCAATCATTGGTGCCAAGGCTGGCTCAATGTTGAAGCGACGAGTTTGTCCACCAGGATACACATCCACTAGGTGGGTGCCCTTGGGAAAGCTATCGCAGAACTCACTGGAGTATGTGGTGTGAGGGATATACTTGCGGCCTTGCTTGATGTAAAAGATTGTTTCTTTTGTCATTTTATTTCTCTATTCGCAGTTTACGGCAACCTTCTTTGACTTCTACAGGATAGTCAGGACTAATTTCTGCAATGCTACAGTTGTATACTTTTTCTCTTGGCCACGGGACAGTAAACAAAAGATACACACAAACACACATGGCAGTGATTGCTCCGCACAACTCCCAATTAATTGTCGACAGTTTCATCCGTGTCCTGTTTGTATATGCCACGAGCTTCTGCATGAGTTTGACACAAGGTTGTAATCCAACCACCGCCAACTTGCTTGCCAGGATTGCCGCACTCCTCACAGGTAACAGCACTCATCGATTCTGCCATGCTAACAAGTCCACTGATGTAATCATCACCACCCGAATAATAAAATCTCAGAGTGCCAAACTTCTCTTTGACTTGGTCTAAGGTAACTTGGCATACTGGCTGTTCTACTTCACGCAGAGGTTGATCAATAAGTTCTTGTTTGCGTTTTTCTTTATACTCCAGATTAATCAGATCTTTATATTCTTCGTCAAACAACTCACTGTTACCAGCTTTGAGCTGAGTGGCTATCTTATTAATTTTAATGGCAACATCATGTTGTCTAATCTTCCAATCAATATGATG
>Ga0209768_10000021_pt1 | contig 95684 bp, 118 predicted proteins | sample LauGreSBDMM110SD_3_FD_187564 | JGI IMG/M metagenome (GOLD analysis project Ga0209768, IMG submission 187564) | Freshwater lake microbial communities from Lake Michigan, USA - Sp13.BD.MM110.SD (SPAdes) (version 2) | ecosystem: Environmental > Aquatic > Freshwater > Lake | place: Lake Michigan... | reverse complement strand
AATGTTGATGCAATTAAGCATCCTAATATAAGTATTTGGATTCAATACCCGCACCAAAAACACGAAAAATACAATAGGTTTTTTATTGGAGTTCCCCAGCATTTAAAAAATAACCTGCCTGATTATCCTATTAAAGATTATGATATTTATTTTGGTGGTCAAATAACTCATCAACGCAGACAAGAGTTAGCCAAGGCCATGTCTGCAGTCAAAAACGCCCTATATTGCCCTACAGAGGGCTTTGCACAGGGGGATCCACCACAAGAGTACTATCGCAAACTGGCAAGCGCAAAAGTTGCTCCATCCCCATCTGGTGCACAAGTAATAGATTCATTTAGGTTTTTTGAGGCAATAGAAATGTTGACCTTACCAATAGGAGATCGTAAAGATCCGAAGGGCAGAGAAATAAATTTTTACGATTATGTTTATGGCAAAAATGTTCCAATAGAGTTAACTTACGACTGGAATGAATTGCCTAACATTTTTGAAAAACTAATGAATGATTATCCAGCAAATCTTCACAGAGCCGTATGCTGGTGGTTAAAATATAAAAGAGATTTTTCTTTTAAGATAATGAGACATTTAAATGAACATTAATGATGTAACTATTATCCTAGCCACCTCTGTGATTCCAGATCATCCAAGCACAGAGATGATAGAGCAAACAATTAAAGACGTTCGTGTTCATTTTCCAGATAATGAAATTATTATGCAGATTGATGGTCTTAGAGAAGAACAACAACATCGTAAGAAAGATTATGATGAATATAAAAATCGCATATTATGGAAATGTTTACATGAATACAAAAATGTATTACCTTTTATTTTTGAGGAGCACTGTCATCAAACCACAATGATGTTTAGAACAATCGATGAAGTTAAAACATCTGCTCTTCTTTATGTTGAAGGGGATGCTCCACTAACACCAGACTTACCAATTGATTGGCAAAAGTGTTTAGATATGCTTGAATATGGTAAAGCAAATACTATTCGTTTTCACTTTGAGGCTACAATTCCAAATCCCCATAAACACTTGATGATTGAGTTAGAAGATGGTTTTATGAAAACTGCACAATGGAGTCAAAGACCACACCTATCTAAAAAAGATTATTATAAAAATGTTGTTCTGCCATTCTGCCAAGAAAAATCTTTTATAGAAGATAGATTTCATGGAAAAATTCAAGACGATTCATTTCCTTACAACAGTTTCAGCGATGAGGGTTGGAACATTCATAAACTTTGGATATATCACCCAGAGGGCAATATCAAACGATCCTACCACCTAGATGGACGCAAAGGTACACGTAAATTTACTTCAGATGATCAAGCCTGGGGGTATAAAGAATGAAACTAGGAATCATAGCAAGATCAGATAATACTGGTCTTGGTACTCAGACTAGAGAACTTGTCAAGATGTTAAATCCTAAAAAAGTTTTAGTTGTTAACTCTACCTTTTTTAATAAAAACAAACAAAATTTTGACTGGTATCAAGACTATGATTATACGGTAACACGTGCAGGATTTCCCAAGCGTGGAGAGGTCATTTCTTTTCTTAGAGACCTGGATGTTGTATTGTCTTGTGAAACATTTTATAGTTCTTTGTTTGTAGATGTAGCAAGGGATATGGGAGTGAAGACTGTTCTTCAATACAACTATGAATTTTTATTAAATTTAGAACAAAAAGATGCCCCGCTTCCAGATGTTTTGCTTGCTCCAAGCCTATGGAACTTTGAAAAAATGCAGAAACTTTTTAGTGATAAGACCATGCTTGCCCACCTACCACCACCAACTGAAATAACATTATTTGATAAATCTAGAACTCACAACATGTCAAGAGTACATAACAGAATACTTCATGTGGGTGGTAAAAAAGCAGCACGGGATAGAAATGGAACAGACACTGTATTAGAAATGCTAAGATATTCTAAAGAAGATTACAACTTAGTCATAACATCTCAAACCGAATTTGATGGAAAACCAAGAGATCCTAGAGTATCTTTGCTGTATCAAAATGTTAAAAATAGACAGGATCTGTATTATGGTTTTGATGGTATGGTTTTACCAAGAAGATATGCTGGGCTATGCCTTCCAATGAATGAGGCTTTGATAAGTGGAATGCCTGTATTTATGACAGACCTATCTCCAAATAATCAGGTTTTGCCAAAAGAATGGCTTGTTGGTGCAACAAAGGTTACAGAGTTTAGAGCAAAATCTACCATAGATGTTTATGGTGCGGACCCTGTAGAATTAGCCAAACTCATTGATAATTATGTTGGCATGAATAAAAAACTAAAACAGCAAGTTAAGCGTGATGCTCTTGAAATTGGCATTGGATCTTTTTCCGTAGAAGTTCTTAAAGATAGGTATCTAGAACTTTTTGATTCTTTAAAATAAAAAGCGGGCCTATTTCTAAGCCCGCTTTCTTTTACAGAATAACTAATTACTCTGCAGCCTTCTTCTTTTTAGCCTTAGCCTTGCTAAGTGCTTTCTCAACAGCCTTTGCTGCTGGCATACGACCAAATGCTGGATCGTTTGGATTAACTGCACGTGCTAGTACTGGTATAAGCGCTCCTACGAGTGCTGCCCATAGATCCTTTGGATCTGTTACTCCTGCAACGTAAAGTGCTGATGCTGCGCCGACTACTGAACGACCATAGGATGCAAGCATTGCTTTGTGTTCTTTTTTAAGTTCCATTTTTTCCTCCTAGGATAGAACCTTTATTAGTATAGCATAACCAGCCCAAAGACCAATAATTCCTGCGACTCCCGCAAAAACTGGTGGTGCTGGAACTGGCAATTTGAATGCAGCAAATATTAGGCCACATCCAAAACCTGTTAAAACGGACATTACGATTTCTTTCATATCTCCCCCATAATATAATTTTCGTAGTGTTTTTTACAAAAGTCTACGAATCTTGTTTCAGTTGAAGTCAATTTTTCACTTTCCGTTGTACAATCTTTTACTTCGCACACAGGATAAATGTATTCATAAACTTCTTCTGCAGTTTTTAATTTAAATTGAATCATTGCTTTGTGTTGGATTATCTGTCGGAGTTGGGGCAGTAGCAAAAGCACCACAATCATTACACTGAATGTCTAAATGATACATTCCTATTGTGTAGGTTTCTGGATCAAAAGATACAAGGGCTCTAAACAATACCCCTCCACAATTAGGGCAGGTACAAGTTGGAATTCCTCTAGCGTCTATCAATTGTTTCTTCTGGAAGAAACTTTTTAAGATCTTCCATCTCCTTTGAAATTTTTTTCAAAGCAATATCATATGGTGGCATAGTTCCTTCTATTGCAGCACCATATCTATTATAATGGTTAATCTGTGGCTCTACTTCTTCAACAAATTTTTGTAAACCATTTTGCACCTCTTCTATATACTGAAATGCCCAATCACGAGAATCAGATAAAAATTTTATAAAGTTTTGAGTGTGAACATCAGAATCATTAATTGCTGCTGTTGTTTTAAAAAAGTTTTCTTGTGCCTGCTCTAGTTGGGCTTGAGACATTAAAAGTTTTGCAAATGCTTTTGTTAATTTTTTTGATCTATAAACTGAAAGTGTATATGCAACAGCAAAAGATACAGAAAAAATTCCAAGAATTAATGTTAGAAAGTCCATATACCTATTGTACTCTACTTTCATGAGTTACCCAGTAGTATTGACACGGTGTTTTGCGATCTGGACAGCAAGGGTTATTCCAAGGACTATTCATAGAACTTTGAAACCTAGCATAATATAAAGGATCTTTTTTAAATAAATTTGCCCTATGTGTTGTAATTACACGCATAAGTTTGTTATTGTCAAGCATCCAAGAAGGTGAATCGTAATTCCAGCTATCTCCAACCTTGCCCATTAGCATATTTATATTTGATTCATTACCTGTTGTATTTATTCCTCGAAGTTTTGCCTCTTTGACCATCTCAGAAATGTAATAAAATAAATGCCCCTCATGATTTTTCCACATCAAAACTGCTGGATGATTACGCCAACCACCAGTTTTTGACATGCCAGAATTTACATTAAGAATCTGATAGCCCTCTAAAATTTGTTTGTTTAGTCTTTTGTTATCAAGCAATTCTGCACACCTTGCAAAATTTGATGATGGTAAAAATGTTTGCATTATTTTGTTACCATTTCTTGACACCTTGTACACATTTTATAGTTATTGCCAGTAAATGGACATTTGCCCAAATCAACATAATTGTGATTTTTTGCAATACAAATTAAAGATTTAAACATTAATCTAATCATTTTAGTGGCTCTCGTGTTACCATTACGATAGCCCCCTCCATCTCCAAAGCCTTTTTGACTAATGTTACATACTTTACTGCATCTATCTTTTCATCATGACTTAAAGGCAGAAAAGATCTTTCATCTAATTTTATCGTAATGAAGTGTTCGTTGTCAATAATAGAAATAGTAAAGTTTTTTGGCGCTGGTATAGAATGAAAAGCCCTACGCATATTGTCTGTATACATACTTACCCCATTGTTAATGCTTGCCAAGTGTAAGACCAATCTTTTTTGGTCTTATGATTATTAAATTCTTTTGATATCTCGCCATCTTCTAGGTATACTCCGCCCCATACTCCCCATTCTTTACCAGATACCCCCACTGCAAAACACTTTCTTGCCATGGGGCATGTGCGACACAAAGAGTCTACGAACTCTCTGGTTTCTGGATTTTCTTCGTATGTATCAAAGAAAAGGTTTGTTTCGGATCCCAAACACAAAGCATCATCTTTCCATAAATGTTGCTTCACGTTTACATCCTATACTTATTCGGTATATCCCATCCTTTGGTTGTTACTGGATAAGCTGTCTGGACGTACCATTGACTACCGACCCTAACACCATTAATAGCGGTTCTACCAGCCTGGGTAGGGCGACGATCAACCACATCCCAACCAATCCAACTCAAGTTTTTATACTTTTTAACTATTTTTTCCATTAAGTCTAAATCTTTTATTTCCATTTATATTCTCTTTTCATAAAAATCTAACCAAGAATTTCTAAAAACATCCCAGGAAAATTTATTGTTTATTGTTTCTGCTTGACTGCCTGGATCAAATTTTCCCTTTTTGATCATGTCAATTGCTGTAGTTATCTTTTCTTTAAAGATTTCCACATGTTGTTTTTCTGTTTTACCATCTATATCATATGATATTCCTAAGCCACTACCAACTTCTTTAAGGGAGCCAAATGTGCTGTAAACCGATAAACAGTTTGCACTAAGCCCCTCAACAAGAGATAGACAGAATGTTTCATGCCAACTGCTCGTATGCATAAATATATGAGAACGAGACATATGATCTAGAACCGTTTTGTGTGGAGTCTTTCCATAAAAGTAAAATCTTGGATCTTCTAAGATTTTCTTATTAGCACTGTCTGCTTTGATTAAATCTGGAACAATCTCGTTAAATATGCTTAGTCTAAAATCAACATCTAATTCTGAAAGAGCCTTAAGGCCTATCTCCAAACCTCTTCCTGGAGAAGACGTGTATATTAATTCTGGAACTTTTACATTTTCAAACCTTGATAAATCATTTATTACTGGATCTATAGCGTTATATATAACAAGCACCTTGTCTGGATCTATGCCAGTTTTCTTTATTACATCCTGCCTGTGATATTCAGAAACAGTTATAATATATTTTATTTTAGCAAGAAACCTTTTATCTGTAAATATATAATAGAGTTGATAACCAAACTGATCAACAAGATTATGAAGCCATATAATTATTTCTTTAGGTTCATAAACAAGTTCAAAGTATGATCTATCTGTTTGACCTGGAAGAATTAAACAATTATATTCTTTTAATTGTTGAACATACGGAGCAACATTTTTATGAAAATGCCTGGCCATATATTCAGTACCGCCAAAATACTCTTCCTTATAACAAAAAAATCTTGGATCTTGAGTTGTCATTAGTATCTAAATATCCCCACTTCTTTACCTTTTAATTCTGCATTTGCGATTAACTTTGACACAGTTTGTTTTGGTTTACTTAAAAAAGCAAAGTAGTCCATGTCATCCATATTCTCTTCAACCCAAGAAAATGGCACCTTGTAATACTTTATCTTTTTACCTCTGGCTTTCATTCCTCGTTCTGACAGATTGCAGAACTCAGAAACCATTGAGTTAATTCTGGCAGGTCCTACAGAATAAACATAGAAATACTCATCTGCTTCTTTCATGCTGGACATTGCTACACCCATAGCACGAAGGAATACATTGTATTCATCAAAATCGCTAGTTCCCTGAACTACCACGTTCATTCTTATCACCTCTACCTAAATTATCCAGTATAAAGAGCATTTTGTCAAGTTCCTTCTTAGACATACTTGAAGTATCTACTGGTCTTGCGTTTTCAAAATCTGGTCTGCCGTCAATGACCTCTGTACTAAAAAAAATATTATCAGATACCCAATATGCTACTTCATCTTCTGTAACAATTATTTTTGTGCCCTGTCTTTCTTTTCTTTGTTCAAGTTGAGATTTCTTTTTTGTTTGAGATGTTTGTCTTGAAAAAAACTCTTTTAAAAATGCATGGGTATCACTTTGACGATAGATAACTCTTTTATTGGATATTTTTCTTTTCAAACCAATCCAATAAATAATTAAAAAAGAAAACGCCAGTGCCAACGCACCAATAATCCCATATTCCATTTTTATTATTCAGATTTGGTTTTTCTTTCAGCAGTTACCTTTGTTGCTGTAACTGGCTGAGAGTTATTTAAAAGTAGTTTGTTATACTTCAACTGCCACTGCAAATTAGACAACTCTAAATCTGATGCTCTTTGTTTGTAGAAAGTAACAATTTGTTTAATTTCTTCAATACCCAAGTCTTCCATGTACTACCCCCTAGTACTAAATGCGCTACCTTCCCAGGCCTTTACTGCTTTATTTCTTTCACGTTCTGCAATTTTACGTGACCAGGAAAATCCAGCGTCCCCTCCCCATGCGTCCCACATTATGCGACCATTTGAAGGATTACTACTATTATAGAAGTCTTTTCCCTTTTTGTCAACTTCATGACGGGAAAAGAAAGAATACATTCTTTTTACGGTAGAAAGAGACATTGCTCTACCAGCAAGAATATCTGTTGCACGTCCCCATCCTACTGGAGTTCCTGCCCCTTTGGCTTTACCCTCGGCTTTCCAGCGCAATGCACGACGTGCTGCTGCCTTCATTCCAGAGGTTGGGGTATATGTTTCTTCTTTGTGCATATCTGCTGGCTGCACTACCTTTGTTCTACTTTCCATTTTTCTTTTCTCCATATTTTCCAAGAACTGCTTTTAAAGTTCCATCTTTACGAAGTCTAACAATCATTCCGTCTTTAATTTGCACGGTATTAAAACCATCATGTCTTTTAAATTTTCCAGATGACATTATTTTTTAAATGAGTTAGGATCTAACATAGATCCATCCCAAATATCCTTAGTTGTTTTAATTCCTTCACCTTTATATGTTCCTCCACGACGCTTATATTCTTGAACCACCCAAGAATTTGCTACTGCTGAAGGATATACATCAAATTTATCTTTTGCTTCACGCTGAACTCTTGCATATAGTCGTGGATTTGATGGAGTTGATCCTCCACGTCTTGGCTGAATAAATTCATCATAGTTTGGTTTTTTTGCTTTATCAATATCGTTTTCATCTTTATTTATTTTTCCTACGGGTACACAATTAGGAACCATTCTGCCATCTTTTTCTTTCATACCTTGCTGCTCATATCCTACCCAGCAAGCCTTCGTCATGTTGTCCCATTTATCTTCATCTTCATTGTCTGAATGATAAGATTTCATTGTTTCTTCTCCATCCATATTATGTGTTTCAATATCTATTTTTTCTGCATTTACATACATCATTCCGATACTGTAAGCAGTTGGTTCCCAACCACCATCTTTTTCTTCATAAATTCTAACAGACATGGCAGGGTTCTCTGGTGGTTTTGACTCAAGAGCAAATCTGCTTCCAGGAGTTCCAAGAGTTCCGCCTTCGGTCATGATGTGTTCAATCATTCCATGAACAAGGCCTTCTGTTGTTGCGCCCATGACAAAATCACCCTCTTTAAGAGTGTGCATATTTTTGCCGATGTTTCCTTCAGATTGATTTATAGCATAGATCTGTGCTGCAGCCTGTGCACGAGTATCATGACAGCCCATTACCTCGTTGGTTCCCTCTTTTAAAGCAGGGTATCCAGAACAACCGTACGAACCCTTAGCACCTACACGATATGGCATAATAAGATTATATCAGACTTCTCGGCTCTTAAGAAGCCGTTTGATTTCCTCCAAAGACCATCTCTGCTGCTTTGTTAGTTTATTGAGTTCTTGATCTAGAAAAGCCTTATCTGTTAACTTTACTATGGGCTCCTCAAGCATAAGGTCTACATTTACAAAACCCTTTTCCCACAGCCCCATAATTTCAGAATTAACGAAGTTTAAATGATCGTTATATAGCTGAACATTTATTTTTTTCATTTTAGGCGTAAAGGTATACAGGAGTTCCCCAGTGTCTGAATCTACACCAGCGACCTCAAGGCCCCCTGAAAGAACTAGTTTTTCTATATCGTTAGTTTCGTCATTCATTTTATAAAATTCTCCAACTGATCTTGTGTTTGAGCACCAATGATTCTATTTTTTTCTATACCGTCTTCAAATAAAATAAAAGTAGGCACAGATTTTATTCCAAAATGTTTAACAAGATCTCCAGAATCATCTACATCGATTATTTGAAAAAGAGCATTTTGTTGATCGTGATTTAGTTTTTCAACTATCGGTCTTGTTTTTTTACAAGGCTGACACCACTCTGCAGTAAAGTAGTATACAGTTTTCATTTTCCAGATTTTGCTCTGGCTGCTTTTAATAATTCAAAATCTTTTACTTTAGTATCTCCCATATATCCCCAAGCGTAGCCATCGTTTATCATCTTATCATTTAAAGATTCTGTATCCCCATTGATATATACCCAACCTAAAATGCGACCATACTTCTCAGATGAGTCCATCTTTTCAGTCTTGATAACAACAGACTTTGCATCTTTTAAATGCTTCTTTAAGTATTCTTTGGACTCAAGCCCAAGAGCCTTTTCCTTAATATCTTTAGTGCGAGACTCTGGAGTGTCAATGCCAGCTAGTCTTACACGAGATGCAAACAAAATGTCAAACCCTAAATCAATAATGACGTCAATAGTATCTCCATCTACTACGTTCTCTACCTTTTTTACATAATATTCATACATTAGTTTGCACTCCCTATGGCTTTATTTTCAATTAGTCTTTCACGTTCATCTGTAACCTCAAGCATAAAAGACATCATCTTTGTGTATGCATCTGGGTTATTCATAATCTTTTCATAATGGTGTCCACAAAACATTAAATCTCCAGTAGAACCTTTGACAGAAACATAAGCCTGTGCCCCACAACTATCGCATCTATCGGTAGCCTTAAGGCTCCATTCTTTTTGCTTTACGCTGGGATGATCTTTTACTATTAGACTCATGATCTAAGTATATCTCTACTTTCTGTTGTCAGTTGAATAAAATCCAGAACCATTAAACAATACACTGGGAGCAGAGTTCCAAATTCTGTTCATACTTTTTGAGCAACAAACTGGCTGTCTGTCTTCACCAAAACCTCGCTCAAACTCAATTACAGAGTTACAAACATCACATTTATAGTCATATTTAGGCACATCTGCTCCCTTAGTATCTAACAATTATAGCATTATACTTATTTGATTGTTAAAATTTTTGGCTGTTTCTCTTTTGGTAGATTTCTGACAATGCGAATATTTAGCATTCCATCTTTTAGTTCTACCGTAGAAACTTCCATGTATTCACTTAACTCAAAAATCCTTGTGAATTTACGTGCAGCGATACCTTTGTGGACAACCTCTGCATCTGTTACGGTTGTAATTTCACCTGTAATCCAAAGACTTCCGTCTTCAATGGAAACAGTTAGATCCTTTTTGGTAAACCCAGCAACTGCTAGAGTTAACTGGTAGTTATCTTCGTCTAATTTCAATAAATCATATGGCGGGAAAGCACCATTGTTTACTTTGCTTAGACTATTAAATCGCTCCAACTCTCTGTTGAAGCCAATAAAAAATGGATCCTTGAAAAGATCCAGTGCATACGAACTTACCATCTTTTTCTCCTTTTCAGCGAGTAAGTAGTGCACCCCCTTTTGGCAGGTGCACTAACTATTATAGCACTATCCTAAGATATTGACAAACAGATTTGTCTTTACCCCGTTACCCTCAGCATATTTTCCAATAGATTTTAGATAGTCATATGTTGCTTGATAACTACCCTTGTAATTTTTTGCCCAGTATGCAGAAAATGCAGCGGTAGCAGCAGAAGTTCCCATTGCCCTACCAACACTTGTATTGTATGTGCCCAGAGCATAGAAGTCTAAGTCTGGACCGCCATTACTATAATTTTCTACATTGCCACGCTCTCCTACTGATCCTACAGCGACTGCTTCAGGAGTACATGCTGGTGTATCAACACGAGCAGTATCATAATTATTTCCTGCAGCAAATACTGTGGCTACACCAATTCCTTGAAGAGAAATAATACTTTCTCTAAGTGCTTGGTTAATTGGACAATAGTTTGCACCAGTCTTTAAACGTGTGTGATTTCCTACAGATGCAGAAACTGCAACAATATTAAACTTAGTCTTATTTGTAGAAACCCACTTTAAAGCCTCGTTGACAAGATTATCGTCATAATATCCTTGACGACCTGTGTTTGTCATTGAAACCACACGAATAAAAACAATATTCATGTCTTTATTAACAGCAGATGCAATTGTTGACATAATGGTTCCATGCTGAAAACCATTTTTATATAGTTGTGATGCAGGAAGGCTTGCTGCTCCTGGACCCTCCATAAATGCTTTTCTGTTTGGACAACGGATTTCATAAAGAATACATACTTCATGAATTACATTTACCCTTGATGTGTCAATTGCTGTATCAATAATAACAATTGATGGTTTTTCATTTGCAGATACCGCTGGCAAAAATGCAGCGATAAGAATAACTGCCAATAGCCCCACTATTTTTTTCATTACTACCCCTCTATCATTAATCTAACTACGTGTTGGCATGGGTCGCCTCCTGCTTCCCATTCTTCTAACTCTTCTTCACTCATGTACTGATATCCACCATCATGAGTATTACAGAAAGGTTCTGTTATCCATCCCCTCTCAATTCCATTTTCTATCCAAATGCTAAATTCCTGCTCTTCTGGAGACAGGTCTTCTTCATTTATGTCATTCATCTATTTAGTATATACCTAAATGCTTAGAATGTCAATAGGACCTTTGCAGGATGGAGAGTGATTTATAGCAGCCTGAACTGATGCAACAGCCCTTTTTCTTGTATCTTTTGTTTTTTGTGTAGCATAAAGTGATCCTAGTGCAATATCTCCACCAGACCCCATGGTTAAATATTCTTGTTCATATTGTGTTAATGACATATCGCCAGAGCTATGCTCGTACATTTTTCCACGAACACAAATTATCATACCAAAATCAGCAGTTGGTGATGTATCAACCCACCACTCTTCATAAAATTTCCTAAGAGATTTAAGAAATCTACTATACATAAATTTATCAACACTGCCACGACCTTCAAATTGTGGAGGTACAAATAAATGTCTTATTCTATCTCCATCCATAGATCCAGCATATCCAAATAAATATCCTTCTTTTTTCCAAATCTTTGGGCTTGATCCAATTCCAATAGAGTTGTCATCTGAAATACCACGATCTCCAGCCATCCAAATCTTATTATCTATTGTATCTTTTACAGCGACTATACAGGTCAAGACAGCCCCCTAACTTGGTATTTAGTATATCATCTAACTAAAAATGTGTCAATTACTTAATAGCTTGTCCACATGTTGGACAGGTTTTACCTTTGTTGGTTTTGTTAGGTGATTTTGTAGTAGATTTTTTTTCTAAATTCCCGCCAAACTTAGGACGACCAAAGCCAACGATTGAAATCATTACCCCCGCCTTGTTCTTCTTAAAAGCACGAAGTTGTTTACAAACCTCTCCGCCATTGCGCTGGCTTCCAGATTTCTTAGAAGATGTGTTTCCTTCTATACACCAGACAGTCCCATCTTCATTGTCTTTAATAACAATACCTACGTGAGAAATACGATCAACGCCATCTGATGGGAAATCAAAATAGGCTATATCTCCTGGCTCTGGATCTGCGATGTCTCCATCAATCCATGCTCCTGATTTTTTAAATGCTGCTGCACCACTTGGGGTATAAACAGTATTAGGAACTTTTACGCCAGATACTGATCCGCACCAATTTACGAAACTTCCGCACCATGGTTGGAAGTTTGCTTTCATAAAAGCGCCGTATTTAGTTTCGTTATCTTTTGGACCTTCAATAGTCCCAATTTCTGCTGTAGCAACTTCAATAAGACGTGCTGCTGTTCCTTGTTCTGCCATTACTCTTTGTCCCAATCTGCATCAACTGGTTGCTCTTCTGGCATTGCGCCATCTGGCTTTGCTGCCAAGCGAGCTGCTGTTGCATCGATCTCTGCTTCAAGCTTTTTATCTGCCTGAGTATTTCTGGCATCCATTTCCTTGTTAGCAAGTTGCGCTGTCATGATATCTTTGGCACCAGAGTTTCCAATTAATAATCCAGCAAGTGTTCCTGTAATAAAAGTTGCTACGCTACCAAGAACATTAAAAAACATCTTATCGTTTTCTGATTGTCCTGTGATTGGTTGTGTTACAAATATAAGGGCATACATTATGCCTGTTGATGTTAAAAATAAAATTGAACCTAGCGTTATTCCTAATATAAACTTTAACCTAGCATCTAAATCTGCTGGAGTTAATCTTTCTTTACTCATTTGTTTTCCCCTTCAATTTTTGACAAGTCTTCTGGACATGCCCCATTAGCGGTGCAGATTGGTGGCTTACATTCAGCCCTTTCCCAATTTAATGGATCTTGGCAGGGATAGCGGTAGTGACCATCATAGCCACAGCCCACAAGCAAGACTCCAAGAAAAGCAGTTAGGATTATTTTTACCATAACTACCATTATAGCAGTTATTCGTCTTTTTCCTCACGAAGAGGTATTGTGATAAGCCATAAAATAGTAGCGGCTATTGTAGCAATTCCTACGATTTGTTGAGCGGTACCAGTAAGAGTAAGCCATGCAATAAAGAATCCTAGCAGTGTCCATACCTGGGCAATGCTTTCTTTTATGGCCTTACCAAACCATGAAACAAAGCCTTTAACAAGCCTGTAGGCCAATTCTAGAGCCTTTTTGAGTAAGCCTATAGCCTTTAATAAAGCTGGCTTTGCCTTATTAAGTAAAGGTTTGACCCTATTAAGTAAAGGCTTAAGGTTTGGCATTTTTATTTTAGGTACCGCTGGTATTTTTACCTGTGGAACCTTTATTTTGCCAATAAAGGCCTTTGCTTGGTTAATTAACTTATCTATCATTATCATATTATACCCTCCTTGTTGACATAACTGAACTAATAATATTGGATACCAGAATTACTGGGATAATAACTTCTTGAGCCTTTTCCCTCTGATCATCCGTCATATCTTTGCCCCATTCTGATGGGCTAAACACTTGATCAAAATCTATGTTTGTAAATACACTCAACGGATCTGCTAAGAATGCTTCTGTTTGTACTTCTGTTACCGCATCTGCTAATGTAAATGGCATTGGAGTTTCTCCTGCCTCCGCCTCTCTATCTGAGAACTCAACAAATGCTTCTGCAAGTGCTGGATTAGATTTCATCTGCTCCGCAATTTGTGCAACTTCTGAAGGCTTAATACCAAGGTCTTCTGCTACCTCAACCTTTGCTTCTTGAGTCAAGGCTCTGAGTGTTTGGCTGACTGCTGTTATTTGTTCAGCAGAAAGAGTAACTAACTTATTATCCTTGCTTGTAAGGTTAGCAATAACTCCAGATAAATCTTCTGAAGTTCCCGTTCCCTTTTCAGGAACAAGTGCTGCTAATACCTCATCAGTAATTTCTACATCTGGTTCATTCCAGGGATTCTCTTCTGGCTTTGGATCTGGTCCAGGTTCTGGAGAAGGCTCTGGGGCAGGCTCTTCAGTATTTTCTGGGGCAGGCTCTGGAGTTGGTTCTGGAGAAGGCTCTGGAGTTGGTGGTTCCTCTGGGGTAGGTTCAGGTGTAGGCTGGTCTGTAGGGTCTACTGTAGGCTCTGGAGAAGGCTCTGGTGTAGGAGGCTCTTCTGCTGTAGGTTCAGGGCTTGGTTCTGGTGTTGGTGGTTCCTCAGCAGTTGGTTCTGGACTTGGCTCAGGAGTAGGTGGCTCTTCAGCAGTTGGCTCTGGGCTTGGTTCTGGGGTAGGCTGATTGGCTGCAGCATTGGCTGCTGCTTGTGCAATAGCAGATTGAATTTCTCTTTGTAGTTGCTCGTCATAGTAACGCCATGCGTCATCAATTGCACTATTAACATTACTGATTGCTTGATTGTATGCGCTAATAGCATTGTTTTTATTTTGTAGTGCCGTTACAACATTTAAACTTGCATTCTCGGCCTCAGATGTTTTATTAGTTAAGGTTTGATTGTAACCATTAAGTGTTGATACTGCTTGGTTATAAACATTTAGTTTGTCATTGTATACAGCCTGTGCTGAGGTAACTGCATCAGTTAACTCTTGGCTTGGAGCACTTCCTATAATAGTTTTTATAATTACATTATCAATAACGTACCAGTCATCATTTGCCCAAAAATATATCTCATGAATTTGTTTACCAGGTAGGGCATCTAAAACCTCTTGATGAACAAATCCTGGATAATTTGAATTAACATTGTCTTGAATTGTAAAGTTATATGTTGTTCCATCTGTATGCCTGACCATAGCAGTGGCATCTCCATTTTTTGCATAAACGGAAAATTTAACCTGAGTAACTGCTCCCTCACTCCAATTGGCAACACGAAAAGCAAGTGTTTGACTTGGTAATTTAAGATGTAGTGCTGGTGGGTTTGTATAATCATTACTTGGAACCTGGTCGCTTCCATAAAAATATCCACCATTATTTGTTGAAGTTATTGCAACCTCAGTGCCCACAGAGTTTCCATTTGAGTCTATTGATCCAACTATAAATATACTAAGAGCACCTGCTGGCCAATTTTGTCTACCATTATTTATACTATTATTATTAAAATCTTCTGTTGTGATATCAGTTATTGAGCCAGACTGGGTTGATAAGTTTATGTTGGCTATATCAAGAGCATCTTGGGCATTATTTTTATTAGTTAGGGCAGTTGCAACTACTACTGTCTGTCCATCTACGGCTGATTGGGCTGATGCTTTTTCTTCTCCCGCCGTGGCTTTTAAGACAAGGGACGAATCATATGTGGCAGAGGTCTGAGTTTGTGTTTCTTTTGCAGATACTGCAATGGCATACTTATCTTCTGCTTCTTCAATTAGGGATATGAATTCATCTTTGTAGCCAAGGTCGTCAATGCTATTGTTAAGATCTTGGATTTCTTGGGCTGCCAAGCTTAGTGGGTCATCAGAATAGGCGGGTGACATAAAAAGCCAACCAAATGCAAGCATTGTGGCTGCTGTTATTCTAAATAACTTATTCCTTTTCAAGTAGGGCCCCTAAGTAAACAATATGTCTACCTAGTAATTATACCACTTAGCTATTTAGGATTATCTGTTTTATAAAAACCATTACCTTTAAATTGTACACCAAATGGTGTGAAATGTCTTACCATGTCAGAATCACATTCAACACATGTATAACCTGGATCGTCATCTTTAATTGATCTATGTACTGACATTAATGCATGTGCTTCATCATATGAGCACTTGTATTCGTATACTGGCATTACTTTCCGCTTTTCTTCCTTGCTTTTGCTAACGCATCAAAGTCTTTAATCTTTGTTTCTCCCATATAGCCCCAAGCATGTCCATCTTCGATCATCTTTTGATTAATAGATTTATCTGATCCGTCCAAGAAAACCCAGCCTAAAATGCGACCATACTTTTCAGATGAGTCCATCTTTTCTGTTTTAATTACAACAGTTTTAGCTGAGTCAATTGCATTCTTTAAGTATGCTTTGGCTTCAAGGCCCAATGCTTTTTCCATCTTATCTGTTGTACGACTTTCTGGAGTATCTATTCCAGCTAACCTAACTCTTGAAGTAAATGATATATCAAACCCAAGATCAATATCAACATCAATTGTGTCTCCGTCTACTACCTTACTTACTTTCTTTACATAATATTCAAACATTATTTTCTCCCCCATTTAATTTTATTCCAACCACGCTCATGGAAGTAATAAAGAATTGTTTTTGTTAGTACCTCAAAACTTGCGATTGCTCCAGCCGTAACTGGCTCTTTGGTTATTGCCCAAGATATTACAAAAGTATCTGCTGTTCCAATTATACGCCATGTAATGGCCTTTAATGCAGATCTTTGTTTAGATACATTCATGATGGCCACTCCATATTATTTGGCTTGATAATCCAGCCCCAAACCTTAGATGCCCATCTCCTTACGTTTTTGCGTAGCCGATATAGCATGAATGTCTGCCCCCAAATCTACTTGCTCAATTTTATATCCTACATCACGACCATATACGATATTGGTAATGTTAGGTAGTCTTAATACTAATGCCCCATCCATAAAGTCGTCCTTGGCAATATACTCTTTCACCTGATCAAACTTAAGTGGATCTTTCTCACTTGTATTGTATGTATTACGGACTCCAAGAAGTACCTGATCTGTTCTTTTACCCGCCTCTTTGTATAGAGCGTGGTGGCCTTCATGCCAAGGCTGGTACCTGCCAAGCATCAATGTTGTAGGTGCAGACCAGTCATGAAGATTAAAATATTTAATTATTACAGTTGCTTTTTGTTCAGCAGACAGCCTATGGTCTTCAAATGTTGCATCAAATTCTGTTGGTCTCTCAAACATCTTATTTGTATCTTCAAAACGTCCTTCAGCAATTGTGTCCATAAATATCATAATGTCTGGCTTGCCAAAAGCTGCACGAGTTAAATCAGTTGGGCAAACAAAGTCTACAATTACTGGGGCCACACCTTGCTTTGCGATAAGTCTTGCAGTCTCACCCATACGACGAGCATGCTCAATTCTATCTTCTGCGGTAAAACTAAGATCTGAATTTATAGTTGCACGAACTTCATCTGCATTTAAATGAATTGCATTTATTCGCTCTTTAAGTGCTTTAGCTAATTCTGTTTTCCCAGAACCTGGTAGTCCCATAATTTGAATAATCATATAAATCTTCCTGTTAGTGGGCAGCAAAGCCTAAATAAGTATATCATAATTAACCCTGCGAAACAATAGACGGAGAAATTTCAATAAGGTCTATGTTGCATCTTTGAGGCAATTCACTTATCCACAATATAGCATTTGCTATATCTTCTGCTTCTAATGCCCCATCATTATGTTGATGGGTATTAATTGCTGCTGGGCATATTTCTGTAACCTTTACTTTAAAATGAGATAGTTCTAGCCTAAATAATTTTGCAAGTCCAGATATTGATAGCTTTGAGGTAGCATAGTTTCCTCCGCCAGGATAAAAGTGTTTTTTTGCAAATGAAGATATGAATACGATGGTGGCATTGTCAGATTTTTTAAGGTTTGATATAAAAAGTTTTGACAAATACATTGGACCAGCAACATTAACCATATATGAATGCATAAAGTTATCAGTAGTTTCTTTAGAAATGGTTTTAGCGCCATCTATTCCTGCACATGAAGCATTGTTTACAATCAGGTCTATGGTCTCATCCTTATATTTGTTATAAAAATTACTAATGCTTTTATCATCTGATAGATCTAGGTGTTCAATTTTTATATTTTCAGAATTTAAATTAGATATTCCTTCTGGATGCCTTGAGGTTCCAATTACAAAATAGCCATTGCTAGATAGTGTATGTGCAAGCAGGTTTCCTACTCCACCGCTTACTCCTGTAATGATTGCTTTTTTCATAGTGCCCTCCAAATCTTGTGTCCCCAGATGGTATCGAACCATCGACCCGCAGATTAAAAGTCTGCTGCTCTACCAGCTGAGCTATAGGAACATCGTACCCCTGGCTGGAATCGAACCAGCGGCCAACAGATTAGAAGTCTGTTGCTCTTCCTCTGAGCTACAGAGGTATAATTAAATTATACTATTAAAAATCATAATCCTCAAGGGTTTCTAGTGGTATTATGCCCTTTTGTTTTGCAATGTCATAACCCTCTTTTGTAAAGTTATATGTAGCCTGAAGATTTTCATCATACTCAACTTGCATTAAATCATTGTTTAATAGATCTATTAGTTCTGACTCGATGTAGTGCTCATGAGCTTCCCATAAATCTGGTGCAAGCAACGGAGTTACATTTTCATTTAGCTCAAATATTGCTTCGCCATCTTTTGAAAATCCAACAATTTTTATTGCACCAATATCTATATAGTGCTGAACTTTAATCATTAGCTCTTCTTCGTCTTCTTCATCAAACGGTTTTGACATTACTACCTCTCTGTGCAACAAGTAGGACTTGAACCTACGATTACCGAATTATGAGTTCGGGGCTTTAACCAACTAAGCTATTGTTGCCTAGTTGAATTATAGTATTTTACTATCAGTTTTGTCAATAGATTGCTCAACTATTTGCTGAACATACTCTGAAAAATGTTTTCTAATACTTCCTGGTGGCCTGTGACCAATATCAGACCATACTCTTTTATACTCATGAATGTTGTCGAATGTTGTTGGGCAAACCAGAACTCCACCATATTCTTTTAATCTTGTTGGAAGAGGCACATGCTTACTGCAACACTTACACTCTTTAGCTTTTTCTTGATATATACTCATACTATTTCCATTCCACTTAGTGCATCAGAAAGATCTCTTGGCATTTGAGAAGGTGCTCTAATTAAATTAGGGGCATCTGCTGCAATAGATTCTCTATACTGTTTCTTAACAGATGAATAATCATGAACTTCTATGTCTCCAAATGCCGACCTAGTTAAACTAATTGCATTATATATAGACCCGCAAACTGCGTCAGCTAAGTCCTTAGAACCTTTTCTGGGGTGATCAACCTTATCACGCATAATTCTTAACTCTAACAATTCATCGACAAGGAGAGGTATGTGTGGCCCATTTAATCTTTCTTCCAGAACAACCATGGCCATATCATCGTAATGTTTTTTAGCTACAGATAAAGTTTCCGTGTTAATTCCATATTGCTTTAGCTGTTGCATCATGTCGTGGGAGTTCCATCTATCAAATGTGCATACCCTAATATTAAACCCTCTTGATCTTAAAGACAATATGTAGTCTCTTACTTCGCTAAAGTCAACCGACTTGTCTGAAGTAGGAGTCCAATACATAACGGCATCCACTTTAACAATTGGTGCTGGCTGAGAATATGTGTCAGTAACCTTAACACTAACAAACTTTTCAATGTGAGCCATAGACACAGCACAATGGTCATGCTTTTGAGCTAAGTCAACATGTATAAAATATTCTGTGTCATCTTTTGGCAAGAACCACTCTTCAAATCTTCCAAAGCTATCTACCGCTACAGAAAGATCGTTAAAGGCCATTTCAATCTTTTCACGAGACTTAAAGAAGGCATCTATTGCTTCTGGTGGCATGCATGCAAATCTTCCTAGCGCATCAGTAACATCTCTATAGAAAGCAATTTTAAAATCCTCAATACTTCTTGTCGGATTAACTTCCCATGTTGGTCTACGAATTGCATATACTTTAGGATACTTATAAGAAATTATTTGGTCTTCATCCCAAAATATATCAAACTCGTTGCCTACTGTGTTCTCTGGCAAATCTGGATCTAACTTAAACCTATGTGACCTAGATATGACTTCTTTTTCAGATATAATGTCGTCATACCTTTGCTGAATATAATCATTTTTAAATCTTGGGAAAGAAAGAAGTATTACCTTGCCATAATCTGGAAAACGAGAATCTACAGATGCCCTGTACATATCATATATTCCGCTTCCTGTTTTTGCTTGATCATGACCGCTTGTGCTATCTAGTGCAAATCCAGAAATTTCATCGAGCACCGCAACCAACACGTTATATCCCTCGAAGGCTTCTCTTTCTGAGTGTCCAGAATACACTGTAACATTTTTATCAAACTTAATCTCTGATGCTTTTTCAAAATACTTACCAGCAAACCAAGGTGAGTGTGTAACCCTGTTCTTGAATCCCTTAAAGAATACATTGTTTGCCTGCTGAGCGTTAATAGCAATGTTAATAATATCTATTGAGTCTCCAGGTGGCTTTCCATAATATGACGCTGGGTCTCTTAAGCATAATAGTAAATATACTATATATGCAACTGATATGGTAGAGCAATAATCTTTTCCACTGCCCTTACCTAATTGAGCAACAACTTCATTGGCTGTTTGCTTAAATCTTAAAGATCCTTCTTTTTCCCCAAATAATTTTATTAAGGTTGACTCTTTATATATCTGAGATGACTTTTCAATAAGAGTATACTGATGCTCTGACAGATCAGGTAGACTTAAGTAATTCTTGTCAGTTACAAAAGTTTTTAAATCGACTGGTCTTTCATCAAACTCTTCGCCATCCAAGATATCAATGAGATCATTAAAATCAAATTCCACTGACTTCCTCAATAATCTCTATTGGCTCAACAATTCCAGTAATTTGAGATAAACGTTTTGCAACTTCTAGCTTACATTTTGGGCAAGTCGCAGTTACTTCTTTTAATATCTTTACGAGCAGTTCTTGTTTTCTTTCTGACTCTGCTATCTGAGAAGCAATCTCATTGTTTTCAAGCAAGCCAACATCCTGAAGCATTGTAACTTTTTTACCCTGTATGTCTGCTATCAACTTAAGTGTTGAGTTCTGTACATTTAGTTGGCCCTGCATCTTTGCTTCTTTTGCTAGGTCCCAGGCTTCGCTAATAAGCATTGCATAGTGTTGATCAGCTGCAGATATAGCTTCCTTTGCCTTATCACGGGCACCAGAGTCATTCTTTACAAACTCTTTCCACTCGTCAATATGCTCTAAAACCTCTGCCCTTTTAAGTCCAGTAGTTGTAGCTATTTGAGTTGGAGTACTTCCCTTAAGAAGTTCTTCAACTACCTTGTTCATGCGATCAAAATGATCAGCTAATTCAATTTCCATATAGGTATATTATACTTCTAGTCGACTGAAATAGCAAATTCCTTGGCAACCTTTAATAGGATTAAATATCCAATTAGATCATCAATATCATTATCTCCTGGGTATTCCTTACCCTTAATAAGTCTATTTAATTTATCATCAATTCTAACGTATAACTGCTCTCTTGGACCCGCCTTGGAAAATATACGAACTGGATCTAAGGCTGAATTCCCATATGAAATATTTTTCTTAATGAGCATCTGAGCAATATCAAGGCAGGTTGTTAAAATTTCATGCCCCGCTTCAGTTCCAACTGTAAGCAAATAAAGGTCATCATATCTAAATTCTTTTGAATCTTCAAAAACTGGTTTTGGATTCATTTTATTAATCCCTTTTCTCTTAAAGCTCTATATATGGTCATCATAGTAACGCCACATTCTGTTGCAATTTCTTCCATAGTTTTCTTTTGAACAACATATCTTCTATAAAGCCAATCTTTGTTTTTGTATAATTTCACAGGTGATCCCATTTAAAATGTTTTCGATATGATGCTAAATCGATAACGCTTGGGTCAACCCACCAATCCTCTGACTCTGTCCTAACAACAAGCGAGTATCCAAGCGAGTCCAGTATTTCTCTCTGAACATCTCTCATTCCAATATTTCTCCAATACATATTAGCATCGTGTTCAAATGTTATCACGGTAAACCTATATGAATTTAATGGAACAGCCAGGAGGCCATGCAAGCTTGTGTAGGCACTTCCGTCTGGCCTTCCATCTGGTTTATATCCAGAATCTATGTCAACCTGTAAGTAATCTATTTGTTTTGGAAATAAATTCTCTTTAAAGTAGGAAATGTAGTTAAAGTCTAAAGCATCTCCCATGCAAGGATTAGATCTATTATTATTAAACTCTTTCCTTAAGTCTTCTTTTATTTCAAAAGAAACGCCCTTCCAATCAAATTCATTCTCTAATTTATTTGTGTTACTTCCATTTTTTGAATGGAATGCTCCCAATTCAACGTAGTACCCACCATTTTTATTTTCAAGGAGGTCTAAAACAAATTCTTCTTGTGCGCTTATCTCATTCAATACTTGTGTCATTTGTTTGTTAGAACCTCTCTAGCGTAGTAAGCAATGCCGAATGCATCAGCTACATCAAAATCTTCTACAGTTAAACCATACTTTTTATTAAAATAATCAGCAGTTCTCTGCTTCCTCATATTCCTTAATTGATTCTTATACCATGAATCTGCGTATCCTGGATTTAATAATCTTATTGCAGACTTCTCATCTTTTGTTGGGTTCTTGTTTCCAATGTGCGCCTGCCAAGATGACGGGCTAATGGTGATAACCTTGGCTCCAGTAGACATAAGCTCAGCAATTACAACTCCATATACATAAGATAATTTTATCACAGCATCAGGTGATCTGACAAGTATCGCTCCCTCGATTGCAATATAATCACTCTTTAATTCATCTAGCATCATGGCTACTCTAGTTTTAGCATTATAAATTTTTTCATATATGTCATTGCCTACTAAATTAATCTTTCCCCACTTAACTGGCTTGTCTCCCTCAATAAGACAAAAGGCAACAGAAGATGTTGATGCGTCTATTCCCAGTACTCTGCTGGCCTTAGTTCTAGACAGCTTCGCCAGCGTCATTTATCATCCTCAATATTTTGTTCCTATCAGATTTAGAATTATCTTTTTCACATTTAGAGCATATGTCTAAGGTATTATATCTACTTAAAGATGCTTTGCATGACTTGCAATACCTTTTCTGTCCAGATCTAATTGCTTTTTTCTCATAGTACTTTTCCATGATTTTTTTATTTGTTGCAACCCTACAGCAATTATCTCCGCAATATTTTTGATTATGGGTCTTTGGGGTAAACTCTTTACCATTTGGGCAATCTGAATTAGCGCATATCATTATGAAGGGACCTTAAATCTTTCTATCTGAACTGTTCCAGTAGGCGTGTCTTTTGAATAACATTCTTTTTTAATTGGACAGTACGTGCATGGCATTTTGGTTTTTGTTGCACCTTCTGGTTTCATTGGGATGTCCCCATCTTTAAAGTTATCCCACACCTCCCTCATCCAAAGGAACGTGTCCTCGATAATCTTTGTATTTTTTTCATTCATAGATACTGGAATGATTAATATCTCCTGAGTGTTTTTATTCTCATAAAGAAAAAATCCTTCTTTAGCATTCTTAAGCTTCATGTATGTTAACAACTGTAGCAAGTGGTTCGGTGATGGTCTCATCTCTGCCTGCCTTGTATCCCATACCTCTTGCTTTGCAGTCTTTATTTCACCAATCACTGTTTCATTGTCATATTCCATAATTAGATCGATGAACCCACGGATTGGTGGGTATTCGTTAACTATCTCTTCTTCTTCTGCAATCCACTGCGGCATAGTTTTAATTAAGTTTTGAAGTCTCTCATGAGCTTGAGTTCCCTGAGCCATGTTTGCAACTGCAACTGCATCATTATTATCAATAAATACAGCACCCGAAAAGGCCATATACCAATACCTCGGGCATGTTCCATGACCATAACCTAAAGAGCTTGGGCTAAAAGACTTCTTAGTCATTTCCCCATCTGCTCTTTTAGTATTTTTATATGATTCATCAAGCATTGATGCAAAAAGCTCTGGGTCAAAGAACTTACCCGTGTGCTTCTTAAACTTTAAATTTTTAACTATGTTTCTGCCCATTACAAATTATACCTAACGACATACTTAAGTGCATCTACAAGTTTGTCTATGGACTCCTTTGCTGAATAATATATATTCTTTTTATTATTGTTTGTTGTTCCAGCTTTATCTTTTGCTATTGTTGAATAGTAAGAAGCCATCATGGCAAACTTAGTAGACATAGCCTGAAGCTCAATAATAAGTTGTGGTGCCTTAGCAGCAGGAACATCTGGGTTCAACAAAAGCTTTACTATAACAGCCAAAGCTCTATCTAGCTGAGCATCATTCATATACTCATGCAGATCATTGAACTCAGTTATAGAGCTAATCAACTCTAGAGTGTTTTTATCCTCTGTCATTTTTAATCTTTTTATCCCATTTATCCATTAGCAAACCTACGCCATACCCAACAACAAAGCCAAGTAAGGTTCCATAAATAAAGTATAGCATCAGAATGGAACCTCAGCATATGTTTTATATGAAGGAAAATCGCTGTTGCTTGGAGCCTTATCCTTAGACAAGGTATATGCTGTTACTGAAATAGAATCAGCATTAATTTCATATGAAGTTCTCTTTGTGCCTTCCTTATCTGTCCAGCTTTCTTCATAAATCTTTCCTACAATAATAACTTCCATACCCTTTTTAATTACAGACTTTGATTGTTCTGCAAGTGTGCGCCAAGCCTTGACTGTCCACCAAGAAGTGTTCTTGTCTTCCCACTCTCCAGTAGTATCATTCTTAACACGATCATTAGTTGCAACTCTAAAACGAAGACCATTTGATCCTACAGTTTCTGGTTCACTACCAACTCTTCCTACGATTGTAATCATTGGATTAGCCATTTTTATTTTCCTCCCAAAATGTAATCAGTTCTTCTAGTACTGACCACTCTATGATTCCAAGACGGACCTTGGAATCCCCTCCGATAATAATTTTAAGAGCAGGGTGCATGTCCCTACTTACCTTAAAAGTATCTGTACAGATTTTAGCCCATACATCTTTATTTAAATTAAATGAAGCTTTAGATTCTTTGTAGTCTACTACAAAGTTTTTCCACTTAGCGTCACCCTTTTGATATTCACCACGGCCACTATTTTTTTGTGCCTTGGCTCCATCTCTTTTTACTTCTGCTCTTTCTGACATCAATTAAGCTTGTGCTTTGTTTCATGGCCATTAGAGCATGTCCAATACATTTCCATGGTAGCTTGATTAAAATTATAAAATGGAACTGATAATTCGCACTTGCTACATGGTCTTTCCTGGTCTATCTTTTCAACTCTTTGATCTTCAACATCTTTAGTTTGAGAATTAAAAAACTCATTAAGATTTGGCATTTATTTCTCCTATTAATTTGTCTACAACATCTGGGTTTTCCTTTAAATATGCTACAGCCTTTGCACGTCCTTGAAAACGTTCTCCATTCACTGTATACCATGCTCCACCTTTTTCTATTATCCCGCACATTTCTGCAACGTCAAGAGTTTCTCCAACAAGATCTATGCCAAGTGACTCTCCTTGATAGTAGAAGTCGTATTGGCCAGAGAGGTTAGGGGGACCGAGTTTGTTATAATCAACAATCCAGTTAACGGGCCTTCCAACTCTTTGTTCAATAATCTTGTCGCCAACCTTAACACCTGCTTTAATAGCATTAGCCTCAGCCTCTGAAGACCAGAGCTTGATAACGGTAGAGGAGAAGAACTTAACAGCCATTCCTCCTGTTGGGATGTGGCTGGCATGCATAGATCCAAACTGATTTCTTTGCTGCGATATAAGAACGAGTAGCGTATTTTTGTTTGCATAATTTAACATCTTGACTGCGTGGGTCATGTCCTTAGCTTCTGCGCCAATTTGCTTTGTGTCTTGCAAATCCTTCATTTCATTTCCATCTTTTTCAAAGTATATAGCTGGAAGAAGTGCTGAGATTGAATCAACTACAATTAGATCTACACCAGCCTCCATAAGTTTTGTTGCAACATCAACCATATCATTAACAGTTTTAGCTGGTGAGTATATCAATTCTTTTGAGTCAACTCCCAGTTTCTCTGCCCATTCTGGATCATAAGAATGCTCTGCATCAATCCAAGCACAAGTCTTTCCTTCTTTTTGTGCAAGTGCAATCATTTGTAGACAGAACGAAGATTTTCCTGCTGACTTGTTTCCCCAAACCAATATCTGTCGACCATAAGCAAAGCCGCCATTTAAAGCAAAGGTTAACCCTATGCTTGGTGTTGGCTGCTTGTCTACTTGAATATCAACTGCAGACTGTACCCTTGCTCTAGTCTTAGGGTCAAGCTTTGCTAAAATATCATTTAGGTTCATTTCCATTTATTTATTCGTTAGCCAATTCGTAGTCAGATTTAAATCCTAGTGGCTCTAGCTTAAATTCAAATGACAATCGTTCATCATTATATGTAACTGAAAGTTGCATATCATCATTGGTTGTCTTCATAAAGTCTTCCGTTGATATTTCAACAGAACCTATTTTACTTAATATAGCCACTAGAACCCTAGAGGCGTTCATTGTTTTAAATACATCTTCTGCATTATATGTCATTTTACTTCCTTAACCATAAGTGTTCCATCTTCTAAAGTTTTTAGAACTGGCTCGCATATCATTCCTTCTCGCATCTTTGCCAACGAAAGTGGGTACATGCTTGAAAACACAATTGCTCTATTTAAATTCTTATCTTTATCTGACATAACTAAGTGTGCCATTGTTTTGCCAGCTTTTGTTTTATATGGTGTATAGCTTATCACAAACCTTTGGTTTTCGTCAATAGGATATGATTTTGCATATAAGTATTTAACAAAAGCATCTTCAGAATCTTTATTGATTAAATCAACTTCAATATACCTAGAGATTCTATTGTCACCCACAAGAACAAAATACATTTTATTTGTTTCTATTTTTGTCTGCTCAACATCGAATAGCCCAACAGATCCGCTTTCATCAACAATCTCAATTCTTGACCAGCCTGTTCCACGTTTTATACTTTTTGCCATTCCAAACATAACAAATGATCCAAGTTCTTCAAACTCATCAATTGGTCTGGCTTGTGCTTTAATCTTTGGGTCTAGGTTAGAAAGATTGAATGAAGGTATTCCTAAAAATTCGTAATAAGACTCGGCTTCTTTGCCGCTTCTAGGGTTATCATCAAAAGCAGCGCCCCCAATAGAGTTAAGAGAAGCAATGGCCCTAGAATTAATGCCACTACCTTTCTTGGATGCCTTGTCAACAAAGTCTTTGTAGTTTTCATACGGTCTCTTTTCTATAATTTTATTTGCAATGCTGTCTGAAATAAATTTAATCTCTGCCAATCCAAATCTAATTGAATCTTTTTGTAATGAAAAGTTTACATCGGATTCATTCACATGTGGAAGTTTTACTTTTATACCAAGTCTTTTTGCTTCAATCAAATAACCTGTTCTGGCGTCTTTGTCTCCTTCGTTTTTGAGGATCGAGAATAAAAATTCCAAAGGATAATAGCACTTAAGCCAAGCGGTATAATAAGAAAGCATAGAATAAGCGACAGCGTGACTACGATTGAATGAGTATCCAGCGTGAGCTTCGAATGTTTTCCAGAGATTGTCTGCTTCTTCTGCGCTGATATGCTTTTTAGCACCCTGAATAAATTTATCTTTGAATGGACTGAGTTCTTTTGCATCTTGCTTTTTACCAATAACCTTTCTAACCTTGTCAGCCTCTGACCAAGTCATTCCTCCTAGGTGTACGCATGCTTGCATAACCTGCTCTTGATATATAATCACCCCGTATGTATTTTCTGTAAAAGGTTTCATAATTGGATGGATATAATTAACTGCTTCATTACCGTGCTTACGCTTAATATAAGATGCTCCAACCGTATTCATTGCTCCTGGTCTAACCAAAGCATTTGATGCAGCTAAGTCTTCAAACTTATCAACACGCATTTTTATAAGCAAATTTGTATATGGTGTTGCTTCGGCTTGGAATATCCCCTTTGTGTAACCATCGTTAAAAATCTTATAAACATTTTCATCATCCAAGGCAATGTCGTACAGATTGATGTCCTTGCCAGTTCTATTCTTAATTGATTTTAAAGTATCGGAGATCACAGATAAAGTCTTAAGACCTAGGGCATCTAGCTTAATAAGACCTATATCTGCAACCGTATCCATATCGTATGCCACGACTGGAATTCTTCCAGACACTTCATCATTAGCATCAGCTCTGGACTCTATTGGTGCATACTTTCTTAAATCATCTTTTGCAACAACTACACCTGCAGCATGTACTCCAACACTTCGAATCTTTCCACGAAGTCTTTCTGCAAGCCAAGTTACTTCTGGATACTTTGCTCTAAACTCTTTTGTATCTGGAGAATCAATAAAGTCTTCAAAGGTATCAATCGATTTCATTGCGCGATTGACATCAGAAAGAGGAACCATGAATACTCTTGCAGCATCTCTAATTACACCCTTATCTTTAAAATAAGTATATGTAGAAATAGATGCAACATGTTTAAACTTTTTCTTTAAATAATCCTTTACCTCTTTGCGACGGCGGTCCTCAAAGTCAGTATCAATATCTGGGAAGTCATTACGTTCTGGATTAATAAATCTAAAGAAAAGCAAATCATATTTAATTGGGTCAACATCTGTAATACCAAGAGCATAGCAAACTAATGAGCCAGCTGCAGATCCACGTCCTGGACCAACCAGAATATCATTTGACTTAGCCCATGTAATCATATCTGCTACAACTAGGAAATATGAAGCAAATGCCTTATCTTTAATTATAGATAATTCTTCTGTAATTCTATCCAAGTAGACCTGATCTTTGTCTAGGGATAGTCTTTTAAGGCCTTCTAAGGCCATATCAGACAGTTTCTTGTCAGCATTGGTCTTTGGGATAGGTAGCAGATCTAGCCCCTCATGGAAGTCATACTCGCCAATCTTATCAGCAATCTCCATTGTATTATCGTATATATCTGTACGAATAATGCCTGCCTTATTAAAGTCCGCCTCAATTTCAGACCTACTTTGAATAAATAGATTATAGTCTTGAAATGATATTCTACGGTCTGGATATAGATAATTAAATCTATCCATCATATCTGGCATTTGTCTGGACATTTCAAAGTCTGCATCTTTATCTGACTTAGGAGATGTTGATAGAATAAGCATTGCTTCTTCTAATACCCTATCTTCTTCTTTAGCAAAGTGGGCATCTCCTGTTGCCACCGCTTTAATCTTAAGTTTGTCCGCTAATTCTAAAAGGGCGGAGTTGATCTCCACAGGGTTATGTGATTGCACTTCCACGTAAAAATCTTGTCCGAAAGTTTGTTTAAAGCTTTTGAGAAGAAGTTCTGCTTCCTCCATGTTACCTTTATCGATAGCCTTACTAATGAGTCCATTAAGACATCCGCTGAGAACGATAATACCTTCGCTATAATCATCTAAAACCTCTCTGTCAATTCTTGGCTTATGATAAAAGCCTTCTGTCCAAGCAAGCTCTTGGAGAGTATTAATATTTTCTAATCCCTTTTTGTTTTTAGCAAGCAGGATAATATGGTTGTAGGCTTGGATTGATTTATCAGTCTTAGAAGATCTATCAAATCTATCTGTTGGTGATATGTATGCTTCCACACCTAGTATAGGCTTTATTCCTTGTTCTTTGCATGCAATTTGCATATCACGATGTGAAGACAATGTTCCATGGTCAGTAATTGCCAAAGAAGTCTGCCCTGCTTCCTTCGCAGCTTTTACGAGTTCGGCAGGAGAATTAAGCCCATCCATTAATGAATAGAAAGAATGCACATGTAAATGTGTGAAGTTCAACTTAATTCTCCGCCTATACTCTCGTTTACCAGTCTACACTGCTACTGGTTGAAGATGATTCTTGCTCTTCTGGAGATGACTCTCCGTTATAAAAAGCTTCCTGCTCTGCGTAAGGAACGCTACGAACTGCTGTCTTCTCTAAATCAAATAATTCGATTGTAGAAAAATCAAAAGGCTTTTCATCTTTAGCCAATGGTATGATTGTGTAACTTGTGTCTGTTTTAAGACCGCTACGTTTTACACGCCATATTAGGTTTGTAATGCTTCCCATTTCATTTGCGTATTCGATTAGTGTTGGTGTAATTGTTTTTCCACTTACACCCTGAGAAAGAATAGCGACATACGGCTCGTTCTTTCCATCATCAACTAACACGTTGATATAAAGACGCTTTCTTGCACCCCAACCAGCTTTTGGATCCTTGCGATGCTGCTCTTGTGCCCAGTCACGGCCTTCGTCTTCCATGGTATCTAATGCCTTACGGCGATAATCTTTAGGATTTGTGTGTTCAATTGCAAAAAATCCGCAACCCATTTTTTCATTATAGTGTGGTGAATCTGGATCTAATTCTTGCAGGAAGCGAATCTTGACTGCTTCTCCGTCTTCAATCTTTAACCACTTTGCCTTGCTATCTTCTGAACTAGTATATGTAACCTTGTCCATTGCCTTTGTCATTCCTGACAAACCTTTTACTATTCCCATTTTATTCTCCTTATGTATGTAACGGTATATATCCGTTTGTAATCACTTATATTATTGTTTAATTTTTATATTCGAAATTAGATATGGCATTTGTTATACAGGCTTTAATGTCTTCATCAGACATGTCACCTGCATCTTTTACACCCTCTGGATATATTCTACCATAAGAATGCGATGCCCACAAGATGTTTTTATTACTTAGTTTATATGCAATTGTTGAGCCTAAATCTCTTCCCGCCTTATCTGCATCAGTCATAATAATAACTGTATTGAAGTATCTATTTAACAGGTTAAGGTTTTGTCCAGATATGTGACCCCCCAGGGTGGCAACAACATTCGGGAATCCAGCCTGATGAACACGAATCGCATCAAAGCTAGACTCTACAACTATAACTCTATCTCCAATTTTTTTGGCACGATGGATATTAAACATAGTTTTGCTTCTTGGCAAGTCTTTGCTATTCTTAAATCTTTTATCAGAAATAGATCTGCCAACAACACCAACTGGTATTCCGTCTGGACTATGCACTGGAACAGTTATCATATCCATATTTTCAGAATATCCCAATGAGAAGTATGCCATTGATTGCAGATCAATTCCTCGTGACTTCAAGTAGTCTCTGGCCTTATCATTTTGTATTAATCCATTGTATAGACTCTTTAATGTTTCTTCTGGAAATTCAATAAAATCTGGCTTATCTTCCAGCATGTCTTTAAGGGATTCATCAAAGTTTTCCAGTGCCTCAGATTGCTTTGATTCAATATATCTCAAAGATTGAAACTCATTTTTATTTAAAATCTTTTTTACTAGGTCGCTTAGCGTACCTGCTTCTCCGCAAGAAGGATTGAAGCACAGGTAAGCTCCTTTTGTTTTGCTTACGCTAAAGCTTGAAGTATGTCTGTTGGAATGAAATGGGCAGTATGCTAGGTAATCATTAGATGTCTCACCCACCATATCTATTCCAAGGCTTTGGATTATTGATTTGATATGGACGGGGCTATACTCCGAGCTATCAACTTGCCTTGAGTTATACCCTCTAATTGCCATGCCTTCTTCTTTCCTACGTATATACCATGAAGAGTCATTAAGAATCTCCACGTTTCTCCAGTAAACTCTATTGAGAAAGCTGGATCAACATCTAATACCCTGACATACCCTTTGCCACGCATATCTTGAGCTAACAAGTTTTCGTACTGTGGCCTTAAACTTATTAGCTGTGCGTTGTCATAAAAGTCAACCTGTATTTGAAACCTTTTTATATTTCTATGTGTCACTTGCTCAACTCTGGTAAGTCTTCATAGATTGGAGTAATAACTCCTCTATTAATATCCCAGTCAAGAAAGAATCTAAAATCATGTCCGTGTCTATTCTTTCTAGATACAATTTCAATAAGATCTGTATTGGCATGTTTATGAACTGCAATAGCCATATCTGCATCGTACTCAATAGCCTTTGACCATGCAACTTGACTCATCATTGGTGGTTCTTTTTGATCTGAAATATCATCTGCTGTAGCAGCTGTGATATCAATAATTGGAATACCATTTGTTACAGCTAACAACTTAAAGTCTCTTGAAATATTTCTATTTCTTTCAACTTCAGAATTGCTTCTCTTATTGTCATTAAACAGTTGATGGTAATCAAGGATGACTAAGTCTGGCTTGTGCTGATCAATCTTACCTTGAATGGTTGCTGGAGTTACTTCTCCTGCCCCCTCATTTGAAACAAGAATGAAACTGTTTTTGCCTTCAGTCTTTTTCTTTCCCCATGTTTTAAAATCGTCAATGTTAATGTCACCTTTAGACAGGTCACTTGCTCTAAATAAACCAGAACCAAGCATTGTATAAATTCTATCTCGCATGTTCTCTGGTGCCATTTCAAGGGAAACAATCATAGGCTTAAAGCCTTGCTCCCAAGCTTTGCATGCAAGGTACGATGTAAACCAAGTCTTACCTCGTCCTGGCCAGCCAATTGCAACAATGAGGTGTCCTGGAGCCATTCCAGTTGGGTATGCTTTATCAATTGCATCAAAACCTGTTAAGATTCCTGGACTTCCACCCATTGCTAAAGATCTAGTTCTTACTGACTCATAGTGTCTTTCTGCTGAATCTAAATCTGTTATGTCTAGGTCTTTAACATTGTTTGTGTATCTGCTTAAGTTTGCAAGTTGCGATTGCATTGTTCCAAGCACTCTAGATGGTGCATCTTCTTTTAGCGATGAGCCAGCCTGCATAAGAATTGTCTTTAGCTTATTGCCCACAAATTCATTTTTTAGTTTATCTAGATAGTATCCAGTCTCACCTTTTGTTTCAACTGGCTCAAAGTCTTTAAATTTATCTTGTAGAATTCCAACTTCTGGTACTGCTCTAAACTTATAGTAGTATGACTTGAGACCTTCCCAAATATCTTTATGTGATATAAAAAGGTCGTCTGAATTGTCTGCAAGTATGGTACTGATATCTTTATTTTTACAAACTGCCGAAATTAGTTCCGCTTCTGTATTCATTAGTTATCCTCAACCATTCTTTTAGTCTCCTGCAACAGACGGCTTCTGTTAATTCTATCTTCTTTAATCTGAATCATCATGTCCTCTATTCGATCAAAGTTGTTGTAAAAGAAATTTAGCGGATGCCTATTCTTTCCAGTTTTAAAGTAATACTCTAAAACCTCTTTAGATCTATCAAACCCTATGCTATCTATAACATCTTGCATTGCCCACTTCTCTTTGTATCTATTAATAGTTGGCTTTGTTTTATAAGCCTCCTCATATAAATTAGAATACAGAGAAAGTAGGATGTAGGGTTCTTTATTTACTGCCACGCAATTCCTCTTCTACTTCTTGTGTCTTTTGAATCAGCTTATTTTCTACAAACTTATAGACTCGATCTGCTGCGGCATCTACTGTTTCGCCTTCTCTAACAAAGTCGTCAACTCCGATACCAATCTTAATGCTTTCAAAGTTTCCAAGGTTACGTGTAAAAGATAGATCTACTCTAACTTGAGTTCCTTTTTCCATTAGTGCTCCGCCTTTCTATGTCTGCTTAAAGTGTCATGAGCAAAAATGCCCCAACGCAATACCAATTCTTTCTTACATATTTCACATACTACAACTCTTGCTGGGACTACTCTGCTTTCCATACTGGCACAAAGTTCCCTTCTGTTGTCTTAGTATACAATATAGTGTTGTGTTTGAGAAGAGCCTTCATCTCATTTTTTGAAGGCATGTTATTAGAATACCCTGATTCTAATATAAACTCATGTATGTCCATAATGTCCGATTCACTATACATAAACTTATACCATGTACTATCTGGGTTACCTATTGGATATACTTTCTGAGGATATCTAATCTTCCCGTCCAAAATATAATCTTCTATAGTGACTTTATGCTTGCCAAGCATTTGCGCTACCTGACTAGTTGAATATGCATTCTCCATAGTTTTTAAAACTTGTGAATAAGAATATAGTAACCTTTTTTTATCTGGATAGCACCAAGCAACCATTTGGTCTTTAGATCTTGAATGACTTAATACTTTATGTATCTTGTTATTTAAGAAGAAATACCGAATGCTCTTAGCTGACTGTTTTCTCTTTTTTCTATCCATTTACCTAATGCACTCGTATCCTTATTGATCATCCATCTTTTACCGCACATCATGCAGAAAAGCTCTACGTGTAATTTTTGTGAAAACACCCTGTCAACAAAAACTCTTCCTTGGCATTTGTTACATTTCATCATAGTGTAAATAGCTTCCCATCAACAACACATGAGTAATCTGGTGCCACATGAATCATTTGAATATGTGGATAATCATTTACAATATGTGCAATAGCAAACCCCTTTTGCCAATCATGGTGCTGCATATATTTCATTCCTGGCCCTTTTTCATCACACATGTGACCAAGCTCGTATCCACGAAGAGTTTCTCCCTCTCCACCATTTCGTAGTTCATATGTTACAAGGTGCGAAGCAATTCTATGAGAGTGACCTCTAATTAACGATACCTGCAAGTCTTCCATATCTTTACGAACAGATCCAGTTGATGCAATTGAAAGCCCATGATGAACATGAATATCTCCAAAACGGCGCTTTGGCAATTCGTTATAATGAATGTACTCATAACCTAATGAATCTAATCCCCACAAAGCTTCTGGTGTAACTTCATTAATATAGTCTGGAAGCTTTGCATCAACATAGTTAAAGATTCTAACATCATGGTTTCCAAGTGCTGAGAAAAGCTGAGCATCTGGGAGCATGTCTCTTGTCTTTGTATAAAAATCTCTAGCGCCTTTTGCTTCATGCCTCATCATAGGAACAATAAGATCTCTACTGTCAGTCTTGTGAAGGTTTAAAAATTCTGCTGATCTTCCTTCTGTATATTTACTATAGCAGGCTTGATCATCTGTATCGCCAAGGTAGTCAACGACATCTGGCTTAAACCATTTCATCACTTTAAACCAGAGGGCAATCATATTATCATCTTGATATGGAAATTGCTGGTCGGATGATATCATCCATTTTAAATCATTACTCATTGTCTACCTTAATATGTAAAAAAGTCACGGGTACGTGACTTTGATGTTACATTAATTGTAACATATTGATTCAGCTTGTCAAGGGGCTTATGCTGTTACAGCTGGCTTTGTTCCAGCGCCAATAATATCAAACTTTACTCCAGTTATTTTGGCTTTTGTGTTGTTTTGAACATGGAGAACATGACTTCCTATTCCTCCAGAAATTGACCATGTAATATCGTGCTTGTATAAAGCACCTCTTGGGCAGGCTACTAGATATACATCTGTAAACCCATCCCATTTCATACCAATAGGCTCTTCATTCTTACCTATGTTTAATCCATTTTCAAAATCAACTCTGTATGCTTTTGTATATGTAACGGTTAAACCAGCTACCCTATCCGATGTTGTTTGGCTTAGATCGTAGGCATTCTTAGTCTGAGCTGCAAGTGCTGTAATTTCTGATTGCATCTTTTGCAATTTTACTGAATCTACAGGCTCTCCATCTTGGAATATTTCTGTCATATTAAACCCCTTCTATTTTAGCATCAATTGATTTTGAATATTCATCTTGTGCTGTTTGCTTATTCATTAGCTCTGTCATCTCTGCCCTTAAAATTGCAATCTGAGTCTCATATCCAGAGACTAATTGACCAATTCTTTCTTGAAGGGCATGAACAATTAATTCTAACTTTTCCATTTTTACCTATTCAGCTAGTGCATTTACTACTGCAAGTTCTGCATTTAGAACAGACAGTTGATTTGAAGCTTCAGTAATAGCTGTTTCAATTGTAGAAACTGCTTCAGCATCTGGAGCAGATTTAGCATTTTCTACTAATAGATCCATCTCTAGACCAAATTTCTTATACTCAAGGCCTCTGGCTCTTGATTCAATTATCTGAACTTTATCGCTTTTTGATAGTGTTGTCATTTTATTCCTCCTTTCATATTATAGCATTTCAAGCACATTAGTCAAGGCCTGAATCTGAGACTCTATATCCTCTATTGAGTCAGTAATTTCTGGGTCATTATTTAAAAAACGATTTCTTCTTCCCTCTAAAACTTTAATTTTAGACTGAATTAAATACTGCTTGTCTTGTATTTTTATCATCATAATAGTGGGCTTGTCCAAGTTCCATAATATGTAGTTCCATTGGTCCCAAGCATAACTACTCTCACGCGACCATATCTTCTTGCAGTTGTAGCAACTCTTGTTCCTAATGGGCTTGAAGAAGAGCTTGAGCCAGATGCAATTCTAAATCCCCAAATTGTTCCGTCTCTTGAACTTGTATACGGATAGGTAGTTACGGATCCAGGGAATGTTTGTATTCCAGCACCACCAGTAACTTTTGATCCAGCAGTAGAGTTTGCTGAATATATCTCAAATTGCATGCCAGTGATAGACTGATAACTTCCGCTAGGAGTTGGGTAGTCACAGAAATACTCCCAGCTAGAGCTAGTGTCGGTTGGAAATCTTCTGAAAAATAAACTTGGAGCTGGGCAAGTAGGTGTAACAAATGTTGTATTCCAAATTGCAGTTGCTGTTGCATTTCCAGCACCGAATGTATATGATCCTGACCCAGAATATGTAATACCTCCAATACTCCATCCTCCAAAAGTAAATCCAGCTCTAGTTCCAGCATTTGCCGCTAATGTTATTGAAGCACCTTGAACTCCAGTTTGAGTTGTTGGAGTAAATGATCCACTATTTGCAGAATAAGAAAGACTATAGGTAGGAATTGTAGAAGAAGTTCCAGATGCGGTTGCAGTTGTGTTATTATATCCAGAAACAGATTTAGTAACTACAATTGAAGTAGAAACATTAGAACCCAGTCCTGTTGCCGTTACAGTTCCAGTTGAGGAGTTTACAGAGTATCCAGTTGTTGCGGGTATGGAGTACGTGGCTCCTGACTGGGAGGTTCCAGATATTGTTGCTGACCATCCACCAGCTGTACTAGATCCTGTGTTATAAGAGAATGGAACCGCAGGGTTTAAAGTAACTGTAAATTGAAATGCAGAACTCCAAGCACTTACAGTATTTGATGGTCCTATTGATGTATCATCTCTAGTTATAACTGATCTAACAAATGCCCAATATGTTCCATTAATAGATGGTCCACTAGCATCAGTTAACGTAACTGGTGTTGATGTTGGGGTATTTGATGCTCCAGTAGCATCTGGTGTCTGGGCACCTGTTGGTGCAGTTGCACTACCCCACCAAAACATTTGATAGAATGGTCCGCTTCCTCCATTACAAGTAACTGATACTGGAGAATAAACAACACCAGAGGTAACAGATGTTATGGTAGGTGCTGTAGGTGCTGCTGCAAGAGTCTTAATTGTTCCATTGGTGGTAGTGCCTTCATAATAAATATTTGGTATTTCTAATGAAATATTTTCTACTGAATAGTAATATCTAGGTGTTACATTTACAGCATAATCTGTAAATGCTTCTAAAGGACCAGTTGGCGTATCCGTGTAGGTTTGAATATTTAGTGTAGCTATAATTTTTGGATAGTTGCTTGGTCTATTAAATGGACTTATCTTATATGTATCTATATGTGTATAATTAGCATAGTTTCCAGTCGTATAGTTAGATGTAAATGATGTCGATGTTACATTGCTAAAAGTTATAGGTGTTGCCAGTACCAGTGAATCAGTTGGCGCTGTGTGAGAAAGACCCATATCTCTTGTTGCACTAGAATATGCTACATCACCTGCTGCAGTACTAAAATATGGAGTGAACTCATATCTCCAATATCCAAGACTGCTTGTCCAATTTGGTCCAGATGATGGGTAAACACCAGTTGTTGTTTGCAATGCATAAAATCTTGTTCCGTTGTAAATAACATAATCTCCAACATAGTATGTTCTTTGTGTTATAAGTGTCCAATATGTAGTATTAGTTGGGCTTTGACCAGAAAATCCAGGGTCGTTGGCGGTGTATTGATACACGCTAGCACCAGTTGTTCCAGTACCGTAATATACTGTTTGTCCCTGAGTGTAGGAAGTAGAAGAAGACCAAGTTCTTGAAGTAGTTGGAGTAGTTCCAACCAAAGAGCCTCTTGTCCAATAAGTATTGCTTCCAGAAGTTGATGGTACGGTACCAGCTCCAGAAAAAGAAATAAGTTTAGATTGATACTGATTGCCAGCATACCAGACTGTATTATTAGCATAATAAGTTGTAGATGGGGACCATGTATCATTAGTCCATGTTCTTTCAGTAAACAAAGAAGAAGGGTTTAATGAAACTTGATACGGGTATGAACTTGTTGTTGATAAAGTATATGTCGGTGTAGATATTGGAATATTTACACCCTGTAATTTATATTGAACAGAACTTGTATTTGTTCCTGTTGTAAAATATCCAGTAGCAGTACTTGTTGCAAAGGAGTAGGATGTGGGTCTTGTTATTGCACCAGGCTTTATTCTAAATCCAGCAATTGCATTAGATGCAGGAGCTGGAAACCAATTTGAACAATTTGTACCAGTGCTTACAGCGGCAGATCTTGCTCTAACCCTATAGTACCTTGTTGATCCAGGAGATATCGTAGTGTCAATAAATGAAGTTCCAGTTATGCTATTGTCACTTCCAAAGTCTGAGAATAAAGATTGGTTTACGGGCCCAGTGCCTTGAGAACTTTGCCAATATATTTCATAATAATTTGCACCTGTAACTGCGCTCCAGCTTAGCAGTACGCCATCACCTCTATTGGAAGAAGCTGTTAATGAGGTTGGTGCTGGCAAAAGTGATGTTATTACAGCATTATTAGTTATAGCAGTTGCAGAAACACCAATAGATGGACCCAAATCATAATCAGATCCAGAATTAAAATTTGTTTCTACTGCATAAATATAATGATTCAGATCTCCAGCCTGCACTAAGTAAGAGTAGCCACCAGATTGAACTTGTGTTCCTCCAGTGGTTGTAGCAGTTGAATTCTTATACCAAAATATTGTGCTTCTTAATGGTTCTGGCCTATATGCTTCTGTTATATCCCATCCAGAAGAATAGTTTATTGTATCTCCAATTTTTGGAGAAGTAATATTAAATGATGGTGCAGTAGCAATCCTTGGCCTTTGTCTAACAATTTGTATTTTAGTAGAAACAGATACACCATTATATTGAGAGTTAGATGAATTATTTGCTATAACTTCAAATCCTAAAAACTTTCTGTCTGCATTTGTTGAGTTTGTTACTGTCCATATTGAAGTTGGTAGCTGGTCTTCTCCAGCTGTACTTGTCCACCCAGATCCCGTTCCGCTTTCAAGTATGGATCCCTCTAAGTCATATTCAGCATATATTTTCCATCTATATGTATAAGATGAGGCAAGCCATCCGTTAAGATCCCACTGAGCGTTATCGCCAAAATAGGAGTCACCTATTCTAACTACTGGATATGTAGCATTTGGCATTCTTTCTGCGTAAGTATTTGATGAAAATTTTGCTATATATGGGACTCTTGTTGCAAAAATACCTGAAAGTGGCCAAACTTTTAGCCATTGTGTTGCATTTCTTATCCAAACCCCAACGGCAGATCTCCAGCCAGTACTTCCAAGCCCAGAAGTTTTAACAAATATACTAGATGCTTTTTTCCACCCAGTAGATCCGAGCCCAGAAGTTTTAACAAATATGTCTGACATTTATTATCCTATGAATACTGTATCCAGATATCTCCAAGATATCCATCTGTTTGTGAAGATGTTTTTGCATCCGCTCCCATTCCAATATTTCTCATGTAATAATTTCCTGTTCCTATGCTAGTATTAGAACTATTTTTAACGGCTACTCCACTAAAATCTGCATTTGTACTATTAACTGTAAGCCCACCAATATTAACTCCTTGTGCATTTGTTCTTCCAATTGTAACACTTGTGCTGCTTACAGATATATAACCTGAAGATGAAGGATAGCCTAGGGCTGTTTTATTTCCTGACTGTATTATTACCTCTCCGCTGTTAAAATTATAAATAGCTCCAGTTACAGCATCTAAATAATTTAAAAATTCTAATGAGCTATTAGAGCTATTTAATCTGATTCTGTTAAATCCTGTATCAGTAGTTGTTATTGTTGTACCAGTTATAGTTGAACCAGTTATATTTGAAGCGGTTATATCACCTTTTATCTGTAGCTGTGTTCCAGTCCATTTGAGACTATAGTTTTCATTTCCTATGGCAATAACTGGAACGCTGTTTGCTGAAGTTCCGCTCCATCCTAAAAACCAACCAGGTAGTGTCGAATCATATGAACTTTTTACAGAATATATTGCACCTTCTGCTACTCCATTTTTCATTGGAATTTCAATAGCCCTAATTATATTTCCATTAGAATCAAACCCTCCAGATTGAAGTAATGCTTTTGAGATATCTAAATCTTTTGCAACAACCCAGCCAGTGGCTGTTATTGAATTTGCCCCAATTGAAGTGGCAATATAAATTGTATTTCTTCCAATAGTACTGTCTGCTGTATTTATCCACAGGTCTCCAACGGCTACAGATGTTGGAACTGTTGCCTGCCTAAAAACCTGTGTCTTCGTTGTAACCTTTGATTGTATATCTGCTATATCTGAAGGTGCATAACCTCCAAAAGTTACCGTTCCTCCCGTTGTGCTTGCTCTAAATATTGGGGTATTACCAGGGCTGTAAACTGTAAATCCATCTAGTACCGATCTTCCAGTTGCTCCATCTGCAAAACTGCTACCACCATTTAACTCTATTCGTGAACCACCTGTATCTGATCCAGCTCTAAGCCATGATGTAAATTTTCCATTTCCAGCAACTAGGTTTTCAATTGATATTACACCATTTGCTAAATCAATAAAATTTGCTTTGCTTGGAGAAATAGGAGTTGCGCTAATTCGTGTGTATGTTGAAACTCCGCCGACCTTGTAAGGCTCATTATTTTTATTATACGCTATGTAATAAAAATAAATATTAGCGGCATATACTAATTCTGATGTAGCTAATCCAAGTGCCTGCTTAAGATTATCAATTCCAACATTTTGTCTATTTAAAGATTGGGTTACTGTTAAATTTGCTACTAATGCAGAGCTTGCAAATGCTGTAGTAGTGCTGGCTCCCAATGCAGCATTTGTTGTTGCATAAACCTCAATTGTTTTAAATCCAGAAAATGGATCATCTGCTTGATATGCTCCACCCCAATTTACAGAAATTCCAAATGCTGTGCTTGAAACTGTTAGTCCGATTGGAAGTGTAGGTGGCTCAACAATTTCTGCTGGGTCAGATGTATTTGATGACCACTCATCACTAAAATCTGATGTTGTTCCACGATTACTTACTGCTCTTAACTTTACAAAATATGTTCCAGATTGAGCAATAAGTGTTTTCTTTCCAGCTTTTTCAAAACTTCCTGCAATTACATACTCACTTCCAAATGTTCCGCCTTTTACATATATATCTACTCTTGCAAAGTTTGATGGGTAGGAAGCTCCTAGATAATCTAATCCTGACCAATTTACAATAAGTGCATTTAGCTGCGTAGTTAAATCTGATCGTAAAAATCTTGGCTTATTTAATGGAGATTCTCCAGTTGTTACAAATGTGTATGGGTCTGAGTACTCACTAGTTCCTAAAGTTTTATCTGAATATACCCAAGCAACTTGAAGTTCATACTCTGTACTAAGATCTAAACCTGAAATAATTACGTCAGAGTACTCACCATCTTTGGTTTGGCTAATTCCTAAATCTTCATATTTGCCAGCCATGCATTAACTTCCAAACGACAGGTCTAGTTTAAACTCTATGGATGCTTCTCTTCCAACTACTTTAATCATTTCTGATGTTAGTATAGATCTAGCAATTAAACCGTATGCAGGATCAAACGTGTCCTCATCATTTATTCTAAGGCCGTCCATGGATACAGATGTTTGAGCAGATGTTGGTGTAATTGTTATACCTAGCTTAATAATACTTTCAGCATTAAATGTTCCTGCTGTAACACCATTAGACATGTATAAAGACTTAAGGTTATTTCCAACTACATGCCCAGTAAAAGTAAATTGAATATAGTCTGAATCAGAGCTATAGAGTCTAACTTTTACAGAAGATAGATTAGCATCATTTGCTCTATAAGAAAGACACATTGTATCTAATGGGTTGTAACCAGATATGTCTAGGCCTGTCAAAGGGTAGGTGTACTCCCTGGGAGATGTTGAATTTGAGGTAAATATTAAAGAGCTATCTAGAATTCTACTGTTAACTTGATCTAATGCTGGTTCTGGAGTCCATTCATATGGCAATTCAAAATTTGAAATAAATTGGCTAGAATAAAAATTTTTAGTATATGACTGTCCAGAATATATTCCAATTTCATTAATTTTACCAGATATGCTTGTAGGCAATATAGCAGAAAAGATTACTGTGTATTTTACTGGTGATACTGTGGCATCAATATCTATACCACCCTGCCTAATTGGAACTCTATAAAATTCAAATCCTAGTCTTGAGTTTGTATCAGATAGTGGATATTCAGAATTTGTTGCAATTCCAAGAGCCATCTCTTTTGAATCTAATGAAGAGGTTCCTGCAATATAACTAGTTAAAAACCTTTTTCCAAATTTTGTTATCATGCTCTTCCTCCCTGTGCATCTGGCTTGGTTAATGTAAACGAGAATCCATCAATAGATTCGCTGCTTGAATTATAAATTCTCAAAACTACTTTTACTTTTTCTATTCCATTGTCCCTGTATTTTATAAAATCTTTTATTACAATATCCGCAAGCTGGGGTCTATTTGGGGGATTAGGTACTCCGCCATTACCACCTCCACCAGAAGAGGATTCGCCCCTCTCCCTTGTTTCTGCAGGCTTGCCCTTCCATACATTGGCTAGGCGTGAATCATCGTCATATATTACCGATATTTTTCCTGATTGAATTCCCATTTATTTATTATACCATTACGTTATTAGATTGCTCTACACGAAATTGAGGTAGTTAATCCTTCCCTATATTCTAGTGTACATCTGTTGACTATATACTTACCGCTTGATTCCGTCATTCCTAATATTGGATAGCTAATATTAACTATATCACCAGCTGATATTAAAGGGTTTCCAAATACATTCATTTCAATAAACTTGCCCTTATTCAATACGCTTGTTTTTATCCATTCTGCCAGACGCTTAGCATCTGCTTCTGATTGAATCCAGGTTGATTGAAATATTACTGGCTCTTTATTTGAAGAGTCTTCTGACTGATCTGTATCGTAATCTATAAAACCAGAGCGTTGGATTGAATTTCCCAGAACATAGAAGCTTGTGTTGTTGTTATCATCTAATGGCACTGTAACTGAGCTAGTGTTTAGCACATAGCCTTCTGCTCCAAATGGCTGAATTTTTTGATCTAGAACAACTGCGTATTTATTTAAAGATGTTTTAAAACCTATAGGCTTTGCTGGCCTATCATCATATGAAATTTTTGTTTTTTTAATTTCTCTAGCAGTCGTTCCAAATTCAAAAAGACTACCGCTCTTATCAGGCTTAGTATCTCCATCATTATAAATAATATCTCCATAAAGCATTGAAAGTGTATCATCTGAGTATACGCCATTATGTTCATAAGTTAAACGACTAGTATTTTTTTTATATATCTCTTCGGTAATATCATCCGCATAAACATACTCAAAATAAACTGTGCCTTGTCCGCAATGCAAGCCAACATTATTAGTAATTCCTCTTGCTGGAACATATCCGTAATATGACGCTGAACCGTTATCCTCTGCCGTTATTTTAAATCCATTAATAAAAACTGTTATAGTGTTTGTAACAGTATTATAATAAGGTCGTACTTCTCTTTTTAAGAATACATCTATTCCGTATTCTACTCCAGCATCTATTCCAGCTTTTATTTTTGTAGAAGTTTGCTGGCTATCTTTTAAAACTGTAAGTATTCCATTATTAACTTTAACAATCATTACATCTTTTTCTAGTCCTGCAAAAGCAGTAGTTCTCAATAATATGTAGTAGCCATTTTTTCCATTTGCGTCTAGGCAAAACCCTATGCCTCCAACCTGTGCTGCTGTATTAAGCTGGCTTTCAAAGAAAAATCTAGTTCCAAATGCAAAATAATTTGCAGATGTATTAATTAAATTAAATTGCTTAATGGCCATATCAAAAGTTTTTTTGTCTTTATCAAGGTTAGAGACTGCTAAAAATCCTTTTTTAACCTTGCTAACAACTTCCCCTTCAGGAACATAATAAACTCCTGGGGCAGATTTTGTTGTTGGAAGATCTGGAGTAGCTAAAACAACCCCTTTAATAAGATTAAATTTATTAGCGTCTGGTGTTCCCCCAGGATCATTTATATATGATCCTACTTGAGGGTTATGTATCTCTGGAGAAGTTTTAAACACTCCTCTTTTTTTAATATTGTATTTATTTATTGCCTGAAAATTTTCATATCCTGGTTCAGCTAATGTTGAATACTTCCAGATATCTGATTGGCTTTTAATTACAACTGGGTCAGCAAACTCTGTTTTACCCAGTGGCTTGTACTGATAATATATTCCATCATACTCAATAATTTCTCCGTTAATTAAAACATATCCAGAGAACTGATCCATAATTTTATCTATTCTTGCACCTACTACCACATTTGGATTAAGCTCAAAAGTTGTGCTATTGAGTTCTATCTTGCTTGCTAGTGCTCCAGCACCCAAAAATGATGTTTCTGATTTCCACAACGGAGAAGATGATTCGTTATTTACAGATGTAAATGCTGTTGCATATCTTACTCTAACCTGATTTGCAGAAAAAAGTTCTTTTGTTGTTAAAGATTGTATGTTTGGTGCATATAACAAATCTCCAGTTGCTGGTAAGTTTTGACTAGTAAATGTCCAAACTGGAGTCTGAGTTGTGTCATACATAAAATCTCTACTGTAGAAATTTAAAATATTTGATTCGCTAACAAAAGCGTTCATTTGAATATCTCTACATAGCTCTTGCAATACATCCCAGACTGTTTTATCTCCATCTGACCACCAGTATGCTAATGTTGGTATTGAATTATCATCAGCCTCAACGACTTGTTCAGAATCAGTTTTTGTTTTCACATTAATTTTATATGTGGAAAACCCAACTGAGTCTAAAACTCTTTTAATAATTGAAGTTACTGGAGAGTCTTCAACCAACATTTGAGGACACATTGTATCTTGTAATACTTTTGCTGCATCTGTAGCATCTATTGTAGCTTCTCCAAATTCAGATAAGCTCCAGGATGTTACATAAAAAAAACCTTGAATAATTTTTTCAGATGAAGAATCTGTTCCTATATTTACATATGGTCTAATAATAGCATTTTTAAACAAGTAAATTTTAGTATCATCAATTGTAGTAGAAAACCTATCATATTCAAGAATTGATTTAGATGTTCCTGTGTGTGGCTTTACTATAGATAAACTTAAGTAGTTTGCTGTTATAACTCCTACTGGAACAACAGATGAGTCGTCTGCCGTGGTTTCTTTATTAATTAAAAATGAAACAATGTCTGATTCTATGTTGACTACCCACCTAGGGCTGAGCTCAATAACACCAATAAGCTTTCCAGTATTAGAATTCGATGCAGACAATGATATTTTTTTTAGTTTTTGAGTTCCAGAATAAGTTGCTGGCTCTGTAGTTGACCATGCGGTTCCATTATAATATATTGCCACTTCGCCAGTTTTTTCGTCAATTACAGAACCAAGACCGTTAACAGATATGGGTGTATTATCTTCTTTAACTCCAGATATAGTCCATGAAGTTGGAGTGTCGTGATTTATTTCAAATCTTGCAATAATTTTATTTGTAGGTATTAACTTAGCTGTAGTTTTTGCTTCATCAGAAAAATATTCTAGAGAAATATTGATGTTTGTATTTTTAGGAGCAAGCCAGTACTTATAAACCGTATCTGGACCAGGATGATAAAGCCTAGGCAATTCGCCTACATTTATATTTCTAAGTCTCTCAAAGGAGCCTTTTGGCGTGTCTGTTTCTCCATCTGTATGAACTAAATACTTAATGCCTGCAGATAAAGGCCTGAATGGTTTATATATTGTATCTATTGGAAATAGTTTTTGGAAAGCAACTGCATATTTGTTTACCATTGCATCTGATGTTGCAGTTATATACTCTACCATTGTATTTAAATTATATTCTATTGTTGCACCCGCCGAAGTTGAAAGTGTATATCCCTTTTTAAGCAAATCAGTTGTAGTGGTGTTTGCCGATATCATACTTGCTCCAAAGCAATAGTTACGTCCCAATAAGTTTGCAGTCCTCTTTTTACAACTGTAAAATCAGCAGAGGTAAACATTACAGTATATGTATAGTCATCAGATAAAGGCATTGTTGGATCAGTTATCAACAGCGGATTAAAAACTGTTGGGTTTATCTTTATTCTAAATGCTCCTCGACCAGCAGTGCTTTCATAAAAATTCTTTATGTCTTCTGCTCCCCAGGCACCATCAACTGTTTCATTTCTAAAAGAAGGAACCATGTTCCAAGAAACACTAATGTTTAGCTTATCTGCAATAAAATATTTTCTTAAGGTTCCGTTTGCCATTCTGGATGACTGTTCAATTCTATTGTTGTCTAATGTCAAAGGGCCTCTATTGTGCTCAGTAACTCTTCTAAAAACATTTGTTAGTGCTGCAAACCCATAATCAAGTCCGTTTGTAGTTGCCACTGCTGCAGTATAAGTATTTCCTGGAGCAATATAACTTGAGCCTTTGTAGCTAAAGGAATTATTGACTGGATTAATTGCATATGGATCTGCTGCCTCTATGTATAAGATTGATCCTTTAGATAGTTTTTGAAAACTCATGGTCTACCAACTTTTCTATTTACTCCAGCTGCCATTTCTTTTAATTTCATCTCTCTGTGTATTTGAGTTGCAACATCTTGTGCTGTTACTGTAGTTCCATTTAGCTCTACATTAATATTATATACTGATCCTGATGCTATTGCAGATGTTGTAGCATTTGGATTAAATGGGTTCATATGTGCTGGTACTACTGCTTCATTCTTATGAATCATTGCTAACATATCTGCTGGAACCATATTGATTCCCGCCTCAAATCTAGGTAAGTTATACATATTGCCAGGGCCTTTATTTCCTATTGGCGAGGTAACTGTTAGCATTTTACCAAGGGCCTTCATTATCTTATCCATATCAATACCTGTTTTATCTTGTAAAGCATTTATTGGAGAAAGCGGTAGTCCTAAAGGTGGCATATTAGAAAGAATTGATGTTAATAGATTTGGCTTCTTTGCAGATCCAGCCTTTGGAATTAAATCATCCCAACCCATCTTAGTAGCTAATGCTACTAGATTTTCAAAATTATCAGCTCCGCTTATTATTCCATTTTCCCCAAATATCTTGGCCATGCCCTCGTATATCAAAGACTGAGTCCCAGTCACGACAGGTTCTGCTGTTCTCATAAGAGCGGCTTGAGTTTGCGACCACGCTTGCCCTACTTGGGGTCCTCTTACTCCAGGATTTCGTAGAGCGATCTCCAGTTGTTCGTATAAATTATCTAATACAGAACTCTCTAAGGTTGAAGAAGCTGGAGAACCTAGATTGTACCCCAGGCCTTCTTCCCAACGGTGTTTTAATGAATCAAAACCAGGGAGTTTATCCTTTAAAGATTTTATTCCTCTATATGAAAATAGATCAGCATAAAATTCTTTAATGCTTCCCATGTTGGGTTCGGGGACCTTACCTGATTCTTTAAGCCCACTCCATATTGATGAAAGATTTCCAAATAGATCATGATCTCTATGTCCAAGCTCGTGAATTAAAGTTTGAACAGTTGCGTGAGGGTGTCTAACTGCATTTCCAGCTATATCAATTGTTGTTTTTGCAAGGGATGGCATTGCTACACCATATCCCCTTGACCAAAAAGCTGGGTTATCTCCAGGTGGCTTTAAAAATGCGCTAGCTCTTTCTGCCAAGGCTTTAAATCCAGTTGCTTTCTGATTTCTAGACTTAAATGCTTTTGCCAGCTGCCTTGGAGTGTTTATAATTATGCCTGTGCCAGCTTGTAATGATCCTTGTATAAACGGAGAAAGTGGGAAGCTTCCAGTTTTAGTTCTTTCCCAGGTACTTGCTGCAGAATTCATTTTTTCGATTAATTCAGCATATTTAGATTTTGCTTCTGTTTTAGCTAATGCGCCTCCGTCCATTAACTTATTTAATAATTTTGGAAACAATACAGTGTTATCAAAAACAGTTAAAGGAGAAAATCTTTTTGCGGCGTAAGCTGTCTCACTAGAATATTTAAATGGATTAAATGATTTTAATAAAGGAACAGTGTTTTTTGCCCTCTCTACCGTCTCCATAACAGATGCTAAGCCAATGCGAGTTGCTCCCTTTATTCCAGCATTTACTCCTTTTGCACCCTTTAAAATACTTGCTCCTGGAACAAAGTTTAGTCCTGTCCAGAGATAGTCTCCCTTGGTTCCGCTACCTGCTATTATTTCTTCAATTGGTTTTCCAACGGCAGAGTAGATAAAGTTTTCTATTGATTTGTGTCCAGGCATCTTCTGCAACATTCCGCCCGTTGGATCAACGCTTCTCATAATCCCTCTAAGGATTCCTTCAGTATACTTTCTTGTACCAGGTGCTTTATCAACATCTTCTTTATTTTTTCCAAACTGATCGAAGTAGCTACTGAATTTATTTTTCAGCCCGCCAAATAATCCTCCGTCTTTATATCCTTTAACTAAGCCGCCGTTAGCATATCCTGCGCCTCCTTTAAACCCTGGAACTGGAATAGAAGGATCTGTGATTCCCAAAACGTGTCTAATAAATTCTTCTGATCTTCCGTTACGTGCCAGTGCTGTTGCTGATCTTCCAATTGCTGGGGACATATTGAAATTAGGCAATCTGGATGCTGTAGCCTTTTTTAAATTCTTTCTAATAAAGTCAAGATCTCTGTAACCATTCATTGACTGCAAGGCAAAGAATTCAGCTGCTTCTGGTGTTTCAGGAAGATACCTTCCCTTTAAAATCTGATTAATTTCTTCTTGAGTTATTGAGCTTCTATCTGGAAGAATAGCTGGTGTGTAAGGGCGAAACTTTCCTTCTGCTTCTAATTTATAATTTTCTCTAATTAAAGGATTATTTTTTTTATGTGTTTCCGCATTAAATAAGAATGGAGAATTATTAGAGTTTACAATACCGCCATCGGCATATCCAAGAGCTGCTGCGTAAAGAGAGCGTGGATCTTTTCCAATATTTGGAATGATTGGAGTTTTTCCGCTATTTATTAATAGTCCACCGAGTGTAGTTTCTCCTTTATACTTAGGTCTTCCAAACCCAACTATAGATGCTCCTGGATGGTTGTATAATCTTTTTCTTTTAAATACACCGTCTCTAATTCTAAATAGTCTATCCTTGTCATAATATTCTTTATCTTCATATCCCTTTGGGAATACTAGTGGTGGTTCTACCTCTGCAGTATTTCCTTCAATTGTCTCAAGCAAAGATTTTGATAAAATGTTTCTGACTAAACCTATATGCTGTATTCGATCCTGGCCTGGCTTATTGTTATCATATCCATAATTAAAGAATGCCATATCTCCTACCTGTGGATCTGATGTATGGTAATCACCCTTTTCTTTAAACTTTTGAGCACCACCAGCTGTATAAACCATATTATCTAATGGAACTCCAGCAGCATTTGCTACCCAGTTCATAAAGGCACCGCACCAAGCAATAAACCTAGAGTTTATATTTTTATCCCTATTGTCCTGCCATTTACCAAAAAATGTATCGTTATCCTCGTTGCCTTCTTTAAAGCCAAGCATTGACTCTGCGGCTTTAATCATTGTAGATAGTTTTCCGTCTGGCTCTATACCAGCAGTCATTGTATGCTTGTGTCCTACTAGACCACCATCGTGGAACATAAGTGGACCAAATCCGTAGACTCCGCTTCCAATACCTCCCATAGAAGCGCCAGAGCCTGCATAGCGCATTGGGTCCTTATCAATGCCCATTCCTGGGCTGCGGGTCTTTCCTGGTTTCTTAGGGAAGGATTCAAACGTCTTTTTCTTTAAATAAGATCGTATTGATGGTACAACATTTACAGGCCCGCCATCTGCATAACCAGGAACTGTAGCCGTTGATGTGTCCACTGTAGTTGGATCAATAGATGACATCTCAGGATCACCTGATTGATTTGGAAGTGGAGTCATCTTTGTTGGGAATGATTTAAATTCTGGGCTTACTGAACCAAATAGGCCTGGATGTGTTTTCTTATAAAATGTCTGGGAAACCTGGTCTCCATCACCATACCAGCCAATTACACCAATATGGTCTTTAGCAACTTTAGAAACTATAGTTGCATGGTCTGGAACGCCATCTCTGAATGGTCGGCCATCTTCATCGTATTGATAATCAAACCAAGCTAAGTCTCCAACTTTAATATTTTTATAATTGTTCTTTTTAGTTAAATCATTAAAAAGACCTTTCTTTTTATACTTTTGAGTTGCTTGCCATGCACTATGCATTTTGTCTGATATTTTAACTCCAGCTTTTTCAGCTACCCAGGCAACAAATTGTCCACACCACCATGAAGTTTCATCACCTATACCAAATTTTTTATTTCCCCAAATATTAAATTTATTAGTGTCAGACATTCCCTTGTCATAGAATCTGGCATCACCAGGTTTTGCGCTACCAAGTTGAGAACCAAATCCTCCATCAGGAGTCATACGGTCATGTAGTCTATAGTTGTGACCCGATCCAATCTGACTTTTTGCAATATCAAGGAATCTTTGAAGAGATCCCATTGGTGATGTAATTTTATCTATGCCATAATTTTTTCTAGGTACACTATAAAAATCGTCCATTCCTTTTTTCCAAGTAGTTGCAGATGGCAAAACTGAAACAAATCTATTATCACCTAATGAAATTTGTGAAGGGGGATGTGTGCCATCATCTAAATGATCATGAACTGGACCACCCTTGTGGAATTTCTGTCTATTAATTGCATCAAGTGTTCTAACTCCATATTTTGCAACAGATGATGCTTTAACTACATACTCTCCATGTGAAAGCATTGCTGGAATAGAATCAGATGTTCCAGTTCCTGGACCAGTTATGTGTCCTCCTGCTGCTTTTTTATTTGCATCTCCAACTGACTTATAAAGATCAGTAATTGTTCCAGAAGCATAATCATACTTATATATTTGTCCATCCATAGGATTTACAGCATATGCTTTTCCTTTGTATTTAAATACTTTAAAGTATTCCTTCATTCCGTCATTATTTTCTCTAACATACATCTCGTAAGATCCACCGCTTACAAGATTTGTTGCTGCCGCTCCAGCTTGATTTAAACTCTTTGCCGTGTTGGTATAGTCTTTAGCTGTACCTGGACGAAGCACCTCATCAGACTTAGTGCCCTGCGGAGTATTTGGTTCATATCTAGTGAGAGCTTTAACCAAATTATCGTTCAGCTCTTTTATTTTCAATCCGCCTGTTATTGCCTCAGCTTGTGCAAGTACTGCTTTTTGATCTACCTTGAATTGATCTAGTACACCTTTACTTAGAGTTTTTATTTCTGTTAAAACGCTTCCATTATATGCCACAGAAGTTGTTTGAAGTTGAATAGCTTTTCCATTTTCTGTAAAATATTTTGAAAAACCATCTCTTATGTATTTTGCAGAAAGAGAATTACCAGTTCCTGATTTTTGTATTTCTTTAATAAGTGCAACTAGTTTTCTATCAACTTCAGCTTGAGCAGCTGCTTGAAGTTCAACTGGCAACAAGGCAACGTTGATTCCTTCAACAGTTAGCTGATTGTATCTAGATTGAAATCCTTCCATAGTTAATTTAATTTCTTGGGCAACAGCTGTTCTATCTGCAGCCAGGGCTGCAGCATTGCTTCTTGCTTCTGATTTTTCTTGTATTCCTGCAGCTTTTTTCTCTAAAGGTGCTTTTGCTGCATTTGCAGCATCTTCAACTGCTTTCTGAGCAAGCTCGGATTGTCTATTTAAAGTTAGTTGATCTATGTCTAATTTAGCTTGGTTTGCTCTAGCCATATCTCCACGAGAAATAGCGTCAGAATATTCAATTTGTAGCTTTTGCAATTCCAATGCATAATTTGAGGCTTCTTGAGTTGCTCTTAACGCTTCTAGTTTTTTATTTTTTTCATCGTCAATAAGCTTTATCTTTTTAGCAATTGCCTTTAGCTCTTCCTGGGCGTTTCTTTGTGCAGCGTTTGCAGCTCTCTGAGAAGCAGCAGATGTAGCATTAATTGTTTTTTGCAATTTTGTTAGAGCTGTTTCAACTGTTCCATATGTTGTTGCAGTTCCACCAACATCTCCCAAGTCATCCATTGCACCAACTATTGATTGTGTAAATCCTGCTAATTTAATTGCTAGAGCAGAATCTACTTTAGATAGATCGGCAGCAAAACCAGAGGAGAACAGGGTCCACTTTGCTAAAATTCCTTGTACGCTGTCTGCTCTAGTTGTAATTTCTCCCAAAAGCCTATTACTTCTTGAGAGCTCGTTATATGCTTCGTCACCTATTGGCTTGTTTAAAGCATCTCCGTATACCCTGTTAAAATCTCCTATTACTTTCTGGTAAGCAGCAAACTCGTCAATAACATTACCTGCTTCATCTTCTGTACCTACAAGAGCTTTTGTGGTTAGACCAAATATATTAATTAATGATTCAAATCCTGCACCTAGTTCTCTTCCAAAATCAACAAAGTCGGAGCCCTTATTTAAAGTATTAAGAAGATTTCCTACTGCAAAATTAGCTGCTGTAGCTTGATCTGTAATTCCTGCAAATGATGAGTTAGAAAGTATCTTATACATATCTCCGCTCTGTGAGCTGTTTGCTAATGCCCCATAAATCTTTTTATTAGCCTCTTCAACACTTAGCCCTGCTGCTATAAATTGAGCTTTTTGGTTATTTACAAGTCTTAATGTTTCGTCAAATCCACCTGATCTGTTTATTGACTCTATTAATTCTTTTAACTTTTTGCCCTCTTCTTTTGCAACCTTCATCTGCTTAACATCCATTGCAAGTCCAGGAAGACCTGCCGATAGATTTTGTCCTCCTGCAGCTTGCGCTGAAAGCAATTTTCTGTTTGCTATTGTGTTTTTCATTTCTTCATTTAAATTAAAGTATTTTATTCCAGCCTGCTCAGCAGCTCTTGCTGTAAGCCCAAGCCCCATGGTTGCGTCTTGCCTTGAATCTTGAATTTTTTTGTACAGATTTAAACCTTCAATAACAGTGCCTATTACAAGTCCTATAGGGCCAAATCCTTTTAAAAGTCTACCAAGTAAGGCAACAGCTTTTGTTGCCGTTGCGGCTCCTGTAGCTATAGTACGTATTCCCTTTGAAACCGCAGCCATACCTGCTTTTGCTGCAGTTGCCATTCTGACAAACGGAAGGAAAGGAAGTATGCTAGATGCAACCATCAATCCCAGACCAGCTTGCATACCGCTCATTCCAAGTACTTTTTCTTTTTGCATCAATGCCATTCCGCCCATTGAGCCAGCCATACCTATGCCCATTTGGGCACCCATTCCCATACCACCTCTTGGAGGAATTGTAACACCAGATGCTTTTGCTTGAGCTGCTGTCATTGAAACACTATGTCCGCCAGTAGAAGCATTATTTACAAGGTATTCTCTTTTTCTAAATCCTACGCTTCCTACTTTTCTAGATTGCACTCCATCGCCATGATCTTTAAATTTGCCTATGTATCCTGGACCAAAGAATCCTTGTGTCGGAACTGCCATTCCTGCAGGATAATTTCTTGCAGCATATGCTTGCTGCTCTTGTATTACTGAATTCCTAAAATTATTAATCCCATTTGCTGCTCTCCCAGGCAAAGCTTGTATGCTTGAGGCCAGGGCCTTTGAGGAAGCCGCTAGTTTTGTTGACATAGACTTTGTAGTATTTATCATAGATTGTGCACTTGCTTTAGTTGACATAGCAATAACTCTTGCATTTATATCTATAGCTTTTGCTAGCTGGATTGAGTCTCTTTTAATCGAGTTTCCCATTCCTGCAAATGCTGCAGAAATTGCTGCTGTATTTCCAACTCCTGGAATGTTCATTGGCATTGTTGGCATATTCATATAAGGGAATTGTGCAAGTCTCATTGTGCTAACTGTTCTAGCCATAGATGCGGTAGGTACTCCAGTGTAAACATTACCAGCTACACCAGTGCCTCCAACATACGGAACACGGGCAACCTGCATCTGAGGATTACCAGATGCTGTGTATGAAGATCCGCTTCTTGTGTTGTAAGATGCGGCTCGTTCTGCTCTGGCTCTTTCCTGCGCTGCTCGTGTAGCAGGGTTTCCTTTTCTACCGTAGGAATATCTGCCTTGTCTAACTGCGCCACCGACTGGTCCTCCAGAATTAAGGTATCTTGGGTTAGCGTGTATGGAATGATATTTACTCCAATCAACATCTATTCCATCATCTAATCTTTGAAGCATTGCAACGTATGGCTGTCTAAGCTCTTTAGGTAACCCATTTATTATTTTTACTAATTCTGGACGAGCCTCTTCCAATGCTTTCTTCATTAGTCGACCATATTTTCTTGGGCTCATCTTAGCAACTATTGGGGCAGTATCACGTGCAAAATCTTTTCTTGCTCCGCCTTTAACAGCAAGTAAATTAATCATTGCTTGCCTTTCCATAGAATTCATTTCTGTGGCGAGGGCTGCATTACCAGATGCTTTAGCAAATACTCCAGCATTTCCAACATCTGGATTAAAATTACCAAAAACGTTTGACCTAGATAAATCTTTATTGTTCATAAGAAGAGAACCAGCAAGCTGTCTAATTACTTGATCTTCTTTCCAAAGTACACCAGTGCTGACAAAACGCGGGTCAAAGTCTGATTCTAGGGCCAGCAGCTTGCTTTTCTTTGATGGGTCTAGCGGGTTAGATATTGTTCTAGCTGTTTGAACTGGAGAATTTATACCAAAAGCGTTTCTCATAATTGTGGTTCCGATTGGCTCATGTATTGCAGTTAATTCATTAGGAACGCCTTTAACAAAAACTAATTTACCTGTAGGGTCTCTATATATTCCAGATACGCCAGGTACTGGATAACTCATACCAGAGCTTGGTGCAATTTGGTGTCCATATTTAGTTACTGGCATACTGGCAAAAGAACCTAGTGAATCTTTTGAGCTTAATGTCTTTGCTGTTGTTAAAATCTTAAGCATCTTTTCTGGTGCTAACAACGGCATAGGATTACCGTAAGAGCTTCTACCTCTAGATATAGATCCACCTGGAATCATTCCACCAAGGTTGTAGCCTGCTGGTACCAGTCTAGGTGGTCTTCCTGGAATCCATTTTTGTCTTGTTGCTGCAGCCTCTAAGAACATGCTCCAAGAATTTTTTTGTTTTCTATTTGCTCTTATAACATTACCAGACTCTATTTGAGCCTTGCTCTTAAACTTACCATCGTCCATGACTGCTGCATATAGATCATCTACTGTTGCAAACTTATCCATACCTGTTCTCTTTAAAGCTGATGCAAAATTTTCTCTTGCATCTTCTGCATTTAAATTTAAAACATCTCTTGATAGTCCAAGAGTTTCAAGCCTGCTCATTATGTTATTTATTCCAGAAGGAAGAACTGCCGCTAGGCCCATATATCCGCTGGTCATGTACCCAAGAGAACCCCTGCGTCTAAAATGTGCTCTATCATGCAATCCCTGAATAATAGGCATACCTTTTTTATTTTTAAATGTTGTTGGAGAAACTGCAGATATTAAATCATGCACTCCAGCAAATCTTTGATCGCGTAGCATTGCATCTCTGACTTTATTTAAATTATAATTAAGAGCCTTACTGCTACTTATTTCAGCATTTTTAGCATTTTTAACTTTTAGCTCTGGATGTCTTTTTTCTAAATCTTGTACTTGTTTAATTCTTAGCTTTACAAATTGCTCATCAGATCCACCAGATTGCATTTTAGCAGAATCAAAATTAGATGTCGCTGTCTGTATAGCTTTATCCATAGGCATTTTTGCTGTATAAGATAGTTCTGCTGCATCCAGCATAATCATTCTTACTCTCATGTCATCTGCGTACCTTGGATTATTAATAAATCTTAAATATTCCTTGTACTGCTTTTTAAATAGTCTTTCATCCATTTTACTGCCTGGAGTGTTAGCTGTTTTCTTTCCATATCCAGCAATGCCATTCATTATCTGTCCGCCGAAATTATATCCACTATTTGCTGCATCTACTGCTGCATATAGCTCAGGCATTCTTTGAATCTGGGGACCAAACACGGTCTCCTGTGGAGTAAGCGCTGCAGTTATATTACCACCATCGTTTAAATAAGTACTTGGTGCCATTGCAACCAAGGCAGCATTTGCAGGATCCATTGAGGCGGCTTGGTTGAGTACATAACCTCCTAGAGGAACATTTCCTAATCTGTCATCATAATCTATTGAGGATGGACCAGATACTGTAGTTTTATTTGGTCCGAATGATTCTATTTCTCCACCAGTATTAAATCTAGGAGGTCTTGTTGTTTGAATGCTATATGGAGCACCAAATGTTCTGACTCCACGTAGTCTACCAAACTCGTTCATTACAGATAGGTTTGCTTTTTTCTTATAAAGGTCTCTTAGAGTAAATTGTCCATTTGCATCAACAACTGGTTGATCCATCATTGGAGCTCTTGTTAAATCTATTGTTCTTCCTCGACTTGCTGCATATGCAGTTACTGCAGCTCCCATGTCTGCTTCTATTTGTGCATTAAGTGCAAGTATTCTTGCTTTTGCTTGTTCGACTGTTATTTCTGCATTTCTCATTTGCTGAACTATTGCGGCTGATTGAGTTGCTGCACTATCTGCAAACCTTTGAGTTATAGGAAGTATGTCGTCAAATGTGTCTAGTAGCTCTCTGCTAACTGTTCCGCCCATTGCAATTGTTTTCTTTAAAGCTGCAATTTCTTGTTGGCTTTGCATTCCAAGTGTTGCCATTAATGCGTGGTGCTTTGCCGCTTCGCCTGGAACAATTCCTGTAGATATTCCTTTTATACTTGTTAGGCCTTCAACATTTGGAAGTCTATCATGCATGTAAATTTGAGGAGTTCTTGATATTCCTCTATTAACTGGAACCGCTCCTGGTACCCCACCAAATATTGTTGCAGGGTTATTAGGATCTCTAGGATTAATATGAGACATTGCTCTAGTATCAACATCTCCTACATAAGGATCAGTAGGGTCAACCACTCTTCTTCCAGCAACCATTACTGGTGCACCGCCAACTGTTCTTACTCCTGGATTTACTGGTACAGCATTTTTAGCTGATACTGCTTGAAGGTTTTGATAATCTAAAACAAGTTTTTGTAATGCATTATGAAGAACTTGGGCTGCCGCAGCGTCTGAATAGAATGCAGTTTCAACCATCTCTGCTGCTTTTTGAGCAGCAATAATTTCTGGAGTAAGCATCTTCCAGCCACTGGCTTTCATAAAGAATGCTCTTAACTGAACAATACCCTTAGTTATATATCCAAAGAAGTTTGCAAGAACACCAGTTAACATAATAAGCGGGCCAACTAATGCAGTAAATCCTGCTAGGAAAGTAAGAGCTTTTTTAATTGGGGCTGGCAATCCCGTAAAGAAATCTAATATCTTAGTTGCTGCAGTTATAAGTTTAGTTGCAACACCTAAAAACTCTTCGCCGACATCTGCAAGTTCTGCTTTAAGTCCTTCAATGGCTTTCTTATACTTACCAGATGCAGACTCGGTAATCATCTTTAATTCTCGGCTAGCAATATCTGCTAACTCTCCAGTAGTTGCCTTCATTAAGTTCAAAACTTGAAGCGTCTGGCTTCCTTCTTTACCTAAGTTATTAAGCAATGCGCTCATTCTTGCAAACTGGAACTTTCCAAACATTTGCTCCATTGCTCTTGCTTTACTTAATGGATCAAGTGAATCTAAAGCTTTTTGCAAATCCATAAGAAGGCCAGTAGTGTCTCCAGTATTTTTTGCAACCATACCCATTACATCTATGCCAAAATCTGACATCATTCCAACGGTTTGCTTTGTTGGGTTTATGAGTGATGCTAATCCAGACTTTAATGCGTTAGCGCCTTCTGACGCATTAATTCCACCCTCTCGCATTGCAGTTAGATAAAGAGCTAAGTCTTTAACATCTCCACCTAGTTGCTGAATTACTGGGCCAGCTTTTGGAATTGCTTCTACCAAGTCTGCTAGTGTCGTGGATGTCTGGTTTTCAACTGCGTTTAAAAAGTTAATTGATTCTGTAAGCTCTTTAGTATTTTGCTTAAATGCTGTTTGAATTGATAGAGTTGCTTTCATTGCATCTTGCCTATCAACTTCACCAAGGATCGATAGTCTTGTTGTTTCAGCAATGGAATCTAAAAGCTGATTACCCATCTGCCCTGTAGCTGCAATATCAGCACCTAATGCAATAGTTTCTTTAAAAGATGAACCCATTGTTTTAGACAGCATCTTTGCGGTCTCAACAACTTCTTCTCTAACTCTTTTTAACTCTGTTGCAGATGTTGCAGCCAATCCACCATAAACTTTTGTAAGTCTTACTAGCTCTTGGTCTGCTTCTCTAAAAGCTTTTCCTGCTGCCGCCCCAAACATTGTAAGCGGAACGGTTAGACCAACAGTTAGCTGTCTACCAGCCCACTGAGTATTTTTACCCCAGTTAATTAAAGATCCTGCTCCTTCAGACAATGCACGATTCATAATCTGCATTTCCATACGAGCTAGTTTTCCACTATTTGCTATAGCATCTAGGCCTCTAGGAATCATAACGTTGTACTGCATTAAACCTTGAGCATTTCTGCCTAGCGGTTGCAGTACTGAATTCTGAAGCATTACCTGCTCTTTGGCAAGCTCCCTTATCATACCCTTTTGAGTTGTAGCGTGTTCTCTAAATGTTGAGAAGTAATTTCTAAGCTTTAATCTACCAGCATCTAGGTTTTTACCGAACTTATCTACATCAGAATTAAGGTTTACAAAGTGGCTGGAGTACTGTCCGCTTCCAGTTAATGTATCCCTAAATAAATTATTTGCTAATTTTGTAGAAGAAGCTATAGCCCTGTTTGATGAAAGAAGTTCTCTTTGTAATTGTTGGAGACTGGCGCTAGCCCTGTGTACTTCAGACACAAGGCTAGACAAGTCGGCTTTGGCGACTATACTTGTTACAATTTGTTCGTCAGCCACTAATTACTCCTAGAGTATCCTAGCCCTGCGCCAATTCCAAATCCAGCTTGCGCTGCTAAAGGCCCTTGTAATCCAACAACATCATCTCCTGATGCATTTATTCCAAGTGCTCTTCTTTGGATATCTTCAAAGGTAGAACCTTTTTTTTCTTCTTCTACATCATCATCTAATTGTATTCCTTTTAGAGATGCTGCGAATTTTCTTTGGTTATGCTCTTTTTCGTTTATCGCTGTAATTGTTTGAACCAATTCTGGCATCGATAAATTTTCTTCTAGCTCTTCGTAATTCTTCCAGTGACCCAAAAGAAAAACTTGGCCTTCTAAAGCGGCTAAATCTAGTTCTGACCAGCCAGTACCGCTGCCGCTATTAGGTTTGGGTCGTCCATCTTAATTCCTCCGCAAACCTCAAGGATGCGGTTGATTGTTGGAACGTCCAATGCTTCTTCAAGCTTATCTAAATCTTTAACAAGATCTGGAAGTTGAGTTTCAATTGCTACTCCGCATGCCTCAACTAAAATTCCAAGTGTTGCAGTCTCGTCTTCTGCATCTTGTACTTTCTTGATTACTTCCATGAACTTACGCAGTTGCTTGATTGATAATGGCTTGAGCTTTACTTTAGCCCCGCTTTGTAGTTCAATCTCTTCTACGTCATATACTGTTGTTGCCATTTTATCCTCCTTAAGGATTGTCTAAATTATTATAGCATAACCATTATACGGATACAACACCAAAGCCCCCAATTTCTTGGAGGCTTTGATATTAATTATTAATATAATTAAGCTGCTAGAATGCGGTCAATAATCTTACCGTACTCTGAACCAACGTGGGCTGAATCGCCTGATGGTAGAAGACGGAATGTTACTGGGAATGTTGTTGCTGCTGTACGAGCCAAAGAGAACTGTGACTGTTCCACAGAAAGAACACGACGTGCATAATATACACGCTCAGTAGCTGAAGCTCCTGTAGTTGGAGCTTGTCCAACTGCAATTAGCTGACGCTCTGTTGGAGCTGCACCAAGTGCACCTGCTTCCATACCGAGTGTGTCTACCTGAGCCAAACCTGTTCCTACATTTTCTGTAAGAGTGTCTGACTTCTGTCCAAATACTGCTAGAATATTTTCTAGTGTACCTTCTGCCATTTCTGTTGAAATTTGAACCTGCATAGCAGATTTAAATAGCTTAGCTGTATCTAGCAACTGATCAACAGTTACTGAATCATATGTTGGCTGGTAGCTGATCTGAAGACCATTGTTTGTAAAACCTACGTTACGGTATGCTGCTGCATCCGCTCCGCCTACTGTGTTTACATCTAGTGTGTTAAGTGTTTTCCAATATTCTACACCATTAGCAAACGCTGGAACCTTTGTAGATGGTCCCTTTGTTGCTGGTGATACTATTGCTGTTCCTGATCTGAGAGCTCCTGCTTCCATATCTGCTACGTATCCAGCTGTTGTGGAATCGTTTACAGACAAGAATAGAGGTGATGCACCGACAAGAATATTTTTTGCATTTCCGACATTTTGTGCCATTGTTATTTCTCCTTCATTTCATGAAATTAATATATATATTTGGCTGGCTAGGCCCTTTCCTCTGTTCTAATTTTACTCTACTACTTCATAAAAGGCAAATTAAGCAAACCTGCCTAGGCCATTTGTTATCCTAGAGTATTTTACCTCTAATATTACATCTGCCGCATAGAAGCCTTGTATCTCTTCTGATGGGGCTGTAGATGATATATCTGCTATATGGATACTATGAAACTTGAATTTATCTGATAGCCCCGCCCACTTATTGACATCCCTTGCAGACTCATCCATTCTTCTAAACTCATCGGTTAAAAAGTTTCTTATTTCAACAATATCGAGGAGGTCTGGGGAATATAGGGTCAACAGTATTTGTTCACAGCAAATCATCCAGTTGTTCTCATAAGACATTCCTATCTTATCATAGACTATGTGCTTCTTGCCGCTCAAAAATTGATTCATTTCTGGTTGTTGCTGCACTGGAACAATTGGAACAAGGGTTTCATTCAAGTTATCTGAGTAGTAGTCATCTGCATCAAATATGCTGAGATCTGTAAGTCTACTCCATAGGAATTTTCTTATTTCAAACATCGCATCTAATTTATAATTAGCCATGTGCTAACCTCGCAAATGCTGCTGATGTGGCAGCTTCCGCTTCATTTGCTAATTGATTTGCAGAGAAGCTATACTTAACTGTCTTAATTTGTGCGGGAACTCCCAAGGCTCTGGATAAAGATGAGTTAAAAAGTCTTTGGAACCCCGATTTTTTTATAGACATATTAACTAGCTGACCAGTAAAAAAATATCTATAAGCGGAAAAGAAAGAATTTTTAACTGCTGCTCCACCTGGTTTTCTAACGGTAACCGACTGGCCTTTAGGCATAAAAACTGTATATCCATTTACATCAAATACTAATCTTTCTGAAAATCTAGGGGCAATGATTACAGTCTTTCCTTCTTCCATAATAGAAGCTTTTTTTATAAATACATGCTTGTTATTAGAATTCTCAGATGGAACAAATGATTTAGAATCAATTAATTCATAATTAACCTTTAGAGATAGGCCATCTGCTGGCAATTTATTTAATTTAAATAGCCTTGCCTCATCCTGACCAACTCTACCCCATTCATAAACATGGTGAAAAGACTTTGGAGATGTTCTTGCTTTTGCATCTATATAATCGCCAAAGTCAACTTCAAGTTGATCAAAGATTACATTTCTAAATGCAGATTGAAATTGTGGGTTTGATGCTAATTTTGCCATCACATTTGTTTTGTAGAATAATGCTGCAGATATTTGTGCAACAGTACTATCCCTTATTGCACCACTAACTGGCTTCTTAGACATTAAGTTAACTAATCCGCTTGCTGCTTTAATTGCTAAAATTTCAGATGCCAATTTGCTGATTCTCCGCTCTTTCTAATGAGGAGTTATATCCAACAACATTTCCAAACGGGTCTGATATTGGAGTTGTTCCTGCCACATCAAATACCGTATCAGTATCATTTGGATAATTTAATTCATACCAGATAGGTTTGCCATTTACATCTCTAATATTTTTTACTTTATCTCTAGCAGTTAGCCTATCAGATGTTCTTACTTCTATATATTGATCATTAGAATATTTATTTGTAAATTTTTGTCTGTCATTACCTTTACCGCCGTTTTGGCTAATAATTCCACGGGCGTAACAATCTATTGTTTTAATATAAGAAAATTCTCTAACCATTGCGCCAGTGTTTGAATCCTGCCGTTCTGATTGACGGTAGACATCCATTTTCATGGTCATTAAACCATCAACCACGTCAAACATTACACCAGTACCATTTGTGTTATAACGTAGTCTGCTAGAAGCCTATCTGCGTAAGAAGATCCAGTTCCGTTAAATGCCTCTGAAGAATATTCAAAATCCCAATCTGTTGTAGAGATTTTTTTAACATATCTATCTCTCCACACACGATCTTTTGCAAAGTACATCTTCATTAGCTCAACCGCTGCGTCTCTAACTTCATTTGGAATATAATCCCAGCCAAATCTTGCATAAACTTTATACGACTTTGATCTTCTAAAAATATTTGGGGAAGAGTCATTTATTGAAGGCGGCACCATTCCATTTGCAATATATACATCATCATTGATGCCAGCAAAATGGTTTGCTCTTATTCCAAATCCACTTACTGTATTTTCAACAACTATGCCTAAATTATTAATGCTGTTAATATTGTCTACCAATAGTTCATCATTAGCATATAGGGTATGTAGTCGATTTATTTTCTTAGGCATTGAAAGTGTATCTGAATCACTTCCTATCGTAAAGAATCTATCATCATGCAAATAAAACTTTTGTCCAGTGTGTCCTTCAATTATGTTTCTTGCATATCTTTCCGCCAACTTTAACTCTTGATGTGTCCTATGACTTGGATCATTTGAATCTGAACCAAGACCCATCTCTTGAGCTGCCTCTTGAATATCAACGTATGGAGTAACAATATCTAGGTAGGTTGTAGTTGAGTATGCAACTGAGTTGAACTGCCAATCCCAAACTAACTTAAACTTTCTATTTCTTGTTGAATGCTGCACTGGCAGATAAACACTAAATGATCCTTGGTCAACTTCACTCGCTTCTGCTGTTACAGTAGCAATAATTGATGATGGACTAATCTGTGGAGAAACAAGCGGATCACCAGTTATGTCATAAAATTTTACAACTACGGATGATGTTGGCGTTATAGCTTCACCTTTTACGTAAAGTTTTGTTGTTGCTGCCGTGCTTGTGTTTATGTATATCTCTGCCATGTGTTAGGCTTAGTTGTAATACTCCTGTACTTCTCTAGGTGTAGCCAATCTAAACCCTTCCTCCTTATCAAAAATTTCTTGAGCCACATCTGGCTTCATTGCTACAAATGGGTGCTCTAGTGTGAATGTAAAACCTAGTGCATCGTATCTGTAGTTTGGTCGATCCATTTTTACTAGAACCATATCTTCATCTAGCTTTTGATTTGGATCTAGTCTAGGAAGAATTTCATCTGCATCTTCTTTTGCGTTCTCAATGTTTTTAAGTGTACCTTGATATACTGACCAAGTTACTCCTTCTTCTGAAAGTGATGCAATAATATCTGCTTTGTTTTTTAGGCCGTCCACATCAACTGCGAAGTCCGCTGCTAATGCTTTTAAATCCTTGACCTTAAGTGTGTCAAATGACATATATATACTCCTTTGGTATGTATATAAATTATAGCACTATAAAATTAAAATGAAAAGCCCCTAAAATTAATTAGGGGCCTTTCCAGCAAGTTATTTCTTAAATTAAGAAGCAACCTTAACGTCTTTAACGACTACCCATGCGTCTGCCTGCTCAATTTGGGTACCCACGCGAGTATACATTGTATATTCGATTGAGTCCTTCTTTGGCCAGAAGAAGCGGTAAACAGTTACATCGCGCTTGATACCAATAACAACGTTATTTGGGAATGTCAAGTGGACGTCTCCGTGCTCTCCTGTTGGTGTTGCATATGATCCTACTTGAGTTTCCTTAAGTAGTGGAACTTCAACAATTGGAATACCAAATGCGAATGGTGCAACATATCCTGCTGGACCACCTAGAGCACCTTCGTTTCCACGGATAATGCTTGAAGCAATATCTTGTGGGTTAACGTTTTGGATGTTCTGTGAGTTTGAATACAAGTAATCTTGTATAAGGTTTGAGCCTGCAAGGAAGCGTAGGTCTGGACGACGTTGCTTGTACTTACGTGGCATTGCCTTTAGAGCCTTGTTGAAGATGTCACGAGACACTGCTGCGCCCGCTCCAGCTACTACACGACCATTTGTCTTTGCAATCTTGACAATACCGTCGAATGCCTTATAAAGGTTATCTCCAGTTAGAGCTGTGTTACCGTTAAGGACTACGTCCTCAAGGTCGTTACCAGCTTGTGTTGCCATGAGTCTTGCAATGTGATCTTCTAGATCTGCACCTTCAATGTTGTCTTCTAGAGACTCAGTTGAAAGCTCCCAATCTAGGCGAAGTTTCTTTGTTGTGAGAGAAATCTTTGAGAACTGTACGGCTGCATTTGAGCCAGTGTTCTCTGCTTCAGATGCAAGCTTCATAAGCTTTTCTCCGACGCCGATACGATCAATCTCTGTAGTGTCAGCTCTCATTCGAACTGTACGTGCTACCTTACCGATTACTGTTGCATCGAACATGTAATCAAGGAATCTTGCGGATTGCTCAGGATTGAGCAAGCCTCCCTTACCCTCGGAACCTACGTGAATTCCGTCGGTAGGGTTTGCTGAGCCAGTCATTCCACCTGTTAGTGTTGTGCCTACTTCAGCTGCTTTTGCTAATAGTTCATTACTCATTAGTTTTTCACCTTACCCTTTATTTTGTTAATTCGCTAACGGAACCGAGGAAAGTGCCGTTCCATTTTGATTTTTTGATTGTTACTCCTGTTGACCCGCCAAGGTCAGAGGACTTCTTGATTGCAGTGTCTGATTCTACTGCGTCTACTCTTTTTTCAACTGTGTCCATTATAGACTTAATTGAATCAACTGCTGTTGAGAGTTCTGTGTGCTTTTCTGCTAATTCTGAAATTCTCAAATCGACATTCTTGCTGAAAGCTTCGACTGTCTCCTTGATTGTTGAAACCTGAGCAGCGTTTGCCTCAGAGGCCTTTTCCAAAGTCTCTGAGAAGAAACCCTTAAGGTCGCCTAGCATCTTAACAAAATCAGGTGACTCCTGAACTGTTAGTTCTGCTGATTTTTCCAGAACTTCGGCAGAAGTTACTTCAGCTACAACTTCAGCAGAATCTTGTTCTACTGGGGCAACTTCTTCAATAATTTCTGCAGGTGTTTCTACAACTGCTTCTTCTACTACTGGAGTTGCTTGGTTTATATTAAGCTTTTCCACTTCATTTCCTCCTTCTGCAATTGCCGTATTTATATTTTGTGTTTCAGGCAATGTTTGCAATCTTGATCTACGTGAATCAAGAATCTTTTCTATTTCTTTTCCTTTGTTTACGTCGTTTGACTCTACCCATCCAATGAGCTCTGTCTTTTTTCCAGTAACTGGAGACAGGTATTCTGACTCTGTTGACATAAATACAGAATCGCTGTCTGCACAATAAAAAATATTTTCCATTTTAACATCTGCTGCGATGCCTTTAAAAATCATTTGTCCGTTTACTTTTTCAATAGAAAAAATGTTACATAGTTCGTTTGCTGGTGAATCAACGATTGATAGTTCAACTAGTGCATAATCTTTAATAAATCTTACTGATGCTCCTGTTGATTTGTTTACTTCGTTATCTGATTCAAGAATCTTTCCGCCAATTGAGAATCCAGTGAGAGTTCCGTCTAAAACTTTCTCCCATGTATCCTGAGCGCCTTTTGAAATGTATGCATCAACGTAAACTCCGTTGTAAAATTCTTTTGTTATTGGGTCGTAAAAAGTCTCTGGTCTAAATGAAGCAACCTTGCCAACTGCAAGTGGCTGATGCATTTCTCTTAGGTTTCCTCTGAAACCTTCAAATGCTTTCATACTTGCTTCTTGTGTAACGACGTCACCAGTCTGATCCAGGTTGTCTAATGTTGCAAAACCTGAGACTGTTCTTTTTTCTCTATTGACCTTTGTAAATGGAATTGATAAATTAATAGCATTTCCATTAGCGGACCAATGTGACTTTTCTATGATCATATGTATATATTATAGAGATTGTTGTATAAAAAGGCAAATAACCAGTTGAGTAGAACTAGTTGACTTGTCTTCCGTCTCCCTTTGTATTTCTACCCTCCCCAGATTTATCTGGGGAATTAGCTGATCTTTCTTGGTCACGAGTTCTGCTCTGATTTGCTTGGGCTTTAATTTCGGCTGCCTGTGCCGCAAGGTCGACTGGCACGTCCCCGCCTTCTCTTGGAACCATACCCATTCTAACTCTAATTTCATTTGGAGTTATTACCTGGAATCTAAGATATCTTTCATCAATCTTTGACTGGGTATCGGCATCCGTTAAACTTAATTCATTAAATCTAAGTTCTAGTGCATCAGTCATTTCTTGAATTATTTTATTAATCTTTTTTTCAAGGTTTTCCTGTGCTGGCCTACAGACTTGCTCTTTAAATGTCTTATCTGCATCTCTGGCTGCAGCTAAATTAATACCTGCTGGTGTGCCAATTTTATTAATTGGGACTCTGTGAGCCATTAATATTTCATCTCTATTTGAATTTCTGTATTTTTCAAATGAGCCTTCCTGTGCGCCAGCTTCAATTGGCTCCATTTTAAATTCAGTTTTTGAATCTGATGAGTCTGGTGGAAGTGGAATATATAGGGATCTGTGGTTCTTTCCTTTTAGTCCAACTTGAAAAAACTCAAGCAATTTTCTTTCTGACTCTGGTGAAAGTTTTGCTCCCTTTACTGTAATAATATATCTTGGGACCGCTTTATTTTCAAAGTAATCTAAGTTGTATTTACCAGCAAATTCATTTCCTGCCATTGCGTTCTGTGCAGCAATAATATCTGGAATTCCATAGTAGTTATTCTTTGGAGTATACTTCTTTAAATGAATTATTTCATTAGGTCTGTCTTCTTGTCCAGCAATTGGATTAATAGTTTTAGTATCTCCGAAGTTTCTAAAGAATACCGCCTTGCCATACAGAAGTTGTATAAAACCGTCTCTGAAGCGTCTTACACGCATTGTCTTTGAAGGTATATGCCCAATGTACCCTATCTTGCCAGCAGTCGTTCTACCGACCTCCAGATAGCCATTACCAGTAGCCTCATAATCAGTATAGAACTTAATAAGTGTTTCTTTAAAGGTTTCATCTTCATTGCAATCTTCAAGCCAAGCATGCAAGTCTTGTTTAATTCTATTTAACTTTTTGCGGGCACGATCTAATTGTTTCTCATCCTGGATCTCTTCCAGGGCACCAGTTGTCTTTTTTGATTCTATAAAATCAAATCCAAGACCAACTATATTTGCAACCTTTGCATTTATTGCTGCATAATTGTATGGGGAAATTTCATAAATTGTTGAAAGATAATCTAAATTATACTCTGGCTGAACTAAATCAAAGGTGGCGTAACCACTAACAGCTTGCTGAACTTGGAGCTGCTGGCTTTCTGAACCATCTTTACCAACAAATGCTTTTTGAATATCTCTAGAAACTTTTCTTCTAAATGATGCACCTAATCCAGCTAATTTAAGTATGTCTTCTGAATCTATGTCAAACAAGTCATCTGATTTTTGTGTAGTTGGATTATTAAATCTAACCCAATCTGCTGCATTTGAAATGTCAATATTTTCGCTAAACATTTCGTCTTTAGATTCAATCATTTTTGAGGACCCCTAAGTTTAGCCATCTCTTCCTTATGGACTCCTATGTCCAACGGATCTGGGGTAAGACCCCACCTTAATCTTTGTTTTTGATATTCAAATTCTTCGTCATCAATTTGTCGGCTTCCCTCAATAAACTTAGGCTGACCTTCTTCAATTCCATAGTGGGCAACTGCCTTTGCTAACAACTCTATTCTTTCTTTATTGCCAAACATTGATGCTATTGATAAGAAACTATTGTCTTCATCGCCGATCCATCTTCCGTCAGGCATCTCCCAGACATAGACTCCCAATCTGGTCTCGCCAGATTTCATTTGAGCATTAATTCTTTTTATGTCCATAGTTAATTATTTTACCATTCTTATATCCATAAGTCCAGCTTTTTGTCACTTAGCCTGACAAAATTATATAATCTGGAACACAATTTTGTCTCTAGAGTAGGTTGCTATGGGCTGTTCTGTCAGCACAATAGACGATCCTTGCCCAATAGATGAAGATTTACCAATATAAAGATTATAATGATCTGCTGGACTTATTGTGGCACTCGAATATGTAGCAATATTTTGATACAGGTTGTCATCTAGAACTCCAGACCTTACTCCCAGCAGCTGCTTGCCGTTAAGCCATAGCTCTCCAGAAATCAAAGAGGTTGCCGTTATAAATATATAGTTTGGCTCGTCAACATAAAGGTAAGAAGATATGTTTGTTGCCGAGGATGCGTCCTGGCCATTTATATATATACTGCTAATATTTGATTTAGAAATTACTCCGCCAGCTGACCAAGAAATTGATGTTTCTACAAGCCCAGTTTTATTAAAAATAAAATGTCCGCTGGACAATGACTTTGGAGTAAATATCATTTCTATACTTTTTGCTGGTTCTACTAAGCTGACAAGAAAGGCTGATGATTTTGGTCTTACCCCGTTATTATAATTTCTAGACCTTACGGGGTAGCTATTGCTTGATAGATCAATGTCCCAGGTTAATCCAGATGTTGGTTGTGGCACTGATATTGTATTTCCACTGTTGTAGGAAGATACCTTTTTCTCATTATAAAAAGAAATTTTTAAAGAATATAGTTCTGGGATATAAAGATTTAGATTTGAAGATGCAAATGATATTTTAAAATATAAAAATTTTCTTGAAGAAAAGCTAGAACCTTGTGTAAATCCTGGGATAGAAGATCCATTTGTACAGATAGTCCACGGGCCAGATTCAGACACATCTGAAACATAAACAGAAACTCCAGTTGATGCAACCCAATCAATTCTTGAAGATACATATGGCTTTATAATATTTAATCCTAAATCTTTTATTATTTCTCCATAAGTACCTGAACTTAAATACACGCTGTCATCATTTTCATTATAAGAAAGATTTATATTGTCATATATCAAAGATATCCATCTCTCTCGATCTGGATAGAAATATTGTGTTTCTGGGTTATAGTATTTTTCTGAAATTACAAATAATTGACCAAGGTCTGGGACAACAATTTGCTCTTCATTAGTTAAAAATAAATTTTTATAATGAGAGTATATTGCTTCATTAGATAAAGCATATCTGTACACCGCTGGACTATCGATTAAAAAATATTCTCCTGCTGCTGATGGACCAGCCAGGAGCGCAACGCTTGGGTTAGTAAACTTAATAGAAATATCTTTTGATGCTGCAAGAACTCCGTCTACATAAATACTCATTGATCTTACAGAGTATACTCCAACAATATGCATAACCTTATTTGGATTTGGTACAGAATAATCAATACGCTCTGATTCTAATTTAAATACAATGTTGCCATTGTCCCAATACAATCCAATTCCAGCAGAGTCTGCCAAAATTGGAGTTAGAGATGTTAATGTTTTTGGGTGAATCCATGCTTCGAGGGAGAAATCATTATCGGAAGTGTCTGATGTTGCAAAGCCTCCCGTGCCCGTTGTTCCAGAAAAATCTTTTGATATTGTAAATTGTATATAATTAGAACTATCAATTTTATTTGAGTGGGCGCCTCCTGATACAACTGGCATACCAAGCTTAACTATTTGTCCTACATAAGATGCGTGATTTCCACATCCAGAATAATCATATGCAACAGAACCAGATGACTCGTCTAGTTTCCAAAAGCCGATAGGAGCATCTTTTATTACATCAAGGTAGTAGGACATATTTTAATTATATCAGAGGGTGTTGATTAAACCCAATGGCCTATTGCAATATATCTTGAATTTCCATTAGCTGGCTCTGCGGTTATCTGCATATCCGATGGGGCTATAATTATACTGCCTGCCTCTGGCTTAAAGCTAGATCTTCCAGGTATTGAAATTTCTCCACCAGAAAAAGAATCATTAATGTATAGTCTAGCGGTATACTTACCATTTGCCCCACAATTGTTCTTTACTTGTCCGTCATTATGCTTTCTTACAAAGTAGTCCGTGCTTAGGTTGACCTGTTCTTCTATATTGTTAAATAGCTTGTATTGAGTAAAGCAATAATGAAATGTAGCCTTAAGATTATTGATTATAAAAAGACTACGAGTGTCTACCGTTTCTGTCTCATTTGATAAATCAGATGATATTCTTTTTTCATAACCATATTCTGTATCGTGCCACTTACTAATTAAGCTGGTTGGATTTTCTTCACTTCCCTCAAGGAAGCCTATGTAGTTACCGATTTCTTGAAGACAATAAGTAAAATAAAATGTCTTTGGTGCAATTTCTTGAAAAACGTACATTGCCATAATTAACTCTTTCTAGTTTGGAATAAAAACGCCATCTACGAATTTACCAGTATTAAGCCAAAACGATGGAACCATGTATTTAGATCCACCTTTTATTAGGTGTGCAGTATGACTGTATGGATCAGTTGAAGGGAAAATGATTACGCTCCCAGCCTTTGGCTTAACGTGAAACATAATTCTATCGTGATTAAGCGGGCTATCAAAGTCTTCTGAAGCAGCATCATCTGTGGAAGTTAGTACTCCATCTTTTACGTTAAAAGATATTTCTCCACCTTCATAGTCATCATTCAGATACATTACCATAGAATACCTAAGTCTTCTGTCTCCCTCTTGCTGATCAAAATGTGACCCCATAAAAGTTCCAGGCATGTATTTTTTAATTGCTGTATCTGTCATTAAAACTATTTCAGACTCATCACCAATATTTGAAGCATAATCTTCACAGACATTTTTCATGCCATCAAATATCTCATTAAAAATATAATTGCAGTCATCTATAACATCTTCAGATATATTTTTCTCTATTTCTTCAGAAGATAAACATTTAATTCTTTTGTGTGATCCATAAATGTACATTTGTCCACTACATGCACCCCACTCTTCCCAAGGGGTAATAAAGCTTGAGTATTTATCAGACTCTGTTGATTCAATTAGATCAACAAGCTTTTTAGGGTCTTTTATAACATCAGTGTAGTAATACACCTTATCAAATAATTCTTCGCTTTTCATACTTCCTCCTATTTATAACTTTTGTAATAATTGTACCAGATATTGTTACTTAAATAAATCTTCTTTATCTGGGTAAACAAACTCTGGCTCCCAATTGGGATCTTGCTTAAACAAAACATCTTCTCCAGTTGGATCTATCCAAAACATCGGAAGCATGTATTTCCATCCTGATTTTACTTCATGCGCTGTATGACTAAATGGTGAGGGTGATGGGAATATAACTATGCTACCAGCTTCTGGTTTAATATAGAAGTCGTACAATCCCTCATTAGCAGGATGCATAAGGTCACCCTGCAAAGAAAGTTCTGTGGCAGTCAAAACTCCTTCTTTTATAGAAAAAGAAAGCTCCCCGCCTTCATAGTCATCATTTGGCCAAACGACTAAAGAATAAAGAAGCCTTGTGTCACCTTCTTGAGAGTCGTGATGAACTCCCATATAGTTGCCAGCCCTATATCTATGAACACCAAACTGTTCTAATAGGGTAAGGTCTTTATCTATGCCTTGTTCTTTTTTATAATCTTCACATACATATCTTATGGCATTAAACAATGGGTCTCTTATTTTAATAAACATTTCTTTTGTTTCTTCAGAAACGTCTTTATCTATGTTATATACATTATTTAATAAACATAATTTTTTATATCCATAAACATATGGGTGCCCCATAGATCTGTTTTCGTCTACATCCCACTGATTCCACGGTGTTAATACAGGGTATATATCAGGATTATTTTCAGAATCATTTACAAGATCTAGCCATTCTTTTACATTAGGTATAGCATTTCTATAATAATAAACTTGTGGGTGAAGCTCTTCTCTAATCATTCCGTTTTCTAGTACAGTAGTTTTTGTCATTTTATCTCCAGAGCTACATCTTTTTTAGCAGTTTGATCTGGACCAGGCTTTAATCTTTCGCCTCTTGATTTAAGATCTGCCCAAACTTCAGCATCCTCTGCTTGTCTTTTTCTTTGTTCTGCTATATCGGTTTCCCACATAGCCTGTTTTTCTTCACTATATACTGCCTCTTCATTGTCCCAAAAAGATCCTATTGTAAATCTTGTTCCTTTTGTAATCATTTGAACTTCGTGGATATTGTGATGGCCACCGTTAAAAGCTGCAAGCATCCCAGTTTTTGGTTGAAGTGAAACATCTTGGTCTCTAAAGTTTAAAACACCACCTTCAAAATCATCATTTAAATAAAGGAATGCTGCCCACTTACTTCTTTCAAAAGAATTGTACTCTGGTGAGTCTATGGGTGTATTGTCTGAGTGATAACCAGCGTATGCGCCTTCTACCCATTTCTGTGCATGATAGCTAACTAATCTAACCTTGTCACCCCTACATATCTCTGTAGCTTCTTGTATTTTATCTTGAAGCGTAGTGAAAAAATCAGATGGTAGTCCAAATTTTTCTTTATCCTCATCGTCTGGCAAGTTAGATGCAAATGAGTCGTAGAATGATATAGGCGCCCAAGGTAGGGTTCCTTTTTCTACGGAATGCTCCCAGTATTTTATAACGGCTTCACAGTCTTCTGGGCTAAGAAAATTTTCAAAAAAAACAATATCTTCTTTTATCCTATTTTGATTTTCTAAATTAAATGTCATTTAAATCAATCCTTTCTAACTTTTTCATTTCATCATAGTCTATAGTTTGATAAACTCCAGATTTTCTTTCCTCTTTGGTTCTGGCAATTTCCATCTCTTTCCATATTTCTTTACCATAAAGCTTTTCGTTTTCCAGCCATTCTTTTGATCCAGGATAAAACCTAACCCAATGGTTTCTTACAAAATACTTAGGGGTGCCCTTAACTTTTTCAACTCCATGCATATAAAATTGTCCAGCATCGGAAAGAAAATCTGGGTCTCCTGCTGGGAATAACAAAATGTCGCCTTTTTCTGGTTTGTAATAAACAGTTTTATTGTCTACCAAAAAAGTAAGTCCTCCGCCTTCATAGTCTCCATTTAAATACATGGTGCAGGTAAACGTAAACTTATATCCTCTAAAATCATGATAGTCTCTTTGGTAGTCTGTATGTACGTGCATTGCAAGGTCGGAATCTTCAATTCCTCCATCGACTTCATACTTACATATTGAAGGTCCCATTCTTTTCCACATAGGATCATCCGATCCAGTTTCTTCGTTAAAAACTATTGCGTCTCTATCAAGTGGTACGCCAAACGTATCCGCATACTGACTTGTTGTTTTATTAAAAACCTCAATTATTTCATCCCAGAAACGTTTTTCCAATTCAGTTCTTTCAGATGATTCAATTGAATGGTTAAACTGATCAGCTTCTTTTCCAAAGGTGTACCAGCCATGCCAATTTAAAGCAGAGCCTTCTGGGTTTTGTTCCGAATCAATTATTGTTTTTGTTAATAGGTCGATGTCTTTCCATGGATTTTTAAAAACCCATATCTTTGGATATATCTCTTTGTAAATAAAACTCATGGCTGTCTTTCTCCAGTATGCTCTAGTATTTGCCAGAAGAATGGTGACGTATATCTTCCTCCAGAAATAATTGGTCTAACTCCGTGAATATAACCTTTATCACCTGGAAAAAAATATGCTGATCCTCCAACTGGCTTAAACTCTATTCCTTGAATTGGAAAAAATAGTTCTCCGCCCTCATAGTCATCGTTAAAATAAAATAATGAAGCTATATCATAATGAGGAAAATCATTAGGTGTTCCAGCATCTGGGCCTTCATGCAGCTCTTTATCTGCATGAGGATCTTGTCTTGAACCAACTGGCCATCTTACAATAGCTGGTCCTGTTGCTTGAACTTTGACATTAAAAAATTTTTCTACCTCTAACTGCAATCTTGATATAAGGTTATCTACTACACGAACTATGGTTGGATCTGCAGAAATTTCCATAGACCTGCGTGTGCAAACTCTGTCGTGCCAGGCATTTGCATCATATATAACTGTACCATTTTCATTTACATGAGAATCAGTAATATCCCATGTTGTATTGTTTCTAGCAAAGTCTGTAAGCCTTATTCTTTCTTCGTCGGTTAAAAAGTTCTTTAGCTCTACAATATTTTCTGGGCCTGTGCCAAAAAAACCAGAAGGAGTTATAGATCCCAATGATCTGTAGTCATGAGTGTTATTAGTATTTAATCTGTTTTCCATTTTATTTATATCTCCTTCTAGTCCAAAATTTCTTCTTGTAGACTCCACCTTCTGGTGTTCTAAAAGTTTCTGATGTTTCTCCTGCTTTTCTCATAATGGCCACTGGTTTATGAAAAATGAAATCTGATTCCCAGTCTTCCCTTTTGAATGGGATTATCTGTAAATAAGGAGTTCCAGCAGGTACAACTCCAGTAAATCCATTTTGTATAAAAAATGGTATCAGGCCCGATGTTGTAACCTTGTCACTGTCTATTATACCACCAACGGTAAGCCATGGTAAATCAAAATGATTTATTGGTTGTATGTAAATGGAACTATATCCTTCTGGAAGCTCTGGGGCCCAATTAGCATACCAATGAAAATGGTTTTTATCATAACCAGCAGGAACTTGAAATCCAACAGATTCTGGTCTTTCTCCTACAAAATCATCAAATTTTAATGGAACTCTTGCCTTTATCCTATTATTTTTTTCATAAAATTCTATATCGCATGGGGTAACTAAAGTATATCCTGTTGTAAATGTATCTAGCATGGCGGGACAAGCTTTAAAGTTTAGCATTTTGCCACCGTCTTTAGAAGCATTAGAAACTGGATTTCCATAAAAATCTTTTACATATATGTCAGCATCATGCCACCATTTGGGAATTACTTTTGCAGTTGGGCATGGCGCTGTCTCAACATCATTATAATGTTTATTTGAGTGAAATGTAATTTTGTTCATTCTGGTATACCGCAGCCTTCTGGACCATCTATAGAAGTTTCATCATTTTTTAATCTTAAAGATTTTACTTCATGCGATCCAATTTTATTATTTTTATGATCTACAGCATTTCTATAAAAGTCAGTCCATTTTCCAGACTTATTAATATCACTGACAATTTTGCCATAATCTTCTTTTGGAAAAAAATCTATTGGCAAATCTTTGTAGCCCTTTACTGTTGCTACTGAATTATTTAAACTAGATAATGATATAGGAATAATTGATGCAACTGGTGTATTTGCTGGAATAGTAATAACCTCGTTGGCTTTTGTTATTCTCCACGCAACTGGGAAAGTTCCTTTAAAAAATGAAGTGCTTATTAGCGTTGTAAACGGCCAAACTCCATTTATTGGCCAGTTTGGGGTTGGCATCGCTAGCATGCTTATATCTTCTTTACTTCTTATAACCAAATTTGTATTAAAGCTAATTGTTGCATTAGCTCTTGAGGTTGAAACATATTCATGTCCTTTTAAAACTTTAACATGAGTATCTGTTGAATCCGATATCCCATCCCAAATAAATTCAATATCTACGGGGAAAGAAATTCCCCATCCTAGAGTATTTGAAAGACTTACTGGAAAGCAATGGTAGGCATGCTTATCAGATGTCTCGTCCATCCAGTCTCTTTTTACACCAAGCGGCTGAATGTTTGCTGATTGATTTGGATAAACTTTGTATACATCAAAGTTCATCAATACCCATCTTTCATGGACTTGTCAGACATAAATTGTCTATAAAAAGACTCTGTATGTGTTGCGTCGTTATAGTCTGTCATGGTTACTATTGAATATTTTAATCCAGACTTTACTGGAAGAGCAGCATGTGAAAATAAATATGTTGATGGGAATATATATAAATCTCCAGCCTTTGGTTTAATAGTTAAATTAAATTTATCAAACCTTAATCCACCTTCTTCATAATCATCATTTATGTATGCAACCATTGAAACTGTTGATATATAAGACCATCCATGGTCTGAGTGATAAGAGAAATGTTGACCCTCTCCATATTTAATAAAATTCATTGCTTCCCAATATTTTAATTCAATATTATAAAAAGCAGAGTAATCATTTAATGCAATAGCTTGTGCATCGTGTACATCTTGCCAAATTGCATCTACATCTTTATTATATTTATCTAAAGGGTTACTATCTTCAAACTTTTTCCATTTAAAATCTACACAGTCTCTATAGTCTGGCATCTTTTCTCTATAACCTACTGTTGCTTCTTTCCAGGTGTGCATTCCTTTAGAGTTAGATATTGCACTCTCAAGCCTATTAATTATATCCATCTCTGGGGTAATTACATTTCGATACACCCATATTCCTGGAGATAGCTCTTCTTTTTCATACATTATTTTTACTCACCATTTCCCTATTGGACATTCAGCATCTTTTAGTTTAGTTTTTAATGCCATAAAACAACCGCATTTTTTGCACTGTTTTGTTGATTTAATAAATTCTGGGCATGAGGAACATATACTATATCTTTCTTTAGATACAGATTCTTCTGCATATTCTGTTTTTGGGTCTATAAAATCCCAGGGCCTTGTTGTACCTAGATTTTCTTTATATTTTTGCCAGGCGGACTTGTTATTTTCTTCTAATCCCATTAAACATTATCTGGGTTAGTAAAATTAACTCCATCATAGAGCCAACCTTTTTCAACAACAAACTGCGATTCTAAATCTAACTCTATCACATTTGAGTTTTCTATCGCAGTAACAAATTCATCAATTTCTTCTTGGCTTGCAAAATTTTCCTTGCCTGTGCCCCATTGGCCTACAATTTCTCCATCCATAATTCCTGCAAATCTTACTGCTTTTGGATGAGTCCAAGCTCCATCTTCTAATAAAGTAGTTTCGCCAGTTTCTATATCCTTTTTGTAAAATTTTCCATCTACATAGACATCTCCTGGCATTACGTCATAATCACTTGAATACTTTAATGTAACTCCTGATCTAAGCAGCGCCACCCATTTTTCTCCAACTGGCGTAGCGGTACTAACAAATTGAACATGTTCAACTTTTGTGTTTTTTACATATGCGAAATATGACATTTTTTCTCCTTTATAGAATTATACATTAACTTTTTAATTTTATCAATACCTGGGGGCGATATTTCTATCGCCCCACTGATATTAATTAACAGAACCAGTTGTTGCCTGAACAGCAACAGCAAGGGCAGTAATAGTTTCCGCCGCCAACGAAGTGTGGTGGGAAGAATGGTGGGAAGAACGGTGGGAAGTGTGGTGGGAAGAACGGTGGGAAGTAAGGTGGGAAGAACGGTGGGAAGAATGGTGGGAAGAACGGTGGGAAGAACGGTGGGAAGTGTGGTGGGAAGAACGGTGGGAAGTGTGGTGGGAAGAACGGTGGGAAGAACGGTGGGAAGTGTGGTGGGAAGAACGGTGGGAAGTGTGGTGGCGTAAAAGTTTCTACAGTTCCAGTTGTCGTGCCAAGAGACTGTCCATTTGCATTTGATGCGTAAACAGTATAAGTTTCAGAGTTTGGAGATGCTGTATCAAATGGAGATGTTGCAGAAGCAGATAAAGATCCACGAACGCTAGAAGTAATTTGGAAAGTAGTTATTGCACTTCCACCAGTAGCATTTGCAGAAAAAGTAATTCTGTCATTTCCAGAAGCTGGGACTGGGCTTGGCCCAGCGGCACTTGTTGAAACAGATGCGTTTGGAGCTTGCGGAACTGTTGTAGCAGTTATTGATGCTGATGTTGTTGCTTGAGATGAACCAGCAGCGTTAGAGGCAACAACTGTAAAAGTATAAGCCGTGGCACTTGCTAATCCAGTAAATGTATAACTAGTGCTAGAAGTAGTTTGTGTTGTTGTTGCTGGGGTTGATGTAATGGTATAAAGTGTTGCTGGAGGTGATGCGGCTGGCAAAGACCATGTAAGAGATGCTGCGCCATTATTATATGCTCGCCCAGTACCCACATTTCCTGCAGTTAACGAAGTAACTGCACTTGGTTCTAAGAAGTTATCCTGTGCTGAGGATTTTCTACCTATTTTCTTATTTGCCATTTATTTAGCCCCTATCTTTATTTTTTTAATTATGCTGTTAAGTCTCCAGCTAGTAACCAAGTGTCTGTTGCAACCTTAGTCAATGTCGCTGATGAATATGTTGTTCTTAATTTTAATCCTGGTGTAGCTTGGATTGTAACTCCAACTGCACCAGCAAAACTTGCAACAGTTCCTGCTGATTGATAAAAATCAATTGAGGTTCCAACTGGGAATGCTGTTGTTGCATTTGTTGGCACAGTTACAACATATGTTCCTGATATTGGAATTAATTGATCTCTCAATGCGAGTCCACCTGTTGATAGGTTGTATGCTGCAGATATTGTTGTTCCAATTGTTGTAAGTGATGGGACTCCAGCTTTTGTCTGAGTTCCATCTGTAAATGCTACACCTGAAGCAGAGGCTGTAATTAATCCTGATGCTGTAAGAGCTGCTACAGTATTTGTACCAGTAAATGTTGGTGAATCTGTTGGTGCTATTACAGAATAATTTGTTCCATCAGTTGTAAACTCCCACTTATCGGTAGATTCATTCCAACGAATTTGAACATCAGAAGAGTCTCCACGCTTAATCTTTATTCCTGCATTCTCTGTTGGAGTACCAGTAGTAAAGTTGCTGTTTAAGTCAATAATGTTGTCAGCCAAGGAAATCGTTTCGCTGTTAACAGTTGTAGTTGTTCCGCTTACTGTCAGGTTTCCACCAACAACAAGGTTTCCGCTTACTTCTGCATTGTCATTAAGGTAAACTTTTCCTGTTCCATCAGCAGATAAAGATAGGTCTGTATTTGCTGTCTTACTAGAGATTGTGTCTGCTTTAATAGCACCGCCAAAAGTAACTGCGTTGCCATCGCTATTTGAAATATTGTTTCCTGCTTGAATTACAAGCGGTGCCTTGATTGTAACAGAGCCAGAACCTGTTGGGTCAAGCTCAATATTACCGTCTCCGCTTGTTCTTAATGCCAAGTTTTCATTAACATCTGCAGTAACAACAACGTCACCTGCGTCAGTTTGAAGAACCTTTTGTCCGTTAACGTACAGGGATCCTGGACCAACATAAATATCTCTCCACATTTTAGCGGGGGATCCTAAGTCAGATGAAACATCTGTTGCTGGTAGAATATGTCCTGTAGTTACTGTTCCAGTAAATGTAGGTGATGCAAGAGGTGCAAATCCTGAAATGCTTGCGCCTGAAGGAATTGTTACTGTTCCAGTAAAGGTTGGTGAGGCTAGTGGTGCTTTTAGTCCAAGAGCTGTATCAAGTCCTGAAATTTTAGATGTTGCAATTTCTGCTGATGCAGAAATATCTTCATTTACAATTGCTCCATTTGCAATTTTTCCAGAAGTAACTGCGTCTGCAGCAAGCATGCTTGAAGATACTGTTAATGCTGGCAGGGTAACTGTGCCTGTAAATGTTGGTGAGGCTAGTGGTGCCTTAGCATCTATCTGAGTTTGAATGCTGGATGTTACTCCATTTACATATCCGATTTCTGTTGAGCTAACATCTCCAATATCAGTTGAATTTGGCAATGTTACTGTTCCTGTAAATATTGGTCCAGCCAATGGTGCATAAGTTGTAGCAGCTGTTGCGCTTGCTAGCTTTGCATCAATTTGAGTTTGAACAGAAGAAGTAACGCCATTTAGGTATCCAATCTCTAGGTTGCTTACGTTTCCGATTGAAGTTGATTCTGGAAGAGTTACTGTACCAGTAAGTGTTGGTGATGCTAGAGGTGCATAAGTGCTAGCAGCTGTTGCTGATGCTAACTTAGCATCGATTTGAGTTTGAACACCAGAAGTTACTCCGTTTAGGTAACCTATTTCTAGGTTGCTAACATCACCAATTGAAGTTGACTCTGGAAGAGTTACCGTACCAGTAAATGTTGGTGAAGCTGATGGTGCTTTTGCATCAATCTGTACTTGAACATTAGAAGTTACACCATTTATATATCCTATTTCTACGTTATTAACGTCACCAATTAAAGTTGTTGATGGAAGAGTTACGTTTCCAGTGAATGTTGGTGATGCTAATGGCGCCTTTAAGCTAAGAGAAGTTGTAACAGTTCCTGCAAAATTTGCGTCATCACCAAGTGCTAATGCAAGTTCGTCAAGTGTATTAAGTGCTGCTGGTGCAGCATTAAGAACTGCATTTATTTGAGTATCTGTATAACCCTGTGCTTCTGATTTAGCAGTTGCCACGTTTGCAGTTGTTGCTAGAAGAGCTGTATTAGCAATTCCGTGAACATCTGTTGTGTCTGCTTGGTGTGTTGCAACTGCGGCTGAGATAGCTTCTGTTGCTGAAATAACTTTCCAGTTACCATCAGTGCTTGCGGGTGATGCTGACAAAACATATGTTGTTCCAGTATCTGACTGAATTGCAATGTCTCCAGATTCTGCTGTTAATGCTAGTCTTGCTGCTTGGTTTGCAACAGCGCTGACTGTTACTTTAGCAAGTGGTGGGAGTTGAGCTGATGGAATAAATCCTGATGAATCTAATGAGGCTACACCATTTGCAACGCCCTTTGTAGTTAGAAGAATATAATCGTCTACTGTTTGTGCGAGAGCATAACTTAGTGAGTTCCAAGGGGTGCTTCCGTCTCCAAATTTAAATGTATTAGTATCTGTTTCAATACCAATTTCTCCAGCTGCTAGGGTTGGATTTGCTGCATCCCATTGAGCATCTGTACCTCTTCTTAACTGTAATCTTACTGTTGCCATTTTATTACCCCTTATATATTTTATTTATACTGCTTATTGTATCATTTATTGCTTTAAGCTATAGATCCAGAGTCAAAAATCATAGAAACATCGGCATCTGTAGAGGATGGCGATCCACCATCTACAAACTTGCTTGTTCCTTCAGGGCTAACTCCATTTCCCTGTACTGTGTATATTGGTGCTCCGTTGTAGTCAATGGCTAGACCAATATCCATAAAAGTAACCTGTGTACTTGTATCTGGAATATCTGAATTAAAAGCTATTGGAACCCATGCTCCATTTAGCTGTATTTGTAGCTTGTTTGTTGCTGTATCAAATCTAAGGGGTGTTGTTCCTAAAACGACATTAGACCCAAATGTGGCAGTTCCTGCGACATTGAGCCCATTCTTTACTTTAAAATTCTTATCTACTGTTGCCATTTAAGTTCACATATCCCCTAAGTTTTTGGTGGGGTTTTTTAAAGGAACCCCTTAACCTTCTTATTTAATTATTTAATCAGTGTTCCAACAACGACAACTTCAGTGTTAGCGTTTGCTGGGGTTACTCTAATTCTTACATCTGATCCAGAGTAATCTGCTGTTACTGCAGCTAATTCTGTTCCGTTTGAATATGTAATTCCATATTCAGAAACTGCTACATTGTTTGCAGTATCAAGTGTTACTACTAAGTCTGAGACCTGAGTATGCACACCATTCTTTACTTTAACTACAAACTTAGCGCTTCTGTAATTTGCTGCTACCCATGAGATAGCTGTTGTTTCTGCTGCCACCGCAATATTTCCAGTTGTTGCTGCAACCTGCTTAGCAACATCGTTATAATTTATTGCTGTAAATGATGTAGTTCCGTTTTGCTGAGCTGTGTTAGCTGCTGCTGCTGTTGCCTCTGCTGCTGCTTGAGCTGCGTTAGCCTTAGTTGTAGCATCTGATGCTGCTGTTGAAACTGCTGTTGATACATTAGCTGTAGTTGCTAGAAGTGAAGTATCTGCAATTCCGTGAATGTTTGTTGTATCTGCGCTGTGTGTTGAAAGAGCAGAGGCTGCTGTTGCTTCTGCTGCTGCTTGAGCTGCGTTAGCCTTAGTTGTAGCATCTGTCGCTGCTGCTGTAGTTGCTGCTGACTGGGCTGCGTTAGCCTTAGTTGTAGCATCTGATGCGGCTGTAGCTTCTGCTGCTGCTTGTGCTGCGTCTGCTTCTGCCTTAGCAAATGCTGTAGTTGCAATCTGAGTTGTATCAGTATTTGCTGCTGCAGTAGGTGCTGTTGGTACACCAGTTAGTGCTGGTGAAGCTAGTGGAGCTTTTGTTGCCAAAGCTGATGTCATAGTTGTTGCATAATTTGCATCGTCTGCAATTGCTGCTGCTAATTCATCAAGTGTATTAAGTAGATTTGGTGCTCCTGAAACAAGGTTGTCTACCGCTGTTGAAATTGCTGTTCCAGCTGCTGTTGCGGCTGCTGAGATAGCGGCTGCTTGGGCTGCGTTAGCCTTAGTTGTAGCATCTGTTGCGGCTGCTGAGATAGCGGCTGCTTGTGCTGCGTTAGCCTTAGTTGTAGCATCTGATGCGGCTGTTGCTTCTGCTGCTGCTTGTGCTGCGTTAGCCTTAGTTGTAGCATCTGTTGCTGCTGCTGTAGTTGCTGCTGACTGTGCTGCGTTAGCCTTAGTTGTAGCATCTGATGCTGCTGCTGAGATAGCGGCTGCTTGTGCTGCGTTAGCCTTAGTTGTAGCGTCTGCTGCTGCGGTTGAAACTGAAGCTGCGTCGCCTGAAACTCTAAGTGCTGCTTCTGCTGCTACCTTAGTTGTTGCATCTGTTGCTGCTGCTGTAGTTGCTGCTGACTGTGCTGCTGCTGCTGAGCCTGCTGCATCGTATGCTGCAGATGTTGCATCAAGTGCTCTTTGGTTTGTAAAGTATTTGTTTGCTGCATTTTCTGCAAGGTCTGCCGTGTCATGGTTTGAAAGACTTGAAACTGTACCTGTTACGTCACCAGTAAGGTTACCAACAAATGTAGCAGTAATTGTTCCTGCGGCAAAGTTACCTGAGCCGTCGCGCTTTACTACAGTATTTACTGTATTAGCTGAAGTTGCTGTACCACCAATAAGACCAACAATGTAGTCTTGGTCTGCCTGTGCCTTGGTTAATACACCAAAACCGTTAACGGTAGCTGTAGCACCCTCAACGATCAGACCATTTTTAATTCTAAAGTTTTTGTTTACTGTTGCCATTTATATGACTCCCTTTTACTGCTTTTTTATGCTTTTAGTGCTGTTCTAAAATATCTTACTTTTATTGATCCTGAAACAGGTGTTACGCATAGACTTATTATACCGCTATTTTCTTCAAAAGTAACTGTGGCTAGTGATAAATCTGTATTTGATACTATGTCTGATTCTGAGATGTAAACATTAGTTCCATCATTAAGTACTGCAATAGTTGACGTATGTGTTAGGTTCCCAACAGATTTATCAATCTGCAATGTGTACCTAACCGTCTTGTATACTGTCTTGGAAAATGAGTCTATAGTTGTTTTGTTTTCTATACCGTCTATAGTAAGATCATTGTTCCCGTCCAAACCAAGAAGCTCTGAAGCATTTTCTGCATCCAGGGTAGATAGGTTTGTTTGAAGCTGACTTACCTTATAATCTATAGAGTTTACATCTGTTGATCCGTTTACACCAAGTTTGTTTTCAATTGCCTCAATTGCATCATTGACGTTACCATGCAGCGTTGCGTGGCCTTCCATTGATTCAGTTGCGGCAGGATTTGTAAGGTTATCTTTTGATGTTGGGTAATTTGTAGCCAATTTTGCCTCCAAGCAGTCTTGCTTATGGTTTAATTATACATTATAAAAAATTATAATTTAAAACTTCCATATTTTTTAAGTAATGTAGAAGACGCTTATGCTACTCGTAACTTTTTCTTTGCCATATGTTTTGCTTATACCAGCCAATCATGGACTTGGTAGAAAGCTTATGGTTTCTTTCTGCATCTTTGATTATATCTAAATCTGAAACAGCTTTCCAGGGCTCTCTTTTAATGGGTATAATTTGGGCTATTGGTGTGCCAGCCTCAATTATTCCAGAGAAGCCTTTTCTTATGTAGAATGGAAAGTTGCCTGGCTGCATGTCATACGGTCCATCGACTATTCCAGAAAGAGTGTAAAATGGAAGGTCAACTCTGTTTAGTGGATGAGTAAATAAAAAGCTATAACCTTCTGGTACGCTAATTGCCACCTTTGATTCCCAGGCAAACTGCTGGCTATAAAATCCTGGGGGAGCGGGCACCTCTTGATTTGCAGATCTTTCTCCAAAAAAATGTCCGTCTAGCCTGTGTCTAATCCTTGGCTTTCCATCTTCTATTTCAACTAAAAAATCTATAGGAGCAGTTAAAGCATAACCAGTAAGCATTGAATCCATATATGGACCACAGGCTTTTACTGTAACATTTGGTGGATTAAGACTGTATTGCTTTGCTCCATCTTTAAATTTATCTATAGCCTTGTACCAATCAGGAACTAAAGATTTTATTGGAACTATCGGACTAAAGACTTCATCGTACATAGCAAACTTAAGAATTTTTTTCTTCATCGCCGACCCTTCTAAATAATTAAAGTTGCTTGTCTGCTTCTTCTATTGCTAAATCTTCTGCTAAGATTTCTGCCTCTGTTTGTGAGCCGTTTGCTGATGATGCGGGGTATGAAAAATTTTCTCCATCCCAGTCCCAGTTTGTCATATTAATACTAACTCCTCCGTTGGCATAAATTTCAGTTACATCTATAACTATTGGGTCGCTTAAAAATATTGAAGCAAGCCTTTCATCTGTGTGTAGAACATCTACAACTTTGCCATCAATAACAAAAGCAACTTTAATTGGTGGATTTTCCATTATATAATCTCCTCATTTTCATCTGGATTAACTGCAGACCATTTGCCTAGGGGGCAGCTGGCGTTTGGTAATTTTGTTTTTAGATTCATAATGCATCCACACTTCTTGCATTGAGAGGTTGTTTTAATAAGCTCTGGGCACACCTTGCATATTTCAAGTCGCTCTTGAGCTAGACTTTCATCCACCCTGCCAAGATCTTTATTAAAGAGATCCCAGGGCCTGGCATCTCTCATGTATGGATTTTTCATTATTATCTCTTTCTATTTATATTTATATTGTAGCAGAAAAGTTAGAAACTGTCGAGCCTTGATTATAAGGAGATTGAGACTTTATTATTCCGACTACTCCTGTTCTATTTGGTGAAGTAATTATGTCTGATCTTTCTCCTATAGAATTGGTCATCCCTATTGTAGAATATGCAATAGATTGAACATTTGTTCCCGAAATAATAACTTTTATTGCTAGCGGCTGCGATGGCAATGCAACATCTGTTCCGACTGAGCTTACTGCTCCTCCGATTGACTTTATTACTTTTAAATAATAATTATAATTTGTTTGTGTTGTTGTTTGAGTGTAGCAGCTGTATTGAGTTGGTCCAGCGCCAACAAAGCATGTTGTTCCAGATAAAGATCCTCCTGAAGGGCAGCTATAACTAGCCGCTACGGAAACAGTACAGGTAGACCCACTAAGGCTTCCGCCTGAAGGACAGCTGTAACTAGACGCTACGGAAACAGTACAGGTAGAACCACTAAGGCTCCCGCCTGAAGGACAATGATAATATCCAGCCACATCAACTATACAATTATTTCCAGATAAAGTTCCTCCCGAAGGACAAGTAGTTGACGCTGGAGTACTTACCGTACAAGTACTTCCAGACAAGGTTCCTCCAGATGGGCAAGAGAGTGTAGTTGAGCCTGGGTAATAACATGTTGCGCTGCCAGAGGCCTTTGTTGTACCTGAAGGACAACATTGGCTAAAAGAATATGTTTCTTCACATGGACCACTGCATTGCGAACATAACGGTATTGCGTTTGTTCTTTGATAAAAATCTTTAGCAATATTGGTGGCGGCACAACATCTTGTTTCTGCTGTATAAGAACTACTTGCACTATATGTAAAGCTAGAGGCTGGTTGAGTGTATGCTGTGTAGCTATATGAAGAAGCATTTTGGTATGCAGCCGTATAAGAAAAAGAATAGGAAGGATTAAATTGTGCGGTATAGGAAAAAGAATAAGCAGGATTCAATTGTGCTGAATATGAAAATGCAGGAGATCCAGGTATTGTTGAAACCCCTCCACAACAATTTGCAGATGGTGGATTACTTTCATTAGTTACTAAACCAGTATTGCATGGATAGCTTGTAGATGTAGTATTGTAAGAAACAGAAGCCACCCAGCTATTAGCATCTGATACCCAATATGTTAATCCTGTTCCGCCAGTAACTCCAGCAGATGCCGTAAGATTTGGAAGCGAAAGCTTAACTCCAGATATTGCATACGCAGATGGATCTGAGCTGCTTATAGCAACTCCAGTGCCAAGCACCCAGGATCCTCTGTAAGACTTCCACCCAGCTTTTAATGTTGTACCGCCAAAACTATCTAAAAATTGCTGATATGCCTTAAGCTTAGAGTTAACAACTCTTTTCTTTTTAGCAGTTCTCATTAGGCTTCCGTATCGCCAGTTACCAACCAACTATTTGCTGCTCTTTTTTCAATAAATATTGATGACCACTGAACTCTAGACTTAAACTGATTGTCTGGTCCATATATTAAAACAGACACACTCTCTCCCTGAACAGTTATCTTTCCAGTATTTGCTTGAAGAAATTCAATGCTAGAGCCAACTGGAAGATTTAAAGTGATATCTGCTGGTATAGTAACTGTAATTGGTGATGTCGAATTAAACTCTATTCTTTTATAAAGATCAGAAGATGATATTGAATAGCTTGTACTTGTTGTTATATCTGTAGATATTAAGTTATCAGATTTTGCATTTAAAGCAGTTTGAGTTAATGAAGATATTGGTTTATTGCTATCAGAAGTGTTATCAACATTGCCAAGGCCAACCATAGATTTTGTAATTCCAGATACGGTTCCAGTAAATGTAGGTGATGCAATTGGTGCCTTTGCCGTAAGGCTAGATGTTACTGTTGCAGCAAAGCTTGCATCATCACCAAGTGCTGCTGCTAGTTCATCAAGGGTATTAAGTGCTGCTGGAGCTGATGAAATTACTGCATTTACTTGAGATGTTGCATCTGCAATTGCTTCAGACTTAGCTGTTGCAATTGCTGTAGCCTGTGCGGTTGAGACGGGCTTGTTGGCATCTGAAGTATTGTCAACATTTGTAAGTCCTACCGAAGATTTTGTAAGTGCTGATATTGCAGTAGAAACTTTTGTGTCTGCTTCTGTTCCTGCTGCTGCTTGAGCGGCGTTGGCCTTGGTAGTAGCATCTGTTGCTGATGCTGAGATAGCTGCTGCTTGAGCGGCGTTGGCCTTGGTAGTAGCATCTGTTGCTGCAGTTGCTTCTGCTGCTGCTTGAGCGGCGTTGGCCTTGGTTGTAGCATCTGTTGCTGATGACGCAACTGCTGCTGTCTGAGCTGCGTTGGCCTTTGTAGTAGCATCTGTTGCTGATGCTGAGATAGCTGCTGCTTGAGCGGCGTTGGCCTTGGTTGTAGCATCAACTGCTGCTGCTGCAGTTGATGCAGCCTGAGCTGCGTTGGCCTTAGATGTAGCATCTGATGCGGCTGTTGAAGCTGCTGCTGAAATTGCTGTTGTGACATCAGCCGAGTTAGCCTTTGTTGCTAAGGCTGATGTAAGAGTTGTTGCATAGTTAGCATCATCATTTATTGCTGCTGCTAGTTCATTGAATGTATCCAGTGCACCAGGTGCTCCATCAACTAAATTATTTATAGCTGTTGTAATAGCTGAAGATACTTCTGAATCCCTTGCAATTCCTGCTGGAATTTGAGAATCTGGTACTTTGCCACTAGAATCTAGTGCTGCAACTCCATTAGCAACTGATTTTTGATTTAACGGAATATATTCACCTAATGTTCCCGATAAAGCATAAGCAAGATCTCTCCAAGGAGTTGATCCATCTCCAATTTTAAATGTATTTAAATCTAAAGATATTCCAATTTCTCCAGATCTTAATATTGGATTGTCTCTAAACCAATCATCTTCTATATCTCTTCTTAATTGAATTCTAGTTGCCACTTGAATCCCCTCCATTTATTACTGTTGCATTTTGATTAGAGGAATCTCCACCACTAATTACAACATTATCAGATTCTGGATAGTATAAAGAATCTGGTGCCCCACCTGAAAGTAAAGATAGGTCTTCAAATGTAGGTGAATCTAGATCATCACTTGGTCCACCACCATCAAATCCTACAACAAGCGGTGTGTTTTCTAAAACATTTTGCGTTGTATTAATATCTTTAAAAGTAATTGGATTTTGTGTATTTATTGTGTGTACTGAACCATCATATGCGTGAGTATGCATGTAAAATGGAGTAGGATCATCACTCTTAGGAGTAATGTCTACCCAAAATTCTCCATTATATATTCTAATATTTTTTGTTATAATATTAAAGTATACGTCGCCTTCTAAGCCTGTAGATGGATTTTCTGCCAGTGTTAGAAGGTTTAACGAAGACTTAAGTTTCATTTTTTACTTAGCCTACGACAACTACTTTATATTCTCCAGATGCTGGTGCAACTGCAAATTTAATAGTTACAGATAAGTCTGATGTATGCTCAACATCTGCAAGTACCTCTGCGTATGGTGTTGCAACTTCATATATAGAAACTACAACATCCTTTGTTCCTAGGTTATGATTAACTGAATGAGTTGTAGAGTTTAATGTTAGTATCTCAGAATGCTTTCTTGCAATTGAATGATAATTTGTTCCATTATTAGTCAATGTCCATTTGTCATCTGACTCATTCCAAAGAATTTCTACATCTGATGATGTTCCACGCTCTACGCGAATACCAGCATCTGTAGTTGGGCTTCCAGTAAAGTTGGTATTAAGGTTAACCTTGTTGTCTTCAATATTTACCTGTGTAGTATTTACAGAATTAACTGTTCCTGTTACATTTAGGTTTCCGCCTACAAGCAAGTTTCCAGCTATTGTTACATCATCTGGAAGACCAATTGTTACTGCTGCAGACTCACCACTATTTGGAGAAACTGTAATTTCATTTGCTGTTCCAACTATTGTAGCTACATAGTCACCAGTTGTATCAGTGCCAAGAGTTACTGAGTTTGGCTGAATTGTAGTTGTTATTTCTACATTGCCAAGGTTTGTCATTGTTGCAGAGCCAGTTACATCTCCTGAAAGTGTAATTACTGGATCTTTATTAAGAGATACTGCTCCTGCTGTAACTGTAAAATCTGTTGAGCTAAATGAAGCAACACCCTTATTTGTGTATGTTGCATCTTCTGCAGATACTGTAATTGTGTTATTTGTTACGGCTACATCAATTCCTTCTCCGCCAGCAACTGTGAGTGTATCTGTAAGAAGGTCAACTGTGTCTGTTCCAGTGTCTCCAGCAACCGAAAGATTGGTTGCTACGTTTACTGTTCCAGCTGCAGTCAAACGACCTTGAGCGTCAACTGTAAATGTAGGAATTGCTGTTGTTGATCCGTATGATCCAGCAGTTACTGCTGTATCATTAAGCTTTAATGTTGTTGTGCCTGCGGTATCGTCGTATGTTGCGGTTAAAGCTGTTCCTGCTAATACGGACGAACCAATAATGTCTTGAATTACTTCTGTAGAACCAGATGCAGGTGTCCACTCTGTTCCATTGTAGAAGTAAAGAATATTTGTCCCAGTATTGTAGTATATTTGACCAGATACTGGATTTGAAGGCGCTGAGCCTAAGTTTTGGATTCTAGCATTGAGCAACTCATTCTTGTTGAGATCAACGCTAACTAAAAATTTTCTTGCCATTTGCTATCTCCTTATGACAGGTATGCTGTCCCTGAAAATGGTTGAGCCATAGTCAGTGTTATTTGGTTTAAACTATTATAATCTATTCCAGTTTCTAAAATATCTCCTGCGCTGGACTTGACTGTTACGTTTGGACTAAATCCAAGACCGTGAACAATAGCAACAGAATATATTCCCAATACTGGTCCCGTTACTTGAGCCAATTCCCAATCATACGCCAGAGTATTATTTGTTAAAAATATTTTCCCTGAGCCTGACCAAGTTGAATCAGAAAGTTTTGGACCGTGAAAAACTGCAGATGTTGTATCAAAATAAAAGTCTCCTGCGAGCCCAAAATTTCCTGCGGGTTCACCAGATCCATTCAGTATTGTTCTTCCTCTTGGTCCTTGTGGACCTGGAGAAGACACTATAACTTTATTTATTTGCTCTCTAACAACTACAGATTCAGCCATTATATAGTTACCGATCTATTTAGGGTAAGAAACCCTTCAAGGAGCTTTATCTTATTCGTATTAGAATCTACGACCATAATGTCATATACTGATTTTGGATAAAAGAGTTTATTTGTTTGAGTTGGTGTAAGAGTTACAGTTAGTTTACCAAGAGAGCCATCTATTACAATACCGCCACTTGGAGATGTTAAAGTTACTGCTAACTTTGTTCCACCCTTTACATCACGTATCTGCATTTTTGCAGATGCGTAAGTTAGATCAATCGCATTTCCATTTTCATCTTTATATTCTACTACAAAGCTGAATGTCGCATTTTGATCTACTTCGAAATTCTTTTGTCCTGCCATTTGCCATAGTCTCCTAAATAGGAATACTCCTGTACTAATTTTAGCACAGGAGTATTTCTAATTGACTGTTTTACTTTTTAGTGAATCCGAACGATGGCTCGTTTGGATTAAGTGCTTTCAAAATTACGGGTGCTGTGGCAGCAAATCCGCCCAGTAGTAGGTCTCTTGGACTCGTGTTGCCAGTCATATATAGAGCAATCGCTGCTCCTAGAAAATGACGTCCATAACTTGCTAGTGCTGCTAGAATTTTCTCTTGCATTGTAACCTTTCCATCTTCATTAAGATCTTCTTTAGCTTTTGCCATTTTTGATCCTCCTTATTTCTAGGCGGGTTGCCCAGGAATTTTGGGTTTTACCCCAATTCTATAATTGTACCACTATGCGCTAATATCTACCAATTCGCAATTTCCATCAGAGCTACATGCAAGCGTTGCATTTGTAGAAGTACCATCTTCTAGCTCGTAGAAAGATAAATCTTCCCATCTAATGCTTTTAGGCATCTTTGATACCAGATCTTCATATTCTTCTTTTGAAACCTCTTGGTATGGAGCTTGCTTGTAAGAGTGATCAGAGTATGGAAGAAAAGAAATTCCAGAAAGATCGTCAAAGTTTTTATATACCCAGGAACCCACTTCCATCCACTCTTCGTCTTTTACAGATACTGTAATTGATGGCTTATGATCGCACCAAGCCTTTTGGTATATCATCCAAAGCTCAAGGTGCTCTATGGCTGTAAGGTCTTTTCTAAGTGTCGCACCTTCTGGTGCCTTTACAGGAAAAGAAAAAACATAAGTTTCGGTTGGCTTCATAACATCGTCTTCTACTGGTATTCCAATCTCTTTAAGAAAAATTGAAATTGGATCTCCCTTTGAGCCACGAACTGTTCTTATGTAATATTCTGAGTGCCAAGGATGCATGCCAGAAGAAACTCCAGTAAGCTGTGAAACTGTTCCAGAAGGCTTTACACATGTAACAGAGGCAGAAGGATTTATGCCAATATTTAATGCCTCTTTTTTATTTGCTTCGTTAGCTCTGATCTTTAGTCTTTGTAGAGCATGTTCTAAGCGAAGGTGATCATCTTCTTTAATGTGATCTAAATTTTCGCAATTTCCAGGACATGCGTACCTACATGTATAACCTTCTTTTTTATGGGCTTGATATTTTCCAGAAAAATAAGAATTTCCAAACTGACCAGTTAAAGATACGCCAAGGAGTCTTTCTTCTTCTGTATTTTTTCTCCAAACATCTCTTATGTACTTAAAGTTTGTTAGTGTAGATTGCCATGTACCAAGTATTGAAGCAAGCTCTACTTTTCTAGAAACAGACTCTTCATCATCATTTTCACGAATAACAACTTCTGACAAGTTACAGAACTGATTTGGTCTTAATATGATTTCTGAGCAGGGATTAGTTCCATAGTGTATCTCTGGGTCTCTCCCGCTCAATGCAGCTTGTTTTTGTGCTGCTGCAACATTATAGATTCCTCGCTCTCCAGATTTTGAATCGTATAGCGATTTCCATTCAGAAATAAACTGCTCCATATCTGGCTTTCTAGAATATGCTACAGAATTATTTGAAAGAGCACGTTGTGGATTGTGTTCCCACCAGTTTCCAGATTTTGCTTGAGCCATTTCTATATCGTTTATATTAGAAAGAGAAATCATAGCTGATCTGCGAACTCCTCCAACAACAACAACTTCGCCAATCTTACACATTATGTCGTGGGCTTCAATTGGCTTAAGTTGTCTTCCTGCAGCAGTTTTAAACTTTGCAATAGTAAAATCAAACAGGTTTACAAGAGGTTGTGGGCCAGATGATCTTCCGCCCATGGTTTTAAGTCTTGCTCCTGCTGGTCTAACTTTTGTAACATCAAATGATGGTATTTTTCCGTCCCAAAGATTTTTTAGAAGCATCTTGTAGGCTGTTGCCCATCCTGTTTTAGAATCCTCTACAACAATAACATCAGAAACTTTTTCTAAAGTTTGTGGGACTGAAGGCAGCTTATTAATGTATTTGTATTCTACTGAAAATCCAACTCCAGATCCACACATTAGAATATACATGGTTTCGTCAAACGCTCTTGGGTGATCAACTGGTAAATATGAACAGTTATACCCAGCAACATTATCTCTTTCTAGGGCGGGACCAGAAGTCATCACAGCTCTCATAGAAGGCATTACATTTCTTTTATATACAGCATCTTTAAGATTTGAAAGAAGGATTTTATCTGGAGTATAGTCAAAATTTTCTTTTAGGTTATTCAGCATAAAAGAAAAATATCTGTCTACGGTTTCTTTCCATGTTTCTCTTCTATTTAGATCGGGTATCCATCTGGCATATCTAGAAATAGCTATGAAATTTTCGTATGGGTTTTCTATCAAAGCACTGTTTGCATTTGGCTCAAGTAATACCATTGGCTTCTCATCAAAGTAATCTGAGGATTGTTTAAAGTTTTGAATTTTTGTCATTTTGTCTCTTTTCCGCCCAACGGCACATAATTTTTAGTAAGAGTCTTATTCTACCAAAGTTCTTTATAGAAGGGAAGCGTTTAATATAAAATAAGAAAAACTAGCTCTTTATTAGTTAACTACAATATACAAATTGCTATTTTTAGGTTGACATATAACAATAAGTAATGGTATTCTTATAGTTCGTTATCTCTATTGGAGGAAATGCCTATGGAGAATATAAAAGAAAAACTTAGCGATGTCTTACATCACTATGTTGCAATAGCAGTAGCTGTACTGTTTTTATTTACTGGTCAACCAGAAATAATGCAATCAGCATCTGCACTGGTTGTAAAACCAGATGTAAAAACCGAAGCACAACTTAACAAGGAAAAACTGAAGCAATTCAGTAATACTGTGTGGAAACCATCCGAGTCTTTAACAGACAAAGAATTGGTTGAACTTCTCGAAGCTGTAGGCTTTGAGGGTAGCGCCCTTAAAATGGCGTGGGCCGTAGCTAAAAAGGAGTCTAATGGACGCCCAATGGCTTATAACGGTAACAGTAAGACTGGAGACAGCTCTTACGGAATTTTTCAAATCAACATGTTGGGAAACCTAGGTGATGATCGTAAAGAAAAATTCAAACTGGATAGTAACTACTCGTTATTCGATCCAGCAATCAACGCAGAGATAACGTATTATATGACCAATGGCGGTCAAGATTGGTCGTCATGGAAAGGTTTAACTCCTCGAACAAAAGAGTGGTTAGGCAAGTTTCCATCTAAAAAGGAGTAAGGAGTTAATATCAAGATACAAATAGTGTCTGAATATTTAGCTCTGTCAAGGGAAGGCCTTGTGTCAGAGATGATTTGTCCATTAGACCAAGGTCTTCTCTTTTCCAACCAAGACGAAAAAGAAAAAATCTTTGTATACTGTCTTTCTTGCCAATATAAAAATTATATTGGAAGTGCTGTTTATTCAAAAATGCTGGAGGGTGTAAAGAATGCCGCTAAATAACGAATTTGATGAAGCTTTAAGAGCTAAAGTTGCTAGAAATATTCCATGCATGCATATGCCTGGCTTGCTTCTTGCAGAAAAAGCTCTTATTGTAGTTAAAGAATATGCTGAAGAAGCTAAATCTAGAGGTTTAACAACTATTGATGAATTGCTTGAAGACATGAAAGTAAAAAATGGACAAGCCGAGTAATAATTTAGAAGATAACTTGCCTATGGTCAACTATATAATGCTTCATAGAATATATGACGTATTATGTCTAATAGCTAAAAATACAGGGGCTAGCAATGAGATTGAAAAAATGGTAAAATATCATGAAGATGGTTTTTTGCTGGGACCTTCCCCAGCATTTAGAGCGGAAGATGAAAAGAATGAATAAAGATAAAGATTCAGTAGTAGAACTTATGGTTGCAGTATATGAATCAGTAAATACAAAAATGGCATTAATGTCTGGAATGACTGAAGAAGAAGTAGAATCAAAAACAAATGAGGCGCGTCCAGCTATGGTTTACTTTATGTCTGAAATATACAATAAGCTTGATGAAAATGACATACTAGCTCAACAATAAATAAAATAAGTGATATAATTAGTTTATGTCACCTAAACATTTTGGCAAAGTAATGAACACTCCATACTTTAGAATGGATCAACAAGTTTTGTCACTTTGTAAATGTTTTGAGTGCAGGATAGAAAATTTTTTTATTAGATTTTTTAATATAAAGAAAATAAAAATAAAATTACGTAAGTCGAGATAAAACTCCTTACGTATGCACGTAAGTGCTTAACCCCAATCGGATCCGCCTCTGATTGGGGTTTTTATTTTAGTCATATCTTACAGAAGCTTGTGTACAAACATTGAGACTATTATTCTGTCTCCATTATAAAATTTATTTACGGCATGAGAATACTCTTCTGTTCCAGGGTGGCAAACTAGTGTTCCAGCTTTAGGCTTAATGGATATATCTTTATTTACATATACAACTTCTCCGCCTTCAAAGTCATCGTTAATAAATATAATGATACCCTTCGATACAAAAGATTTTCTTTCGTTTAAATCTTTTTCCGACAAATCGTAAGGAATATCATCTGAGTGTGGAGGCATTATATAGCTAGAGTTTGCAAACTGTTCTGGAACATCATTTGAAGAAAAATCAAAATTTCTATATTTAATCAGTGACACAAAATCTGTATAGGGCCTGATTAAAATTTCTGTTTCATTGTTAAAAAAATCATCAAGCTTTGATAAATATCCATGCCAAATATTGGTAAAATTACTTTCTTCTATAATTAAAGAAGTGTGTGATGGGTGTCCGTAGTCTTCTATATGAGAATCTGACTTTATCGCATTGTTTAAGGTAACTAAATCTTCTTTAGATATAAAGTTTTCTATGTAAAATATATTTTCGTCTAAATAAACTTTATTCATAAGATAATCCGCCTATATAGTTAAGGTTTATTACGCACCTTGCATTTTTGTCTGTTTGAGAAAATCCAGAATGCAATAGGTTAGAATCAAACACAACAA